>TARA_R110002073_G_scaffold106303_2_pt1 | contig 55848 bp, 49 predicted proteins | sample TARA_R110002073 | Tara Oceans TARA_R110002073 (sample SAMEA4397174) | marine metagenome | biome: Polar Biome; feature: [DCM] deep chlorophyll maximum layer (ENVO:01000326); material: water (ENVO:00002006), including particulate matter (ENVO:01000060) such as... | depth 40 m
CGTAAGGCGTCTGGACACACGCACGCGGGTGTTGCGCTTCGGACGTGGATGCCAGGTGGCGTGGAATGCGGGTTTCTGGTGTTCTGGTTCCGGACCACCGCGGGCCGTTCTCCGTGCCAACCCCGAATCCACATGACGCTCACCACCCTCTTGATCGCTCCGCTCGTCGCATCGTTCGCAAGCGATACGGAACCCGCCACCTTCGAGGCGCCCATCCAGCTGGAGACGACCGGCAAGTCGTTCGACACACTGCTCTACCCGACGCCGGTGCTCCAGGACCTGAACGGCGACGGCAAGGTCGAACTCGTCATCGGCGACCTGCGCGGCAACCTCTTCCAGTGCGACGCCCAGCCGGACGGCAAGTGGAGCGCGATGAGGCCGATGGAGGCCGAGGGCGAACCCCTCAAGCTGAACAACTGGTGATGCATCGGCATGAGTCCGCAGTTCGTGGACTTCAACGCCGACGGGTACACCGACATCCTCACGGCGACGTTCGAGGGGATGCCGTACGTCGTGTTCGGCGGCAAGGCGGGATTCCTCGCGCCCGAGTACATCACCGATAAGAACGGTGACAACGTGAAGTTGTCGATGTACTACCACGACGACGGCAAGCAGGTTTGGTTCCACGCCGAGCACGGCATGCCGGAAGGTCGCAAGGACCACTGCGTCTCGGCCGCCGCGTTCGATTGGGACAACGATGGTGACCTCGACCTGCTGCTCGGTGCCTACGACGGCGGCTTGTTCTTGCAGAGGAACGAGGGGACCCCGACCGATTCGGCGTACACGGGGAAGAACCTCATCGTGCAGGCCGCGGGCCAAGCGCTCGAGGTCGAGGGCGGCCTGACCGCAGCCCGGATCGTCGATTGGGACGGCGACGGCCTGAAGGATCTCGTCTGCGGCGGGTTCAAGGGCGGCGCCTACCTGTTTCGCAACCACGGCGAGCTTGGTGCCCCACGTTTCGAGGCTGCGGTAACGCTGGTCGAGAAGGCCCGCAACGGACCTGGATTGCCGCGAGCTCCCGAGGAGGGTTGCTACGTGGACCCCGTCGACTACGACGGGGATGGCGACCTCGACCTCTTGGTCGGTGGTTATGCGCGCTGGACTCCGCAGGCCCCGGAGTTGACCGAGGTGGAGGAGGCGGAACTGGCCAGTCTCGACGTGAAGATGAAGGTGGTCGACGACGCCCTGAGCGCGTTCCTCAAGGACGTGCAGAAGCAGGTCGATGCCCTTGGGGAGGATGCCGATCCCGAGGCTGTCGAGGAGCTCTACCAGGCGGCGTACCAGGGGGATTCGTACGAGAAGCTCCAAGGCGCCAGGCGCATGCTCCAGACCCGGATCGATGCGCTGCGCCCGTCGCCCAAGCGCGAGTCGTCGATCTGGCTGTACCGCCGGATCTGACTCTAGCCGGATCCCAGCGTCGCCCCCCCCGAGCGCCTGCCGAACCCGCCGTTTCCGAACCTGTTCCGGTAGCGGCGGGGTCCGTAACGGAGCACCAATCGCCCCCAGATGTGGCGGTCCCGGTGAGCGTCCCGTATCGTCCCCGCCCTCATGATCGCGCTGAACGGAATCACCAAGAACTACGGCAAGCGGGCGCTCCTCGAGGAGGCCTCCTTCCAGCTCAATCCCGGCGAGAAGGTCGGGCTGGTCGGACCCAACGGTGCCGGCAAGTCGACGATCTTCCGCTTGATCGTGGGCGAGGAGAAGGCCGACGGCGGCGAGGTCAACGTGCCCAAGCGCTTGAGCCTCGGCTACTTCCGCCAGGACGCCGGTGAGTCCAGCGAGCGATCCGTGCTGGACGAGGCGATCGCGCGCTGCGGCAGCCTGGGCGAACTGCACCATGAGATCGAAGAGCTGGAAGCGGCGATGGCCGATCCGGACCAGGCCGATCAGATGGATGCCCTGGTCGAGCGCTACGGCGACGTGCAGGGCGAGTACCAGCAGCGTGGCGGCTACGAACTGGTCGCGCGCACGCGCGAGGTCCTGCACGGCCTCGGTTTCAAGGACGCGCAGATCGACGGCGCGATGTCGGAACTTTCCGGTGGCTGGCGCATGCGCGTCGCGATCGCTCAGGTGCTGATCGGCGAGCCCGAGGTCCTGTTGCTCGATGAGCCGACCAACCACCTGGACATCGAGTCGATCGTGTGGCTCGAGTCGTACCTGAGGGCCAGCCCGGCGGCGATCCTGATGACGTCGCACGACCGCGACTTCATGGACCGCATCGTCACTCGCATCGTCGACATCGACGGCGGCGCGGTCGCCAGCCACACCGGCGGCTACGCGGCCTACGAGGAAGCGCGCGAGATGCGCGACAAGCAGGGCGACGCCGCCTTCGCGCGCCAGCAGGCGATGCTGAAGAAGGAGGAGCGCTTCATCGAGCGCTTCGAGAAGAACGCGGCCAAGGCCAGCCAGGTCCAGTCGCGCGTCAAGAAGCTCGAGAAGATCGAGCGCCTCGAGCCCGCCAAGAAGCGCGTGATGGTGCCGTTCGAGATGAAGACGCCGCCGCGTTCGGGCAACGACGTCGCGATGCTCAAGGGCGTGAACAAGGCCTACGGCGAGCACACGATCTACTCGGACTTCGACCTCGAAGTGAAGCGTGGCGAGCGCTGGTGCGTCATGGGCGTGAACGGCGCGGGCAAGACGACGTTGCTCAAGATGATCGCCGGCGTGATCCAGGCGGACAGCGGCGACGTGCGCCTCGGTGCCAGCCTCAAGATGGGCTACTTCGCGCAGTCCGCGCTCGAGGTGCTCGACCCGAACCTGACCGTCTACGGCCAGATCGACCACGCGTTCCCGACGGCGACCACGCCCTCCAAGCGCAGCCTGCTCGGGTGCTTCGACTTCCCCGGCGACGACATCGAGAAGCCGATCCGCGTGCTGTCGGGGGGCGAGAAGTCCCGCCTGGTGCTCGCCCAGATGCTGTTCGATCCGCCGAACTTCCTGGTGCTCGATGAGCCGACCAACCACCTGGACCTGGCCACCAAGGAGATGCTCATCAAGAGCCTCGAGAACTTCGAGGGCACGATGATCTTCGTCTCCCACGACCGGACCTTCCTGCGGGGCATGGCGAACCGCGTGCTCGACCTGTCGGGCGGTGGGGAAGGCGTCGCACGCAAGCCGTTGATCTACGGCGGGACCTACGAGCAGTGGGTCGAGAGCACCGGCCACGAAGCGCCGGGCGTCTGGCACTGATTCCATTCCGGATTGCGCCTGAGGTGGCACGTGGTCCGGCCCCGAAGTCTGGCTCCGCGGACAGGTCCAGCAACCTCGGCTGCGGCGCTCGAGCCGAGCGCTTCTGGATGCCAGACCCAAGGCTCCTCCGAGGTCGAGCGCGGCTCCGGAGCGTCTCGAGCCCGGCCGAATTTCTTGCTCCGAACCAGCACTTTCCTGTCGGCAGTCTCAGGGGAAAGGACGATGATCCGCCCACCATGCAGCCCCAGCTCCACGGCCGAGTTCGCTCCTAGCCCTCCCGGATGCACTCGCCGCTTCCATCCCCCGCGGTGGCCCTTTCGTTCGAGCGAGCCATGCGTCGCCTGAGGCGCGCGCCGAGCCTCGATCGCACCAGCCGTCGTGACCAGGTGAACCGCTGATGCTCGGATTCGACCTCGCTGGATTTCAGATCCATCGCCAGCCCAACGACTCGACCTGCGGGCCCACGTGCTTGCACGCCGTGTACCGGCATTTCGGCGACGACGTGCCGCTCGATGACCTGGTCCCCGAAGTGCCCACGCTCGAGAACGGAGGAACGCTCGGAGTCCTGTTGGCGACGCACGCGCAGCGCCGTGGGTACCACACCGAGATTGTGACCTGGAACCTGCAGGTCTTCGACCCGACCTGGTTCGGCTCCGACGCGCCCGACCTGCGCGAGCGTTTGAGGATGCGCATCGAAGCCAAGGACGATCAAGGCGTGAAGGTCGCAGCACGGGCCTACCTCGACTATCTGGACGCAGGCGGACGTGTGAAGTTCCGAGACCTGGAACCGTCGATGCTGCAGCGCTATCTCGATCGCGGAATTCCGATCTTGACCGGCCTGTCCGCCACCTTCCTGTATCGCGAAGCGCGTGAGCGCAGCGAGGACAATGAACCGGACGATGTCGCGGGGGACTCGGCCGGTCACTTCGTCGTTCTGACGGGGTACCGCAGCGCCGAGCGCGCGGTGCTCGTCAGCGATCCCCTGTACCCGAACCCGCTGGCCGAAGAGCACACCTATCCCGTGCCGGTTCAGCGATTGATCGGAGCGATCTACTTGGGCGTGCTGACCCACGATGCCAACCTGATCGTCATCCAACCCGATCCACGCCGTTGAGCGGCACAACATGAAGAAGATCGTCGTGGTGAGTCGTCCTAGCGATTGGCCCCTGCGGATACCCGGGATCGAGGTCGTCAGCGGCCGCGATTACCTGGTCGACCCCGAGTGGGCCGGCGTGCGCAACCTGCGCGCTTACAACCTTTGTCGTTCGTACCGGTACCAGTGCGAGGGCTACTACGTGTCGCTGCTCGCCTCCGCGCGTGGGCACCGTCCCTTCCCCGGTCTGATGACGGTGCTCGACATGAAGAGTCGTGCCATCGTTCGGACCGCGGACGAGGAACTGGAGCAGCTCGCTGCTCGCAGCCTGAGTCACCTGAAGACGGACCGCTTCGAACTGTCCGTCTACTTCGGTCGCAACACGGCGCAACGCCACGATCGCCTCGCCCGGAAGCTGTTCAACCTCTTCCCGGCGCCGCTCCTGCGTGCCAGCTTCGCGCGCAGCGACCGGTGGCGACTGACCAGCGTCACGCCCATCGGGTTCCGCGACGTTCCCGAGTCGCACCATGCCTTCGTCCAGGAGGCCGCCACCGCGTACTTCACGCGACCGCATGCGCGTGACGTCAAGCGTCGTCAAGGACGTTACGACCTGGCCATCCTGGCGGATCCCGATGAGGAACTGGCGCCCTCCGACGCCAAGGCCCTGGCACGCTTCCGGGCTGCGGGCGAGAAGGTCGGTTTCAACGTCGAGATGATCCGCCGCGAGGACTACGGCCGCATCTCCGAGTTCGACGCGCTGTTCCTGCGCGAGACGACCTATGTGAACCACCACACGTTCCGGTTCGCACAGCGTGCCGAGGCCGAGGGCCTGGTGGTCGTCGACGACCCCACCTCGATCCTGCGCTGCACGAACAAGGTGTTCCTGGCCGAGGCGTTCGAGCGCGCCGGCGTTCCGATGCCGAAGACCTGGATCACGGATCACGTGACGGCCGAAGAGGTCGAGCGACGCATCGGCTTTCCCTGTGTCCTCAAACTGCCCGACAGCTCCTTCTCCCAAGGGGTCGTCAAGTGCGCGGACGCGGCCAGCCTCGAGCGCGAAGCCGCCCAGATCCTGGACGAATCCGACCTGTTGATCGTCCAGGAGTACACGCCGTCCGACTTCGACTGGCGCGTCGGCCTGTTCCGCGGTGAGGTCCTCTACGTCTGCCGCTACCACATGTCCGGCGGCCACTGGCAGATCGTGCAGAAGACGAAGACCGGTCGCTACCGCTACGGCAAGGTGGAGCCCGTGCCCCTCGAAGATGTACCGAAGAATGTGATCCGGTTCGCCAAGCTGGCGGCGGGCACGATCGGCGACGGCCTCTATGGCGTCGATCTGAAACAGGTCGGCCGACGCGTTCTGGTGATGGAGGTCAACGACAACCCCAACCTCGACGCGGGGTGTGAAGACGCTCTGCTCAAGGACGATCTCTACCTGAAGATCATGGGTGGGCTCCTGACCAGCGTCGAACAAGGCAAACAACGGAGCGTGCGATGAGCGCTGAGACCCAGGCAACCCTCGGACTCTTCGAGGCCGTCGGGATCGAGATCGAATCGATGGTGGTCGACGCGGAGACCCTCGACGTCCGACCGATCGTGGACGAGCTGCTGCGTGCGGCCGCCGGCACGACGGAATGGGTGGGGGACGTGGACGAGGGTGCCATCGAACTGTCCAACGAGTTCGTCGCCCACGTCGTCGAGTTCAAGACCAACGGGCCTGCGCCGAGTTGGAGCGGCCTCGAGCAGGCCTTCCGCGAGAGTGCCGTGCGACAAAACGCGCTCCTGGCGGCGTTCGGTGCGCGGCTGTTGCCCACGGCCATGCATCCCTGGATGGACCCGCGCAAGGACACCCAGTTCTGGCCTCACGACAACGGCCCGATCTACCGCGCGTACCACTCCCTGTTCGACGCGCGTCGACACGGTTGGTCGAACTTGCAGAGCGTGCACCTGAACCTCCCGTTCTGCGGCGAGGCGCAGTTCGCGCGCCTCATGGCCGCCATCCGCATCGTGCTCCCGCTCGTGCCCGCCCTGGCCGCCAGCTCCCCGGTCGTCGAGGGGGCCGTCACCGGCATCCTCGACAACCGCCTCGAGCACTACCGCACGAACTCCGAGCGGGTGGCTGCGATGACCGGCGTCGTCATTCCCGAGCCCGTGTTCGGCTTCGACGCCTATCAGGCCGAGGTCCTGGATCCGATCGACGTCGAGCTGCGCGCGCGCGGCGCCTCCGACGTGCTGATCGGCAACGAGTGGACGAACGCGCGTGGCGCCATCGCTCGTTTCGATCGCATGGCCATCGAGATTCGTCTGATCGACGCCCAGGAATGCGCGGCCGCCGACCTGGCCGTCGCGGCGGCGGTCGCCGGCATCGTCCGTTCCCTGGTCGAGGAGGCGTTCCTTTCCCACATCGATCAACTCGCCTTCCCGACCGAACCCCTGGCGCGGTTGCTCGTTCGAACGATCGCCGAAGGGCCGGCGGCATCTTTGGACGACGTGCCGGAGTTCGCGCGCGCCTTCGGACTCGAGCCCGGGCGCACCAGGACCGTCGGAGAGCTCCTCCAGGCGATCGTGCCGCGCACCTGCTCCGAGGCTCCCGAGCTGAACGGCGCGCTGGCGACCATCTTGGACCACGGCGTCCTGTCCGAGCGCATCTTGCGCGCCCTCGCTGGAGACGTCCGCCGCGAGAAACTGCGCGAGGTCTACTCGGAACTCGCGAACTGCCAGCAGGAGGGCCGGAGCTTCCAGCCTTGAACCTGGTTCTGACCTGTGAGCACGGTGGGAACAAGGTCCCCGCGAAGCATCGCTCGCTCTTCGAAGGCGAACAGCGTGCGTTGGACTCGCATCGCGGCTGGGACCCGGGCGCGCTCGACCTTGCGCGTCAGATGGCTCGCCGAACGAAGCGACCGCTGGTGTCCTGCACGACCACGCGAATGCTGGTCGACCTGAATCGGACCCTGAAGCACCCGAGTTTGTTCTCGGAGTGGAGCCGACGTTTGACCGATGCGGAACGCGAGGACTTGCTGAACGCGCATTGGCAGCCGCACCGTGCCGCGCTGTTGGAGCACCTGGAGCAGATGCGCGGTGAGACGACCCTGCACCTGTCCGTGCATTCCTTCACCCCCCGATGGAAGGGACGCGTGCGCAACGTCGACATCGGCCTCCTGCACGACCCATCCCGTCGCCGCGAGCGCGAGGTGGTCCTGGCCTGGCGCAAGGCGATCTTGGAACTCGATCCGACGTTACGCGTGTACTTGAACCGCCCCTACTTCGGAACCGCAGACGGCTTGACCACGGAACTGCGCGGCAAGCTTCCGGCGCGCGACTACCTGGGCATCGAGATCGAAGTCTCCCAGCGCTTCCCGCAAGGCTCCCCGACGCGTTGGGCACGCTTGAGATCCGACCTGACGAACTCGTTGGTCGAGGTCCTGGACGGTGCACCGTAGCGCGAGTCGTTGCCCCAACGGCAACGCTGACCGAGCTCCGATCGTTCACGCAAGAGGGCGCCCCGGTCGAAGACCGGAGCGCCCCATGCCTGTCCGCCCGCGAGCGGACCCCAGCCCTTCGAATCAGAAGATGAACTGCATCCGGAAGGTGAAGATGTCCAGGCCGTCGGCGGCCATGGTCTGCAGCGAACCGCCGCTCGTGTCCAGGATGGTGGTGTAGCCCCACATGAGGCGGACGTTGTTGTTGTAGTACCAGTTCAGGCCGAGGCTGAACGCGTCCTGGGCGCCGCCCGAGAACGCCCCGTCGTTCAGGTCGATCGAGGCGAGGCGCGCCGAGACTTCCCACGGACGATCGCCGGCCTTCTCGCCTCGGAGGCGTTTGAACTCGCCCTGGTCGATGCGGTACGCGGGCGCGCGCGATTCGCCGGTCAAGCTGTACGTGCTCTGGACGTGCCAACTGGAGAAGTTCAGGTCGCCGCCCATGCGGTCCAACATCATCGAGTTGAACTCACCGCCGATCGAGAAGGGGCCCCGGGCCCAAGCGGCTTCGGCGCCGTACATCGAGACGGAGTCGACGTTCATCAAAGTGCCGGTGTCGACGACCGAGAAGTTCGACATGTTCGTGGTCTCGTCCCGGATGCGGATGCCGCCGGGGCCGTCCTCGGGACGACGCCATGCGCCGCGGACGCCGAGGTGCAGGACCTCGGTCTCGGTCTGGACCGGCGCGCTGACCAGGCGTCCCGCGAAGCCGAAGCCCTCGTCGGCCGTGGCCTTCTTGGTGGCGCCTTCGCCGAAGAGGCCGACGGCCCAGTAGAGGTCTTCGGAGTTGTTCTGGGCGCGCAAGCCGATCGCGCGATCGACGAACGGGATGACCAAGGCGGTGTCGACGCCGCGCTCGACGAACGGGATGTCGTTCGAGCTCATCTCGACGTCCAGGCTGTACGGCTGCTTCTGGTGGCCGAACGTGATCGTCGGGCCATCGCCTTCGTGGCGACCGACCCAGAAGTCCTTGAGCGAGATCTTGTTGCTGCCGAAGTCGGCCTCGGCCGCCCAGATCAGGTCGTCGGGCAGCGTGCCCCTCATCTCGAGGCGCGCGCGGCGCAGCTCGGAGCCGTCCTGGATGGCGGGGTTGAAGGCGCCTTCGTTGCCGTGGACGTTGAAGTCGGTCTGCAGGCGGCCGCCGATGCGCATGCTGGAGGTGCCGTCCGCGGAAGTCACCTGGAAGCCTCTAGCGTCCATGGTGAGCACGGGGCTGTCCTCGTCGTTGACGCGGCCCGTGCGGGAGTCGTCGGCCAAAGGAGTGGCGCTGTCGTGGGTGGTGCGAAGGGAGGCGAGCGGGGCCTCCTCGTTGCTGACGAAGGAAGCGTGCAGGGCCTCGTTCTCCGAGAAGTTCGCATGGGGGGCAGCACATCCAGTGATGGCCAGCCCTGCGAACATCAGGGACGTCGCGACGTGGGTGGGGGTCGTTTGGTTCATGGCGTGAGTTCGGACAAGGGGATCGTTGGCCGGAACGATAGTGGCTCCCCACGCCGGCGAATGTGAAGAGACCGCGAATGCTCTTCGTGCGGACGATCCTCTCGCCGTGCTGGCTCACCGGTCTCGAAGATCGATGGAGGACCACATGTCCCAGCCGCTGGGCTTCACACCGGACATGCGTTCTCAGCCCGGATCACGAGCAGTCTGCACTGACGATTCATCGCGATGAGGGATCATCCGTTCTAGGGCGCAGGCTTGCCGTTCATGGCCTCTTTCATCCATTTGCCTCGCAGGGAAGACCGAGATCCATGTGCTCCCTACCCCGACCGGCTTCGCAGTTTTGCTGGACTCCGCCTTGTTGCATGAAGCTCGATACCGGAAAATGGATTCAGGAATTCGACGGCATGTGCCGATCGGTGATCCTTCCGACCTCCTCTACATTCGACGATCAAGGCATGGCTGAGAACACCGAGCACCGCTGGACCTTCCTCAGCAACCATGCCCACGTTCTGATTTGCTTGGCGCAGGACCCGGACATTCGATTGCGCGATGTCGCTGCGCACATCGGGATCACCGAGCGCGCTGTTCAGAACATCCTCACCGACCTCGAGTCCGAAGGGCTCGTGGAGCGTCACCGTGAAGGGCGCCGTAACACCTACGCGTTGCACCTGGACAAGCCCCTCAGGCATCCGATCGAGGGCCATCGCAAAGTCGGAGACTTGGTTCGGTTGATCCTCGAGTGACGCGTACTGAGGCCCGACCCTCGATAGAGTCGGCGAACGCTGGAAGATGAATCAGTCGCCGCCCGTAGCCGCGATCGCAACTCTTCACAGCGTCGTGGTCATGCTAGGCGAGGTGCGCTGCTTCGTTCGCCGCCCGGCCCTGTCGCGGGCTTCACGAACGAGCATCTCCGCCTCCCTCACGCTACTGCTGGTCGCCGTGATATGCCCCATCTTCCTGCAAGAGCTTGGCACCGACTTGCCGTAGACGTGAACCTGAACTTCGGGGTTGTCGTGAGCGGCTACCCAGTTGGGTGTGCCCCCGGCCCAGAGGTCACCCAAGAGGTTCGCCATCGCCACAGCAGGCACCTTGCGGCTCGTCGATCCCAGCGGCATGCCACAAACGGATCGAACCTGTTGCTGGAACTGGTTGCAGACGTGGGCCTCGATCGTGAGGTGCCCCGAGTTGTGGGGGCGGGGTGCGATCTCGTTGACCATCAGCGCGCCATCTGGGCACAGGAAGAACTCAACGCAGACGACGCCGACCACGTGCAGGCCTTCGAGGATCGCCGTGGTGACTCGCTGCGCTTCTGCATGCACGGCGTCCGAGATCGGCGCCGGGCAGATCGAAACGTCGAGTACATGGTTGTGGTGGTGGTTCAGCACCGGCTCGTACGTTGCAATCTGCCCATCGGCACCGCGCACCCCGAGCATCGAGATCTCGGCGTCGAAGTCGATGCGGCGCTCGAGGATCGCCCGCACCGCTCCGAGCTCCTCCCACGCGGATTCGATCGCGTCCGCGGTGTGGATCGCCCTTTGCCCGTGTCCGTCGTATCCGGCCGTCGCCCTCTTCAGGATGGCAGGGGTGCCCACGGATTCGACCGCGCCAAGCAGGTCCTCGGCGCGACGAATCACCGCATAGGGAGCTACCGGCAGGCCAAGTTCGGAGAGGGTCCTCTTCTCGACCTCGCGATCCTGAGCGACGGCGAAGACACGCGAGGAGGGACGCACCGGGACGATCGCCTCCGCCCGTTCGAGGGAGTCAGCCGGGACGTTCTCGAACTCCGTCGTGATCACATCGACCGAACGTGCAAGCCGTTCGACCTGGTCCAGGTCGTCGTAGTCCGCAACCACGACCTCGTGCGCGATCTGCGCGGCCGGTTCATCGAGAGAAGGCGCCAGGACCGTGACCTGATAGCCGGCCTGGGTCGCAGCTTGAACGAACATCCTTCCGAGTTGTCCGCCGCCTAGGAGCCCGATCTTGGCGCCCGGGAGAATCGGTGCTCTTTGATCCAAGGTCGTCATGGCAAGCGTTCCGCAAGGACACGCTCTTCTTCCGCGTCCCTTCGCTCGTCCAGCTTGGCGGCGACATCGGGATGATCGTGCGCCAACATTCGAGCTGCGAACAAAGCGGCGTTCTTCGCTCCGGAGTCTCCGATGGAGAACGTCGCAACGGGGACGCCGCCTGGCATCTGGACGATGGACAAGAGCGAGTCCATGCCTGCGAGGTGGCTCGATCGGACAGGGACTCCCAGCACGGGTACATGGGTCCATGCCGCGAGCATCCCAGGCAGGTGAGCTGCGCCTCCCGCTCCTGCAATGATGGCGCGTAGGCCGCGGGATTCCGCAGCAAGGGCGTACTCTCTCATCGTGTCCGGAGTTCGATGCGCAGAGACGACGCGAGCCTCGTGGGACACGCCTAGTTCGTCGAGGAGTGTGGCTGCGTGCTGCAGGGTCGGCCAGTCGGACCGACTGCCCATCACGACGCCAACGAGGGGGGGAGCGGATTGCATGGGTGTTTGAGGATGGGGCTGCTTGAGGTTGGGATTCTTGCAGTTGAAGCTTGATTCCGGAAATGAAATACCCGAAAAGATGTTCGTGTATTGGGCGGCCTCGCGGAGGCCCCTCCTCGACCTCATTGCGTTCTCCACGCTTCCATGACCCATTCGGACCCCACGACCCCTCCTCCGAGCAATTCGGCCCACCACCGGAAGCTGGCATATGCGGCATTCCAGGACCTGGTCCGTTCGAGCGGGGGAGCCCTGGAGCCTGATTCCTCGTCCCTCGCGGAGGACGCGGTCGGGCTGCGTCCCATGTTGGAGTGGATGGTGGCCCAGATCGAACTCGGGTCCGGACGTGCCGAATGGGTCGATGGGGATGTTCACGCAGCCGCGCGCCTCGCTAGGTCGGGCACCCCACTCCTCTTGGGGCTCGAGCGCGATTCTGACGGGATCACGCTTCCGAGTTGGGTCGTGATCCACGAAGGGAATGACGACGAGCTTCGGGTCACTCTGCATGGCGGGGACGACGGGCGAACCGAGTTGCTCATTTCAGCGGCCGACCTCGCTCAGCGGCTCGGGTTCGATGCGAAGTCGAGTCAGCGTTGGCTCATCCACAGCTCTGCCAAGTTCAGCACGGCGGAGAGTCCGAACGAGCCACGCACGCCTTGGCGTCGGTTGTGCGAGATCATGCAGCCCGACCGCGGCGACCTCTTGGCCGTGGCGATGTACGCCATCGCGCTCGGCTTCCTGTTGCTCGCGACCCCTATCGCGGTCCAGGCACTTGTGAACTTCGTGGCGATGGGTGGAGTCGCGACACCCATCGTCGTCGTGACCGGATTGCTCTTCTTCGGATTGGTCATCGCCGGAATCGTCGCCGCGATTCAGACCTGGATCGTCGAGATTCTCCAAAGGCGCCTGTTCGCTCGCACTGTCGCAAATCTGGCAGCGCGGCTTCCGCGGGTTCGGGTAGAGGTCTACGACGAACGCCACGGTCCCGAGTTGGTCAATCGATTCTTCGACGTGATGACGATGCAGAAGGCCGGGGCTTCGCTCCTGCTGGATGGCCTGGGGATCGTGCTCACGGTCCTCGTCGGCCTCGTGTTGCTCGCGTTCTATCACCCGCTCCTGCTCGCCTTCGACATCGTCCTGGTCGCCTGTATCGGCCTGATCGTCCTGGGGCCCGCTCGCAAGGGCGTGCGTACCGCGATCGCCGAGAGCTATGCCAAGTACCAAGTCGTGGACTGGCTCGAGGAGATCACTCGCCACCCCAACCTGTTCCGCTCAGGCGGGACTCGCACCTGGATCATGAAGCGGTCGGATCACGTGGTCGAGCACTATCTGGAGATGCGTTCGCGACACTTCCGCGTGCTGTTTCGCCAGGTCATCGGCGCATTGGGATTGCATGCGATCGCCAGTACCGCGCTGCTGGGGTTCGGCGGGTACTTGGTGATCACGGGCGGGCTCACTCTGGGGCAGCTCGTCGCCGCCGAGCTGATCGTGACCCTCATCGTGGCTTCGGTCGCGAAGATGGGGAAGCAACTCGAGAACTACTACGACCTCATGGCCGCGACCGACAAGGTCGGATATCTCTTGGACCTTCCCGTCGAGAACCTCGACGGCGTTCACCAGACCGATACGACGGGCACGGGCGGGATGGAGCTCGAGGTCCGCGGCCTGGTCGCATCCCGCGGCTCGTCTCCTTCGCTGCTAGAAGGGCTCGATTTCGTCGTCCCGTCCGGGAAGAGCCTGCTCGTGCGCGGGCCCAGCGGAAGCGGCAAGAGCACATTGCTCGATCTTCTCTGGGGCTTGCGCGAACCGGATCACGGAACGATTCGGGTCGATGGTCACGACCTGAATTCCCTGTCGCTCGAGGCTTACCGCACGTCCGCCGCGTTGTTGTCCGATGCCGACATCGTGACCGCCAGCGTGCGTGAGAACGTGCGCGTCGGTCGAACCTTCGTTTCCGAACTCGACGTGCGTCGCGCCCTCGATCGCGTGGGACTGAACGGAGCCATCGACCGCCTGCCGGAAGGCGTCTCGACGGTCCTGAATTCTCGAGGATGGCCCCTGTCCGAAGGGGAGGTTCGGGCCCTCCAGATCGCTCGCATACTGGCCGATCCTCCGCGACTCGTGCTGGTTTCCGAGGCCGTCCTGCCCGACGGTGGGAGGTTGCGCAAGATGGCTCTCGACGCCTTGCTCGATCCAGAGGCTCCCTGGACGCTGGTCCTTACGTCCAGCGCACCCGACGTCACTTCACGCTGCGACTTGGTTCTCGACCTGTCCAGCGGCCGAGTGGTTCCGTCCAACAAGACTCAAGCGTCCGATTCGGACCAGAAGGACTCCGCATGAGCCGCTTTCCCGCACCGCTCGACCTGCCCTCGTTGGCCTCGCTCCCCCGCCCGCTCATCCTGCGCCGGATCGCCTTCGCTCTCGCAGTGTCGTTCTTGGCCTTCGTGCTCGGCTCTCTCATGGTCCCTTGGCAGCAGAACGCCGCAGGGGAAGGTCGCGTCCTCGCGCTCGATCCGCTCGATCGGATTCAGACGATCCCTGCGCCGGTCACCGGTCGGCTCCTGAAGTTGAACGTTCAGGAAGGGTCCTACGTGGAGGCCGGTGACATCCTGGCTGAGATGATCGACCAGGATCCCAACTATTCGGCTCGCCTCGGCCAGCAGTTCGAGTTCGCCAGTGTGGAGGTGAAGGCGGCCAAGGACGTCGTCTCGTTCTACGACCAACAGCTCGTGTATCTGGAAGATGCGCGTGAGCAGGCGATCTCGTCGGCGACGTTCGCCTTGAACGTGGCGATCGAGAAGGTGCGGGCGGAGGAGAGCGATCTCGAAGCCGTCGAGGCGGACCTTGAGCAGAAGCGCCTCGACCGGGAGCGCAAGATCAACCTCTGGACCGAGAAGCTCGTCTCCGAGCTCGATCTTCAGAAGGCCGAGGCCGACTACCTGGGCGCCAAGGCCAAGCTGGACAAGGCGCGCGCCTTGGTGGAGCAGGCCCGCAACGACGAGAAGGCCAAGATGGCCCAGGTGAATGAGGTCGCCGCGGCACAGCGTGCGAAGATCGAATCGACGAAGTCCTTGCGCGAGGATGCCAGGGCCAAGATCGCACTCAGCGAGCGCAAGCTGACCGAGGCCGAGACCCGCGTCGAGCGTCAGAAGACTCAGGTCGTCGTCGCGGTTCGCTCCGGCAACATCCTGCGCGTGCACGCAGCGAACTCCGCAGACCTGTTGGCCCAGGGCGCTCCTCTGATCGACCTGGTCCCCGACACCGATCGCATGGCGGTGGAACTCTGGGTGCGTGGCGTGGACGGGCCGTTGGTCACCCCTGGTCGCCGCGTTCGCTTGCAGTTCGAGGGTTGGCCCGCCGCTCAAGTCGTCGGCTGGCCCTCCGTCGCGGTCGGTACGTTCGGAGGCCTTGTCCAAGTCGTCGATTCTCAAACTCGGCCGGACGGACGCTTGCGAGTTCTGGTCGTCCAGGACCCCGACGACGCCCCGTGGCCCGACCAGGCTTACTTGCGGCAGGGGGGGCGCGCCAACGGTTGGGTGTTGCTGGACGAGGTCTCTCTGGGCTTCGAGATTTGGCGCCAACTCAACGCCTTTCCGCCTTCGGTCGAGCAACAACCTGACGGTGCGGATTCCAAAGGAAAGTCCACCAAGCAGGCGAAGTTCAAGGATGAGGACAAGTCGTCGTGAGTCGTGCCCTTCTTCTGCTCTTGATCTGGGTGTTGATTCTGGTCGCGCCCGCCTGTTTGAGCCGCCCCGGATCGGTGCCGGGCTACCCGAACCGTGCCGATTCGAGTTCGCAAGATTGGTTCGAACCGATGGAGTCCGGTCCGCAGTTGCCCGGTATCCCACTTGTGGGTGAGGTCGACGAGGTCGGGGGCAAACCGACTGGCGCCGCCTTCGAAGGAGTCCTCGTGCTCGACGACGTGCTGCGTTCCGTCGAGCAGCACTTTCCACTGCTACTGGCTGCCCGCTATGAATTGGACCTCGCGCTCGCCAAGGAGCGCACGGCACGGGGCGGCTTCGACCTGCGGTTCCAAGCCTCATCCCAGGCGGACATCCAAGGCTACTACGAGAACGACGGATGGGACGTCGGTCTGGAACAACCACTGGCGTTCGGGGGCATCGACGTCTTGGGTGGCTACCGATTGGGGCGTGGCGATTTCGCCTCGTACGACGGGAAATCGCGCACGGACGATGATGGTGAGGTGCGTTTGGGCCTCCGCGTACCGTTGCTGCGTGGTCGCACCATCGATGCCCGCCGCCTCGCAGTCTTGCGTGCGCAGATCGCGCGCGATCAGGCTGGACCCAAGATCCGTAGTGTGCGCCTGAAGACCAGGCTGAAAGCCGCTGACGCTTATTGGAAGTGGGTGGGCTCGGGGCGCAAGCTCGAGGTGGCACGCACGGTCCTGGGTCTTGCTGATGCTCGCCGGGGTCAACTTGAATTCGCGGTCGAGCAGGGAGAGCTCGCACCGATCTCGCTCGTCGAGAACGAACGCGCGGTCGTGTCGCGGACCTCCAAGCTCTTGGAGTCCGAGCGGTCGTTCCAAGAGGCAGGGATCGTCTTGTCCCTCTACCTGCGGGATGCGGCTGGCCAGCCGATCGTGCCGACGGACACGGAGCTCCCGGACGATTTTCCCGATGTGCCAGCCATCGAGGATGTCCTGTTGGCCGAGGCCGTCCCCCGGGCACTCGACCAGAGGCCAGAGATCGAGCTTGTACAACTCGCCTTGCGCGATCTGGAGTTGCAACTCGACCTGGCCAGCAACAACACATTGCCCGATCTCGACTTGGGCGTCTTCGCCTCACAGGACGTCGGAAACCCAACGGGGATGGTCGACGACAAGGGGCCCTTCGAGTTCTCCGCGGGAATTCGCCTGAGCGTACCTTTGCAACGTAACTCTGCTCGAGGTCGAGCGGAGGCCTTGGAGGCGCGCTTGCGTCGCGCGCGTCGTCAACTGCAGTTCGCCGAGGACAACGTCCGGGTCGACGTTCAGGATGCGCGTAGCGCCGTGAAGCAGTCCTTCGATCGGCTCGCGCAGGCCGAGCGCAACGTGGAGCTGGCCTCGCAGCTGGCTAGGGCTGAAGAGATCAAAGTGCTCTCGGGGCAGAGCGATCTGTTCCTGCTGAACCTGCAGGAGCAGCAGGTCGCGCTGGCCGGAGAGACGTACGCCGGGGTGCTGGAAGATGCCTTTCGTGCCCTGGCTGCCTATCGTGCAGCGCTGGGTGATGTGGGGCGTGAGTAGGCACGCTGCGCTGAAGGAGTCAGCGATTCCCAGCGACCACGCGGCCTGTCCGATCGGCCAGCTTTCGCGTCACTCCGCCAGCAGCGACTCGAGGTCCGCCTTGGCCGCCTCGAATCCGGCCGCATCCGCCTTGCGCATCCATTCGATGGCGGCCCCCCGGTCCACATCGGTCCCGATGCCGTAACGCGCATACGTCGCCAGGGCGTAGGCCGATTCCCCATGACCTGCATTCGCTGCGGACTCGAGCCAGATCCGGCCCTGCTCGACGTCCTTATTGAATCCGGGCAGGCCGTTGTAGGTGTGCTTGCCAGCCACGAATTGGGCGTCCGCTTCACCCTCGTTCGCGGCACGCACGATCCAGTCCGCGCCTTCCTTCCGCGTGGCCTCGTCGGGATGAGCGTTGCAGTATCGCCCGTACTCGAGCATGGCCAGGGCATGGCCATCCTCGGCGAGGGCGAGCACGGCGTCGTACCCGCCTTCGAGCTGCGCCTGGATGACCTGCGCGGCCGGATCACCTTTCGCGGCGGCGGCCTCGGTGTTCTTCACGAAGTCGCGAGCGGAGTTCCCCGCTTGATCTTCGAGGTTGCGCATGGACTCTGCGTCACCCGACGCGGCATCGTGGATCGCCGTGTTGAGGGTCTCGTCGAGGGGCTGGTCGGACGTGGCGCCCGCATCCCCGCAGGCGGGAAGGACGGCGAGCAGGGTGAGAAGCAAGCAGGGGTGGGCGTGGCGCATGCGGCTCAACGTAGCGAGTTCGCGGACCCGTTCAACACCAGACAACACTTCGGAGTGCCTCGGCGCCCAACCCCGTGCTCCGAAGCTATTCGGCCGAGGCTACATGAGCCCGCGCTCGGTCGACGAAGCTGGCGATGGCCTCATCGGTGTGCCCGAGCGTCGCATGCTGCGCCCACAGCCAGTCCACGACGCGCGCGCCGTTGCACGGGGGCTTGTCCTCGACCTCGGCCAGGTACGCGCGTTGCAGTTCAGCCGTCCGCGGCACCACGTGGACGTGAACCTGCGGGACCATTTCACCGAACTTCATCAGGTAGATCCGCTCGGGTTCGATGAGGTCCTGGACGAGTGATTCGGCCAGCGCGACGCAGCGATAGAAGTCGGCGGCGACCTCGGCCGGCATGCGGGACACATGCGTACACGGAGCCTTGAGCTCGACGATGACGTAGCCGGGCAGGCGGTAACCCGACGCCTGCACCATCGTGCAATGTTCGGTCTCGTGGATCAGCAGGGCGTTCATGATCAGTCCTTCGTCCTGGCGAGATCCGCAGCCACCTGCTCGACGGCGCGCCAGACGCGCAGCGTATTCTGGGACCAGAGCTTCTCGATCTGTTCGGCGGTGTAGCCGCGTCGCACCATTTCGAGCGTCACGTTGAAGGTCTCGCCGGCGTGGTTCCAACCCTGCACGCCGCCGCCGCCGTCGAAGTCCGAGCTGATCGCCACGTGGTCGATGCCGATCAGCTTCACGGCGTGATCGATGTGATCGGCGAAGTGCGTGACGTTGGCCTTCACGATCTTGGAGTCGAACTCGGTGACCCGGTCGCGCAATTGCTTCAGCTTCTTGCGCGTTTCCGGGGACTCGTCGACGGGCTGCGAACCGCGCTGGGGGGGGAGGCCCAGCTCCTCGCGCGACTGGGCGATGAACTCGCGGCGCCCGCCGTCGTCCTTGACGTAGCTGTCGAAGGCGACGCATTGGATGACGCCGCCGTTCGCCTTGAGGGCGAGCAGCTCGCCGTCGCTCAAGTTGCGCCCGTGCAATCGGATCGCGTCCACGCCCGAGTGCGACGCGATGACCGGAGCTTTCGAGTGCGCGATCGCCTGCAGCGTCGTCGTTTCGGCGGCATGCGACACGTCGACCATGATGCCGACGCGGTTCATCTCCTCGATCGCCTTGCGGCCGAGTTCCGACAACCCGCCGTAGAGCGTCACATCCTCGGGCGTGTTCGAGTCGCCGAGCTGGCTGTGCCGGTTGTGGGTGAGACTCATGTAGCGCGCACCGCGCCCGTGGAACTCCTCGATGGCCGCGAGGTCCGTGCCCATCGCATAACCGTTCTCGATGCCGATGCAGGCGACCAGTTTGCCGGACGCGGCGATGCGCTCGACGTCGTCGGCCGTGTGCGCGATCTCGATGTGCTCGGGATAGCGGCGAGCCATGCGCTCGATCGCGTCGAACTTCGACAGTGCGATCTCACGCGCGCGCGCGAAGCCCTCGTCGTCCAGTTGTCCTTGGCCGACGTAGACGATGTAAAAGGCGACGTCGAGGCCACCCGCGCGCATCTTCGGGAAGTCGACCTGGTTCGTGCCCCAGACCGTCGGGTCCTGACTCAGGCGTGCTCGCGCGGCACCCACTGGATCATCGGGGTAGTCCGGCGAGGCGAGTGTGGTCGAGATGTCCTTGTGGGTGTCCAGCGTCAACGCCGCACGGTGGATGCGTTGGGCCTTCGCGAGCAACAGCGCCTCCTCCCCGTCGTCGAGCACGAAGGAGTTGGACACGTTGTTGCCGAAGTCGACGTGACGATCGAGTTGCCAGACGACCTTCTTGGTCTTGGGGTCGACCTCGATGAGCAACGGCTGATCCGGGCCCGCGTGGCAGTTGCCGATGACGTAGTTCCCGTTGGTCAGGACCTGGAGCGTCGTGACCGAGGCGAGCTGAATGCCGTCGAGTTCATTCCTGGTCAAGAACCAAGTGACTTCCATTTTGGGAGTGACTTCCAGGGCGGAGTGGCCGTTGCCCGTCGTGATCAAGGTGTTGCCATTGTCCAGGCGCAGCGCCGTGAAGCACCCGTTGGCGAACGACTCGGGGTCCTGGCCACCCATGGGTTCACGACCGAACATGGGTACGTCGTATTCCCAGATCACCTTGCCGTCGGAGTCGTACTCGCGCACGACTCCATTCATGTCGTGCGCGACCAGCACGGTGCCCATCGGGGTCGAACGCATCAACCGCGAATCTCTGTTCGGGTGAGGGCGACTCACCCGTGTTCCAGGCTGCACGACGGGACGCTGCACGGTCAGCGGGAATTCGCTGATGAGCTTGCCCAGGCGATCGATCTCGATGATGCGCGCCGGGCCGCTCTCCGCGATCCGCACGTTGCCGTTGGTGAGCGGCTCGAACGAATGGACCTCGACGGGCTTGCCCGCGTTGCCGTTGCTCGTCGCCGCGTCATAGCTCCAAACGACGGCGCGCGTCGTACGTTCGATCTCGACGACCTCGCTGGTGCCACGCTGCACCATGATGTTGCCGTTGGGCAACACGTGCAGGTCGTGGATCTCACCCCAAGGCATCTCCCATTCGATCTCGCCATCTGCGGCCAGAATGACGAGGCGCTCGTCGCCCTGGAGACACACCCGATGTTGGGCGATCGTGGGGGCGGCGCAGCAGACCGTCAGGGCGAGGTACGTGACGAAGCGGGGTCGAAGCATGGGGTCCGGTGGTGGAGGGGCAAGTGTCCTCGACAGTAACGCGATCCCGTAGGGGGGAGGGTCGGAAGTGGAGGATGCCGTGGTGTCCCAGGTGAGGGATAGCGGCGATGGGCGAGCTCGGGCGATTCGAGGGTGCGCGTGGCTGCGGGCTGTCCGTTCGCAGCCCTTGGGGCCGCTGGACCCGCCGCCTGGGGCGAGATGCCCCGTAGCGTCACTTCCCCGAGCCGCCGACCCAGCTCCTGGCTAGAATGAGAGCCAGATGAAGAGCACCGTCCTCCTGTCCTCGTTCGCCTTCCTGTTCGGAGGCCTCGCGCTCGTGTTCGCGTGGAACGCCGAACCGTCCAACCGCGCAGCGGAAGCCAAAGCCTTGGAGCGTGCGCCCGTCCCAACGGCCGAACTCGAAGCCCGCCTGGACGAGCTGTCCGAGGAGAATCGCCTCTTGCGCGATCGGCTGGCGATGATCGAGAGCGGTGCGGTGCAGGAGGAGCGCACGCCGATCGCGGTTCGCTTCGCATCCCAGGCGGAGTTCGAGATGTTCCGCGACGAAGTGCGCGACGCGCTGGCGGGAATGTCGAGTGGTGGCCCGTTGGCCTCTTCGCTGAAGTCTCCGGAGTTCCGTGATCAGTTGACGGACACCCTCGGCGAGATCCGCCAGACCGAAGCCGAGGTCGCGATCCAGCAGAAGCGCGATGCACGGTTCGACGGCCTGGATACGCGCATGCCCAAGCTCGAGGCGCAGCTCGGCCTGACCGGCGAGCAATCCACGTTGATGCGGGCGGCACTGGCGGCACAGATCGATCGTCAGGCGGAGTTGTCGCGTCGCTACACGGCGGGCGAGGACGCGGCGGTGCTCGGTGAGCTGAAGCTCAGCGACTACAACACGCACCAGGAGGAGCTCGCTGGGTTCCTCACCGAGGAGCAGCTCACGACGTACCGCGGACAGGGCCGGGGCGGAAAGTGATCCCGAAGGGGTCCTCCCGTCGCCCGGCATGGGTGCGAGCCGGCCCCCATGCACGAGCAGCTCGAGATCGGCGTACGCTGAGTCGATGATCCATGACCCGCGCTCCTTTAATGCACCGCTCACGCTCGCGACGGCTCGCCGTCTGGTCGAGCTGACGAATCCCGAGCCCGAATCGACGGCGCTGGACGTGGGCTGTGGTCGCGGCGAGTTGCTGGCGCTCTGGCTGGAGGCCGGCGGAGGTTCCGTGCACGGCGTCGATCCGCTCGCCAGCGAAACGGACCTCGCGCGCCAGCGCCTGACCCCGTTCCGCGGCCGCGCCCACGTCCACAGCTCGAACTACGACGTGGCCGTGTTGCCCGCGAACTTCGACGTCGCGTTCTGCATCGGCGCCACGCATGCCTTCGGTGGCGCGGGCGTTGCGTTCCGCGCGGCCCTCGAGGGTCTACGCGAACGTGTTCGACCCGGTGGGCGCATACTCGTCGGCGAGGGCTACTGGAAGCAGACGCCCGATCCCGCCTACCTGGCCGCAACCGGAATGTCGGCCAGCGACCTCGTCTCGCACGCGGAGAACCATGCCGTGGGGGAGGCGCTGGGGCTGCGCACGCTGTACGTCACCGCCGCGACCCAGTCCGAGTGGGACGACTTCGAAGCCGGCTCCGGTTTGGCCGCGGAGCGCAAGTTGGACGCGGACCCCGACGACCCCGAACTCCAACGCTCGATCGAACAACGACGTGCCTGGCGCCGGTCCTATCTCACCTGGGGCCGCGACACGTTCGGCTTCGGCTACTACCTGTTCGAGGTCCCCGCATGACGCGGGCGCCGTGCTAGGCGTTCTTGCCGTGGCACTTCTTGAACTTCTTGCCACTGCCGCACGAGCACGGGTCGTTGCGTGACAGCTTGGTCGCGCCGTGCACGAACGGCTTCTGCGGCACGTGGTGATGACCGTGGACGTGGGCGTTCTGGCCCGTGCGTACCGTCTCTTTGAATTCGTGCAGGGTGCCGGCGAGAGCGCGTCGGATCTCGAACGACTGGCTGACGACCTGGGTGGCTTCCAGGTGATCGAAGAACGCGTCGAGGACCGGGCCGACGTGCTCGGCCAGCGGGTCCTTGGGTTGCAAGCGACCGGGCAGCTGGTGCCCGAGCGCGACGTGCACGTCCTGGCCGTCGAGCAGGTGCGGCTTCTTGCCCAGGTCGTCGTAGCAGATGCCGATGAAGGCCTCGGCGATCTTGCGCAACCCGGCGGCACCGGGAGCTTCGAGGTTCTTGGCCTCGGGCGAGTCCAGGAAGGCGGCGACGTCGAGGGCGATGCGGTTCTCAGCCATGGGCGAGAGGCTAACAGGCTCCACTCTCGGTCGTCCCGGGTCGGACCCCGGAATTGCGTGCGGACCTCCGAATCCTCTGCTCGGTCGAGTGTGCGGGTGCGTGATCGACCCGATGGGGGACTCCCGAGATAGATCCCACTTGGACATGGGACCGGGGACCCGCCCCCGCTACCGTGCGCGGTTCCGAGCACCTCACCGAAGTCTCCGTAGCACCCGCAACAGCTCCCTTTGTTCGACCTCAAGAGCAGTTCCACATTCCAGCCCCGTACCGACATCCTGTCGGGACTCACGGTCGCGCTGGCCCTCGTTCCCGAGGCCGTCGCCTTCGCCTTCGTGGCGGGAGTGCCTCCGCTCGTGGGACTCTACGCGGCCTTCATGGTCGGTCTGATCACGGCGGTCTTCGGTGGGCGACCCGGGATGATCTCCGGAGCGACCGGTGCGCTGGCCGTCGTGCTGGTCGCGCTCGTCGCCGAACACGGGATCGAGTACATGTTCGCCGCGGTCGTCCTGATGGGCGTCCTGCAGGTGCTCGCTGGCGTCCTGAGGCTGGGCAAGTTCATCCGCATGGTGCCGCATCCAGTGATGCTCGGCTTCGTCAACGGACTGGCGATCGTGATCTTCCTGGCGCAGCTCGGGCAGTTCAAGACCGCCGGAGTCGATGGGCAGATGGAGTGGATGGCGGGCAGCCCGCTGGCGATCATGCTCGGCCTCGTCGCGCTGACGATGGCGATCATCCACTTCCTGCCGAAGTTCACCAAGGTCGTTCCGGCCTCGCTCGCCGCGATCATCGTCGTGACGTTGTTGGTGATGGGGATGCGGCTCGAGTCGCCGACCGTCGTCGATTCCCTGCGGACGTTGACCGGCAACGTCGAGGCCTCGCTCGCAGGCGGGTTGCCGACCTTTCATTTCCCTTCGGTCCCGCTCAACTTCGAGACCTTCCGGATCGTCTTCCCGTACGCCGTGATCCTGGCGGCCGTCGGACTGATCGAGTCGTTGCTGACCTTGACGCTGGTCGACGAACTGACCGAGACGCGAGGTCGCAGCAACAAGGAGTGCATCGCCCAGGGCGCGGCCAACGTGACCTGCGGCTTCTTCGGCGGCATGGGGGGCTGCGCGATGATCGGCCAGAGCATGATCAACATCAACTCGGGCGGACGCGGTCGTCTGTCCGGGATCACGGCGGCGGTCGTGCTGATCCTGTTCGTCGTCGTGGCGTCCCCGTTGATCGAGGTCGTGCCCGTCGCAGCGCTCGTCGGCGTGATGTTCATGGTCGTCCTCGGCACGTTCGAGTGGTCCAGCTTCCGCGTCATGACCAAGGTGCCGATCTCGGACGCGATCGTGATCCTGCTGGTGTCGGGCGTGACCGTCATGACCGACCTGGCCGTCGCCGTGCTCGTCGGCGTGATCGTCTCGGCGCTCGTCTTCGCCTGGAAGCACGCCAAGGTCATCCACGCGTTCACCAGCACGGACGCGGAGGGTTGCAAGGTCTACTCGTTGCGCGGCCCGTTGTTCTTCGGGTCCAGCAAGAGCTTCCTCGAGCTGTTCGACCCGAAGACGGACCCCGACGACATCGTCATCGAGTTCCAGCATGCGCGCGTCTCGGACCATTCCGCGATCGAGGCGATCGACACGTTGGCCGAGCGCTACCTGTCGCTGGGCAAGACGCTGCACCTGCGCCACTTGAGCCCGGACTGTCGCCAGCTCTTGCGCAAGGCCGGCAATCTGGTCGAGGTCAACGTGATCGAGGACCCGAAGTACTACGTCGCCGACGACGCGTTGGCTTGAGCCCAGCTCGCGGGCGACGTCGGCCTCAGGGCGCAAGCGGCGTCGGCCTCAGGGCGCAAGCCGCGTCCCGGTTCCGCTGGGGTTGGGGCGCTGGGCTCCGACCCGGCCGAGCTGACGGAACAGCTCGTCGAAATCGAACGGTTTCTGCAGCACGGGCCGCTGGCAGCGGTTCGTGAACTCGACGGAGTCCGGATTCGCCAGGTCGCCGGTGAAGAAGAGCGTGCGCTTCAGGATCTGGGGCCTCTCGGCAGCAAGCAGGTCGTGCAGACCGATTCCACCGATGCCAGGCATGCGCAGGTCGCACAGAATGGCGGCGTAGGCCGCGGGGTCCATGCCGATTCCCTCCTCGGCGGTCTCGGCCTCGTCGACGAGCCAACCCCGGCGCTTGGCCTGGGCGCGAACGATGGCACGCACCGCCGGATCGTCGTCGATGAGCAGCAACTTGCGACGCGGGACGTCGAACTCCGGGAGCGGTTGCTCGTGCGGCTCGGGCATGGCCGGGAGCGCGTTCGGCAGCACGATCCGGAAGCGCGTTCCGATCCCTTGGGGGCCGGGTTCGAAGTCCAGTTGTCCGTCGTGTCCACGCACGATGGCGCGCGCGATCGACAGGCCCAGACCCGTGCCCCGGCCCGGCGGCTTCGTGGTGAAGAACGGCTCGTACAAGCGCACGGCGTCCTCGGGCGCGATGCCGGGACCCTCGTCGGTGACGCTGAGCTCGACGCCGTGTTCGAGGCGTCGACCATGCAACGTGACGGTGCCGCCTTCGCGGCAAGCGTGGATCCCGTTGATGGCGAGGTTGGCCAGCACTTGTTCGATACCGACCACGTCCACGGCGGCCGTCAGGTCGCCCATCGGCTCGACCACGACGCGCACGTCGACGCGGTTCGCTTCCGCGGTGAGCCCGCGGACGACACGCCAGGCGAGGGGCTCGAGTTCCAGGTCGCGGCGCGGATGGATGGACTGACCTGCGAGCGCGGACAGGTTGCGTACGATGCCGCGACAACGTTCCGCCTGCTCCAGGATGGTCGTGGCTTCCTCGTTGTCGGGGGACGCGAGTTGCAGTTCCTCGGCGTAACCCAGGATGACCGTCAGCGGGTTGTTCAGCTCGTGCGCGACGCCCGACACCACGGTTCCGAGCGCACGCAACTTGTCGTCCTGGTCGATCGAACGGGTCAGCGTCTCGCGGTCCTGTTCGGCGGCGGCCAGGCGACGATGCGTCTCCTGCAGCAAGGTCGCGACCAGTCCGAGGCCCAGGCCCAACTGAACCCCCATGTCCAGGAACGAGTTGAACGACAGGATGTACTTCGCTTCCCAATATTCGCGCGTTGCCGCAGCGCCGGCGTGGATCGTCCACGTGATGGCGAGGCCGACCAGGGACCAGCGCACGATGCGAATGCCCGTACCCGAGGACAGTTGCCCCGCCAAGTTGCGAAGCGCGACGACCGCGCACCCGATCATGATCGGCGCCTGAATGATCAAGAGGTCGTTGATGTTCGGGAAGGCCAGTGGCGCGGCGGTCGCGAGCACGATCGTCGCGATCCCGAAGCTCCAAAGGGTGCGCGGAGGCTCGACTCCTCGAATGTGGAACGTCCCAGCCAGGAGCCACATCGCGAAGGCTGCCTTCAAGCCCATGTAGGCCGCGTAGCAGACGACGACGCTGGGATCTCCATCGCCCCAGCCGTACAGGCCAGGCTCGTTGGAGGGGATCATGTGCCCTTGGTAGAAACGCACGCTGACGATGGTCAGTGCGGTCGCCAGCGCCAGGAATGCCCGTTGGAAGTTGCGGTACGGTCCGACCGACCAACCCTCCTCGCGCAGAGCCGCGAAGCCGGCCACGAAGATCCAAGCCAGGAACGTCTGCACGAACAGGGCGGTAAGGCCCAGCAACTGCATGACGTGAAGGATGAACATGGGGGAGCCGTCGACGGCAGGTGTCCGGGGCTGGTGCGCGCCCCGAGCGATCTCCGATGTGCAGCGTAGCGACCCGGAGGGCCCAGGGGGTGTTTCCAAGCGTGGGCCGCAACAAGACGAGACGCAGGGCATGGGGGAGCGCCTCGTGAGGTCGGCTACGGCACTCCGGAACGGGCAGAGTCCAAGTCCATCGTCGGAACCGCGCCTCATCCCCGGGTTGGAGGGGGCGCCTTCCCGGGAAGGATCGAATTTCGGATCCCCTGCAACCTGCCGCCCACGCCCTCGGTACAGGGGGGCATGGCCGAAGGGCTCATCACATCCACGGGATCGGGGGCAGGTCACTGCGACCCCTTCGAAGAGCGTCTGGCCGGCGCCTTGCCCAAGCTGCGCTCGCACCTCGTGAAGCGCGTGGGGGCTCGTTCGTCGATCGATGCCGAGGACGTGACGCAAGAGGTGATGACGCGCGCCATGCGGTACCGCGACACCTACGATCCTGCGCGCAGCATGTGGCCTTGGCTGCGGCGCATGGCCGAGAACGTTCTGGTCGATCAGTACGCGCGGCCGCGCAAGGACGATCAAGTCCTGGACGAGGCCGAGCACGCTGCACCTGCGCGAACGCCGTCGGTCGACGCGCGCGAGGAGCTCGAGCGCGTCTTGAACTTGCTGCGCCCGATCGAGCGAGACGTGCTCCTGCGCTTCCACCAACAGCAGCATTCGGTCAGCGACATCGCGCGCGACCTGCACATGCCGCTCGGGACCGTGAAATCCCACCTCTCAAGGGCGCGCCGCCGACTGGCGCAGCTCGAGTTCCACGACCGGTCACGCAAGGAGTCGGACCATGCATGAATCCCTTTGGCAACGCATCGACGCAGCGCTGGACGCGCGTCGGGATCCCTTCGACGATCCGGACCTGACGCACGAGTTGCAGCAGGATCCCGAGGCCGTCGCGCAAGTGCGTCGCTTGATGATGCGCTTGGACGTCCTGTCCAACGATCCGACGCTGGTCTCGCCCACGCACCCGCTCCGGCGGTTGCGCCCGGCCGCCGCCGGTGTCGCGGCTGCCTTGCTCTGCTTCGCGGTCCTGCGCACCGGCGCAGTCTCGTTGGTAGCGCCCCGGAACCACCCGAACGCGACGAGCGCCCGCACGATCGAAACCGTGTCGCTCATCGTCGAACACATGACCCCGCCGCCCGCTCGAGGTGAGCGCGTGGTACTCGAGTCCCGCCGCGTGGTGGGATGGACCCTGGAAGGAAACACGCCGTGATGCATCTCGCCCTAGCCGCTTTGATTCTCAGCCCCTTGGCCGCGCAGGACTCCGAAGTGCGCGTGCCGGTCCCCGCCGACGATCCGGTCGTGGTGGCCGAGGACCCTGTTCTCGTGCGCGAGGTTCCCAGGCCGATCGCCGAGGGAACCCGCATCGTGCGCTACGAACTCGCTCACTTGACCGGTCACGACGGGTTGGAGCCCTGGGACGATCGATTCGACGAGATCCAGGATCCCGTCGCCGTGCAGCAGGCCCTGGACCTGCTCGACCGTTTCGAAGATAGGAGGATCGCCGTACAGGAGACGACCGAGAGTCTCATGAGCAGTGTGCGGGACATGATGGTTCCCCGGATGGAGGCGGGTATTCAGCGAGTCGAGCACGTTGGAGACGGCGCTTTCGTCCTCGTCGGCACGCCCGCCCAGCACGCGTGGATGGTCCAGTTCCTCGCAGCGGCGGACGGATTCGACGGGTTGATCGACATCGAGGCCCAGATCTTCGTCCTCGAACGGGGCAAGCTCGCGGCGTACACGCCCGACCGAAGTGGCACGGTGCTGGAAGCCCAGATCGCCACCCAACTCCTGCTGGACCTGAAGGACTCGGGCGCGGATGTGGTCGTCTCACCGCGCGTGATGACCTGGCCCTTCCAGAAGGCCGAGTTGAGCGTCATCAGTCAGCAAGCGTACGTCAGCGACTACGAACTGAAGGTCATCCCCGAGACGGATCACGAGATCGCGGATCCGGTCATCGACGTCGTGAACAGCGGACTGACCATGACCATTCGTGGTGTACCGCTCGCTGACGACCGCTTGAGCGTTCACGCGAACCTGGAGTACTCCGTGCTCGAGAGGCCGATCCCGTCCACCGAGATCACCATCGGTGCGGGTCATCACAAGGTCCTCATCCAGACGCCCAAGGTGACACGGATCAAGCTCGATGGTGTCTTCGCCATGAAGGGCGGGGAGTCGCTCTTGCTCGTCACCGCCGACCCGACCGGTTTGAACGACGTGATCGTGATGCTGAAGGCCGACCGAATGGAGTTGCCCGAGGATCTTGCGCCGGGGCGCTGACAGCCGCGATCTGGGGACCCATCGCGAGTTCGCTTCGTACCCCATCCAGTGCGAGCGGCAGCTCGCAGATTGGAGAGACACGGACCTGAGGTCGAACGGCCTCAGGTCCGTCGTTCCAACTGGTGCCGGCCAGCGGCCTAGCCCTGGCTCCCGTTCCGCCAGGTCAGCTGCGCGCGCAGCAACGCCTTCTGCAGGCTGAACGATTGCTGCGACGTGAACAGGAAGAACTTCGACGTGCCGACCGCCTGCGCGCCGAACAGGAACACGGTTGCATACAGGATCAACGACTTCGTGGACGCGGCCTCGTCGGCTCGCAGGAACCTCCACGCCGACCACACGCACACTCCGGTCATGAGCGTCACGCCGAGCCACATCAGGCACCGCAGGACACGCTCCCGCTTGTCGAAGCGTTGGATCGCAGCCTCCAGATCGACATGGCCGGGCTTCGGATCGAAGGGCTCTTCACCCAGGAAGGCCTCACGCAGCATGCTTTGGAATTCGTTCATCGTTGCATCCTCTCCAGGACGTTCTTGAGTCGAGCGCGCGCCGTGTGCAGTCGGGACTTGACGGTTCCGACAGGGATGTCGAAGACGCGCGCCAGTTCGGTCAGTTCGAGCTCTTCGAGATAGCGCAGGGACAGGAGGGCTCGTTCCTCGTCGTCCAAACGTGAAAGGGCGGCGCGCAGATCGGCGACGGCTTGCGAGCGATCGTCGGTGTCATTCGCCAGGGCGGGTTCGGGCTCCAGCGTGATGTCGCGCGCGCCGTCGTCGATGCGCACGCGGCGGGCTAGTGCGATCGCTGCGCGCGTCACGATCATGAAAGCCCACGCTCGGAACGCCTGGGGTTCCTTCAGTCGGCGCAGGCCCCGGGCGATCGCGATCCAGCTCTCTTGGACCACGTCCCAGGCTTCGGCGTCGCGGCGTGTCAGGCCGTAGGCGTGCTGCCAAAGCCGTTCCTGCCAGTGCGCGACGAGTTGCTCGAAGGCGGCCCGGTCTCCGCGCATCGCCTCGAGGACGAGGAGGTCGCCAACGAGTCGATCGGGTCGGGACGAAGGGGTGCGCAACATGGGCCTCGCCATCCAGGTGGGGGGCTGGAGCGGATCGGTTCAAGGAATGAGGCGGTTCTTCGATCCTCCGTCCAAGGACCACGCATCGGAATGAGCCAGAGCGGGCGCGGAAGCCTCTCGATGTCGAAGGACCTCGCAAATTCCTTGGGAGTTCGAGCCCCATCGGGGGGGGCACTCCGGATAACCTGACCGGTTCGCGCTCGACCCGAGGAAGTGTTTCGGGAGTCTCTTGCGTGCCTTTGGGCCACGGTGGTCCACCTGTTCGGGCGGCAAACGTCGCCCTGTCTTATTCGGGCATCCACGCGCTTCGCACTCTGCGGATCGAGGTGGTTGCCACTTGCGGTTCCGACGCTCCGGCGTCTTGCGTTCCTGCGCTGCCGCACCTCTGTGCTACTGGGCCAACGGCCCTAAGTGGACCACAACATGACTCTTGATCTTCCGGTGTCTCCCGACGCCGAATACGACCCGTCCGTAGCCGCTCCGTCCGTCGAGGACCTGATGCGCAAGGCCTTCGGCCCCGCGGAAACCTCCGAGGACGCGAAGCCCGTCGTCGAAACGCTGGCTGAAGAAGCCGCAGCGGAAACCGCAGCCGAGGCCACGAGCGTTGCGCCCGAGGCCGCCGTCGAAGACGCGCGCCCCGCGACCCCCGTCATCCTGGAGGTCGCGGAAAAGGAAGCCGCCGCCGAGGCAAGAGTGGAGGAACCGGCCCCCGTCGGTCCGTTCGCTTCCGCGCCCGTCGAGTGCCGCCGCGCCCTCGAAGGCAAGGGCTTCGAAGCCCTGACCGCCGTGCAGAGCGCCGTCGTCGCCGCCGAGGCCGACGGTCGCGACCTGCAGATCTCCTCGCAGACCGGCTCCGGCAAGACCATCGCCGTCGGTTTCACGATCGTCGAGGCCCTGCGTATCCCGCGCGATGTCGACTCCGGACCCTGCGCGCTCGTCATCACGCCCACGCGTGAACTGGCGAACCAGGTCTGTGGTGAACTCGCCTGGCTGACCGCCGACATGCCCGGCGTGCGCGTCCAGGCCGTCACCGGCGGCACGCCCGTCTTCAAGGACCACAAGATGTTGCGCACGCGTCCGCGCGTGCTCGTCGGCACCCCCGGTCGCCTGCTCGACCACGTGAAGACGCGCAACCTGGACCTGTCCGGCGTGCGTACGCTCGTGCTGGACGAAGCCGACCAGATGCTCGACATGGGCTTCCGCGAGGAGCTCGAGGGCATCCTCGACACGACGCCCGAGACGCGCCGCACGCACATGGTGTCCGCGACGTTCCCCCAGGGGATCCAACGTCTGGCCCAGCGCTACCAGGACAACCCCCTTTCGATCGAGGGCACGCGCCTCGGCGATGCGAACCAGGACATCGAGCACCTGGGTCACATGGTTCCCCAGCGCGAGCGCTACTCGGCCATGATCAACATCCTGTTGCAGACCGAGGGCGAGCGCACGCTGGTCTTCGTCGAGCGACGTGCGGATGCCGCCGACCTGGCGGAACGCCTCACCGGCGACGGCTTCAAGGCGATGCCGCTCAGCGGCGAGCTGGCCCAGAGCCAGCGCGAGCGCACGCTCCAGTCGTTCCGTGATGGTCGCGCCAATGTCCTGGTCGCCACCGACGTGGCCGCCCGCGGACTGGACGTGCCGGACGTCGGCACCGTCATCCACACCGCGCCTCCGATCGACGGCCAGGTGTACACGCACCGCAGTGGCCGCACGGGCCGCGCCGGCAAGACCGGTCGCAGCATCCTGTTCGCGTCCCAGAACCGCCGCCGCAAGGTCGAGCGCCTGCTGCACGACGCCCGCGTCGAGATCAAATGGATCCCGGTGCCGGACGCCAACGAGGTGCACAAGATGCTCCGTGAGCGTTCGCGTGCCGCCCTCGAGCTCGAGCTCGATGCCGCCCTCGAGAAGAAGCCGCGCAACTACCTGCTCGAGCACGCCGAGATCCTGATGGAGAAGTACGAGGTCGCTCCGCTGATCGCGACCCTCCTCGCGCGCCTCCAGCCCGAGAAGCCGGCCCAACCCGAGCGCCCGTCGTTCGAGAACGGCGGCAACCATCGTGGTGGCTACGAAGGCAACCGCGGCGGCTACGACAACAGCCGCGGTCGTGACTTCAACGATCGTGGCGACCGGGGTCGCCCGCAGCGTTCGCCCCGTGGCGGTCACCGCTTCGACAAGACGAACTCGGTGCGGTTCTTCATGAACTACGGCACGAATCAAGGCGCCAACCCGAGCCGTCTCTTGGCTTCGATCTGCCGCCGCGGCGAGGTCGATGGGGCCAACGTCGGTCCGATCGCGATCCACCCCAACGCCAGCACGTTCGACGTGATGAACGACGTGGCCGAGCGCTTCGAGCGCCTGGCCGGCCGTCGCGACCCGCGCGATCCGAACATCATGATCCGTCGTGACCGAGGTCCGGTCGGCCCGCCCCGTGGCGGTCGTCGCGACTGATTCGTCGAACGACAGATCTCACAACAGGCCCCGCTCGTTCCGACGTGCGGGGCCCGTTGCATTCCTGAGCACCATCGATGACTTCCGAACTGGAGAACCTGACCGTTCCCGAGTTGCAAGAGGCTGCACTGCGGCTCCTGCGCGTCGAACCCGTGGGGCAGTCCGACGAACTATGGGAGCACGTGTGCGAGCTGCAGGCGCGCGGCGAGGAGCAGACGTTCACGCGCGCCTCTGGATGGTGCGCGGACGCCGACCCGCTCGTCCGTGAGCTGGGCGCGGACGTGATCGCGCAGCTCGGGCACCGTGATGCGTCCCCAAGGCCGTTCGACGAAGCGTCGTTGCCCATCTTGTTGGGGCTGTTGCGCGACGACGACACTCGGGTCCGCGAGGCCGCGCTGGCGGGGATCGGGCAGACCGAAGCCGAGTTGAGCGACTGGAGCCTCGACGACCTGCGCGCGTGCGCGACGCACCAGGAAACCAGTGTTCGGTCCGCCTTCGCGCGTGCCCTCAACACGTTCTTGCGCGTGGAGTCCGACGAGGTCTTGGGGCTCTGCTTCCAGCTGATGGAGGACCCCGACGACGAGGTGCGCAACTGGGCCACGTTCCAGCTGGGCAGTTTCGAGGACCTCGACAACGGCTCGATCCGTGAAGCGCTGTTGGGACGGGTGCGCGACACGGATGCGATGGTGCGCGCCGAAGCGCTCAGCGGGCTCGCGTTGCGCAAGGACGTACGCGTGCCCAAGCTGCTCTTCGCCGAGCTGCGTGGCGGCGAGGTCGAGGGCCCGGTGTTCGAAGCCATCGCCGAGATGCCGGACGCCAAGTACGTGCCGCTGCTCACCGAGCTCGAGCCCACGCACGGTGGCTCGGCGTACTTCGCCGACGCCCTCGAAGCCTGCCGGTTCTAGGGCCGGCTGTTCGAGCGGGACGTTCGGGCCAGAACCTTCGATGGGGGGCCGGGTTGGACCCCGAACCTGCTCCCTGCCGGCGCTGTCCTTCCAGAGATCGCCGGAGTTGTATCCAGACCTCGAACGCACTCCGACCCATGAATCGCAGCATCCAAGTCCTCTGTCTCTTCATCGCCTTCCTGACGATGCTCGGCGGAGCGGTCGGCATGGCGCTCAGTTTCATCAACCTATCGTCGACGAGCATGCAGAACATCCACTCGGGACAGGCGGGGTTCGTCGCGGGCGCCGTCCTGATCGGCACGGGTTTGATGACCTGTGCGATCGTGGCTGGACCCTGTTTGGGCGTCCGCGAGACTCGATTGGACGGCGCCCCCACGCCCGCCGACGACCGCTAGCCGCGAGCCGCGCGGGGAAGGCGTACGGGATGGGGTGAATGAAACCCGAGTGGTCGCGTACGGTGAGGTCCACCTACCTGGAGCCCCCATGACGATTCCCCGCATCCTGCCTGCTCTCGCGTTGTCCTCGATCGTGCTGCTCAGCAGTTGCAGCGATCCTTCCATCCCGAGAACCGGCGAGGACGTCACCGTGCAGTTTCGTCGCGACGCGTTGGGGGTGAGCCACGGCTTGCCGGTCAGTCCGACGGTCCATTCGATGAACGGCGCGAGCGTGAAGCTGAGAGGGAAACTCCTCGCGGTGGACAAGAACTGGGTCGTGGTCAAGGACGACGCGAACACCCACTGGATCGCGCGTCCGAGCATCCTGTTGTTGACGCAACCCTAGTCCTCCTAGGAGGCCACACATGGCTACGATCGTCATCGAGACAGAGACGCAGACTCGATTCCTGTTGGTCGGTTCCGGGTTCGGCGCCTACATGGCGACGCGCCCTGGGATGTTCTTCGGCAACCTGGCGCCCGACGAGACCAGCGGGCGTCTGCCCATGATCCTGGTCAGCAATGCGGGCGGTGAACTGTTCTGGGCCGAGTCCAGCGACTTCGAAGTCCTGTCGGTGGACGGGGAGTCGCCCGGCGAGATCCTGGCGAAGTCAGACCCAGGGTGAAGCCGCGCTGCTAGCAGCAAAGCAGGAGTGACCTGAGCGTTAGGTCTGCTTGACCAGGACCGCGCGCGTGTAGAGCAGTTGAAAGCCCTGCTTCTGGGCGTTCTGTTGGGACTTGGAGCCGGGCTGGGTCGTCATCACCGCGATCTCCGCACCTTCCGCCTTGGCGTCCGCCAAGCGAGCCGAGACCAGGGCCGTTTGCAGGCCTCGGCGGCGGTGCTCGGGCAGCGTGGACGCCCCGCACATGTGAGCGACTCCGTGCGCGACGCGCATCGTTCCTGCTGCAGCCAGTTGTCCATGGCGGCGAGCGATGTAGCGGCGGAACCCGTCCGCGGACGCCATGTCGTGGATGATCTCCTCGAGCACATCGCGCTGGAAGTCCTCGGCGCCGCCCGCGCCCTGGGTGTCGGGGGAGATGAAACCGGTCACGATCGTGTCCAACCACGCAGGCAGCCCGGCCGGTTCGTCGAGGACGATCTCGATGCCCTCGATGTGCGCCACCGGTGAGGCCTCGCCGAGCCGGAAACCCAGGATGTTCTCGAAGCTGCGCAGGGTGTAGCCGCGTTGCGTGAGCGAGGCGTGGACCTCGGGATCGGCGAGCGACGCCACCTCGATCTGGATCGGGCAGCTGCGCTCGCGATACATGCTCTCGACGGCCGTCAGCTGTGCTTCGTCCGGGACACCTTCGAAGCCCAGGCCGATCACCTTGTTCATCGGGGCGTCGGGTCCGGCGTAGCAGGCCACGCCTCCTGCGAACTCCATTGCTTGGACGTCCAGTTCGGGGCGGCGGGCGGTGGTGGCCCGCGACCAGTCGCGAGCGAGCTCGCACTCGGCGCGTTCGATCCGGGCGGCGCATGCGATATCGGCGAAGAACATGCCGATCAGTCTAGCGGGTTCAGCCGCTGGGGCCCGCCGTGCACTCCTGGAGTCCGTTGCCCATCGAGGCGAACTGGTTCGCGGTCGCGGATCCTGCGAGGTACGCCCCGTTGGCGTCGTCGTTTGGGCCGGACCGCCAACATGCGCTAGAGTCCGGACATGACACTCCTGCGAATCGACCATGTGCAGCTCGCCATGCCCGCCGGCGAGGAGGTCGCCGCGCGCGGCTTCTACGTCGGCTGTCTGGGGTTGACCGAAACGCCCAAGCCCGAGGACCTCGCCGGCCGCGGTGGGGCTTGGTTCCATTCTGGTTCGGTCCACGTCCACCTCGGCGTCGATCCCGACTTCCGACCGGCCAAGAAGGCCCATCCGGGATTCGTCGTGAAGGAGCTGACGCGCTTGATCGGCGTCCTGCGCGCCGCGGGGCACAGCGTCGACGATCCCGTTCGCATGGGCGATGTGAGTCGCACGTTCGTCCACGACCCGTTCGGCAACCGCATCGAGTTGATCGACGCGACGGTCCGCGTCTGAGTCAGTCGGCGCTGCTGGCGAGCGCCTCGAGCCACGCGTCGAGATGCGTGTCCAGGTCGTCGTCGTGGGCGTTGCCGAACTTGCGCGCGTCGATGCGCTCGCTCAGTTCGCCGGCCCGGTTGGCGAGGTCGGCGCGCAGGCCCGCCGCGTTCAGTCGACTCGAGATCGATGTGCCAGCCGTTGCGTTCGGGGCGGATTCGAGCAGGGTTCGGACGCAGGTCTGGAACGCGGCCGTCACGTCCCCGGCGTGCTCGCGGCGGGCACTCTCGCCGATCGAGTGCGGTGAGGGGCCCGATTGCGTTGCGAGTGCCGACACGGAGCGACGGCGGCGCAGGACGAGCACCATGCTGACGGTGCCCACCACGACCACCAGGACCAGCGGCAGCACCGGAGGCGCGTCCGCCGTGCGCTGCTCGTTCGTGTTGGGTTGCGGCTCGACCATCACCTCGGGACCGGGGTCGATCTGGATCGGGATCGCGGCAGTGCGCAGCACGCGGTACGAGGCGGGTGGGGTCGGATCGAAGTGCACCAGTTCGACCGGTGGAACTTCGCGGGCCGCAGAGCTCAGGGGTTCCAGGGTGTAGCCGATGCGTCGACCCGAGGTCGAGGCGATCTCGCGCTCCCCAAGGATGCGGAAGTCGCGGAAGGACAAGCGCGGAGGCACCCAAGCTGCGAGTTCACCGGTACCCGTGACATGCAGGACCCACTCGAACGAAGCTCCGAACGTCACGCGGTTCGGCTCGGCCCGGGCTTCGACCTGGTAGGTCCCGATCCGCCCATCGAACCTGGCGGGCTGGCCAGCGGTGGGCGGCTGCTCGACGCGCAGGAGCAGGTCGTTCCCGATGACGACCGCGTCCTGACGATCCTCGGCCACGCGGCCGTCCAGGAGCGATTCGCGAAAGCGTGTACCGCGTGCGAAGCGCAGTCGGGCGCGCTCGACCAGGAGGTCGGGGGTCCGCGTCGGCAGGATGTCCCGCTCGAGCTCGAGCACCGTGTAGGTCTTGCCGTTCCGGACCTCGGACGTGATGCGCTGCGTCGCGATCAGTTCGCCGTTCAACGCGAAGTTCAGAGGGGCGGTGCCCGAGGTCACGGGCGTCGTGATCCAGGGCCGCGGGACGTCCGCACGTTGCGGTGCATCGAACCACGGGGCCTCCACCAGTACGGGGACGTCGAGGCGCCGCACGAACAGTTGGATGAGCTGCTCCTTCAGCGCGGTCTCCTCGAAGCCGAATCGCAGCCGGACCGGAACGCGTTCGCCGACGTACACCAAGTCGCGATCCGTCTCGTACTCGACGAACGCGATGCCCGCGTCCGTCAGATCGACCGGGTCGTCGATGTGCGTCGTGAGGTCCTGGGGCTTTGCCGAAAGGCTGCCGAGGAGCGTGCCGACGAGGGCGAGATGCGAAAGGAGGGAGAACAAGGGTGAACGGGTCGGGCAAGCGGGAGACTACACGAAGGCGGGCGAGGTCCCGAGCCCGGAATCCTGACACGGAAGGGTGGGGGAAACGACGTCACGCAGGCGTGACTCGGGACCGGAGATCGGCCCCGATACGTCACCAGTCCTACGTCGAAGAGGTGCCGTCCGCGCCCTGTCGTGGACGGGTATGTGAGTGTTGTGAGGCCGCGTGGACGGGACTCCCGCGGTCGCGCTACCCTGGGCACCACTCGGACCTGGACGACCGACGTTGCGCGTCGCTCGAGAGCTCGCGACCGCCGGCCTCATCCGACCTTTCCCATGCTGCGCCTCCACTCCACCTTCGTCGGAACCACGATCCTCGTGTCGTCCGTGTGCCTGTCCCTCGCGTTCGCCACCCAGGACGAAACGCCCGCAGGCGACACCTCCCAGGACGGAATCCCCGCCACGGACGCACCGCCCCAGGACGACCAAGGCGACGACCCGCAACCCGTCGTGCCGAACCCCGCGCTCGGTGGCCCGGGTGCCGGGTCCGGACCCCAGGGCAGCGCGCGCGAAGCCATGTGGTTCGCTCCGACCGCCGACGACTGGAAGAAGCCGGTCCTGATCCGATGGCAGCGAACGTGGGAAGACGCGCTCGAGGTCAGCCAGGAGACCGGTCGCCCGATCCTGATCTGCGTGAACATGGACGGCGAGATCGCCAGCGAGCACTACGCCGGCATCCGCTACCGTCAGCCCGAGATCGCCGAGATCTACGAGCCGTACATCTCGGTGATCGCTTCGGTGTATCGCCACAACCCGCGCGACTTCGATGAGCAAGGGCGTCGCATCCCGTGTCCGCGCTTCGGCACCGTGACGTGCGGCGAGCACATCGCGATCGAACCGATCCTGCACGATCAGTACTTCGAGAGCACGCGCGTGGCTCCGCGCCACATCATGATCGAGCTCGACAAGAAGGAAGCGTACGACGTGTATTACGCCTTCGACACCGAGTCCGTGTTCCAGACCGTGAACGACGGCGTCGAGGGTCGCGTGTTCCCGCCGACCGAGCCCGCAGGCGATCGCCCGATCGTCGAGCGCGTGACGTCGCGCAACAGCGAGGACCGCGAGGCCGTCGAACGTGCCTATCTCGCGGGCGATGCGGCTCAACGTCGTCAGTTGATGCGCGCGGTCGTCTCGGCGCCGCGAGCGAAGCAGGCCGGGTTGCTCCGGTTGGCGATCTTCGATCTGGACCTCGAACTGAATCGCCTCGCGCGTCAGGCGTTGGCGGCTTCGGACGACCCCGCCTCGATCGATCTGATCTCGTTGGCGTTGCGTGCTCCGATGCCCGCCGAGGATCGTGAGTCCTTGATCGCCGCGCTCGAGCGCATCGGCGTTCAGGACGAACGCGCCCGCAACCTGGCCGTCGTGCACCGCGGACTGGGCGCTCAGTCCGAGAGCGTCGACGTCACCACCTGGTCCAGCGCGCTGGGCACCGCCGAACCGATCGCGGCCTACGATCAAGCCGCTGTCGAACGCAAGCTCGAGAGCGGGGGCGCGTCGCGCAAGTCCGAGCCGGCCGATCCTGCGGCCAGCTTGAGCATCGCCGAGGCCACCTTGGCCATGGCCATCGAGCCGGACACCGTCACGCAACTGGCGGGCAACGTGCGCAAAGCTCGCGAGTACACGAAGCTCCTGTTCGAGGACGCGCGCCGAGCGGGTCGTGAAGCCGAAGCGCTGGGCGCCAAGGGTTGGCGCGTCGATTCGGTGCTCGCGCTGACGGCGTACTACTTGGGAGACCGCGAGGAAGCCCGCATGCGAGCAGCCGCCGCGGTGGGCGATCTGCCCGAAGGGGATGCCAGCTGGAACACGATGGCCGTGCTGGGCATCTTCGCCGAAGCGCGTCGCCAGGACATCGATCAAGCGGCCCGCGAGAAGCGCGAGTGGCCCGCGCACTGGGTCGCCGACGTGCACGCCGCCTATTCGGTGCTCGCGGTCCATCCGCTGGGAACCGACGACCAGGTCGCGATGCACCACGACTTCCTGCGCCGCTTCGGGGCCGCAGGCCAAGCCGTTCAGGCCTTGGACCGTGGGCTCACGCGCTTTCCCGAATCCGCGATGCTCCACGCACGCTTGCGCGCACGCATTCTCGAGGAGAAGGGCGTCGCCGGGCTCGAGCCCGCTTACGAGCGGATGATCTCCGGCGAAACGGTCGCGCCCAACCTCGTTTGGTTCGCGGGCTACGCAGCCTTCGTCGCCGCCGAGTTCCATCGCCGTGGGAGCGCGCCGGACGAAGCGCGAGGGGCCTACACGCGCGCGATCGCGCACTTCGACCGTTACGTCGTTGCGCGTCCCGAGGATCGCGCGACCGGCGATCACTACGCGGCCCTGTCCCTTGCGGGGCGTGCGCGCTTGACCATGGAGGCCGGGGACGACGACGCTGCGCTCGAGGACCTGTTGGCCTCGTTCGCCCGTCGACCGCAGGCGGCCGGCGTGCTCGATGGCATGAACCTGTCGCCGGCGGACACGTCGCGCACGCTGATGTCGCGACTGCAGGTCGCCCAGAAGGCCGAACAGGTCGCGCGACTCCAGGCGGTGCTCGATACGCTCGATCCGGACGACCTCGATCTGCCCGACTACGAGAAACCTGGCGCCGGGACGGGTCCGCAGGGCCTGGGTGGTCGTCGCGGGCGAGGGCGTCGCGGGCGCTGAGCCAGGTTCACAGGCTGCTCGCCCGGACGGCGATCCCGGAACGTGAGTTGCCATGGGAGCGCGTCACACGGGGAACCCTTGCAAGTTCGGGCCTCCTGAACCTAGCTTGGATTCCATGGGACTCGAGTTTCGCTGGCTGAGGATCAAGTCGAGGTGCGCTCGATGATGGGCCGCGTGTCCCGTCCCGCCCAGATCGTGGCCGTTCTCGTGCTGGGGATCGGGGGCGCGATCTACTACGTGCAGCGTGAAGCCGCGGGCGTCCCGTCGCGTGCTGGCACGCCGAACGTCGAGTCCGAGTTCCGCGCCCTGCACGAAGCGACGTCGGACGAGGACCTGCGCAAGGAACAGTCTCGCTTGCATGAAGCGATCGCTCGCGAGGTGGCCGTCGTCGCGGACGAGTACGTGGTTCGTGGCGAACATGTACCCAGCCACGCGGATGCGCCGCGAAGTGCATGGGGCAAGGGAGAGGTGACCGTCCGCATGGAAGCCGAGGGCAAGCCTGTCCTGGTCGTCCTGAAGCGCTCCGATGCGCCCGACGTCTTTCGCCTGTACGACAAGCACGGTTGGATCACCAGCATCCTGGACTCGCGCGCTGCTGCGACGGAGTGACTGGCGTTCCAGCGAGCATCCGGACAAGGGCCGGGCGTTCCGGACCATGCCCGGGTTCGATCGTCCGCCGCTGGGTGCAACCGCTGATTCCGTTCGGTCCGCCATAACGACCGACCCGATGCGTACTCCGCAGCCAGTCCCATGGGCCGAGGAGGGGCACAGTGCTCCCCGACGTCCCATCGCGAGCCTGCCCGTTTGACCCCCTTGGCCGGCTCGTGAGACACTTGTCCGTCCACGTCTCTCCCTTCTCTACTTCCGGCGCTCGTTTCCTGCGATACCGGACCCCTCGCCTCCATGATTCGCACCACGCTCCTCGGTCTCGCCGCGGCGGGCACCTGCCTCGCCGGTCCTCTCTTCGCTCAAGACTTCGCGTTCACGATCGACACCGTGGCCAGCGCGTCCAACCTGGATGCCAACGCCACGATCGCGCTTCCCGGAACGCTCATCGGGGACTTCGATGCGCTCACCAATCCGGGCGGGACTTCGACTTTGCCCGGTCTGTTCGGCGGTGCCGGCAACAACGAGATCGCGGCGGACTTCGGTCTGGGCATCGTCACGAGCTTCGCCGGATCGGCCTCGGGGACGTTCGGCATGACCGTCGATGCGGGCGCAGGAACTGTTTCCGTGCAGGACCTGGACCTGGACCTGTTGGGAGGCGACTCGGTCTCGGCCCAACTCGTGTTGAGCGCCGAGTTCGAGACCTTCCGCACCGTGCAGCCGACGTCCCTCTACATCGGTGGATTTCCGCTCGACATTCCGCTCGGCGGCCAGGAGCTGACCGACATCCAACTGGTCCAGTCGGGGTCTGCGGGCCTCGGCGTGTTGACGCCCACCCGTCGGCCGGGCGTCTACACCTTCCTCGTCGGGGTTCCGGCCGAGGTCTCCTTCACGATCGATGGCGCGCTGACTGGTACGACGCCCGTCGGTCCGATCCCGGTGATCGTGCCCATGGCCGGCACGCTCATGTTGAAGGGCGGCATGGCCTCCGTCAGCGTCGCGTTCGATCTCGACGAGATGCAGTCGCTGCCCGATCCGGTTCCCGGCTTCGTGATTCCGGACGTCCCGCTGCCGCTGCCGACGATCCTGCCGCCCGGCGGCACCGCGAACCTGCTGTTCACGGCGGCGATCGGCTCGCTCGACATCGACCTGTTGGTCGACGCGACCCTCGTTGCGAACGGCGAGGCGGCCTGCGGCTTCGAGTCCTACTGCCCCGCAGCGACGAACACTTCAGGCATGGCCGCGGTGTTGGCTCCCGTCGGACTGCCGGAACTGGCGGCCCAGACGATGAGTTTCGAGGCGACGAACCTGCCGGCGAACCAGTTCGGATACTTGATCGCCAGCCCGACCCAGGACTTCGTGCCCTTCTTCATGGGAGGCGGCGGTCACCTGTGCCTCGGCGCGCCGATCGCACACTTCCGAAGCCAGATCCAGTTCTCCGGCCTGACGTCCTCGATGACGCTGCCGATCGACTTCGAGGACCTGCCGCGTGGCGTGAACTTCGTGCCGGGCACGACCTGGAACTTCCAGGCTTGGTTCCGCGACGTCGGCGATGCCCCCGCGCACAACACCACGAACGGTGTGCAGCTGACGTGGTGCCCCTGAGTCGCTCGCGGATCAGCTGAACCGAACCGGTTCGCCCGACGGCGTTCCGACCGGCTCGCCGTTCTGCCATGTGAGCGTGCCACGCACGATCGTGGCGACCGGCCCACCTGCCCGTTCGACCCCTTCGAAGGGGTTGCGCGGGCAGCGGCTCTTCAGGTGTGCTGCGGTGATGGGCCCACGGACTTCGGGGTCGACGACGGTCAGGCTGCCCACGCTGCCGACGGTCAGGTCGCCGCGTCCTTCGAGCCCGTAGACCCGCGTCGGACCCGCGACGCACAGGCGCACGATGTCCTGGAGCGTGAGCCAGCCCTCGTTCACCGCGGTCAGCAGCAACGTGAGCGTCGTCTGCACGCCCGCGATGCCGGAGGGTGACTGGGGGAAGGGCAACGCCTTGCCTTCGGCCGTGTGGGGGGCGTGGTCGGAGCCGATGCAGGTCACCGGGCCTTCGACCAGCGCCTGGCGCAGAGCATCCTGATGGCGCTTGTCTCGCACAGGCGGGTTCATCTGGGCCCAGGCGCCATGCACGTCGTAGCACTCGGGCGCGGCCAGGAAGAGGTGGTTCGGCGTCGCCTCGCACGTGACCAGGTCCCCGAGGTCACGCTCGCGGAAGATGTCGAGTTCCTCGGCCGTCGAGATGTGCAGGACGTGCACCTTGCGACCTGTCTTCTCGGCCAGGTCCAGCAAGCGATTCGTCGAGCGCACCGCCGTCTCGACGTCGCGCACGTGATGATGCTCGCGGACGTGCGTGCCGGGTTGGATCGCGGCGTAGCGCTCCTTCAAGCGCATGTCGTCCTCGGAGTGCACGGTGACGCGACGCGTGCCGCTGCGCAGGACGCGCTCGAGGGTCGCGTCGTCCGGCACCAGCAGGTTGCCGGTCGACGAGCCCATGAAGACCTTGACCCCGGCGCAGCCCGGCAGGCCTTCCCATTCCCCGAGTTGGTCGGCGTTCTCGGCGGACGCGCCCAGGAAGAATCCATGGTCCGCGCGACAGCGGCCCGCGGCGCGCGTCAGCTTGTCCGTGAGCGCCGCCGGGTCGGTGGTGGAGGGGTTGGTGTTCGGCATCTCGAGGAAGGCCGTGACCCCGCCTGCGACCGCGGCGGTCGAACCGGATTCGAGGTCTTCCTTGTCCTCACCGCCGGGCTCGCGGAAGTGGACCTGGGGATCGACGATGCCCGGGAGCACCCAGTGGCCCGTCGCGTCGAGGGACGCCGTCCCTTCCGGAACGTTCAGGTCCAGGCCGATGGCTGCGATGCGCCCACCGGTGACGAGCACGTCGGCGCGACGCGTGGAGGTCAGGTCGGCGACTTGGCCGCCATGCACGAAGAGATCGTTCGTCATAGGTCGTGTCCGTTGGGCGCGGGATCAGTCGATCGCCGCGCGGATCGCTTCGGCGAGGACTTCGCCGTCGTTCAAGGTGCCCGCGGTCCAGCCGACGCCGAGACCGTCGGAGCCGACTCGCGGGATGATGTGGAAGTGGACGTGGAACACCGCTTGGTGGGCGGGCGCGCCGTTGTTCTGCAGGACGTTGTAGTCCTCACATCCGGTCGCCTTGCGTACGGCGCGCGCGATCTTGGGAAGCGCGCGACCCAACGCGGCGCCAGCTTCGTCGGACAGTTCGTGCAGGAACGCCTTGCGCTCCTTGGGGATGACGAGCGTGTGTCCCTTGGACAAGGGGCCGACGTCCAGGAAGGCCAGAACGTGCTGGTCCTCGTAGACCCGGTGGCAGGGGATCTCGCCGTCGAGGATGCGGTCGAAGATGGTCGGTTCGGCCATGGTGCTATTGCTCGGCGGCGCGCTCGAGGCGGTCGACGTTGTCGTTCTGCAGCGAGAGCCAGTCTTCGCCGCGCTGTTCGTGCGTACTGGTGTGTACTTCGGCGGGTGTGTAGACGACGCTGGTGATGCCGTAGTCCTTGGACAGGGCCGACTTGACGCTGGGCAGCGGTGCCGCTTCCCAAAGGAGGATGGGACCGACCTCGCCTTCGATCGAGTCCTCGATGGAGCGCCGGTCGTCCGTGGTGAGCTCCGCCTCGGGATCCAGGTCCAAGTTCTTCAGCCGCCAACCGTGGCGCGCGACCAGGTAGTTGTAAGCGGGGTGGTTCGTGATGATGCGCCGATCGCCGAGTTGCTCGCTGACGCCGACGAGGCGCGCGTGCAGGGCATCCAGGTCTGCGGCCAGTTCCCCGAAGCGCTGCTCGATGTCGCCGGCGTGCTGGGGCCAGCGCGCCTTCATCGCATCGCGGATCGTGCCCGCCATGGACTTGGCCAGCATCGGGTCCATCCAGGTGTGACCGTCAATGCCATCATGCGAGTGACTTCCACCCGGGCCATGACTGTGGCTGACCGATTCGTAGGTCTGGAACTGAGCCGCGAACGGCTTCGACGCGTCGACCAGCCGACTGTCCGGCAGCGAGGCGGTCTGCACCCAGGCTTCGAACTCGGCGCCGTTGACGACGATCAGGCCGGCGCGTTGGAACCGGGCGAGGTCCTCGCGTTCCGGGCGCCAGGACGCTGGATCACCGTCATCCGGAACGGGACAGCTGACCCGGACATCGTCCGCACCGAGGCGTTCCGCCAGGTAGGCGACGGGATAGCTCGAGGCCATCACGACTTCGTCCTGGCCGGCATGCGAGGCGGTGGTGTCCGAGCAGCCGGCGAGTATGGCCAGCGACGAGAGTGCGAGAGCGGAACGAATCATGGAAGCATCTCTACGAGGTGTGGGGTCCAGGTCACCGTGGCGATGGTCGCCAGGGTTGCGATCAGGAGGCTGGCGCCGACCACGACCAGGATCTCCAGCAGGACGAGCTGCACCACCGTACCGCGTGCGCAGCCGATGCGGTTCAACGTCATGAGCTCCCCGCGACGTAGTCGTAGCGACAGGGCCAGGACGAGCGCGATGAGCATTCCCGTGCTGCCTGCGAGCAGTACGGCCAGGCGGTCGAGCACGCCCTTGACCCGCACGACCTTGGCCATCAGTTCGTCGATCACGTCGATCGGCGTGACCATCTGGAGTCCGGGCCAGTCGTTGACGCGCGCTTTGAGCAGCGTGCGGTCCTTGTGGCTGCCCGGCCAGACCAGGACCGAGGACAACGGTAGTTCGTCCTGGTTCCCATGGAAGTGGAACGAGTCGACCGTCGCGGTGTCCATGACGTTCTCCTCGATCAGGGCGCCGCTGATCGCCATGGATCCCGTCCGGTCGTCGCCCTCTCTCCCGATGATCAGGTCCGGGTCTTCGGTGGCGATGTCCGCGGCGGCCTTGTGTCCGTGGTACAGACCGTCCAGCACCCAGGCGGTCTTGATGTCGACGAACGCGGCCAGGTCGTCGCGCTCGCCGCGTTCCGCGAGGATCCCGCAGACCAGCAGGCGGAAGGAGGCCGGTTTCGAGATGTCGTACAGAGCGACCGGATCGCTGAACAGTTCGTCGCCGACGGACAGTTCGAGGTCCCGGGCCATGCGCGCGCCGAGCACGACGTCGCCGACCATCAACGGCAGCGTCCCGGTGGCCGGTACCAACCCGCGTTGTTCGAAGTACTCGGGTGTCGTACCCAGCAGGGATCGCCCGCGCGCGTGGTGGGTGGCGTGCAGCGGAACGGCGAGGCCCATGCCCTGGGACCGGATGCGCTCGAAGTCCTTCCAGCGCAGCGGGTCCAGGTCGGCCTCGCGGAAGTACAGCGCTTCCAACGTGAGATCGAGCTTCTGCGCGCCGGCGCCAGCGACCAGTGGGGTCGCGACTGCACGCGCGCGCAGCTGATGGTCGAAGTGCCGCACCAGGACCTGCGTCGCGACCGGCACGAAGACCGACAGCGCCAGGCACGCGACCAGGATCAGCGTGCGTCCGGAGTGATACGTCAGGTTGCGGCGCGTCAAGAGCCAGAGTCCTTTCATGCCACTCCTCCTTCCGAACGCGTCACGAGATCGCGCATGTCGATCACCCGGTCGAAGCGCTCGAGCAGCGTGTGGTCGTGCGTGACCATGACCAGCGTCGCCCCACGCGCGGCGCATTGCTCGAAGACCAGGTCCAGGGCGGCCGAAGCCGAGTCGGGGTCGAGGTTTCCGGTGGGCTCGTCCGCCAACACCAGGTTCGGATCGGTGATCAGCGCGCGACACAGGGCGATGCGTTGGCGTTCTCCCTGGGACAGGCGCGCCGGTCGCCGACCCAGGACATGCGATACCCCTGTCGATGCGGCCAGCGTGCGCGCGCGCGCCTGGACGTCCGCGTTCATGGAGAGAGACGGAGCCACCAAGTACGGCAGCCAGATGTTCTCCTCGGACGTCAACGACTCGAGCAGTTCGAACTCCTGGAAGACCAGGCCGATGCGTTCGATGCGCACGGCCCTGCGTTGCCCCTCGGACAGCGAACTCAGGTCGTCGGGTCCGACCTGGACGCGCCCGCGTTCGGGGGTGAGGATGCCCGCCATCAGATGCAACAGCGTCGTCTTGCCGGAGCCGCTGGGCCCGACGCACGCGACGCGTTGGCCGACGGGGATCGACAATTCGTCGACGGTGAGCGCGAAGTCGCTCTGGCCGTAGGCGAAGCGCAGATCCTGGATCCGGATGATGGGCGCCGCGCTCAAAAGTCGGCCCCGCGTTCGTTCGGGTCCACACCTGCGTTGGGGTCGTCGGTCTCGTCGCCGATGCGCTTCTGCTCGATCACGTTCGTGTCGCGGATGCGCCAACCGTCGGTCCCCGCGACCACCGTGTAGTCCGCGAGGTACTCGGTCGTTCGTCGGTGATAGTGCCCGAAGTGGTGCACCGCGCCCTGGACCTGCCAGCGTTCGCGCACCGTGAAGCCGGGCGCGTCGTTGGGCGGAAACGTGCCGAGCGCCGTGATCCGCGTCTCGATGGGGGAGACGAGTTCGACCTCGGACACGGCGCCCCCGTGCTCCTGCTGGACCAGGCCCTTGTGGATGTCCGTGTAGAGACGTTCGAGCAGCGCCAGATCGACGGTCGACAGGAGCCCTTCGTAGATGTCCTCTTCCTCGGTGAAGCCGAAGGCGCGATAGAGGTTCTGGTGCAGGCGGTGGAAGATCTCGGTCGCGGCCGCTTGGTCGGGCATCACGGGCTCTTCGACGGGCGGCAGTGCGAAACCCGCGGCCAGCAGCAAGGCGCCAGCGGCGCCGGCCAGCCAGGCTCGTCGCTTGTCCGTTCCGCGCAGGGCGATCACGATCGCGGCCAGGATCGCGCAACCACCCAGGGCGCCGGACGGAACCCGCAATGGGGACGACGTCGATTGAACGGGCGGGGGAACGTCCTCCAAGCGGTGGCGCTCCTCGAGGGGCGGCGCGACCCAGACGTGGGTGGGTGCGTCCACCGACAGGTCCACGGATTCGTGCACGCCGTACCCGCTGAAGCGTGCGCGCACGACGAGCGGCGGTGCGTCCACGCCGTCCGGTGCGACGGCGAGGTCGGGCGGATAGCCGTTCCAGGTCAGCTCGACCTGGTCCGGAGGCGACGCCGCTTCGTGGACCATCTCGAGGCGGATCACCGTCAGCGCTCGCGAGCCGAAACGTGGGTAGTACGGCATGCGCGAGAGGTCGGGCGGCAGCACGACCCACTCGCCTGCGACGAAGGGCGTAGGGACGCCATTGATCTTGAGCGCGGTGTTCTCGCCCAGCCAGTCCAGCAGATCGGCCCGCAGGTCCTCCTGTTCGACCGCGTGCAGCACGTTCGGGTCCTCGCGAAAGGACGGCACGAGCTCGTCGGCGAAGACCAGGTTCATCTGCGCCTGCACGCGGACGCGGTGGTGGCCGACGCGTATCGTGAGATCCCCGTGGGGACCGTCCTGGGGGTGAACCTTGCGGAGATCTGGACCTGCCAGCGCACTGTCAGGCGCGGATTCCCTATGGGCCCGAGCGAGCGGAACGGCCCCGAGCAGGAGCAGAACGCCCAGAACGAGTCGGGGCAGGCATGTGGAATGGGGGACAGCGCTCGGCATGGACCCCGGGATTCTACTCGCTGCGGGGCGCCGCTCGGATCATCGGCTTCGTGTCCCGGGTCGGGATCCACGTAACCAACAGGAAGGCGACGGAAGACTTGCAACGTCCATGCTAGGTCCAGCGTCCGAATGTGGCCCCGTCGCGCCTAGAATCATGGGCCCCCACCACAGGCGCCCATCTCTCCAGACCTTGCCACTTCCGGCATCGGGCGCTTCCGCTACTCGGCTACTCAGAGATCGATGCACAACCAAACCTCACGCGCTGCCTGCCCGTTCGCGTCCCTGCTTCTCCTTGCGTTCGCGACTGCGAACTTCGCCACCGGTCAGGACCAGATCGAGGGTCCGATCGCGATCGCACTCGACCAGGCCAGCCCGGACGTCGTGCTCTACAACGAGCACGTCGTCTTCCTGTCGAGCCCGTTCCTGGAAGGTCGCTTGCCCGGTACTCGCGGCATGGACATCGCCCGTGAGTACGTCGAGCACTACTTCCAGCAAGGTGGACTCCAGCCTGCATTCGTCGACGAGCACGGCGCCCCTTCCTTCCAGCAGCCGTTCGCGCTCAGCGATTCGGTCGCGCTCAAGGAGCAGTCCTTGAGCGTCGCCGGCCAGAAGCAGAAGGACGGCCAGGACTTCAACTTCACCGGACTCGGATCCGATGGCCAGGTCGAAGGGGAACTCGTCTTCGTCGGCTACGGCATCCACGATGGGGAGGACGGCTACCAGGGATTCCCGGACGACACCGACCTGTCCGGCAAGGTGGCCGTCTGCTTGCGTTTCGAGCCGATGGACGACAACGGCAAGAGCCGTTGGGCGCGCCGTCGTTGGTCGTCCAAGTCGGGTTTCGGCGGCAAGCTCAAGGCGCTGGAGGGTCGCGGCGCCGCTGCGGTCATCATCGTGAACACGCCTGGCGCCGATGATGCACGCATCGACGAGCTGCTCACCGTCGGCGGCACGTCCCAGATGGTGAACATCCCCGTGATGCACATGTCGACCGAGGCTGGCGTCAAGATGGCCGAAGCCTGTGGCGAGGACTTGATGGCCCTGCGCCGCAAGGCGGATCTCGCCGGTGTCGTTCAACCGCTCGGCAAGTCGGCTCATCTGGTCGGCAAGGTCGAGGTCACTTCGCTCATGGCCGCCAACGTCGGCGGCGTCCTGCCGGGACGTGGGTCGTTGGCCGATGAGGTGCTCGTCCTGGGCGCCCACCTGGACCACCTGGGCATGGGGAACTTCTCCTCTCGCGACAAGGCCAACGCCGGCAAGAAGCTGCACCCCGGTGCTGACGACAACGCATCCGGTGTCACCGCGGTGATGATGATCGCGGACCGACTCGTCAAGGACTACGCCGCGATGCCCGCCGATCAGCCGCTGCGCACGATCGTCTTCCTGGCCTTGGACGCCGAGGAGTCGGGCCTGAACGGGGCGAACTACTACGTCAACAATCCTCTGCCCGGCCACAAGATCGAGCAGCACGCGTTGATGTGCAACTTCGACATGATCGGGCGCATCACGAACAAGCGCCTCTCGATCTCCGGAACCGGCAGCGCCGAGGGCCTGGACGTCTGGGCCCAGCCGTACTTCGAGCGCTCCCCCTTGGATATCGTCTCGCAGAAGGGCGTCACCCCGAACAGTGATCACTACTCCTTCTACCGCATGGACGTCCCCGTGCTCTTCGGCATCATCGCTGACTTCCACGACGACTACCACACGCCGCGGGACGTCAGCGCCAAGCTGAACCGTGTCGATGCGGTGAACACGATCTACCTGTTCCACGACTTGCTGCGTGGCGCGGCGCAACGCACGGAGCCGTTCCGCTTCACCAAGGCGGGAACCGGGCAACGATCGGGGTCGCGCCAGGCCTCGACCCCGACCGGTTCCGACGACCGCGAGCCGATCACGCGCGACATGATCAAGGTCTCGTTCGGCATCAAGCCCGACTACGCCGGTACGGGCGCGGGCGTCTACATCGAGGACGTCACTGTGGGGAAACCTGCTGCGGAAGCCGGTCTGCAGGCGGGCGATCGAATGATCAAGTGGAAGGGCGAGGTGATCGAGGACATGGGCGCTTGGATGATCTTCCTGACCAAGTGCGCCCCGGGCGACGTCGTCAAGGTCGTCGTCGAGCGCGATGGCAAGGAGATCGAGCTCGACGTGACCCTCGTGGCCCGTGAGGGCTGAGAGCCGAGCACCAGACCTCGAGGTCGATCCTCGCGCGAACGACGAATCGGGCCGACTCCCTCGCGAGGGAGTCGGCCCGAATTCCTAGGCGACCCTGGCCCCATCGGGGAGAGGCGAACCGTCCTGTTCAACCGTCCGAATCGTCCTCGCTCGAGGAGTCCTCGTCGTCGTCCCCCCGAGCCGCAGCGGCCGCTGCCTGCATGGGGTTCTTGCGGTCCGGACGGTCCGTGAGCTTGATCTTGAGCTCCTCGATCTCGCGCGGCCAGACGTTGTTCGCACGCTCGACGTCCGCCGTTTCGAGCAGCGGGTCCAGCTCGACGCGCGCCAAGGTGTCGGACTCGTGCATCACCAGGACCCGGATCGTCGACGCGTTGTTGCGCCACACCTGGGCGGGGATGCGCCGAATCTCGGTGCCGCTCGTCCTCCACGTGAGCTTCAGGATGATGGGCATCGGGATGCCGCCGTGGTCCTCGATCTCGATGACGTGGAAGTTGGTCTTCAACTCCAGCAGCTCGCGCTCGTCGTCGTCCAGATCCTCGAGCAGCTTGGCGTAGGACTTGCGGTCCTTCTCGGTGACCGCCAGCGGGTCGTACTCGTTGTAGAAGTCGAGCAGGTCCTTGAAGTGGTCGCTGCGCCGGGTGATGTCCTGGTTGCGGTCGATGGTGGGACTGCTGGGCTCCTGGTCACGGGCTTCGCGCTGCTCGGCCTTCTCACGCTCGGGGTCCTGCGTGTCGAGGCGGTAGAGCTGGATGGAGTTCACCGAGTGATCGACGGCGTCGGTCGTGAAGAACCAGCTGCGCCAGAACCAGTCCAGGTCGACGGCGGACGCATCCTCGAGCGTGCGGAACAGGTCGGCGGGCTCCGGGCGACGGAAGCGCCAACGGTTCGAGTACTCCTTGAAGGCGAAGTCGAACAGTTCGCGACCCATCACGGTCTCGCGCAGCACGTTCAGCGCGGTGGCGGGCTTGCCATAAGCGTTGTTGCCGAACTGCAGGATCGACTCCGAGTTCGTCATGATCGGCACCTGGTTCTCGCTGGCCATGTACGAGACGATGTTGCGCGCCTCGCCGCGACGGCTGGGGTAGTCCTCTTCCCACTCCTGCTCGGCCAGGAACTGGCAGAACGTGTTGAGGCCTTCGTCCATCCACGTCCACTGACGCTCGTCCGAGTTGACGATCATCGGGAACCAGTTGTGACCGACCTCGTGGATGATGACCGAGATCAACCCGTACTTGGTGCGCTTCGAGTACGTGCCGTCCTCCTCGGGGCGCGGCCCGTTGAAGCAGATCATCGGGTACTCCATGCCGCCGATCGGCCCGTTGACCGAGATCGCCACGGGGTAGGGGTAGGGGAACGTGTGCTTCGAGTACACGTCGAGCGTGTGCTGGATCGAGTGCGTGGAGTAGCGGCTCCAGAGCGGCTCACCCTCGTTCGGGTAGTACGACATCGCCCAGACGGGCTCGCCGCCCTCGACCGGGTGCAGCACGGCGTCCCAGATGAACTTGCGCGAGCTGGCCCACGCGAAGTCGCGCACGTTCTTGGCGAAGAAGGTCCAGGTCTTGGTGCCGCTGGATTCGTTCGACTCGTTCGCGAGCGCCTCCGCGGGCGTCACGATGAATTGCGCCTCCACGGCGGACTCCGCATCTTGAAGTCGCTGTTTCCACTCGGGCTTCAGGACCTCGTCGGGGTTCTGCAGGACGCCGGTCGATGCCACGACGTGGTCGTCCGGGGCCGTGATCGAGACGGCGTAGTCACCGAACTCGAGCGTGAACTCGCCGCTGCCCAGGAACTGCTTGTTCTGCCAGCCCGCGTAGTCCGTGTACGCGCACATGCGCGGGAACCACTGGGCGATCTCGTACAGGTCGTTGCCGTCCTTCTCGAAGTGCTCGAACCCGGTCCGCGCGCGGATCTTCTTGGCGTCGTTGACCTCGTACGACCAGTCGATCGTGAAGTGGTAGGACTGTCCGCTGAGGAGCGGTGCGGGCAGGTCGACCCGCATCATCGTGTCCGTGATCGTGTGGTCCAGCCCCTGGCCCGCCAGGTCGTCGACGCGCGTGATCTTGCAACCGCCATCGAAGGACTGGCGCACCAGTAGTGACTCGAGCTGCCCGAAGCTCATCTCCTCCAGCTCGGGAGCCAGGCTGGTCAGCACCGCATGCGAGTCGGGCGCCAGCAGATTGGGATCGAGCTGAACCCACAGGTACGTCAGCGTGTCCGGCGAGTTGTTCTGGTAGGCGATGCGCTCGGAGCCGACGATGCGGCGGTTCGCTTCGTCGAGCGTGACCTCGATCTGGTAGTCGACCTGTTGTTGCCAGTACTGGTGACCCGGTGCCCCGGACGCCGCACGCTGGGCATTCGGTGTGGGCAGGAGGTCGTGGAGCTGGCGGAAGCGGTCGGGACGATCTTCGTCCGTACCGAGGGCGGCGCCGAGGGCGAGAAGGCCCAAGCCGCTCCCGATGAGGAGGTGGCGTTGCATCGGAGATGGCCCGACTGGCGGACCGGCGATTCGTTGGGGAGGGCGGAGAGCGGTCGAAGGAGACCTGGCCCCGAGGACGGGACGGACGACTTCGTTCGTGGGGAACGGCCGACCAGCCTAACCCCCGGCGCGCTGCGGGGTGGCAAGAGCCACGCAAGAGGCGGGATCCGTTCCGAGGGCCTCTGGGATCCAGACCCCGTCCTCGACCCAGAAGGCCTGGAGCTGGATGTTCCCACCCGATCGCCCGGCCACCAGTTGCCACCAGCCGTCCGGAGCTCCAGCGCGGTCCGCCCGTGAGGGTTCCGCGGCTCCATGCGGGTGCGTGTGCCACGTCCCGATGATCCGCAAATCATGGGCCCTGGCGACGCGCTCCACCCGAGCCAGGTCGATCGGATGGATCAGGAAGGAGCGCTCCCGATCGGCGGCACGGTTGGGGACGCGGATGGCTCGCAGAGCGACGTCGAGTTCCGTACCGGGTTCAGGTCCGTGCCGGGCGTCCGCCAACAGAACGCCACAGGCCTCGCGCGAACGCGAGGCCTGGGCATGTCGGACGATGCGCTCCCGGGCCTCGGGTGCGAGGCTCAGGTGGCGCTGGGCCACGACGGGCTTGGGGAGCGGGGGCTGGATCAGTTGCCTCCGCCGCGACGGCCTCCGCCGCCCGCGCCACCGCCACCGTTGTTACCACCACCACGGCGACCTCCGCCGAAGTCGTTGTTGTCCATGCCCTCGTACTGCTCGTACTGGGTGGGGGACAGCAGGTTCTGGAGAGCCGTGTTGGTCTCCGTGCGGATCTGGCCCATCTGATCACGCATTTCCTCACGGGACATGTTGCCCATGTCGCCGCCTCGCATCGCGCTGAACATGTCGTTCCGCTGTTGGGTCTGCGTGTCGAGCGTCTTGCGCATCTCGTCGGCCTGGAACTGGTTCAGACCCAGCTCCTCGGAGTACTTGGCCATGCGCTCGTCCATGCGTTCCGCTTCACGGATCTCACGTTGGGCAGCGCGCTCTTCGGCCTCTTGCTTGTCGAGGGTGTCCTGGGCTTCCTTGACCCACGACTCGAAGTGCGGAGGCATTGAGCCCGCAGGGTTCTTGAGCTGGGCGAGCAGCATGCGCATCTCGTTCAACTCGTCGTCACCGATCGAGATCGGGGACTCGTCGTTGGAGACGACCGTGCGGATCGGTGCAGCCGAGATCAGCTCGTTGTCCGACTCGAGACTCTCGAGGCGGCTGCGCAGATCCTTGTTCTCCTGAACCAACGCGTTGACGTTGGCGGCCATCGTCTTCAACTCGTCGTTGTCGACCGTGGCGGTGTGATCAGAGATGTTGTTCGAGTTCAGGGCGATCGAAACGCCCGCTCCGGAGGCACCGGCAATGGCGCCCACGGCAAGCAGCATGGGGAAAGGTTGGGCCATCAGAGGGCCTCCTCGGTGTAGTTGATGTTGATCTTGATCTCGCCTTCGGTCGTGCGCCACGACTCGAAGAGCCCGCGCTCGGTGTCGCGGCTGTTCTGCATGTCGACGGTGAATTCACCTTCGAGTTCCAGGTTGATAGGGCGCTTGGCCTTGGGGTCCCAGGTCAGCTGACCCTTGAGTTCGACGGTCGCTTCGGTCTCGAGGAGCAAGTTCCTGTTTGTGGAGATGCCGGTGGCGCGATCTCCACCGCGGCGACGTCCGCCGCGCTGGCTTTCGGGCAAGGTGCCTTCCGCTTCGAGGGCGAGCTCGATGACGACGACCGTCCGGCCGTCGATCTCCTGCTCGCCGACGTAGGTCGCGGTCGCGTCCCAATCGAGGGCCGCCAGCTGGTTCATGTTGATGCCGCCGCCCCCGCCGCGCATGCCGCGGCCGCCACGACGACCACCGCCGCCACCTTCGCCGCGCTCGGGCCGTTCGCCACCTTCGCCGCGTGCGGGCCGCGCGAAGAGCGTGCCTTCCAGGTCGAAGCCGAGGGCCGCGACGATCTGGCTGGAACCGAGCTCGTACTCGGCGCCGTCCTCGACCGCTTCGGTCGGGAGCAGCTGGTCGATGCCGAAGGTCAGGGCATGCCCGGCCAAGGCGGCCTCGGGCGGCTCTTCGCCTTCCTCGACCTTGGCGGTGACCTCGCCGTCCTCGAGAGCGAGCGCCAACTTGACGCCGCTGAGCGGACTCTTGTTGTCGATCTCCATCTCGTTGTCACCCATGGTCATGTTGCCGGAGACGCTGATGTCTCCGAACGAGCGCAGGACCTGGGTCGGCTGACCGTCCGCATGGGCCTTGACCTGGTCCGTGCTGACGACGGAGCGCGTCGACTCGCCCGACATCTCGGCATCCAAGCCGCCACGACCACCGCCGAAGTCCGGCTCTTCCCCGTCGATGGTCATGCCCGCGTCGGACACTTCCCATTCGATGGTGATCGAGTGGTTGGTGGTCACGGTTCGCTTGGCCGTGTAGTCCGTCGAGAGGGGCTCGGCGCCAACGGCCAAGACGCCGGTCGATGCGAGTGCGAGGTATGCGAGTTTCATGGGGCAGTCCTGGAAGGGGTGAACGGAGATCAAACCACGAACGTGAGGGCCTTCGGGCGAGAATCTCGCCGTCTGGCGTCAACGGTGGAACCGATGTTGGCATCGGCGATACTGGCCTAGCTCACTCCGCACGAATCTCCAAGAGACCACGATACCGAAGCCATTTCCCGTCGGTCTCCGCTTCTGGCCCCCAACCAGAAGCCATGACATTCACACCCGTACATTGCCCTAGACCCGCCTGCCCCTCCAACCACGGCCGCTCCTTTTCCTTCCACCGCCGCGGCTTCTATCACCGCAAGTGCGACGGAAAGAGGGTCGCTCAGTTCCAGTGCCGCGTCTGCCGCAAGTACTGTTCGAGCCAGACTTTTCGCGTCAACTATCGATTCCGACGCCCTGAACTCGATGCACAGGTCGCGTCGCACCTGGTCTCGAAGGTGACGATTCGCCAGACCGCGCGCATCCTGGGTTGCCGCCGAGAAACCGTCGAACTCCGCCTTGCGCGATACGGTATTCACGGTTGGATCTATCACACGAGACTGCTGGTCGGTCTGAAAGCTCGCGGCGGCCTTGCCGGCGACTTCCAACTCGACGAACTCGAGACGTTCGAGGCCGATCGGCGACTCTCGCCCGTGACCTTGCCGGTGCTGATCCACCAGGATTCGAGGCTGATCCTGCACGCAACGGCTGGATCTATGGCTGCGCGGGGAAACCTCACGGCACACGACGAGAGTCGTCGAATCGACCGGGAGAAGGTGACCGGTCGAAGAACGAGCGAGTCCGCGGCGTGCGTCACCGAGTGCTTCAAGGTCCTGAAGGACCTCGTCGCGGAATCAGCTCGCAGCACGTTGAAGACGGACGAGAAGCAGCTCTACGCTTCACTC
>TARA_R110002073_G_scaffold10384_1_pt1 | contig 55565 bp, 66 predicted proteins | sample TARA_R110002073 | Tara Oceans TARA_R110002073 (sample SAMEA4397174) | marine metagenome | biome: Polar Biome; feature: [DCM] deep chlorophyll maximum layer (ENVO:01000326); material: water (ENVO:00002006), including particulate matter (ENVO:01000060) such as... | depth 40 m
ATACGTAAAATAAACAATCAAACTTATACAATACTTCCAGAATTTTCTTCCGCTTCTCCCGTTTTTAATAACATAGTACATAGAGTACAATAAAATATATTTACAATCACTATCACTATCATAGGAAACAAAACAACCCCCCAATCTGTATTCTTTAATACGCCCCAACTATCATATTTGCCCCATATTAAAATCGCCGAAACAGGAATTCCTACACAATTCGCCGCACCAACTACACGATCAGTAACACATTTTATGCATTTTATAGCGCATCGCATTTATATAATTATATATATTTTATTTATGTTTTTATTATATATATAACAATGAGTATTAACTATATAATAATAATATTATCATTAATTGTTACTGAAACAACTGCATTATATTTTATACAAAAGGCGGTAAAACAACACTGGCGTAAAAACTTTATATTGGGTATTTTAATATATATTTTTGTGCCTATATTTTATTTTTTCCTTTTAAAAATGGGAGGTGATGTTGGATTAGGAAACCTCGTGTTTAATACAGGAAGTAATATTTCTGTCTTATTAATGGGATATTTATTTTTCAGTCAAAAACTAACACTAACACAATTTCTAGGCCTCGCTACTATTATACTTGGAACAGTCATTATTAAAATTTAAATAGAATTTCATATGTATTTATAAAACATATGAAAATATATCATACTATCACTAACACCATTTTAAATGTAAATTTAGAGAAATCAAATATTAAGAGTGAAAAAGCCCTTAAAAACCACATTTGCAAAAATATGGATAATATATTTCCGGATAATATAAGATTTATTCAAAATGCAAAACACATTACCGGTGACGAAGTACTAACTTATGACAATATTAATTTTATAATTGTACCTATTATATGCAGTGTTCATAAATAAATTAATATCCACATAATATAATGAATATTATCCTTCCTATAATTATAATTATTATAACATTATCAGAGGCATTGGGACAATTCCTGCTCAGCAAACACTTTAACATATCTCCGAAGAAAACACATTATCGCGGAATACCTGTAAAAATTCTCCCCTTAATTACCTGGCTATTATATGGGATATGTACATATCTATTATTAATAGCATATAAATACACATCCATGAGTAAAGTAGAAGTCTATTGGGATGCATTATCAGCGTTAGTTGTTCCCATAATAGGTGTAGTTTTTTTCAATAATAGTATAAACTTTATTGGTTGGTCTGGTATTATTTTAATAATAATCGGTACAACCCTTCTCGCTGCTGAAAAAGATTTATATAAATTATTTTAACAAATATATTAAATACTATATAATTATAGTATTATGGCAAAAGGATGTTTATTTAAAAAATCCTGTGCGAAGATGAGATGGAAATGGAAGAAAAAACGCATTAGGAGATTAAGACGAAAACGAAGAAAAATGCGTGCACGCGCTCGTTAGTATAAATTTACCTTACCTGCCAGTGTTTTATATTATGTTGAAAACGTTTCACCACAACCACAAGAACTTGTTGCATTTGGATTTATAAATTCAATTCCCTCCCCCATATAACTTTTATTCCATTTAATTTCTGTACCGATTAAATGAATTAAACTTTTACCACAAATTATAATATCTAAATCATCAACCTTGACAACTTCGTCGAATTTATTGGGTTCGCTTTGTAGGGGTTCGATAAAATATTTTAATCCATTACACCCACCCCCCTTGACCCCAACTAATACAGAAGAATATGGGCTATTTTTTGCTATACCTTTCAAATGTTTGGCTGCTTTGGAACATATTGTTAAAAGTGGGCGTGTCATACTATATTAAAATAGTTTATTTCTCTCCATTTATTTTACTATTTGACCTATTATTGGGTGTGATTTTTAAATCGCCCGATAAATTGGAATAGGGTTGGTTAGTTGATGGCAATGAGGGATTTGAATTATGGTAATAACTCTGATACATTCAATAAAAAACCAAACAATTAATATATATTGCTTTAAAAAATATATATTAATATTAATAGTAATGTCCCTTCTACAAAAACATATTCAATCACTACCGTTTCCAGAAACACCACTAGTAAAAAACCCTGCTTATCAAGAAGTAGAAGAATGTTTCGACGAAAGAATACATTTAGACATACATCCACCCAACTACATTATCGACCTCAATTTCCAATTGGTAGCATTCCCGTACTGCAATAGAGATAAGGATGATTTTGTAGGATTAGCATATTCTCTCCCTTTTAAACTATTATCTAATCGTGGCATCGATAGAATTAAACATATTATTAAAAAAAACACAAATCTTGCAAAACAAAATGAAAGGAACAATAACATACGAGGACTAGGATATATTAGCAAATTTATAAGAGACTTTTCCTATAGTGAAAAGATATTAACACTATTTTCAGAAATTGCACGAACACCGTTATGTCTACACAACTGCTTTATGAATATTGCGCAGATCAATATAGGGAAAATGGGCTCGGTGCGCGCCGTTGATGAATGGCACACTGACTCGGTTGATTATGTAATGGTATTAATACTTTCAAATACAACTGCAATGATTGGTGGTGAATTACAGATTTTGCAACTTTCTGATGCTAATGGAAACATATTCAAGGATCTAAAGATCAATGGTATACCCCGGGAAAAAATAAAAAATATTAATTTTCCCGAGGCGGGATATTGTATGCTCATGCAAGGCTCGCTTATTATGCATTCTGTCACACCTGTTTCAAAAAGTATTGAGCCTAGGATGTCTTTGATAAATTCATATATAACAACCGATGTTTTTAAACCAGATAGAACACGTTTATCAACATTCCGCGACCAATCAAAAGACCCTGAAAATATTGCCAACCTTGAATATGCCCGTCATGTTGCTTGGAGAACGCGCGGACAACTGCAATATGTGTTGGATAATATGAATTACGCAAGAAATAATGTAAATGATATTTCTATTATTTTTAATAATGTTATACAAGAATTAAAGAATTCCGAAGAAATCATTACTAAACGAAAAAAAAGTGATCTACAGGGGTTTATTAAAATAAAGAGTAGGTTATAATGGTTTAACATAAACACTTTTTTCTGGTAATTTAAATTATATAATAAATAATAAATGGATGATTTTTAATAAGGTTTGAATTGACACCCAGCTTAGTATAACAAGTTAAATGTATTAAGGACCGTCCATTATAATATATTATATGTCCTCAGATGAGATTATTTATGAACGAAAAGTGGATGAGGATGGAGCAAAAATTATGTTGGATAAGACGGCCGACAAATATGATCCAAAAGATTTTATAAGGGAGCGTTGTGGGAATGTGAAACAAGGGACTCGAAAATTAGACATTGAACTAAACCTCTCCGAGGGGCGCCAATACTTAAACTGGACGCTATACGATGGTGGTTATACTGAAGAGGACCGCGGAACTGTTCGAGGTATTTTGAAGTCAAATAACGATGATATGGATAAAACTGCTGCAGAATATGGAGCTGGTAGTACACTTGCTCTTCGTGCAGTTCATCATGTTATAAATGATAACGAATTGTATACAACCATTACTACTCGAGAGGAAACCACACCAGATGGAATGGTATGGAAATGTACAATAAATAGCCGATTGAAATATAGCGAATGGAAACTGGTTCCAATGGAAGGTAAAATCGGGTATGGTACAAATGCCTCATTTTCTAAATGGACAACACCTTTAAAAAATGAGGTATATGATTTATTCACAAAAGATTCGAATAACATTGTAAAAACATTGATACGTTATCATTTGTATGGACAAATTAAGGATGGGTTGCAAGTGACTGTTAATGGAGAACTTGTAGAATATGTACCAATTATTGAAGAGAGTTTATTTGATAAATCTTTCGCCCTTAGGACTATTTGTAAAAAAGGTTTGGATACGGCAACCGGTGCAACAATGCTTCATATATTAAATCATCATGAACTAACTGAACGGTTTCAAACAATTCCTGAATATATTAAACTTGCACATGTCAAACAAAAAAAAAATCGGTCTTTGTATAAATTGCAACAACACATGGAAGATTTTTCACCAAATAAATTTAAGGTTGACGATGATAGTCCTAAATTTACGGTTAATTTAACGAATTTATGTAATCTTTATAAAAACAATACATCTTTTGAGCGATATGAACACGATGAAATGGTTGGGAAAAATAAACTTAATTTGCCGCACACAAACCAAATGTATAATAATATTATGTCAGAATATGGTGGTCGCGATATTTTAGGATTTCATATAGCTATAAACGGTATTCATCCTATGGATAAGGGTATTCATACCGGACTTGGTCGCGATGCCGGCGGTGGTGGCGGCTGGTCCGCATATGATAAATTAGTATTGATGCTATCTTATAATACGTTCAAATCCGAACACAAACGCGCTTTTACAAAAACAGAGATAGAAAAACATAAATCTGTGCTTAATTCTGACGGAAAGCTAATTGGTACTTTATTTGGTGAAGTATTTTATAATGAATTTTTTTCAACAGGTGATAAACAGAAAAACCCACCTTTATCTAAGGACGAAGAATTGAAAAATTCTGACTTGGCCCGCGAAGCTGCAGAACAAGCACTCATAGAAGCGGAAAATAAAACACGTATCCAAAAGCAACGCGTCATAGAAGCTGAAAACGCGCGCATAGAAGCGGAAAATGCAAGGATAAAAGAAGTACAAGCGCGCAAAGAAGCGGAAACAGAAGCAGTTGAATTCCAGCAAATTGCATTTGACGCCAATAAAAAGGCCGAGTTGGCTCGCGAATCTGAAGAAAAAGCACAGGAGACGTTAGCGATTAATACATTGGAAATAAATAACGCTGAAAACAAAGATACATCTGGGAAAGGCGCAGTGTATTGTCTTTCTGATCCAACTCGCCCTGGATACATAAAAATAGGAACGACGAAAGCATTTACTACAAAAGAAGCAAAGGGAAAGTTGGAGACACAATATTGTCTTAGATATTTTCCACATGGGGTAAAAGTGAAAAAAATAATCATATCGGATGGCGCAAATAATTTGGAACAATCCATTCTCAAATCCGAAGCATTAAAAACATATAAGATTGGTAAAAGTGAATGGTTTCGTTTTCCAAATTTGTCAGAAGAAGAAATTTATGAATTTGTTGGGGGGAAGATGGATATAATTCATACTTGTCTACAATAATTATCAGTTTTTTGGTTGATTTCCCAATCCAATAATCTTATCAGCAGTAGTATCCGTTACATCTGGTTGGTAATTAATATATAATGTAAGACGCGGTGTATCCTTACAAGCTGTATTCCCGTGTGGAATTCCACAGTTCCAAATAATAGCATGTCCTGCTTTGGATGGAATATCTACTCGTTTTAAACCTAGTTTATCCATTGTTTTTGGAGAGATTTTTTGTATTGTTTTTGTTTTCCCCGGCCAACCTAATTCATCACCTATTTCATTATATTTTAAATGTGCACCAGAATATCCATACCAACCGCTATCACTATCATTGAGGGACACTATCATCTGATATCTTTGTGCCGACCCGTCTGCAGAGAAAGAATGGTATGAAACAGGGTCATCTGGATCTCGCGGTGGCGGTCGATTTGTTTTATACGCTTCAATATAACTCATATCAGTATGAAGTTGCATGTCTTTACTGGGGGGCAACTTTAATCCAAAACGTGATAAATGACGCTTTACTGGACCGCGATATAATGATTTCATTAACGGACGCAGTCGCTCTCTATATTCACATTGGGTTTCATTATAATATGTTTTTATTTGACTTGTAGCAGATCCCATTCCACAGTTTGTTGCATTTGCTGGAGCACGTGTATTAATATACTGTTTTCCATCCTTACTCGTATGACCATACATGGCATTAAACATTGTTGATTCCTTTGGTTGTTTGAAATAACAATTTCTCTCCATTTTTTTAGTTAAATCTATTTTTATATCCTTTAAATCTACTCCCCTATCAGTAAAATAACTATAATAATCGTCCATGCAAAGTTTTTGCATAATATGAATGTCCTCCATTGTAAAATACTCTAATTTTACCAAATCCAGAACCATATATCCATTTTCGGACAAAGACGTGAACGCCTTATGGATATACTCACGAAGTTCTTCCATTATCCTAATTATGAGAATACTATAAAGATTTAGTATCAATCATCTTCAATTTAATAAATTGAAGATGATTATAAATCCATAACAGTATCATTAACCAGCATAAATGAAGATAAGTATGAATCAAATGAAGCCTGTTGTAAACAAAATGAAGAGTATTGTTTCAAAACCCATCACCATAATGTTAGTATCCTGGTTTACATTGCTAATTGTCCAGTGGGGACTAATGAATATTTATACTCACATATGTGTCCCATTGACTTGGTGGGGTATTTTTACAAGTGCCGTTTCCCTTGGATCCCCATTGTGTCATTTTATTAATACAATTCAATATGAAATTACAAAAAACTACATAATGTTATGGGGTACTGCCGCAACGATAACAATTACATGGATTATAGCAAAATTTAAATCACAAGATGATTAAATTGAAATAAATATAGTTACATATTTTATATAAAATCAAATGACACAATATAATGTCCTCGAACTCTTTGGGGGTTGTGGTGGTCTGGGATGGGGATTTAAAAAAGAAGGGTTCACCATTTCTGCGTATAACGAATTAAATCCAAAAATTTCCACTACCTATAAAGAAAATTTTAAAGGAACAAAATGTATTATCGGTGACATTACAAATCCCACCATTAAACAGCAAATTTATGATTGTTTCGAGTCTTTAAAATGTAATATTATTCTTGGTGGACCTCCATGTGTTGCTTATTCAATGTCAGGGCATCGAAATTCAAGAGATCCGCGCGGCCAACTTTTCCGAGATTATATTGCAATGGTTGATAAATTGCAACCTAATATCTTCGTGATGGAAAATGTACCAGGTATCCAATCTATCCAACACGATAGAGAAGGACTGGTCGGTGAGGCAAAACAGACAGCTGACGCATTTTATAAGTTAGAATCTAATAAAATAGAACTCGAGGCGGCAAAAAAACGTATGAGTGTGGAAAAGGGAAAAATGGATACCGACGAAGACAATATATATGACGAGGTGAAAGATAAAGAACAGCGATTTGCCATAGGAAAACTTAAAAAGGAAATTAAGAAATTCGATGTTTCTTCTTTTCGAATAAGCGTGGATCAAAAAATAATTGATACGTTTAAAACAAAGGGATATAGGGTACAAAGTAGGCTACTTAATTCAGCGGACTATGGTGTCCCACAGCGGCGAAAACGTATTATCTTCATAGGGGTGCGCGAAGATACCAAATTAAATATTGCGTTTCCTATAGCAACCCACCACAAAGATGGTGAAAACGGGTTAAAAAAGTGGGTAACTGTCCGTGAAGCTATAGATGATCTAAAAGATCTCCCCGAAGACAAAGCATTTGCCCATATTCTGAGCAAACACCAACCATCTTTTGTGGAAAAGATTAAAAATACGCCAATTGGAAAAGGTGTTTATAAGAAATATAGTGAGGCATTCTTTAGGTGTCGACCCGACGAACCCTCTGGGACAGTGAAAGAGAATCATGGTGGTGTATTTGTTCATTATGAAAAAAATCGGGTGATGACACCGCGCGAATTGGCTCGTCTTCAAGGTTTCCCCGATGATTTCATTTTCAAGGGAACAAAGTCTTGTATGCTTGTTCAATTGGGCAATGCTGTCCCATGTGGTTTATCACACGCATTGGCACGTAACGTAAAAACTTTGCTAGCCGAATAGTGTTATTATTAAATATTATGCGCCCATTGAAACATGCTAAAATGGTTGGCTAACATCTGGGGGAGTGCCTTTGGGATTTTAAATTTCTTCCCCTAGTAAAAAAATAAAGGTACCACAACCTTTATTTTTTGTTAGTTTTATTGGAAGTTTTGGTTTTATTGGAAGTGTTGCTTTTCAATGTAGACAGACCGGCCTTTGTGTGTGCAGGGTAGATTGTTTGTATAAGCGACGAGCTTGGTGAGGAATTTGTTGGTGAAGCCAAAGGCTCGTGTGGTGCTGTTTTTTGAGCCATGTGGGTGGATGTGGAGGTATTTTTGCCCTTTTTGGCTGACTTCTTGGTCGGTGATTTTTTGCTGTATGTCTTGGAAATCTGTCTGGAGTTGCGCTTGGAATTCATCGGGGAGTTCGTCGGTGTTGTATGTTGAAACTGCTAGGAGACGTTTTTGTAAATTGGCTTCCATATCATCATATTTTCCAGCGGTGTGTGCAAAGACAAAGAGGACTCCGTTCTGAATCTTGGGGTAGAATTTGCACGATTTCAGGTCCGTCGCTTCCTGGATTGAGGAGAAACTGGTGTAGTCGGCTGTTTTTCCGCAATTGGTAATGGTGAGGCGCTCCTTGGCGTTGAAGTGACCATGTTTGTTGGTTTTAAAATGGGTGGCTTTGATGTCAGCTCCCCATGCGAGGTCAGGATTTGGGTCGCAGTTCGGAAGTTGACCAAAGAGGTAGAATTCTACGATTTTACCGAGATTACCCTTGTCTTGTTTTTTGGAAGAATTAAAGCCGTGTTTATTGTCTTCAACGAACTCTTTCAGCCCCGGACAGACAGAGTGTGCGTATTCAATGACTTCTTGAAGAATTCTGTTTTTTGGTAATGATCGCAGAAAGACTTCGCAGACGATGGGGTCATTCAGAATGTGTTTTAATAAGAAGGTTGTCATTTTTGGTTTACAGTCTTTTGTTGGGGCGGCTTTAACTCCTTTACTTACCTTTTTGGGTGCTTCCATCTCGAAGAGGGCAAAAGCCTCCTCAACCGAGATTTTGAGTCCCCCGTTCTGCTCCAACTGGTTGATGGTCTCCTTGATCATGTTCTGCATCATCTGTGTAATTTGGCTCGTCATTGTAACTTAACTTTTTTTACGATTGAAATGTTTTGTCTTCTTTATAATGTTGGAATGCCTTTATCAAGTTACATCCCCTTTACTTCAATTTTATGAACACTTTTAAACAACTTATTTAAGTATTCATAGTACATAATATTTAACCGCTTTTTCATAAAATTCCATTGGGGATTTAATAGGTTTTTTAAAGTCCTTTTTGTGCTGCGTATTTAGGTCATCGTATATAATTTCCATATTTTCCATGGTTCCAACAAAGAATGGGGGATACTCCTCATACAATAGCTTAAAATAATCTTCATCACCCGAACCATACCGCGAACGAAACATCTGGCGATAAGTCCCATCTATCAAAATATCGTTATATTTAAGAAACACGTGATCCTCAAGATTCCGACCCTTTCCTCTACTATGTATACATTTAATGACTGGTTTATCCAATGCATAATATATAATATGTGATACAGCACCACAAAGTTTATACCCTTCATAAGAATGTTTATCGTTTTTTTTAACAATACTAAATCGCTTTGAGTTATAAAGACCTCCTATCTTGCCATCCGGTACCAAATGCGGAACACCCATAATTACCTTATTATACAAACCATTAATATGGTGTTTAAATAGCGAAGGTCGCATTGTTGTGGGTTTAATATAAATACTTTATATTAAACTAATACAGTTCAATTTTTAAGCGCTCTTTTATCACATCATTCTGGTATAAGTTATCTTTATCTTTAAATAATAAAATTATATAGTATATAATGATTGATATTTGTTTAGTTTCTTGGTATTTAGCATACAGTATGGCGCTTTATTGTATGGCTTCTATTTACTATCTTGTTCGAACGCGTTCTATTGGAACACCATTCAACGATTCTTTAACAAAACAACAGAGACTGATAAAAAAAGAATCCGCGTCCATTCGTAAGGGGATCTTTATACAAGGAATTGTAGGATCTATTATATTACTTCTTGTTTTTCGCCCATTCAGTTCTTGTTAATACTATTAATTGTATCATTTTATATAAACACGTAGTAAATAAATGACAATATGGAAATAATATAGGTTACCAAGATGTATTATCACGTTCGCCCCCAGATAAACAATCTCCACCACCAAGTCCCCCACTTGCCATAGTAGGCTGACCAGTGTTATTACTGGAACCAGTGTTATTACTGGAACCAGTGTTATTATCCGAAACCTGTCTCTCATATTGTGTAAACGTTTCACCGTTACCGCCCCCCAAAGTACCACTTACCATACGAACCTGTGCTTGTGCAACCGCTTTAGCCGCATTAATTGACGAATCTCTGTCATTTCCCATCTGCAGTGCATTATTCTCATCTATCCCAATTAAATTTGCAGTTGCTGATGCATTCTGGTTTGCCGCGATGAACAATGCAATGCCCCCATAGTCGTCCTTATATTTTTTAAATAATTTTTTACAATCTAAACTTGTTATAGTTGACTCGTTATCGTTACCATCAGTAATAACAGCAAATGTTGCCGCAACCATTGACATGTTATCGTTAACCAACCCTTTAACTTCCTTAGACAAACCCTTTATTGTCTCATCTATCCTATTCATTTGTTGGTTCAAGTATTTATGAATTGTATCATACAACCGGGTTCCTCCGCGGGGTTTCATATTTTCATAAACCCTACCCAAATCATCTTCAGTAATATCCTTTGAATCGCCGAAATAAACCACATGATCTACACTATCAAACGACACATATTGAACGTAATTACCTGTTGTCGCAACAGATGTACTTGCCGCGTCCCGTTGTGTACGCATATATTGAACCGAACCTTCCTGAGAACCCCCGTTTGTACTCACCATAGAGTACGACCTGTCTCCTATACATACAGTGTCTGTTAATTTAATGGGAGCCGTATATCCTTTGCTGCGTGTATTAGGCATTATTTTCTTATACAGTATATGTTTTACAATACCATTCAATATAGTCATAATAATCGGTTCAATTTATTCTTATCTTGGCCCCCATATCCAATATTGCTAAAATACTCACATATAATACATAAAGCGGCATAATGTATTGTTTCAAGATGTGAAGAATGTATAGTACTTTCACAGATTTGATGATCAAAAAGAGGACGAGTATATGTCATTGTTTTTAAAAATCCATAAATTAATTTAAAATCAGCCTTATTTTCCATACATATTGGTAGGTATATAACATTATTTTTTATATACTTTTGTACTATCTTGTGCATGCCTTTTCGCGTTATATAGTAACATCCCATACCCCACGAATTGTCCCGCCAATCTACAAATTTTTGTTTAGTTAAAAGCATTTCACTGATAACATCAGGGTTTATACAATGTAATTGCACACATTCGGTATCTTCGGGTATAGAAGATATTATTTTTGTTAAGTTTTCTCTCCACAGATACTCGAAACTATTATAAATATCATCTTCCATTATTAGTGCGAAACGATCTCCGTTTTTATAAGCTGTATAAATAGCCCGTATGTGTGATAAACTACAACCTATTTCGTTATTATTCATATCATAGCCCCGTATTAGATAAATATCGTCATAAGAACCCAATAATTCTCCATCGTATGCAGGAACACGTTTTGCATTAGTATAAAGTTCCTGCATTTTTTTTCGCCGCCCGACACACCTGTCCAAATTAATATAATATATGTTCATCTATAAACATCGTAAATCCCCCTTATATTGCTTTAATAGACCGTAAGCTTCCATAATGATATCTTCAGTTTCCTCTAATCCAATACAAGAGTCAGTTATACTAATACCTTCTTTTAAAATAATTGGATTGTCACTTAAATAATCATACCGCTGACTCCCCTCGTAAATATTTGACTCTATCATAACTCCACAAATTGGTTTCTCCCCTGTTGTCATATTATGGATGACTGACTTCAAAACACTATGCTGTTTTCTATAATCTTTTCTAGAATTGCCGTGTGAACAGTCTATCATAATTGCACGAAACAAATCCTTATCATGTAATAAACCAAGCATTTCATCTATGTCATCACAATAATAATTGGGCTCTGTGCTACCCCCTCGTAAAATAGTATGACAATATAGATTTCCATTTGTTTTAACCACGGCAGCATTTCCATCATTTGTTATTCCCATAAAACAATGTTGAAATTTTGCAGACAATACTGCATCCCGCGCCAATATTTTACTTCCACCTGTTCCATTCTTAAACCCAACTGGCATAGAAAGCCCTGATACCATTTCGCGATGCACCTGACTTTCTGTTGTTCTAGCCCCAATCGCAGACCAAGATACCAAATCAGAAATATATTGTGGTGTAATTGTGTCTAATGCTTCATAAGCACACGGAACACCCAATGTATTTAGTTCCAATAATAACTGACGAGCCATTAAAAGCCCCTTATTTACATTATATGTACCATTTAAATCAGGATCATTAATTAATCCCTTCCAACCCACTGTTGTTCTTGGTTTTTCGAAATATACCCGCATAACAATTAAGATATGTTCACTCACTTTATCCGCAATTTTTTTTAAAAGTTTACCATACTGTAAAGCCTCTTTAATATTATGAATAGAGCATGGGCCAACTATAAACAACTTCTTTCGGGAAACACCCATTAATATATCCTTTATTTCGTCCCTCGTTTCTTCAACAAAATCAATTATTTGTCCATTTGTACGTATTTTTTCTCGTACTTCCTTTGGAGATGAAAGAGTGTTTAATGACTCAATATTTGTATTATCCATGTATTTATAATATATCTTTTAACTTTAAATGTTTTATTTATTTAATAACACCGTCTACCCAATTGGGGTATTTTAACAATTATAATAATATATATTTAAAAAATGTTATATAATATAATATTATATGGAAAACAAAAATGCAATTGCAGCGACAATAGGCATTGGTGCTATTGGAAGTATTTTAGCGTATTATGGTTATAATAAACTTTCAAATCCTATAAGCGAAGATACGAACAATGATAGTTTTGTCAATGCTGGAGAAGGCATTGGAACAACCTCTGATATGAAACGGAATACAGAAGTTGATATTAAAGATGAAATTAAAGATCAAATTAAAAAGGAAGTTGAAAAGGAAGTTGAAAAGGAAGTTGAAAAAATTGTGTCACCCAAAAAAACAAAAAGAGATGAGTGGAAAAATTTTTGGGCGGAAGAATACCACGAAAATGCTAAACAAACAACATTATTAGAACAGGAATAAACAAATAATATAAACAAGTTATATATATGACTTGTTCAGACAACACTTATTATGTTGAAAATACACGAACACTAATATATATAATATTAATTTTTTTAAATGCAACGTTTATGTTATTTACCGCTATTACCCACGAATCATTCACTAATAAATACCAAACAAATAATTTGATGTATAACTATTAAGTAATATTGATGAATACCATAAATATATACATTTATAGTATTCTATTGGAGGTGTATTTCATTTGACACACCTACTACTGTAGGTTCAGGTTTCGTTGCTACAATTAGAAAGAAACGCTTATACTTTTTTTTTCCTTCCTTAGTAGCCCCATCTGCCCTACGAACAGGATTCATAGTAAAATTATTTGCTCGTAAAATTTGTCGCACCAAATTTAAAAGTGGCCATTTTTGCGATTCACTTGCGTTTGTTTGTAAGCTGGTAAGAGTTGAACTACTGTATCGTTGCTTTAGTAATTTAATATCATCTCGTATTAAATTGTATCGTTCAGTAGATAACAATATCTCACGCGGAATCAACTGTCCGTTTAATTGTTCAACCGTATCAAACGGAATTCCACATTTATTCAAAAATAATATATTATTTGTATCCATATCTATTATTATTCACTTTAAATATATATTTATATTGTTAATCACACTATATAAAATATAAATTGATTTAAATCAGACGTTTATATTAGTACTTTAAAAAAGATATGTTTCGCCAACTATTTGAATACATTAAAACAATTATATATGGGATCCAATATAAAAATGAAGATTATGCCCAAGATTCTGAATTACAATACCAACCCCCCGCAATAGACAATATATTATTAAATATTAATGCTGCAAATGAAGAAGATGAACATGATGGTCCAATTTGGTTTTAGCGGGGTAATGCTCTTAAAACCAAAAAATCATTGTAAAATTATGGTGTTGCAATATTTCGCAAAAAAAAAGGAGATAATTTTTTGTGTTTTGGACATTTTGAAATGTCCAGATTTGAAATGTTGATTACATTTACCTTTTTTTTTTTGACAAAATGAGATTTTCCTAGACACTTGTAGGAAAATAAAAACCAACAGTCAGTAAAACCCCCCTACAAGATTTTTTTTGCATTTTTTGGCATTTTTAAGTGCTGGGAGCGGTGCCTTTTTTTATGCAAGAAAATGCAAGACTGTCGTGTTTTTTCGTGTTTTCACTAAAAATATTTAAATGCTATATGGTGTTTAAAAACATTTATAATTTATCATAAAAACTCAGTCAGTGGTTACCATTTAGTTACCATTAGTTACCATTTCTTGCATTGATGGTAACTTACCCAAAAAGTTACCATTTCTTGCAAGACCATATGTGTGTATATTATCATTTATTTAACGAACATTTAAATACATATATGGTGACAAATGTTCATTTATTTGATTGCATTTTTTATTTGATAATTGTTACCATTTAATGCTAACAAAAAAAATGCAATATTAAGGATCTAGATATTGAAGATATTAATAATAATACATAAAACTTATATATGTATATATAGAAATAGAAATGGAAAGGGGGGATGATATTAGATATATTTGCAAAGCGTGTAAATTCGCTACAAATAATAAGTTTAATTATGATAAACACTTGAAAACTGATAAGCACAATTACAATAAAGGTATTTTTAAAACTAAATACGAGTGTCAGGACTGTAAAAGAATATATAAACATAAGAGTGGGTTATCAAGACATCGTTTAAAATGTAATACGAATGTGGATGATATTATATGCAATGAAATAAAGCCTATTAATGGTAATATGATTACGATATTATCAGAAACCCTTGCGCAACAAGGTGAGTTAATAAAAAGTTTAATAGACAGTCAAAAAGAAATGATACCCAAGCTTGGAAGTAATAACAATAATAAAATATCTATAAATGTATTTTTAAACGAACATTGTAAAAATGCGATGAATTTGACAGATTTTTTGAATGGCATCAAGGTTTCCCTGGAAGACCTAGAGTATACAAATGAACATGGGTATGTTAAGGGTGTAAGTAATATATTTACCAAATATCTTACAGATATGAAAGCTACGGAACGCCCCATACATTGTTCAGATACAAAGCGAATGCAATTTTATGTTAAAGAGGAAAATACGTGGGATAAAGACGAACGCAATACAAAAATAGATTATGGGATTCAAACCATAACAAACAAGGCATTCTCGGAATTAAAACAATGGGAAGTAGCACATCCGGGATATAATGAGATTAGTTCGCCCGAAAACGTCCAATGGTTAATGATGATACAAAAATTGAGCGGGGGAGGGTCGGATAGCGGAAGTGAAAAGAATAAAGACAATATAAGAAAAAATATTTCAACACTTCTGGGTATCCGGGAACAACTTGAAATTAAAAGTTAATTTAACTAATTATTTTATATTCGTTTCCGATAACTTCATATTTTGCGATAACACGCGGATTACTAATATTTTGATAAATGTCTACAGGATCATATACATTTCCATCCTTGTCGAGGTGTCGTACAATTCCAGAAATTTCTTCAGTCCAAACTTGTATTTTTTTTTGTGTTTTTTGTTCAATATTTATATCAGTAATTTCACCATGTGGGATACCTTTGGCATGTGTACCACAAAATTTAGAACCATCTCTTTTCCTACGTGTACAACGCTCTTCATTTGCGCGAAGGGCGCGACATCGTTCGTGTAATGGCACATCGTTTTTAACTCGTTGTCTTTTTTTAAAATCGGTAGCTTCTAATACAAGTGTTTTATAATTATATATAAATTCTGCAATATTAGTGTCGCCACCCTTTCCATTTATAACAGCATCTACAATCTCCCGTTTGAAATCAGCAGTCCATACAGAGATTTTTGCATTTATCTTCTTTTCCATTATTGTTTAAGTATATTTAAACAATAATAATTAAATCAATTTTATTAATAGTTAGTTAAATAATATAAAGGGTTCAAGTCGTGAATATTTCACTTTTATTTTTTTTAAGTGTTATATTTAAAATACCGAGGGCAGCAAAAAAAACCTGATACGGTAGGAGATCACTTGATGTAACACCTGGCATAATATAAGGAATCGCTAAAAACAAAGAATTTATGGCAAGAAATGCAACTATATAATACAAAAAGGTCCAAAAGGCTACCATGTGATATATATATTAATATAATATTAATTAAGTAATTACAAAATTGAATATTTATCATACAAGGGGTCCCAATTTGTTTTAACCGTTTTGTCATTAATCTTATGGTACGACAAACTTATTGATTGGTTTGTTTGTAATAGTATATATTCGGGGTTAATACTTAACTTTTTATGATCAAAATCAGTACTACCTATAACCAAAGATTGATAATTTGAAATCCAATCTGTATTAGAAATAATGGATGCAAGTTTTTCATACGGTTCGTCAAGCGGAACCTTTGACTTTCCCAAAAAAAGAGCGTAACGTATAATACCACCCATATTATATCTTCCATCAACATCGGTAATACTAGTATTATTCAAATATTTAACAGTATAATAAGGTGACCACATTCCAAACCGAATCGCCTTCCTAAAGGAACTGAAGTAAAACATACTATTTTTTTTATTTATTGGAGAGACTGCTTGTTGTCCCATTGCGGCAACGGTAGGAATATATTTGTAATAATTTCCATAATATGCAACAATGGGTATTTCAACACGACTTTCATTATATTTAATGTATAACAGCGCTGGGTTGTTTAAAAATATCTGATAAACAGAAGGATGTATTGGGATATTTAACAAGGATTTATGGTTACAAATTTCATCCAATAGTGCCCACCAAAAAACATCATCTTTGGTTTTTAATTTAATTTCTTGAATGGCAAAGTCTATACTTTCGGAAATGTTATAAAAAAGATATAAATTATTGTTATTTTCAATAAAGCCCTTACATTCTAACTTTTTATCACTAATTGATTTAATATAATTTGATGCGAGATTTAAAACATTACCTTGTGTATATTTTATAAAGGGGAAAACCATCTGATTGGTAACATTGTCCGGATATTTGTATAAAAGGTATTGTAAAAAGGGTAGTTCTGTGTTACTTCTATTATTACAATTTACAATTCTATAAACACAAAATAATATCCTTTCAGGAGAACGGGGCAATTCCTTAAAGTCAGTATTGATAATGGTTGTAATGTTATAATTAAATTTATAACAATCGCCTACCAAATCCGGAGTAGGTGAATTTAACTTAATGTGTGTAGGATCAACTATATTTTTTATAGCAATAGATGATGTTTTATTGGTTGATTTTTTATTTAATTTACCTGCTATTTCTTTATAATATGAATTAGGTACCATATTATAATTACTAATTATTTTTTTTTGCGGACTTTCTTCTTATATTTTCAGTTATGTTGTCTTCCCTAGTTTCCAATATGAATTCACTTAATTCCTTTACCTGTGTTGGATTGTTGTTATAAAATTGTTTTAATGCATTTAATAAATGTGTTTTTGATAATGCCTTTTTTCCCTTATGTTTCATATATATTAATTTATTGCCCCCAGCCAAATCTAAACAATCTATTTCGTTTTCCTTCATTGTACTTACAAGAAGGTCTGTCATTTGTTTCTTTTCTTTACGTTTTTCTCTTGCAGCACTACTAAGATTTTTTATTTCATCATCTATAATTATCCATTGTTTTACGGTATTAAGTAGTTCGCTTTTGTTCATTATTTAATATCTGCAATTATATCTTTAAATAAGGTTATTAACTATATTTTTCTCTAGGTTTTTAAAATGTTTAGAACACTTTTGGGATTTAATATTATTTTCCTTTGTACAACGACACCCACATTGTTTTCCTTTACGTAGGCCACGCTTGAGAATTTGATTGCATAAAACACCCGCCTTTTTCTTTGTACTATACGTATTATGGTAGGAACAATTTTTGCCATAACAAGCCTTATTACATAATTGACCCTTTCTTTTCCCAGATTTAATGACTGTGGTGCATTTATTCCCTTTAAATATCATTCTATTTGGAGAGTTTACACCTATTAATAAAAGATCGGGATAACGTTTGCACGGCGGAATCAACCCCATCTGTATTGTTCTACAGTAGGGACATTTAATCTCCCGTGGTTTAAGTTTTGTTGTTTCGAGTTTATTATAATTTTTTTGATGTGTAATTTCAGAAAACAGCGGTTTATAATTAAAACGATGTTTACATACAAGTTCGATGGAATCATCTTCTAATGGCATAGATGTAATTAAGCAAAGATTTTCATCATCATCATTATCATCACATAACAATTTAAATAAGTTCATATTAAACTCTGTTGTTTCATCCATTAAGGGTTAATATTGGATATTCTTTATATGTTTTATATATATGTCTGATATTAATATTGTTTGGGGGAATGCTGTTTGGACATTTCTACATGTGTTTGCAGATAAAATAAACCCAGATGCTTATAGAAATAACGTCTCGTCTGTTTTGTTATTAATTATAAAAATATGCTCTAATCTACCTTGTCCAACTTGTTCTATCCACGCTGCTCGTTTTTTAAATAGTGTGACTGAGGATTCGATTAAAAACACAGATCTTTTAAAAAAAATGTTGCACGTTTTCCACAATCAGGTAAACCAGCGAACAGACAAACAACAATATTCTATTGATATACTCAATAAATATAAAACAGTAACAATGACAACCGCCCTTTTAAATTTTAAGAAATATTATGCTGAACAGTATGGTTCTGGGGCTGAATTTGGGTTTGGGACAAATGATAAATTAAGGATAAGGATTACAAATAATACGATTGGATGGATGAGAAATAATTGGGGGTTATTTAGGTAGCCTTGGTTGTTTTTTTGCATCTAAAGGACTTCTTATCTAATTTGCATTGTTGGCGGTCACTATCACTGTGTTGAAAATATGTAGATCCTCCAAGATATTGTATAATTAAGAACCACGCTGCACCTAAAATAAATCCTGTACCCCATCCTGCTACAACATCAATGCCGGTTACACAAAACATTGGGGATAATATTCTGTAATATGCATTTAATATGCTTATTAACAATATGCCACAAATAACAAAGAAGTTAATGCTATTATTTAAAAACATCGGAAATAAAAAGTATGTTGCCGTATATGCTAAAGCAAGAGCATCATGGCAAGGGAGAGAATAAGTCGTCCCCCAACCAGTAATCGATGAACCTATTATATTACATGCAGGCGAATATGCGGGTGCCATGCTACCCTGTGCCCCATCTTTTCCCTCAACAGGTTTTCCTGGACCGGGTTTCTGAACGGCAGCTGAGATTAAACTACCGAATGTCATAGTAATGGTAAGTCCAAGTATATAAAAAAGACCCTTGGTATCCCCATTAAATAATGAACCAAATATAGCCATAGTTGGAATAATAATAAGTGGGGCAAGTAAAACCATAAACCTTATATATGATGTGAATGTATTTCGAAGTCCCATAATATATATAATATAAGATTTAAATTATATGTATTCTTAACTCCAATATCCACTCAGGCAAAGGGTTGAGACTACCACCCACACGCCCCGGGGCCGGTGGTGTCGCAGATACCCGTGATTGCGTTCAAGCAATGACCGCCCACGCAGTAACAATCGGACTGGAGGCCGCAGGGCTGGCCTTCGGTAGTAATCGAGAAATCCATCAATCCATTACCACCCCCCTCCCAATCTTTTTCTTAGCAACCCTAAACTCCTCAACACTACATTTCGCTCCACATTTAAACGCTGGTTCGGTTTCCGGTTCAGGTTCAGGTTCCGGCTCTGGTTCCGGTTCTGGTTCCATCCTTGTATGAGAGTGCAAAGGCTGGCGTTGTGCTACCTGCGACAGTGGGTTTGGTGATGTTGGTGAATAACACTTTATCATTGAAGTCCTTCACCGATGCTCCGAGAGTGGAGCGTTTGTTGGGGTCTGTCCATACGACGTTGTTTAGTTTATTTACATTCCCGGTTGGATCATAACCAACAAACCAAGGAGTGGGGTCCGTAACATTCCGCCACGACCACAACCCGATTTCGGAGTACTGGAGAAACCAACCGAAATCGTTCACCCACTGCTGGTTCGGGAGCGGTGTGTCGTTCTTGATGTATACGCCACGCTGGAACGGCCACGGCCACTGTATACTCGTGTTAGGTACATTCATATTCAATGAATATATTTCAGCACAATCATCTAAAGATTGGTATTCACCATAATTATTGTTTGCAAGACAAGATTTGGTAGAAGTAAGAAAAAGTCCAACTTCATGAATCTCTCCACCATTTTTCTCACCATCATAAACTTTCAAATACACCAGTTTTGCAGCAGATTTATTTACAGTATTTAAATAGTTCAATACAGTATTATCATTTTTTGCGATTGTTTCAAGAGATGGAGTATGTATAAATGCATTTTTAATATAAACGCCCTCACAGGAAACTCCAGACAAATCCTTTTGTATTGTTTCACTTTTCCCCAATAAACATAATGTATATGTTGGGTGTGTTTTCTCAAAATAATCTCTTAAATAATCAAGTTTATATTGAATAGTACATTTCCTAAACTCCTCAACACTACATTTCGCCCCACATTTAAACGCCGGAAAAGCGCTATGTCCCACACCAGAATTGAAAGATTGTGTTCGGGGTGCCTTTTCAACACACGCTCCTTCGTTTGTCGCCCAAAGTTGTCCCTGATAATATACATCACCACAAAATTTGACGTTACATTTGGAACGCATGCTAACACTTTTTGCTAAAGTCCCAGTACGTCCTACGCGCGAAACACATCCGCTCATATTTAGACCTATTTGATTTGTATTGACAGAACCAGTTCGTTGTTTTGCTCTACCGTAGTATTTTACCATTTATATATTATAAATATATAAATGGTTGAAATGTAAATTATACAAATACAATGCCAAAAACCTCATCTATTGTGCTAACTTGATGGAAAATGATATCTTTAACAATAGGTTTGGATGCATACTCTTCCATAAATTTATCAAAATCCCTTTTATTTTCACTTGGGAATATAAATTCTTTAACACCCGCGCGTATACCACCGAGTATCTTTAATTTTAGCCCGCCTATTTTTGTTACGTTGCCCTGTAAAGTAATTTCTCCAGTGATAGCAATTGTATTTTTTATTTTTTTGTTATTTAGAAGACTATAAATACAGGTGGTAATTGCGGTTCCCGCGGAAGGACCATTTTTAGGTGTGGCTCCGTCTGGACAATGGACTTGAACACTTTGCATTTTTGTTTTTTCAAAACCTTTCAAAAGAGTATCTCTCATTTTTTGAGGCGTGAGTTTCCATGCCAGTGGCAAGGCAACATCCTTGGATTCTTTCATAACATCACCAGGGAGCCCTGTTATTTTAGAGTCTAGAGGGGAATTGGAGAGATAATAAATAGTTTCAATGGGGATAATACCACCTTTCCCCAGAGAATTCGCCCATAATCCACTAATTACGCCGACCTTTGGTTCATTGTGAATCTTGGTAAAATCAATTTCATAGCGTTCCTTGAGATATTTAGTTTTAAGTAATTCCCTTGTTATTACAATCTCTCCAATTTCTTTAGAAATACTAGATTGTAACACCTCAAGGTTGATTTCACTTAAAATTTCATATAATATTTCCTTTAATTTACGGACACCAGGTTCATATGTATAGGATTCAATTATATATACGATAATATCGTCACTAAAATTAACAAATGCTTTAAGCCCCAACTTTTTATAAATTTCAGGTAGTATATAATTTTTGACAATAATAATTTTATCTTCAACGGAAAGATCATCAAATTTTACCCTATGAATCCGATCAAGTAGAATTTTATCTATTGCCGTGGGATCATTATATGAAAATATCCAAAGAGCCTTACTGAGATCAATGTCGATTCCTGTAAAATATTTATCCTGAAATGAATCACTTTGGGTCCCATCACTGAGATGTGTAAAAATTCCTATTATTTCCTTACCATGTTCTGAGCGACTAACTTTATCTAACTCATCAACTATAATAATAGGATTCATACATTTTTTTTCAATCAAAATATCAACGATTTTCCCCCACGTAGACCCTACATATGTATAATTGTGTCCGACGAGTGTGCTACCGTTGCTGGAACCTCCAACTGCAATGAATGCAACAGGGCGAGGCACACCATTTTTATCCTTAAGACATCCAGCTAATCCTTTTTTTGCCAAAGATGTTTTTCCTACACCTGGTGGCCCTTCGAACCCAAACGCATAGCCATCTGATTCACCATTAATCCATTGTCCTATAATACGTTGAAGTTGTCTTTTAGCATTATCGTGTCCGTGAACGGATGTCCCAAGTTTGATATCTACATCATTTATCGCATTTCCTATACTTTCCCATTTAACGTGTATTTCGTGCAAATTTTTCTCAACAATTTTTAGTTCATCAATTTTAAAATGTGGTTTATACCTTTTTTGCAGGAGTTGCATAATATTTTCATTATTTTTATTGTCCGATATAAACTCGCGAAGTCTAGTTTTCATAATGGCATTTTTAGTTCCTGAGTGACAAATACGATTTGCACATATAACACCTTCCTTAATATGGTTATTAATGTAACAAATGTTATTAACAAGTTCTACTCTTCTACCAGAAGTGTATAGATTAAGTAGTTGTTTATAATTTTTGGATTTAATTTTTGGAATAATGTCTTCTTCTAATTTTTTAAAAGTTGAAGTTATTTTAATACTATCTACTTCACCCTCAATTTTTATAGTATTATCAAGCATTGTTAAGTATTTTATACACTCTAAAAACAGTTGTTTTATTTCATCCATTATGAACAACAGCGGTTCTTTTTTATAAATACCGAATGGAATTTTAAGCAGACCGTCGAGGAATTGTTTTGCCTTTGAACCCGAGTCTTCAGATTTTGCCTTTACTTCCTTTAGTTTAACCATAGCCTTTTCCTTAACGGAATCATCCGCTTTTAAAAGACATATTTGCTGTTCTATAGGAATTTTAGAATTTTCAAAGTTTGATAATGATTGGGTGTAATCAATTGTAGTTTTCATTGCATCTTTAAAGTACTTTTTAATATTCCAGGGCATACTATCGAATAGAATAGATTGTTCTGCTGTATCAATACTTCCATTAGAGTCATTAGAAAGCAAATCGTACAATAAATATGCTAAATATTGGAATTCGGGGTCGTTATTTTTTAAAAGGAGTTGTATTAATGTTTTGCGTTGTTCGTACAAGTCTGCTCCAACAAACTCGCGTATATTCTGTGATATAGGTTTTTGTTTTATTAAGTTGGTTTGATTAATATAACCAATAAAACGTTGGTAAAGTTCTTCTTTGTTATATATTAACAACTCTTTAATGGTTAAAATTTTGATGAACCGTTTAAATGTTTCGCACTGAAAATCTGGGTCAGAAGGTCTTTCATCATATATTTCCAATAATTTATTATTTATAAAACTATTAGACACGCATTCAGTTAATATATCATCAAATATTCCGGATATAATTATTGTTTTTTTTTCCCTTTCATTGTGTATTGCAACCTTTATACCGTATACTTTCTTTTGAAATTCCCGACTGGTTCGGGCCAAATCAAAACAGTCTAAATTATTAGATCGTTCTACAATCATAAAATCTTCTACAATTTTATTTTTCGCAATGAAATTTTCCCCACTTTTATTTTGATCATTCCCTTTCCAGGGAAAAACAATATAAGATATGGGGTGCACGTATGTCTTAATTGCGTCATAAATATGCTTACTATCGGTATTTTCAAGATCATTGCAAAAATCATTTCCCATTGCAACAGAAATAACATCCGTTATATTCTTAGTTCCGTTTGTTCTAAAAATTGAAGATAACTCATTATTTATTTGTTGTAGGTCAGTAATTATGTTATCTAACCCAGTTTCAACAGTATTATCGTTTATTTTATTTTTCATAACATTTAATCTTTTAAAAATATCCTCTATATTTCGGACACATGTATTATAATCACAAGTGGTTATTAGATCAATAGACTTATAATACTTAATAATTAATAAAGTATCTGTAATCATTCGCTGAAAGTTAGTGATTTTATTTTTACAAAATGATAAGGTGTTTATTTTATGTTGTTTTTTTTCCCCATTGTGCTTAATTATTTCATTTTTTTGTTTAGTCATTATAAATATATGTATATTTTTTATTTTTACATATATTTTCTATATTTAATAACGAATAACATATAAATAGGAGATTTTATTATGATATAATGGGGATTCCTAGTTATTTTTCATACATAATAAAAAATCATGTAGATATAATACAAAGATTCAAAGGTAGTGATAGGGTTGATATTTTGTTGATTGATAGTAATTCAATAATATATGATTCTTTGCGTGAAATTAGCATAGAAGATTATGATAATAATGCGTTGTTTGAAAAAGAGTTAATTAATAGAGTTTATATAAAACTGCGAGAATATATAAAGATTATCTCTCCCAAAAAGATAGTTTATATAGCGTTTGATGGTGTTGCACCGGTAGCCAAGATGGAACAGCAACGAACACGTAGGTATAAATCTTATTTATTGAGTGTTATTAAGAATACAATAGATAAAAAGACTATAAAAACGTGGGATAAATGTGCAATTACACCAGGGACAAATTTTATGAAAAAGCTTGGAACTACATTAGAAAGCAAGTTTAAACGTTCGAAAAAGGTAATATTATCTACTTCTGATGAAGCAGGTGAAGGTGAACATAAAATGTTTAAATATTTAAGAGACAATGATATGAAAGAGAATAATGTAGTTATTTATGGGTTAGATGCGGACCTTATAATGTTATGTTTGAATCATATGCAGTTGTGTGAGAATATATTTTTATATAGGGAAACACCTGAATTTATTAAGTCGATAAATGCTGATTTGGAACCAAATGAGGCATATGTTTTAGATATAGAGCGTCTAGGAGATGCAATAAAAACGGAAATGTCAGAATTTACAACAAAGGCAGATAAAAATGATTTAATGCAAGATTATATATTTTTATGTTTTTTCCTTGGAAATGATTTTTTGCCACATTTCCCAGCGGTAAATATTAGAACAGGTGGCATACATTTTTTATTAAGTGTATATAAAAATGTTATTTATCCAAAAAAAAGATTAACAGACAATGGTAAAATTTTATGGAATAATGTATTTATTATGATAGATTGGATAGCAAAAATGGAGGAAGACCTTATTAAGACTGAATATAAAAGGAGAGATAAACTTACAAAAAGACATTTTACGTATAAAGATGATATGGATAAATTAGATAATATTCCAATCAAAATGCGTGATGTTGAAGAATATATAGACCCGTTTCACTCTGGGTGGCATTCAAGATATTATAAAACACTATTTAAAATAGATATGTCACGACATTTTATTAGAAATATTTGTAATAATTATTTAGAGGGATTAGAATGGGTTATGAAATATTACACTACGGGATGTTGTGATTGGGGTTGGAAATATAATTATAACTATCCGCCGTTATTTAAAGATTTGGTTGAATATGTCCCTAGATGGGATACAAGGATGATCCCTGAAAACGACAATGAACCGGTTGAACCGGAAATACAGTTGGCGTATGTTTTGCCGCGAACAAGCTTAAATTTGCTACCACAAGAATATAGGAAATTATTGGAAGATAAGAATTTAGATAAATACCCATTAGACGCGGATATTATATGGGCATTTTGTAGGTATTTTTGGGAGGCACACGTTGATCTGCCCGATTTACAAATAGACGACCTAAAAAATATAGCACATATCTAGCTAGCGCTTATTATATATATATATATATATAATTATGCCACCGAGAAAAAAACACACAAGGGGTAGGTATGTGTCTCGTCGTAAGAAAAAAACGAATGCCACGCGCCGCAAACAGAAGGGTTATCGACATTCTCGTAAAAACCCACAGTCTCGGAAACACGATTCTCTACAAAGTAAATTAAAATCTATAGAGTACCTAGCAGAAAACCCTATTGTGTCGCTGAATCCGATTCCATATATACCCAATGAAGATGATTATAATCCAAGTATTAATGAATATATAATGTCATTAAACTCTCTATCCCCCAATGTATTAGCAGGGACTATGTCTGCTGATATATTGGTGAAAGATAGGGTTGACGGTGAATGGGTACGCTTAAATTGGGAAGGTCCTAATGCGAAAAGGGTTATGTTGGAAAATTTGAGGTCAAAAAAACCGATAGTTTGTACTGATATAGTCGCTCCCAAACAAATAAAACATAATTGTTGGTTTAATGCCTTTTTTTTGATTTTTTTTGTAAGTGACGCTGGTAGGAAGTTTAACCGTTGGATGCGAGAAGCTATGATAACAGGTAAAATAGTTAGTAAAGACGGTTCGGGTCCAAGTATATTGAGACGTGATTTACGAAAGCCGCTATTTATTTTAAATAATTATATAGAAGCGAGTACTAGAAATGGTTACGACGCTGAAAATTTCGCAGACAAAATGGATACGAACGAAATAATTGCTATGATATATGATGCTATAGGGGGGGAGATGAACGACTATGGTTGGGATAATGCACAAATAAACCCAGTAGGTGTTATGGCTAATCCGATGAGTTTTTACAACGCCTTATATTATGCTATAGGTGGTAATTATGAACCGTATACATCATTATGGATTGATGGGGAACTTGGATACACTGATATTACAGACGCGGTCGAACACGGTGCCCTCGAAGGATACCGAAACAAAATATATAAAATGATTTATATTGAAATGAGTGAAATTGGGTCCATGAAATTTGAAAAGCCAATCGAGTTCACCATTGATATTATTAGTGATAAGCAACCTTATACTTGTACGTATAAATTGGATTCGGCGGTTCTACGTTCTGTTTATGGGGAACATTTTTCTTCATATATAACATGTAATGGTACCGAACTTGGTTCGGATGGTGAGGCGGAAGACAGGCTTCAATCATTTGAATGGAAAAAGAAATTGAATGATAAAATCACTGGTTCGTGGAAACTCGCAAGCGATGACGGGATGATATTTGATTTTACATATGGGTATCAGACACTTGTATATTATTTAACTAATAAGAGAATTAATAATACAGGGAATTATAGAGTCTGTACGTATAAAATACACGGTCAAATATAATACAATATATCCAAAAATATATTGGATATATAAATATAATGGATATATAAATGGACAGGGTTGTTTGCAAATTAGGTGATTTAAATGAATATCAGTTATTTATAAAAAAATACAAATATGTACTAATAAAGGCAGGAGCAACATGGTGTGGTCCTTGTCAAAGAATCAAGGAGTTGTTTAATTCGCTGGCATATAAAATGCCTGAAGAATTTGTGGTTGGATTGATAGATATAGATGATGCACAATCAATAAAACGGAAACTAAATATTAAGTCTGTTCCTTACTTTGCAACTATAATAAACGGCGAGGTGGCTGACGTATTGGTAGGAAGTGATGAGAAACAGATACAGGGTTTATTTAATAAATGCAAAAAAGCGGTTGGAAACTAAATAGAAAACATTATATTTTGTATATGGAGAATCTTGATCTTAATATACAAAACTACGATTTAGAAGATATATTGAGATTATTTCATATTGATGGACAATTGACACAGGACGAGTTAAAGCGAGCATATAAAATGTATTTGAAAACGCATCCAGACAAATCGGGATTAGAGGACAGTGTGTTTAGATTTTTTAAACAGGCGTATGACATTTTAGCGAAAATATATTATTTTCGAAATAAACGACAGCAGCAACAGGAAAACACTGTATATAATGTTACAGATTCAGGGCTAACACAAGATAAATTAAAAATTTTAAATAAGTTAAACGGTATAAGTTGTAAAGATTTTAATAAGAAATTTAATAAAATGTTTGAACTAGCCAAGGTTGAGGACGGTGAAGTAGATACTGGTTATGAAGATTGGTATAGGAATTATAAAGATAAGAGTGATCCAAAGATACATTTAAGTCAATTTGGCGTAGAATTTGAAAAAAGGAAACAAGAAAGTAAAGCCCTTGTTAAAAAACAAGAATTAAGTGAGATGGGTGGTACAGGGGGTTATGAATTAGACAGAGTTGGAAAGGTAGAGTATTCCTCTGATATTTTTAGCAAATTACAGTATGAAGATTTAAAGAAAGCTCATACTGAAACCGTTGTCCCAGTTACTAGAGAAGATTTTGAAAATAGGAAAAAATTTGATACAATACATAGTTTTAAAAATCACAGAGATCAACAAGATGTAACACCACTATCGTTACAGCAGAGTAAAAATTATTTACAGGACCGGGAAAAAGGTATTGAGGAAATAAATACGAGACGGGTATTTAATATAATAAAAAGGGACGAAGAGGTAGATAAGGCGAATGATAAAATGTGGGGTTATTTACAAAGGCTAAAATAGATTTATAATAAAAATAAATGCGAATATATATATAATGATTAAATATTTATCAACTTTTATAATATTAACCATTTTAGGAATACTCTACGACAAATATAAAAAAAATTTTACAAATGACGATGAATTAGATAAATATGATTTAATTCAGAAATTCTTATTGAATGGTTCAGAAGATAATAATAAACCAATATTATGGCTCCATAACTCAGGTGAAATAAACGCACGCAACTGGGAATCATTTTATTCAAGAAGTAGTTCTGATACAAACCAACCGTATATTTCGTTATGTCTTGAATCTATAGTAAAACACTGTAGAAAATCATTTAATATTTGTTTAATAGATGATGATAGTTTTATAAAATTATTACCTAGATGGAATATTATAATAAATAGACTAGCCAGTCCTATAAAAGAGCATGTACGTTCTTTAGCAATGGCACAATTATTATATAAATATGGAGGCATGTGTTTACCAATAACGACAATTGTATTAAAAGATTTGCATCCTTTATATGCGAATGGCATAAAAAATAAAGGTTGTTTTGTTGGTGAGACAATAAATAGAAATATATCATCGACATATACGGCAACTTACGCAAATAAGGATATAATGGGCTGTGCCCCAGGTGCACAAGCAGTTAAAAAATATATACAGCAATTAGAACTATTAAATTCGCGTGATTACACAAATGAAGTTGAGTTTTGTGGGGATATTAATATGTTTCTATCCAATCTTTCGACAAAGAATGAAATAAATATATTGCCAGGGGAGATGTTTGGAGCTAAAGACGAAAATAATAATAATGTATTGATTGACGACTTGTTGGGTGATACGTTTATAAATTTTAAGACGAATATAACGTGTATTGTATTGCTAAATAGTGATATACAAGGCAGAATAAAATATGGATGGTTTAATCGTTTATCAAGGGAACAGGTATTAAATGCACGCACGATGGTTTCGAAACAACTATTAATAGCTTTAAATAATTAAAATTTTATAAGTTATTATATACGCTGATTTGAAGTATTTAATATACGAATTAAAGGGTATTTTATGTACTTTACATATTTGGCGCAGTATTGTTGCAACTGATTTGTATGTATGAGATTTATTAATATAAAAAAGTTTGGAATGGTAGTAATATTGACGTATATTTTTCATAAAAGGTTCAATAAGATCTTTCATAGTTGCTGATTTATATTCCGTCTTAGAAAATAGATAATAATCATTCTCTATATATCCCGCATTATTTAAGAAACTATATAATAATGATATAGGGGGGATAGTTTTAAATATTTGGCTATGCATTATTTATAATTATAGGGTGATATATAAGTATGATATTATAAATCCAATACTTTAATAAATTCGTAAGTTAATAATGCTAGTTCTACACAATGTTCATTCTGTGCATGGAAACGATTTATACAAGTTGCAATAAGTTTTATAAATACATATTTAGTTTTTTCATCAATCTTATCTGTAATTTTAATGTATTCAAAGTAATTATCAAGAATATCCATTACAGAATATCCATTATCGTATATGGTATTAATAATTTTAATAGCATTTATAGTATCTTTGTCGAAGACCGCGTTTGTATAGTTTTCAAATATAGTATAACTTATATTACAACATAGTTTTTTTGCCAGATCAATTGTTATTGGAATATCGAGTAATTTAAATTTTTCAATATAATTAATTTGCAAACGCAATGAATTGTTAGAAACACGTATGATAAAATCGATTACATCATTAGCAACTTGTACATTTTCCTGTGTAATGATTTTTTTTAAGTGTATCTTCATATTATCGATGGGGATAGGTGGCAATTTAACAATATTTAATCGCGACTGTAAACTTTCAACTATTTTTTGTATATTTTTACCAGTTGTGATAAAATTAACATTATGACTATATTTATCTATACAATTTCTAAATACCTGCTGACTCTGTTCACTAATTTGCTCTATATCATCAACTACTATAAACTTTTTTTTCCCTATAATTTGTGAGGGTATCTGACAAAAGGTTTTAACCTCATTTCTATAAAATGAAATTCCCTGTTCGCTAAGATTATTAATAACTAGTATATTACCTTCCACAATATCACGTGTTCCATAATATTCATATATTATTGATTTTAAAAGGGTGCTTTTCCCACAACAATCTGGTCCAATTAATATAAGATTCAGATAATTCAGATTTATAAAAGATTTCAATAAAATAATAATTTTGGGATCAATTATAAAATCTTTAAATAGAATTGGTTTATATTTATTAAGAAGAGTAGTGGTCATTATAGAACATTATAATATGTATTTAAATAAACCTTTTAATAATATTAAATTTAAATATATAAGTATTTAAATTTAGTACATAAGTATATATAATGGGCGATTATTATAACATATTGGGTGTTGCGAAAGAAGCAGATCAAGAAGAAGTGAAGAAAGCGTATAGAAAGTTATCTTTGAAACATCATCCGGATAAAAACGGGGGGGACGATGAACATTTTAAAAAGATAAATGAAGCGTATGAGACGTTGGGTGATAAAGGGAAGAGACAGATGTATAATATGCAACAAAGTAACCCCTTTGCAACAATGGGCGGAATGGGTGGAATGGGTGGAATGGGTGGAATGGGTGGAATGGGCGGAATGGACCCACATGATGATATTTTAAAAATGTTTTTCGGGGGAGGGATGGGAGGGATGGGAGGGATGGGAGGGATTAATTTTGCAGGCATGGGAGGTCCCAATGTAAGAATATTTAGGAACGGTGTTCCAGTAAATGCAAAACCCCCACCCTTGATAAAACAAATACATATAACATTGCAGGATGCTTTTAATGGGACAAAGGTTCCTTTGGAAATAGAACGAGAAATAAGAACAAATGAAGGGAATATTAAAGAGGTAGAAAGAGTATATATTGATATACCAATGGGTATAGATGAGAATGAGATGATTGTATTGCAAGGGAAAGGACATATAATAAACGATTCCAGGGGGGATGTTAAGATTCATATAACTATAAAGAATGAAACTGATTTTATTCGTAAGGGGTTGGATATATATTATACAAAAGAGATTTCATTGAAGGATGCTTTAATTGGGTTTTCATTTGAGTTGCATCATATTTCTGGAAAGAAATATACTATAAATAATAATACCGGAAAAGTTATAACCAATGATTATAAAAAAATGGTGAAAAATATGGGTATAAGAAGAGAACGACAACATCCAGCACCACCAATGGTGGGTAATTTAATAATATCTTTTAAAATAAAATTTCCTGAAGAATTAACAAAGGAACAGCGGGAAGCAATTGAAAGAGTATTTTAATTTATTACATTATTTAAAATTACAGCAGTTGATATACATACGGCAAAGAAACACAAAACCATTATACATATACATCGTTTATCTTTACAACACATGTAATCATAATATTCGGCATATGGTCGTGTGGGATCATTTTTACTATTTTTAGTATCATTATCAATATTGAAGCAACCATTTAATGTTGTAACTATGGGTCGGCGTTCGTTTCTTGAGTTTTGTGTATAAAAAATACTGTTATTTATTTCATATTTTTGAGACATTTTTTTCATATAATTATTATACTTTGTTTTGCTTCTACTATCTAAAGAACTGAATGGGTCGGTTATAAGGTGTGTTAGCGTGTTCTTCATTTCTGGGCGAGGTAGTCTAATATAACAACAGCAAAATGAACAAAACCAACGATTTCGAATTTTTTCGGCATACTCCATCTCGTCAGCTAATAATTGGTCGATAATTCCAAAGGATGATTTTAATAATTGGTATTTTTCGTATCCGTAACTTTTCTCATAATACTCTTGGTCAATAAGTTGTTTTATTTTAACAACTTCTGGATCTTTTACATTTGCACCATTATAAATAAGACGATTATGTTCCATTTTATAAAGTTTTATCTGGTTAATTCTATCACGAATAAATGTAATATAATGTTTTTTTAAACCATTTATTTTTTTAATTACAGAAAATATATTAATGTTATATGCTATTTTATAGCGGTGTCTAATTTTTTTGGGAACAATAAATTGGTTTGTTTCCTTAATTTCTTTAATCTTTGATTCAAGAGTTTGAATAGTATCTTGTAATTTTTTGAAAAATTCAGAATCTCTCTTTTTCTCCCTCCAATCACTCATATCAGTAAATAGAAGTAAATTAGCAGAAGAAAATTCACAAATAGATTGAAGTTTATCATATTGGTGGGCTGATATTTTGTGTGCTTCACTTTGTCCATCCAGTTTTAAATAACTAATAATAGAAAGTAAAAAGGATATACCGGCATTGATACCAGAAAGCAGAAGACCACCCCACGGTTGTTCTTCAAATGCATTTGCCATAACTGTTGCGGTTGCAGAAGCAAATATAGAAGGAAACATTAGTAAATTAAGTGTTGATTGACAATATGCTTCTGCTTCCATATATATAATTTTTTGTCCTTTAACATAACTTGCAAGTATATCCATAGCAGATGAAAAATATTCATTGTCATTATGAAATAGTTCCTGGAGTTCTTTGTATACCTCTTTATGGTTAACCTTTTCAGGTGTAAATTCGATTGACCCATCTTGTCGAATTATTCCGAAGAGTGGTTGTTCTTTTTTTCCCTCGTTTAATTTTGACGACGGGGGGGACGAACGCGATATATTATTTGTTAATATGTGTGTGGTATGTATAGGTTGCGTGGGTGGTGATAATGATTCAAACTCATTAAATTCCATTGTAGCATTTAAACTTTGAGGATTAAATGATTGAAACAAACAATCTGCTGTGTTATCTAAGGATTCTCGTGATAATTTTTTATTTTTTGGAGAGATTTCATCAAAATCAAAGAATGGGGTGGTATTGTTAATACTTTCGGGTATATGTGTATAAATAAAGCACAGGTAAAAAAGATATAGGTATTTAACCTTCTTAGCAAGTTTATGATTATACATACAATTTTTATAATTTTTTATTATAGTATCACAAGCCGTAACATGACTAACATCATAAACATTGTTAGACGGGTACACTTGTTTATTTGTAGATATATCTAATATTCGCAATTTTAAATGTTTTTGGGGTTGAATTTTATTTATTAGTGAGTTGCATAGTGTATTTAGGGGAATTTTACTATTTTTACCCGGAAATAAAGTGGGGGGGGTAATTGTCAGAGATATTAAGGGTGGTTTATTAAAATTAATACTAATTTCGCGAAAACTAACCCATGTTTCCCACGATTTGTCTATTTTGTTCGTCATCTATTATATTATGAAGTATATTTTCATAATATAACGTATTTAAGATATGCGTTTTGTTTCAATATCATTTCTAACGAGATATATTGAATTTTCGGTAATAATAATGTATTCGGTCGCAACCTGATAAATCTTACAAACAGGACTTGTATATTCCTCTTCGTTTTTAACAAGTAATTTTTCCTCATTCTCCCTAATCCCAACAAAAACAACTTTATCACAAGATCCTGTCCAGTAATCCAACATAATAGGTTTATCTTCTACCATACCGAGTTTAGAACAATGTTGTAAACTAGTAACGCTGGGTAATGGATATTTTTGACTATTTAGTTCAGCGAATTGTTGTTCTGACATTATAAAATAACAATTTAAAAAGGCTTTAAATAGTTATTTTCGTAAAAATAATGTATAATACTATTAAAAATGGTAAATGTACTAAATATTTCAGAATTTAATAAAAGATTATATCCCCAAAATATGAAATTAATAATGCGAGAATATAAGGATCTTATTAGCGAATTTGTAATTCATATAACAGCGAGTGTAACACTTCATAACAAATGTTATTATGAATTTATAATTAAACGAGGATTGGACACTTTATTACATTGTTTCAAAATGTTGCTTTTATATACAAAAAATATAGGTATTGTGTCATATTATTGTAAAAAGGCGCTATGTTATTATGTAGAATTTATAGGACAAATCGCACAGGACAGCAATTCATATTTGCAACTTAATACAAAGGATGCTATATTATTTGTATATAAAAAAACAATATTTGAAATAGATAGCGATTTTAGAAAAAATTATGCCTTTAATTTAGAGGAAGCTCCTTTATTTGAATTAATAACATTGAATGCAGAAATTAATAATATTTTAGTGATGAACCAGTTAAAATTTAAAAATAAGGATACTATGAATAGTACTGTCATCGCAAATATCATAAACGGTACAGAGTTATGTTTTGATAAATTAAATTCGAATGAACCAAATATAAAAAATAATCTGGTTAAGGGTGAATTAGTACGCTATTTTATAAATATTATATTCCAATATTGTGACAACAGTGATAAATATATTGAAATGTGTGGTACATTTATAAAAAAGTTAAAAAATAAAGAACCAAGTATATCTAAGTTGAATAAGTGTTTTTATATGAACAATTGTAGAGAGAGGTTTAATTCTTTAACAACGTTAAAATTTATAAATTGGGTATTTCAACAATCAACATAAAAGTTTTTTTTCCATACTCTTTTTGATTTATTTTTTTTAATTGCATCACCTTCTATATATATATTTAAGGATTCTGTAATTAATATATGTTTAACATAATTATAAATAATTTTAAGAGTTTTTTCTGAACAATGTCCAACAATAAGAACACTTCCCGTTCTAAATATCATAAAGGATATTTCCGAACACTGTGCTTTGGGGTTTAATTTATCACGTGTTGATTTATCACATCTTTTTGTACAATTGCAAATACCGATATGTTCTTTATTTTTAGAATTAAAATAAAATTTACATTGAATTCCAGGGTAAGAACAGGGGTCATAAACAACATGTATATTATATTTAAATTTAAGAATATCAGATAGAGCGTGTCTATCGATAAAGAAGTTAGATGTAAAATTAGAGTTTATTAAAACAGTTTCTGTTTTTTCATGGAGAACTTGCAAATTATCAATGTATGGTGATAACACGCATATTAGTTTTTTTAAAACCAGGTCAAGAAACGTGTTTTGTTGGATTCCTGGTATTTCAAGTTTACCAGTATTAAATACTTTAATATGTGCTTCTTTATAATTCCCGTTAGTACATTTTACGCGCATTATAAGGACAAAACAATTATAAAATGCACCGCGTTTTTTTATACGATAACTCATTAAATCTTTTTTACACAAGCCAATATTGATTTTCCTAACATCTTTAAATTTTGTTTTCCTTGCAGAAGCATTGTTTACTTTTGATATAATATCGACATCTATATAATTTACTGTTGAATTTATTTTGGATTCCATATCATCAACTTCTTCTTGGGTTATATTATTTATTTTCATTTGTTTTTTTATAATTCCTTCACTTTCGTCTTGATAGTTAATGATGGGAATTTTCCAAAATACATCGTTTAAATCAACAGGGGTGTTTAAATATGCAATTTTGGTTTGTGTAGATATATAAAGGTCGCTACATTTAGGAATAATATCAAGAGGTTTAGACGGTTTATTAAATTGTGTATTTTCAGTTGTTTCTGTTAGATCTTCTCCCCCCCCAGTAAGCGTCGTTATGTAATTATCCCATTCAATATCTATAGTGTTCATTTATTTATTTAGTAATATATATTTAAATAATTCTATCAATTTATTTTCTATATATATAAAAGAATGAAACATAACATAGATTTACCTACAGCGTATGTAAATAAAACCCCCGAGTACAAATACAAGTCAAAAAATATAATTGATGAATATACCTTAAAACGCCAGTCTTTTAACCCTACTACATTGTCTCCTAATATTTTTATAGATAAATTAGAACAACGAATGGAGTTGTACTATTCTACTTTATATAAATCCTGTAGTTCTAAAAAAAAGTAATTTACCATATAAAAACCATCACTATTCTCATAATTATAAATAATATACCCGAATACTTCCAACCAGGCACTAGTATTCGCATAGGGTTTATTATTTATTAGATAATGAATAAAATCACATAGCAATCTTTTTAGGTCAATGTTATATTTGAATACCATGGTTTTAACCTTTATTAGAACTGTTTTTATTTTATTTTGCTGTATCAATTCAATGATTGTTTCCCAAAGAATGGGTGTAATTATCTTTTTATCGCCATAAATGTTATTCATACAGTTAGATTGAATATGATTAATGATACTGCGTATATCAGATTTATACATTTTTTGAAGATCCATAATATCTTGATTACTAATATTTATTTTTTCACATTCTTTAATATTATTTATAAATTCTATGATTTTTTTTTCGGGTAGTTGTGAGAAGCGGAGTCGTACAAACTCATTTTGTAATGATGTATCCATTCTACTAATATAATTACATATTAAACAAAATATCACATTTTCCGGACATTGTTGTATTAATGTTCTTAGCGCACATTGAGCATTTTTAGTCATATAATCAACTTCATCTAGGACTATGAATTTTTTGCCAGTTACAAACAGTGTTTTTGAACGTACAAATGATATTATTTGGTTTCTTATAATATCAATACCCCTATCATCGCTTGCATTTAAATGTATTACTAGATTCTTATTTTTTTCATTATGTTTTTCTTGATATTCTCGTATTAAATTTATAATCGTAGTTGTTTTGCCTGTACCTGGGGGGCCATACAAAATAATGTTCGGAAAGTCGCCGGTATTTATAATATTTATTAATATTTTGCGATTAAATTTATCAAGAACTATTTCGTTAAATTTCTTAGGGCGATATTTTTCTATCCAGGGTGTATGTTGTTGCATACATTATTAATAACTTATATATTTATATACTAAATATAAATTGAACTAAAGATAACAAAACAGTATAGTATTATTCAATAATGGGGGGATACCTTAAAATAATTCTAGGATGTATGTTTTCAGGAAAAACATCAAAACTTATAACAATATATAAAAGAAATTTAATAGCAGATATTCCCACGTGTATTATCAATTACATAGAAGATGTTCGTTATGACACAACGCAATTGTCTACTCACGATGGAATAAAGGTACCGTGTATGCGTGCCAAAAAATTAGAAGATATATTAACAGATGAAGTTATTAAACAACACGATGTTATAATAATAAACGAAGGACAATTCTTTTCAGACCTCTATAATGTTGTTAAAAAATTAGTTAATGAATACGATAAGACTGTATATATTGGTGGTTTAGATGGTGATTATAAAATGGAAAAATTTGGGGATTTACTCAACTTGATACCGTTATGTAACGAGGTTGAAAAATTAAGTGCTATATGTGGTATATGTAAAGGACGTGCATCTTTTACCAAACGAATAAGTAGTACAATAAAGGAACAGGTTATAATAGGTGGTGCAGAAACATATATACCAGTGTGTAGAAATTGTCACAACTAAAGCTTTATTAAAAGCATTTAAATTGTATATTATTATATACAATTATATACAATTATGGTGAAAGAAAATGTTTTAGTTAAAAAGAAACCTGGTAAGAAACGTGGTAGAAAACCAAAGGGGGGGAAAATAATATCAAATCAAAAATTAAACACCAATAAGGAAATTTTTACTCTTCCAAATGTAATCTTACATTTGAAATGTGTATCGTCTGAACAACCAACCCTTCTTAATAAGGTAATAAAGGATGGTGGTATTATTTCACATAATTGTGACAACAAGAAGGTGTTTAGTAATGCAGGCGTATTTAATGCTGCAAGTAACAATAAACAACAAGGAATATGGGAAAAAATAAATCAATTAAAAAAAAATTTACACGCCAATGATATAGCGGGGAAAAGATCAGATTGTTTTTTTTGTAATGAATCATTTGACAATCATCCCATTCATTTACCGAAAGAAGAAAGAAATGGAACAATGGAAGTGTATGGGTGTTTTTGTAGTCCAGAATGCGCTGTAGGGTTTTTAAAGAATGAAAAGCTTGATACCTCAACTATATGGGAGAGATATGCATTGTTGAATAATATATATGCGCCAATTTATAAATATAATTCAAACATTAAACCAGCACCATCACCATATTATACACTAGATAAGTATTATGGAAATTTGGATATTTCTGAATATAGAGCTATGTTTGAAAAAGAACAATTATTAGTAGTTGTTGATAAACCACTTACAAAAATTTATCCTGAATTAATTGAAGAAAATAGTGATACACCAAATATATATGAAAATTTATTAAATATGAAAGACAAAACAACCCTCCGCTTAAGAAGAAATGTTAATGGGGGGACATCAAAGCACGGAAAATTAAAAACAAATTTTAATATGTAATAAGCAATGAAACTGAATAGTAACATTACTTATTTAAAGACTTAACAAATTCTGTAATTATTTCGTTGTTTTTTTTATTTTCAACCCGTTCATCATATTGCGTTTTTATATTATCCATAAAGGTTCGTATCTCACCTAGCATTTGTTGATTAACGCTTTTATCTGTAGGCGTAACCTTGTTTTGAGGGCATCCCATATATTCTTTAATAACACATTTAACATCACCATTATATTTTTGAAGAAGTTTTACGACTTCTTCTCTGGAATATGTTGTCTGACGCATTACAACTTCGATTATTTTATTTGCAGTAAAGTCTTTAATAAATGTTTTATAGTCACCCTTATAGTATTGTAATCCCCGAATGACATGTTCTTCGTTTAAAGATGTTGTTTTACAAACATAATTAATAATATTATAATGCTCATTAGTCCATTTAAGTGAATTTGAACTTGTATCTCCGTAAGAAGTGTTATTACTGCAATCCATTAATTTAATAATATATATTATTAAATTATATTAAACGAAATTTTTAATTTTATTATATAATGGATCCTTCGAATACGGTATTTGGACAGCATATTATAAAACTCCTTATATCTGTAGCAAAGGATATTAAATTATTACGGAAGGACATATTTGATATAAAAACAAGTATAAATACAAATATGATTGAACTAAAAACGAATGACCCTAAGGAAGATGAAGATTCTTGTGTAGGTTATGATGAAATATCAAGTTTTGTAGATAATGAAGTACAAAAGTTGGAAACCTCTTATTTTGATAATAATATTTTTTCACATTTTGTTAGTGATTGTCCGGATCATTTAAGTGATAATGATAATGGACCAGAAGGATTTGATAACGACCTCAAGCATATTGTGCTTAATAATATCACCGATGAGGAGACTGACGCGGTTACCGAACCCGACATAGAACAACTAGTCGATATAGGTAAGATTATCCCAAATAAGGAAGAATAATTTACAAAAACCACCACAGTGATAACAATATCCTTTTTATATTTATTATATATATATATGGTTTTACAGGATATATGCACACCAGCATTAATATATTTAGTATTTTCTATAACTCAAATAGTTATAGACACTGTACAAGGGAAATATAATATGGCATTTATTAAATTATGGGTTGCACTTATATTTACGATATTACTAAATTTTTTGTGTATAAGTGGTTTAGGAATAGTTTCTTGGTTAATTGTATTTATTCCCTTTATTTTGATGACAGTAATTGTTTCTTTATTATTGTTAATGTTTGGTTTGGATCCTTTAACGGGTCGACGCCCGAGAATATTAAAAAACAAACACAACAAACATCACGAGCATAATAAACACAACAAACATCACGAGCATAATAAACACAACAAACATCACGAGCATAATAAACATCAGGGAGGACATAAAGGGAGACACCGACTACATTATTTACAAAGTGGTGCACTAGATAATAAAAAACATAAAAAACATATGCACCACAAGTTTAATGGTGAATACGATGAAGCTGACACATCACACGAACAGCGGAAAGTGTTAGATGATGCGGTTCGGTCGAGAACAAACTTATTAAACGACCCTTTGCAATAATAAAGCAATTGAAGACAAATGATTTAAATAAATATCGAAATAAAATAGTATGATTGAATCCTTTTTATACTATTTTATGCTTCCGGCGACTCTTGTTGTCTGTGCCACGGGGACTTATTACATTTATAACAAGGGGCGTGTTACCACGGCTTTAACAAATGCTTCGTGGGAAATGAGTAGATTATATATAGATTGCTTAGATGTTCAAGAATCTATGACAACAATATTAAAAAATGCAGGAATAATAAATAAACCGACTGACGGATATTTAGCAGACGACGAAGCAGAGGATTCAGAAGAAGAAGCATATGCTGTCCCCAAAAAAGTAAATGAAATTGAACAAAATTTAGTGTATTATAACAGAGAAGATAAACTTTGTTTTATATCTGATACAATTAATAATAATACGATAGCAGAGGCGTTGAAAAAATCACCGAGTGTTATATTTATAAGAAATACTGTAGGTGGTGAGGAGTTTTATAAGAGGACACTTACACCATCAAAGAAAGATGGTACTTTTGATGTATTTGTTGAAAGACCCTTTATACAGGTTGAATATATAGAGAAGGGGGGCAATATATATGATATTCATAAATATTTATCAGGGTTTTATGTTAATGGGAACACGATACTCGATCGTGTATTTTTAGAGTGGTATTTATCATATTTTTATGATACAAGTTGTGCCGAAGATTATTTATTGCGAATAATTGATAAGGATATTAATATGTTTGAAATAACATCTGACCAAACAGTAGTATTAAGAAACGACATGTATGAAATTACAGAGGTTCAGGGTAGTCCTAGTAATAATGAAGAGTAAATTTATTAATAGAAATAAAAGATATTAAAAAATTGAATACCTATAAATAACATAATGGAACCCCCAAAAACTGCAATGTTATCTTCGGAACCACAAAACGATTGTGTTATTAAAGATGTTCACAACTTATATGATAAATGGGTTTTGTGGGCTCATTTACCACATGATACGGATTGGTCACTTGGTAGTTACAAAAAAATAATGACAATTGAAACAGTTGAAGATATGATTGCGGTGTGTAAGGGTATTCCAGAAAAGATGGTAAAAAATTGTATGTTATTCATTATGCGTAGCGGAATAACACCAACGTGGGAAGATAAAAGAAATCGAAACGGAGGTTGTTTCTCATTCAAAACCACGAATAAATCAGTTCACAGTGTATGGAAAAATATAGGATGTATGTTAGTAGGAGAAACGTTATCAAATAATAACAAATTATTGCAAAATATTAATGGGATAACAATTTCCCCCAAAAGGTCGTTCTGTATTATTAAGGTATGGATTTCATCATGTACACACCAAGACCCGGAACTATTGGGAGATATTCCAGATTTGAGTAAACATGGGTGTTTGTTTAAAAGACATATTCCTGAATATTAAATGTTATATAATGGCTCTATTGGCGTTTTCTGGACTTACGTTTTCTTGATTTCCGTCTCTTGGGTTTGCGTTTTCTTGATTTCCGTCTCTTGGGTTTGCGTTTTCTTGATTTCCGTCTCTTGGGTTTACGTTTTCTCGTACCCGCATCAATTCGCCTATAATTCCCCCGGGGGTACTCATCATAATCCAGCGGGCGAATCTCCCACGACCCCAGCCCATCATTAAATATCGCCCTAAATAGTTTAATATTATTATTAACAATTTCCTCATCCTCTCCTTGCGCTGCGGTGTGCCGGAGATTTCCAACTCCCCAAAAATACCCATCGCCGCGCTGTGCGATTGGTAGGGGAACGTCATCTGGTAGGGGGGCGTTTATATCAACCATTTATAATATATATATATTATAAATCAGAAGAGGTCATCTCCTTTATTACAAAGAGAGGACACCCAGGCTCCACCACACGGTGAGAGGGGTGATCAGACACTCAAACAGGCATACTCCCGGCTTCCTGGCTTGATGACCAAGAAAAAAATAATACTGGAAACGATGTCGGCGCAGGAAGAGATCATCTAGGCGCAGAAGGGGGGAAATCGAATACACGGAATTAAGTGATTATGATTGTTTGTAATACATTTTTAATGTGTTTTCTATCTGTTAGTAGAAATAAAATAATAGTTTGAATATTATATTTAAATTATTATTTACTGTATATGTGATGTATTGGGGGGCAGGGGTGCAAGACATAATTTAATACTTCCTAAGGAGGCAACAGAATACTTAACAATAAGTGGTAGATTATTTTCCAGATACATTTCGATAGAGTTGCATAAATTTGTACATTTAATAAAATAACTTAGATTTTTAAGAGAGAATTCACCTTGTACAATTTTTTCTTTATCATCATTTTTGATAAACCCAAACGCGTTTGGGTTATCACATTCTGAACGCACAATTTCTGCATCGGCGAATGGGCCACTACATTTAAAAATGAGTTCATTTTCAACAGATTTTATTTCTAATCTCTCACTAAGATTAGATAAATCTCTAATAATTTTTTGAAAATCCGTAGATGGGAGATTGATAATTGATGAAAATTCGACATTTGGTATTTCTAATTCTTCTTCTTCCGGTTCTATTAGTTTTAATCTTTGATTTTTACATTGTTTAATATCACCATTCTCGAATCTTAAACTAAGATGTCCTACTACACCATCACAATATTCATTCTCTTCGATAAATATTGTTAAGGTGTCATCATTATCTATAGTATTAATTAGTTTAAATAAATGAAACATATTAACACCTATTACAATTTTAGGATATTTACATATATATGATTCAAATTTAGTTGCGTCTAAAAATAAATGTGCTAAAATTGTATGAGATTTATCCATATTAACAATTCTGATACCATCAGGTTGAAATGTGATGTTTGTTTCTAATAATATATCTTTTAGTGCAGTCATTAATGTTCTAAATGGAGCAATCTGCACCGTCTTTATCTCCAACACTTTGTCTTTATTCATAATATCTAATGTTATTAGAGAACCTTTAAATACTTATGCTGTTGTTATGTTAAATTATTATAAAAAAATACGATAATATATATATATATATATATGGGGTTTAGATTTAATATATGCAACATCGTAATATCAAAATTTAAAAAGATAACAAAATTTTGTTGTCGAAAAAAGGATGTTAATATACAAATAAATTGTAACAATAATACATTGATTAATACTAAAACTGAAAATGATGTTATTCTACCCCAATATATAAATATAAAAACGTTGGGAACTGGCGGCAGTTCTATTGTATATAAAGCACAGAATATGATAAGCAAAAAAAATTATATATGTAAAAGGGTTTCAAAAACATCATCTGCACTTAGAGAGATAAATATATTAAAAAAATTACCCACTAGTCGTTTTTTTCCAAAATACAAAGATGATATATTAGATAATAACAGAATATCGATAATAACTGAATATATTGAAGGGGTCGAATTATTTGCGTGGTTTAAAACAAATTATTGTGACAACAAACGCAGACTACCTTATATTATATTGAAACAATTTTTAATTGAAATGCTTACAGCAATTAATATTTTAAATAATCATAATTTATGTCATCTTGATATTAAATTTGAAAATATAATATTGCAAAAACCTGATACAAATAGACCCCTAGATTTTAAATTAGTATTAATTGATTATGAAATGGCGCATTTATACACGGATAAACTAGAAAAATTAAGTTGTGCTTGTGGAACAGTAGGTTATACACCATTAGAAATATATCAAGGATATTACCATAAGAATAGCGATATTTGGTCTGTTGGTATATGTTTGTGGATTATGTTAACGGGTGAATTGCCTTTTTCACATAGTAAAAAAATTTATAAAGATGGTGAAAATTATAACATTGATATTTTTATATTTCCAAATGAATATCACAAAAGATGTAAAAAAAAACATGATATAAGTGATTACTATTTTGATATGGTTAGTAATATGTTACAAATTTCTTACAATGATCGTCCTACAGTCGAAGAGTTATTGGATAACTTAAATGATAATAATTGTAATTCAATTAAAGCCAATACTTAAATAATTAATAAAGTATGCAAAAATTGGTTCATGAAGAATTAGATAATGTTTTATCTTTATACGAGGAATCGTACCATTCTAAAATACTATATTATTTAAAAAAGGAATTGCCAGAACGCTTAGAACAGTATAAAACCCGAATAAGGCGATTAGAAAATATGCAAAGTGAAACAGAACAATTTATTAATGAATTTACGATAGATTCGGAAATTAAGTATATGTATATTCAAAAGACTAATTTATATGTGAAATATGATGGAGAAAACTATATACCTATAAATGAAAGTATACTATTACACAAGGTTCTCTCCAAATTATCAAATAAAAGGGAACTAATGCAGTGGAAATATAAAATCAAAAACACCATTATAAAAAATATTAGGGAAACTACTGTATTCGATATGATACCGGAATCAAAGACAATCCAAACTGTATTAAATGGATTTACGAATATGTTATTTGCAACAAAGGTTGAGGCACGTTATTTTCTTACTTTATTGGGAGATAATATTCTTAAAAAAAATCAGGAGTTGATACATTTAACAAATCCTTCTATTAAACCATTTATAAATGTTATGGAAGACTATTTATTTAATTATTTTCAAGGTAAATACCATATCAATACAACATTTAAATATTCATGGCACGATCACCCATATATCAATTGTCGGTGTTTAAATTTTAAATATCAGATACTAGATTTGCAAAAGTGGAAAAACTTTATAAAACAAAATATTTTAAATATTGTTGCTGCTGCGGTGCATTATTCAAACCGTCATATTAATTCAGATACATTATTAAAACGTTTGCGCACAGATAAAGAAATCGTTAACAATATTTTATATACGGTGGAACAAACAGACAAAACTATTGTGAAAACATTTATAAAGGAAATGATACAAACTACTAATTGTTCAACATCTATTACTTTTAAAGAAATACTGTATTTATGGAAGATTTTTATAAAAAATAATAAAATCCCCAATCTACTTTTTTCTAGCGCACTAAAAGATAATTTGCAAAACCAATATGAATATAATGTTTCAAATAATGAGTTTGTTGGAATTGAAAGTAGTATATTAAAAAAAACAAACGTTTTGCGCGAGTTTTGGAATAATTTTATAATAACTGATTCAACAGAGATAATGGAAATAAGCGATTTATGTGAAATATATAACGAATGGTTGGAAAGTGAAGACAACGAAGGGTTAAACGAGTGTGCGTTGGTTTCAATAATTACCCACTTTTATGATATAACGGTTTCCAATAATATAATAAGTGGGATTAAATGTTCATTATGGGATAAAAGGGGAGATTTGGTTAATGTATTAAATGAAATTAAAACATATTATAAATTTTCACCCGAAAATGATAACATAACGATTGAAACCATATATAACAATTACAGTAAATTATGTGATAATAAATTTAACTATAGGATAGTAAGGAAAGAATGTTTCAAAAAATATATTATTCAGTTAATTCCGAATAAATATATTATAAAAAAACGTATTTCTAAAGATTATTGGTTATCCTAATCTTCTGTATCTACCTCGTGTCCCTCTGCGTTCATGGAGGAACAACCCGCGTCGTTTTGAACCACGTCCCTTGCGTTTACGCTTACGCGTCTTACGTGTTTTACTTCTTTTTGTACCATCTTTTACCCATCCGAATTTACCCTTTACGGTACGGTATCCAGCCCTTGTTAAACGAGCCAATGGATTGCTATTACTTTTTTTAGTCGAAACAATAGCACCGTGTTTATTATACTTCAGGCCACTTTTTGTAAGCGCCCCACTTGTTTTATATGCGGTCGCGTGCATTACCTGGGCACGCGACCCTTCAAGAATATCATATTTTTTACCATTAATATGATATTTACCATCAGACGCTTTCATGTGTTTTTTTACCATTATATATGATGATGAGAAAATAAATTAATAATATTGTTTTTGGGTTTTTTTAATATTATACCCCTTAATATTACGCGTTTTACGTTGTCTACGTTTTTTTCGTCCTTTCGTCTTTTTTTTCCTTTTTTTTCCGGCAACATTTTCATTATGACTTGGAACTCTTCTTAATATGGGTGGTATCATATCATCGTCGTCTTTTTGCTCTGGTATTGGCTCTTCTAAAATTAAATCATCGATAAATGGTAAAAAATGATCATATCTTCCCTCCTCATTAATATTTATAAGTGGGTTGTCATATAAAAATTGTTCGCGCTCACCCATTCTTCCTACCGGTATATTTTGCTCTAGTATAGCAGGCAATGGTGTAATTGGTTGATTTTGTTGTGCCAGTGCCCAGTTATGTAGCAATCTATGATACTCTATATCGCGTTGATGTTCAACCTCTCGTGGAGTTTCCATAAAGTAACCGACCAGAGCATTATAAGCCTTAGAACTGGTGGACGCCACACCATATATAATATCACTAACTGGATCAAATAATTGTGTATCTCCTGCAATATTGTAACAAGTGCGTTCCCTTTGTGAATAGCAGGGATATCTTGGCCATCTATTAAAACATTTTAACTCATTAATTTCATGAGAAGGTTTTTTGCATTCCATATAATAATAAAATATTAAGATAAATTGAAAACATTTAAAAAATACACAATTAATAATAAACACTATGAGTACTAATTTAGAAGAAACATATCAACTTAAGGAACAGCGTCGTCATATTCTGGAGAACAGTGACACTTATGTTGGTAGCGTCGAAGAAGATGAGGTAACGGGGTGGGTACTTTCTGGAGATAGTATGGTATTTAAAAAATATAAATTAGTACCCGCTCTTTATAAATGTTTTGATGAGGGGATGGTTAACTGTAGAGACCATTTTATAAGACAACAAGAAAAAATCGCACAAAAAACAATAAAAAATGCTAAACCAGTTACAATTATAGATATTAATATTGATATGAAAACAGGCATAATTACATTATTTAATAACGGGGATGGTATTGATGTGGCAGAACATCCCAAACATAAAATATATATTCCAGAAATGATATTTGCAAATTTAATGTCATCTACAAATTATAATAAAAAAGAAAAAAAAATTGTTGGTGGGAAAAATGGCTTTGGAGTCAAACTTATATATATATATTCTGTTTGGGGTAAAGTTGAAACGGTTGATCATCGTCGCGGATTAAAATATTCACAAGAATTTACTGATAATTTATCAACTATAAAAAAACCTAAAATTACAAAAGCGAAGGGAATCACCCCATATACAAAGGTCCAATTTAAACTGGATTTTGAAAGATTTGGTTTAAAGGGAATGACGGAGGATATTGTGGAACTGTTTAGAAAACGTGCATATGATATGGCCGCTGTAACAGATCAGAGCGTAAGTGTTCGCTTTAATAATGAATTGGTTCCTGTTCGAACAATGGGAGATTATATTAGTTTATATATTGGTACGGATAAGATTGCTAATAAAAGGGTATTTGAAAACCAGGGGAGATGGTATGTAGGTGTATGCAATTCACCAATGGGTGAGTTTGCACACGTAGCCTTTGTAAACGGCATACATACCAAGGTGGGGGGTAAACATGTTGATTATGTTATTAATCTGATCACGCGGAAAGTCGGTGCATATATTTTGGCAAAAAAAAAGATAAAGGTTACGGCTACATCGATTAAGGAACAATTAATGATATTTATAAATGTTGCCATTGAAAACCCATCGTTTGATAGTCAAACAAAGAATAATTTGACAACACCGTCGGGAAAATTTGGTTCAAGATATGAAATGAGTGATAAATTTATTGAAGATATTGTAAAAAAATTGGGAGTAATGGAAGCCGCAATTAATATTACACAAGTTAAAGAAAATAAAAAATCATCAGCAGAAACGGACGGGTCACAAACAAGAACGATACGTGGTATCCCGAAATTGGTTGATGCAAATCACGCAGGCACTTTAAAATCAAGGGAATGTACACTTATATTATGTGAGGGGGATTCGGCTAAAGCGGGTATTATGTCTGGTCTATGCAAAGAAGATAGAGACGTGATTGGATTATTTCCTTTAAAGGGGAAAGTTATGAATACAAGTGGGGAACTCCCGTCTAGAATTAATAATAACACGGAAATTGCGGCAATTAAAAAGATTATGGGTCTAAAATCTGATATTAAATATTTAACACGTGATGATATAGATACAAATTTACGCTATGGAAAAATATTGTTTATGACGGACCAGGATTTAGATGGGTCCCATATTAAGGGGTTGTGTATTAATTTGTTTAATTCTCAATGGCCGGAACTTGTTAAGATAGAATCATTTCTTGGATATATGAATACACCCATTATAAAGGCGAAACGTAGAACAAAAGAAATTAGCTTTTATTCCGACCAAGAATATAAAAATTGGAAGAACAAAAATGACGAAGGCAAGGGGTGGAGTATCAAATATTTTAAAGGATTGGGGACATCTACAGCAAAGGAATTTAAACAATATTTCAAAGAAAAAAGGCTTATTACTTTTAAGCATTCTGGTGAGGAATGTAGTGACGCAATTGATAAGGCTTTTAATAAAAAGCGAGCTGATGATAGAAAGGGTTGGTTACGAGATTATGATAAGGATGCTTTTCTTGATATTGATGCTGGGGATGTATCTTATAAAGGATGGACGGATAATGAATTGATACACTTTTCAAAATATGATTGTGATCGATCTATTGCAAATCTGGTGGATGGAAATAAAATAAGTACCCGTAAAATATTATATTCCGCATTCAAGAGAAATTTAACTAAGGAAGTAAAGGTTGCCCAATTTTCTGGTTATGTTTCGGAACATTCTGGATATCACCATGGAGAGCAAAGTTTAGTTGGTGCGATTATAGGAATGGCTGCTGAATATACAGGAACAAATAATATTAGTTTGTTAACACCCAATGGTCAATTTGGGACGAGGCTTAAAGGGGGTGAAGATCATGCGAGTGAAAGATATATATTTACACAATTATCTACCATAACCAAATATATCTATCCTGATGCAGATAATAATATACTAAACTATAAAGATGACGACGGCGCGTCTGTAGAGCCAGAATATTACGTTCCTATCATTCCTATGATTTGTGTTAATGGTGGAAAGGGTATTGGAACAGGATTTAGTAGCGACATTCCCCAATGTAATGTGTATAATATTATGGACTATGTTTTATATAAGATTGGGGGTAATGTAAAAAAATGTCCGAATATAGAACTATATTATGAGGGGTTTACAGGGACTATTGATAAATTAACCGAAACTAAATATTTGATCAAGGGGAAATATGAAATTATTGGTGTTGATATAATTCGTATTACTGAGTTGCCGATAGGAACTTGGACGGAAAAATATAAAGCATATATTGAACAACTTATGGCTAAAAAATCAGATAAAAAAAATCAACAGTCTATCGTCAAAAGTTACAAGGATCTTTGTACGGATACTACAGTTGATTTTGAGATAAAGTTGACTTCTGGAAGTGTAAACAAGCTTTTAACACAGTCTGCGGATTATAACTGTAACGGAATTGAAAAGGTATTTAAGTTATATACAACAAAACAAGTTACAAATATGTGGCTCTTCAATGAAAATCAACAATTAAAAAAATATAAAACTATTTCAGAAATAATTGATGCTTATATACCCGTGCGGTTAGAAGCGTATGAAAAACGTATTGCATATTTGATTCAGGAGTTAGAAAGAGAGGTAAAAATATTGCATAATAAATCACGATTTATTCAAGAACAATGTGATGATATAATTGATTTACGCAAAAAGAAAAAAAATGAAGTTATCTCGCTTTTAGAAGCAAAAGGTTACGATGTTATTGATAGTGATGATGATTTTAAATATCTTAGAGCAATGAAGTTTGAAGATATCGAAGAAGAAAATGTAGTGAAACTCAATATGCTAAGAGATAGTAAAATATTGGAATTGGAAGAATTAAGAAATAAAACAACTAAGAATGTTTGGATAACTGAATTGGGTGTATTGAGAAAACAGTATAAAAATTATATTACTGATAGAAAGGGACGACAAACGGGAGCACTAAAACAAACTGGAAAAAAGAAAAAGGTTAAAATAATTAAAGATACAAAAAATTGATTTAGTAAGATAGTGTTGTATTATTATTATATTATAATGGATAGCCTGATATTTGTAAATGACACAAACGCCCTTAATGGTCTCTGGTATGACTCACATAAAAATCTACTCACATCTATTTGTGTTGAACTAAAAATTTTAGACAAGGAAACAATCGGAGAACTAACATCAAAATTCTTGGGAGATCGCCCCAAAACAAAAAAGTTCACAGATCCAAACAAACCAAAGCGATCAAAATCTTCTTGGTTACTATTTTGTGATGATAATAGAGTAAAGGTTAAGGAAGATTTGGGGAATACGAATATGGGACAGGTGACCAAGAAATTGGGATTGATGTGGAAAGCACTTACAACAGAGGAACGTCAGCCATATGATGATGCCGCCGTTAAAGAAAAAGAAAAGTATCTTATTAAACTTGAGAATTATAATGCATAATAACGATTTAGGAATGTATTAATAAAGGATAATTATATAATATGTCAGAAACTGAAATTTGCTACGATAATATTAGTAATATTCAGCTTGATTTAAAGGATGAGTTGAACTTGATTGAACTTGATGTAAAAATCAATACAGCATTTGTCAATAATGAGCAAGTTATTTTTATATTTAATTTAACAGATGTTAATATTATTAGTATGAAATTGTTGATGAAACTAATCCCCTTATTAAAAAAAAATAAAGTTAATATTAAAAAAAAACTAGTAAAAAGTATTATAAAAACGAATAAAACGTGGCATATCAAGTTATTAAACCTGTTTTTTTTAATATATAAACCTGAAAAACCGGTTCATTTCATACAACTTTAAAACCATGGTTTTAATTCTAACGTTTTAAACTCCTTGGTACATACTGGTCTCTCCATAGGTGTGTACATAACACTGGCATCATTCTTATATTTAACATAACCAACTGCTTCACCCATTACTTGTGGTATCGCATATTCTAAAACCATTTGATTTAATTCAGATACTTGTTCTGTAATTTGTGTTGGTAAATTCTTCGAGTGTTGTAAAAATATACTTCGCATTATCATTTTTAGTGTATCTTCATCTTGAATACCAATAAGAAATCGTTTGTTTGACTTTTGATATACACCTGCGCGTATTCCGTTTTGAACTATTGTTATATTATCTTTGCTAAAGAATAAATCAGATAAAATACTATTTTGCCAATTCCCAACCATTGCTGTTTTATAATACGTATCGCCTCCACCGATGGGTATTTTATCATGTAAATGAAAACAGTTCATGCTGTTTTCTCCCAATATATTAACACGTCCATTACTATTACAATTCATTATATACTATCAGAGAATAAAAAAATATTAATTAATATATAATGGCAATGACATTCCAAAAAACAGTGTTGGCGATAGCTACGGTTATCCTTATTTTATTTTTAATTATCCTAGCAATTATACTATGGACATCAAGGAATGAACTTCAATTTCCTCCTGAGATTGGAACATGTCCAGACTATTTTGAACCTACGTTACAAAATAAAAAACATATGTGTAAGAATGTAAAAGGTTTAGGAAATAAAGGGGGAAACTGTGGGGATGACACGACTGGGGTAGATTTTTCCGGTTATAGTCTTAAAGAAAAAAAGAGTTGGGCAAGAAACTGTGGTGTAACATGGGATGGCTTAACAAACCAATAAATATAATTTTTGTTCCAGTTATTAAACCAGTATATTAAAGGGTCTTTTACCTTTACTTTTACTTCTATGGGTATCTTTTTTTTCATAACAAGATACACATATAATTCGCGTGAATACCCCGTCGAAACGGAACGGATCCCAGCGTGAATATCCACGAAATGCTATCCACTCGAGTATTATATACAAATTAGGAAAATTAAAGACAAAGTCTCTAATCAACATAGACACTCCTATGGGGATAGCATTACGAATAGAAACCTTTGTAATAAATGTGGACATAAAATCGTAAAATTCTTTGGGGGTAAACATATTCATATCGAACCCGCGTATATTCACACGGTTGCACAAACTACAATTGGCCATATTGACTAAATCAATGTATAATGAATACTATTTTGAGGTTTTAAACTTCATTCAATTTTTGCATATTTAATCGTTGTAATAAAAATACATATAAAAAAATAAGGGCCTTTAATACAATATGGAGCAACTAAATATAAATCGATTATTAAATAGAAAAAACGAAGAAGAGTTGTTTATTGATAGTATTACCAATTTTGAAAATAATAAAAATAGTGTTCTTGTTAAAAGGGGTGTATATATTTACGGGGCACCTGGTTCGGGGAAAACAATGTTTGTCAAGGATATTCTTAAAAGATTAAATTATGATATTGTTTTATTCGATGCGGGTGATATAAGAAACAAATCAATAATGGAAACAATCACAAACCAGAATATGAGCGAAACATCTGTTATTAGTATGTTTAAAAATAAATCAAAAAAAATAGCAATTATAATGGATGAAATTGATGGTATGAACGGTGGTGATAAAGGTGGTATAAATTCTTTAATTAAGTTAATACGACCTAAAAAAACTAAAAAACAGAAAAAGGAAAATATTAGTATGTCGCCAATTATTTGTATTGGAAATTATCACGTTGATAAAAAAATAACAGAAATGATGAAAGTTTGTGTTAAAATAGAAATAAAAACACCTACTTCAGAACAAATTAATAAATTAATAAATCTTTTGATGCCAAAATTAGATTGTTTATTATTATCAAAAATAGTACAGTTTATCCAAGGAGATTTACGAAAATTACAAAGTATCTATGATATTTACAGTAAACAACAAATCATATTACAATCTGAAATTATTACCAATATGTTTCAGCAAAAATCGTATAATGAGGATACAAAACAAATCACAAATAAACTGCTCGAAACAAAATATCCAATAGAAATGCATCAACAATTAATGAATGAAACCGATCGCACGAGCGTTGGATTACTTTTTCATGAAAATATAATTGATGCTATTGGTGCTATCCCGAAAGAAAATAGCATATTATTTTATACAAAAATTCTTGATAACATTTGTTTTAGTGATTATATCGACCGGGTAACATTTCAAAAACAAATATGGATATTTAATGAAATAAGTTCTCTAATAAAAACATTTTATAACAATAAAATATTACATGAAACACCACATATATTAAAAACGATACCATTATCTAAGATTCGTTTTACTAAGGTTTTAACTAAATATTCAACGGAATATAACAATATGCTATTTTTACAAGTTTTCTGTGAACAACTGTCTATGGATAAAAAAGACGTGATTGCATATTTTAGAACATTACGTTTAAAATATACAGATGAAGAAATATACGACCTGTTTGATAATGATAATTATCAAATTACAAAACTTGATATTAACAGAATGTTTCGTTTTATAGATGGTTATTTACAAAATAATTTAGAGTGATTTTAAATAATTTAAAATTGCACCTTTAGAACGTTCTCCTTTATATACATCCTTTTTATTCTCTCCGTTGAGTAATAAAATCGTAGGAAACCCAGTAACATTGTGCTTTTTACACAATTCGCCTCCTCGTTTATCTGACTGTTCGTAATCTGTCATTACAACCTTGGTTTTGTTTTCAGATTTGGCTGCTTCCCAGTGCGGCATCAACGTTACACAATGAGGACAACCATCCATATGTAATAGAAGCAACTCTTTTCTCCCTTCAAATCCTTCGCTACATTTCCTAAATATGGAGAGAAATAGATAGCAAATAAAAACAGCAACCACAAGTTTTACCAACATTACGAATGTTTTATTTTTAATAAGACCCTTTAGTTTGAACATCTTTATAATAATAATATATAATTTATTGTGTAGAATAAAAATCAGCAGTTGTTTTATTTTTTATAAAATCTTTGGGTTGCAATTTGGTTTTTCTAACATAATCTGGGTGCATATTTTCTAACAACTTCCTTTTATCGAATGTATTTTTGTCATGTGAGAAACACAAGATTGACTTTCTTGGATCTAATTGTACAAACGGAATGGTATAATTTTTAAGGAATTGTTTTTCCTCTGCCATCTCTGCATCATCGTCATATTTGGTTTCTTTTAATAGTTCTCTTCTAAAAGCAAAGGTCCCCGCTGTAGCGTGTTGGGGACCATATGGACCAAATTCATATATTTCCTTTCTATCTTTAAAATAAATATGGATCACTGAACTTCCGGAAGCCATTGCCTTTGGTTGGGACCGTAATCTGTTCACCGCGTGACTAATACGGTTTGGTGGATAATAATCATCATCGTCCATATATATAATAATGTCTCCTTTGGTTTTTTCATGCATATAGTTCCGCTTTCTACCCAGTTTCATCTTTTCCTTTTGATAAAAATATTTAACACCTGGAACACCTTTAAACAAATCTTCTACAGGGTCTTCGCCATCATCAACTACAATCCACTCAATTAATTCTTGCGGATAATCTTGTGCTAAATAATTTTTAATTAAAAAGGGTATGAAATTCCTACGGTTATATGTTGGAGTACATATACTGATAAAGGGTTTTCCAGAAGAAGAAACCTTTTTATCCTTTCTATTTTTTTTTCCCATATAATAATTTAATAATTTATTTATTAAGTTATTTTAAGTATTAATAATTATAATCCGAGTCCACAAGGATGCCGTCTGATTAAGATGCCCGCGCATCCCCTTTGAGGTATGGGTTAGGATGGGGGGGCTCCGGTTCTGGCTCTGGTTCAGGTTATGGTTCAGGTTCTGATAGAATTGTTTCATTTTCCACACCACATCCCTTTTCTCCAG
>TARA_R110002073_G_scaffold334916_1_pt1 | contig 55496 bp, 51 predicted proteins | sample TARA_R110002073 | Tara Oceans TARA_R110002073 (sample SAMEA4397174) | marine metagenome | biome: Polar Biome; feature: [DCM] deep chlorophyll maximum layer (ENVO:01000326); material: water (ENVO:00002006), including particulate matter (ENVO:01000060) such as... | depth 40 m
TACAGGAAAACTTATAACGGGTTGGCCAGTTTTAGTTGACCACTACAATTTGCGTCAGGTCGCGATTGTGACGACGTGGCGACGCCCTGTCGAGCCTGCACCGTAGTGATTACTGGGCTATGTCGCCGCGCCCCGAGTGCGGTGCGTTTTGCATGGTCGATTGAACCAGATTGAGAGGGAATGGCGCTATGGCGCGATCTAAAAGCAGCTCCAGATGGCTTAAAGAGCATTTCGATGATCACTGGGTCGCCAAGGCTCAGGCGGCGGGGTATCGCTCACGGGCGAGCTTTAAGTTGCTGGAAATACACGAAAAAGACCATCTTTTCTATCCGGGTATGCGGGTGCTGGATTTAGGCGCAGCGCCTGGTGGTTGGTCGCAAGTGGCGGCGCGGCTAATTGGCGGCCGTGGTCTGATCGTTGCCAGTGACATACTTCCGATGGAGCCAATCGGCGACGTGACCTTCCTGCAAGGGGACTTTCGCGAGGAGAATGTGTTCCAACAGCTGTTGGATATTCTTGATGGTGGCAAGGTAGACCTTGTTTTATCGGATATGGCCCCCAATATGTCAGGTACGAAGGCTGTTGATGTGCCTCGGGCTATCTATTTGGCGGAATTGGCGCTGGATATGGCTAGCAAGGTGTTGGGACCGGATGGCCGTTTTCTGGTCAAAGTGTTTCAGGGTGAGGGTTACGATCAATACCGGCGCGATGTTCAGGCGGTGTTTAACCAGCTGAAAACGCGTAAACCGGAAGCCAGCCGGCCTCGCTCCACGGAGGTCTATTTGCTGGGGTCTGGTTTGAAAATGGTGTAACTTACAGCTAACAGTTTGAATCTAAAGGGCCCTTTGCGCTGTTAATCGGTGCGGGGCAAGCACGGGAACCGCGACGGTTCCCGGCTCATATAAAGATGAGGTGTGCGTTGAACGACATGACCCGGAATATCATTCTTTGGCTGGTCATCGCTGGTGTTTTATATGTGGTGGCGAGCAGCATGAATCCGCCGCAAGGCCCAGATCAGTTGGCCTATTCGAGCTTTATTCAGGCTGCAGATAAAGGCCAAGTAAAACGGGTCACTATCGGCGAATACCGGATTAGCGGCGAGCTAGAGAGTGGACAAAAGTTTGAAACGGTTAAGCCGTCGGTGCTTGATCTTGAACTGATGCCAATGCTGCACGAAAAAGGCATTGAGGTGACGGGCGCAGAGCCTGAGAGGCAGAGTTTCCTCACTCAGCTATTGCTGTCAGTGCTGCCTATTCTGTTAATCCTCGGCATCTTTATTTTCTTTATGCGCCAAGCTCAGGGTGGCGGACGTGGCGGCGGTGGACCGATGACGTTTGGTAAAAGCCGCGCGCGCTTGATGGGTGAAGATCAAATCAAAACAACGTTTGCGGATGTCGCTGGCGTTGAAGAAGCGAAAGATGATGTGCAAGAGCTGGTTGAGTTTTTGCGCGACCCGGGCAAGTTTCAGCGTCTTGGCGGTAAAATTCCGCGTGGCGTGCTGATGGTGGGTTCGCCGGGTACCGGTAAAACGTTGTTAGCAAAAGCGATTGCGGGTGAAGCGAAGGTTCCGTTCTTCTCAATCTCCGGTTCGGATTTTGTTGAGATGTTTGTCGGCGTCGGTGCATCGCGTGTGCGCGATATGTTTGAGCAAGCGAAGAAGCACGCGCCGTGCATTATCTTTATTGATGAAATTGATGCAGTTGGCCGTTCCCGTGGTGCTGGTCTTGGCGGTGGTCACGACGAACGCGAACAAACGCTTAACCAGCTACTGGTTGAGATGGACGGCTTCGACGGACACGAAGGCATTATTGTTATCGCGGCAACGAACCGTCCTGACGTATTGGATGCGGCGTTATTACGTCCAGGTCGTTTTGACCGTCAGGTTGTGGTGCCGTTACCGGATATTCGTGGTCGCGAACAGATCTTGAAAGTTCACATGCGCACCGTTCCGTTGGCGGACGATGTCGATGCCAGCTTAATTGGCCGAGGCACGCCTGGTTTTTCCGGCGCCGACCTTGCAAACCTCGTTAACGAAGCGGCCTTGCTGGCGGCGCGCGCGAATAAGCGCATCGTATCGATGGAGGATTTTGAGCGCGCCAAAGACAAAATTTTGATGGGTGCAGAGCGCCGCACCATGGTGATGTCTGAAAAAGAAAAACTGAATACGGCCTACCACGAAGCAGGCCACGCGATCGTCGGCCGCTTGGTGCCGGAGCATGACCCTGTTTACAAAGTCAGCATTATTCCGCGTGGTCGCGCATTGGGTGTCACCATGTATTTGCCTGAAGAGGATAAGTACTCCCAGTCTAAGCGTGGCCTTGAAAGTATGATTGCTTCGCTATTTGGCGGTCGTATTGCCGAAGAAATGATTAATGGTTTTGATGGCGTGACGACGGGTGCATCGAATGATATTGAGCGGGCCACAAAAATGGCCCGTGCGATGGTGACGAAGTGGGGTTTAAGTGAAAAGCTTGGGCCGCTGGCTTATGAAGAAGAAGAGGGCGAGGTCTTTTTAGGTAAGTCGGTCACCCAGCGTAAACATGTCTCGGAGCAAACTGCGGAAGAGATTGATCGTGAAGTTCGAGCGATTATTGATATGTGCTACGGCACGGCGAAAAAGCATCTTGAAGATAATCGTGACAAGCTTGAAGACATGGCCGCTGCGCTAATGTTGTACGAAACCATTGATGCGGATCAGATTAACGACATCATGGAAGGCCGTGCGCCGCGCCCACCGAAAGATTGGGGTGATTCAGGCCCAGGCAATACCGGTAGTGGTAACAAAACCGGTGACGCGCCAGTTTCAGATGGCGGATCGAATGCAGGCGGTTCTGACGTTGATGGAACTGTTGGAGGCCCGGCCAACACCCATTGATGGGTGTTGCTGAAACAGGACGTAACGCTATTTAATCGTGGCCAAATCCAGAGTATGAATACGCTACTTCAATGCGCGGCGCGGACACTGGATTTGTCCGCGCCGGTCGTTATGGGTGTGCTAAACGTAACACCTGATTCGTTTTCCGATGGCGGACGCTTTCTCGATACCGACGTGATGTTGCGTCGTGTGGCTGACATGCTTGCCGAAGGCGCTAGCCTTATTGATGTTGGCGGAGAGTCCACGCGCCCTGGTGCCGACCCTGTTTCGATTCAGCAAGAGTTAGATCGGGTGATACCTGCGGTCGAAGCAATCCATTCTGAGTTCGATACTATTATTTCGTTAGATACCTCTACGCCCGAAGTGATTCGGGCGGGCGCGGCTGTGGGCGCTGGTTTTATTAATGATGTTCGTGCCTTGCAGCGTGAAGGTGCCTTGCAGGCAGCAGCCGATACGGGTTTGCCAATATGTTTGATGCATATGCAGGGCGAGCCGGCGACCATGCAGGGCGCGCCCTCATATGATGATGTGACCGCTGAGGTGCAAGCTTTTTTTGCTGAGCGGCTAATAGCGTGCCGCTTCGCGGGCATCGAAGAGAATCGTATTGTTTTAGATCCCGGTTTTGGGTTTGGTAAAACCGATGCGCAAAACGTTGAGTTACTGGCGGCGCTGCCGAGTATGATGGCGCTAGGTTTGCCACTATTGGTCGGGTTGTCGAGAAAATCGATGATTGGTCGGTTGTTGGGACGAGAAGTTGAAGATCGAATGGTTGGCAGTGTTGCGCTGGCGCTGATGGCGATGGAGCGAGGCGCTAGCATTGTGCGAGCACATGATGTCGCACAGACAATGGATGCTCTGCGCCTTTTTTGCGCGGTGAATAAACGAACGACTGTTTAGGCTGTGTGGTGAACGACGGCAAGAGTGCCGAGAAAACCATACGGGATAGCCGGGAAGAATAGACAAAGGGATTGAGGGAGTTAAGGCAGATGACAAAGAAGTATTTCGGTACCGATGGCATTCGCGGCACAGTGGGCACGCCGCCGATCACGCCGGATTTTGTTTTAAAGCTCGGCTGGGCCGCCGGTACGGTATTGGCGCGTCACGCGGGTGATAGCGAAAATAAAATTTTAATCGGTAAAGATACGCGTAGCTCGGGCTATATTTTTGAATCGGCACTTGAGGCGGGCATCTCGGCTGCCGGTGTTGATGTGCGTTTGCTCGGGCCAATGCCCACGCCTGCAATTGCATATCTTACGCGTACGTTTCGTGCCAAGGCGGGGATCGTAATTTCCGCTTCGCATAACCCTTATTATGATAACGGCATTAAGTTTTTTGGCTCCAATGGCCGTAAGCTCAACGATGAAATTGAGCATGAAATTGAAAACATGCTCGATCAACCAATGAAAATGTTGACGGCGGACAGTCTCGGCAAGGTGCGTCGTATTGAAGATGCTCGCGGTCGTTATATTGAATTCTGTAAAAGTACTGTGCCTCATCGCTTTAGTCTCAAAGGCATGCGTATCGTGCTCGACTGTGCAAATGGCGCGAGCTACCACATCGCTCCCGATGTTTTTGAAGAGCTTGGCGCGGATGTAATTGCGATCAGCCACCAACCCAACGGCGTCAATATCAATCTAGATTGCGGAAGCACTTATCCGGCTGCGTTACAGAAGCGAGTGGTCGAAGAGAAGGCGCATTTGGGTATTGCTTTTGATGGTGACGCAGATCGCGTGCTAATGGTTGATGAGCACGGTGCTCTTGTTGATGGAGATGAGTTGCTCTTTATTCTGGCTCAAGATCGCGCCGCGCGCGGCGTACTTGAGGGCGGTGTGGTTGGCACCTTGATGTCGAATTTTGGCCTTGAGCTCGCGTTGAAAGATCGTAATGTTCCGTTTGTGCGCGCAAATGTGGGCGACCGTTACGTGATGGAGCAGCTGGATCAGCGTGGCTGGTTATTGGGTGGCGAAGCGTCCGGACATATTGTTTGCTTGGATCAAACCACGACGGGCGACGGCATTATTGCTGCCTTGCAGGTGCTCGCGGCGTTGCAGTCTCAGTCGATTGGTTTGGCGCAGGCTTGCGCTGCCATGGGTAAGGCGCCGCAAACATTAATTAATGTACGTGGCGCGAATCGCGCCGGCTTTGAAAAAAATAGTGATGTGGTGCAGGCGATGGCCGCTGCGGAAGAGGGCTTAGCGGGCCGGGGTCGGGTTTTGTTACGCCCATCCGGTACCGAGCCGCTGGTGCGAGTGATGGTTGAGGGTGAAGATGCGGCGTTAGTGCAAACGTTATGTGAAAGTATTGCTGCTGCGGTGGAGCAGGCGATTGCTTAGTGTGTGCCGTGCGCGAGCTAGAATTGCTGAGCTTGGCTCGGTTGAAAGTAAAGAATTAGGGACGTATAGATAAGATGACGCAGGAAATACGAAAGAAAATTGTCGCCGGCAATTGGAAGATGAATGGCCGCCGGGCGTTTGCCAAAGAGTTGGTCGCGGCGATTGCGGCCCAGCCGGTGAGTGGTTGTGAGCAAATTGTGTGTACGCCTTATCCTTATCTTAGTGGTGTGCACGATCAGTTGTCTGGGTCTGCGCTAAAATTGGGTGCGCAGAACGTCAGCGAGCAAGAGGATGGCGCTTTTACCGGCGAGGTCTCAGCGGAAATGCTGGCCGATTGCGGCTGTGACTATGTCCTCGTCGGACATTCTGAGCGGCGTAGTCTCTACGGTGAGAGCGATCAAGTTGTGGCAGATAAGTTCGTGCGAGCGCTAGACAGCGGAATTACTCCGATTCTGTGTTTGGGTGAGACACTGGAAGAGCGCGAGTCTGGCGCGACGGAGAAAGTTGTCGCCCGTCAGCTGGATGCAGTGGTCGCGGCGACAGGTATTGCGGCGTTTGCGCGGGCGGTGATTGCTTATGAGCCGGTTTGGGCGATTGGCACCGGCCTTACTGCATCGCCGCAGCAGGCGCAGGAAGTACATGCATTTATCCGTCAGAAATTGGCAAAAGAGGATGTTCAGATCGCCGCAGGCGTCTCAATCCTTTACGGCGGCAGCGTAAAGGCGGATAATGCCGCCGCCCTGTTCGCCGGTGACGATATCGACGGCGGATTGATCGGGGGGGCGTCATTGGACGCAGACAGTTTTCTCGCCATTTGTAAGGCGACCACAAAGTAACAGGTTCTATGGATATCATTCTTCACGTCGTACATGTGTTGGCGGCGCTAGGTCTTATTGGTCTGGTGTTAATTCAGCATGGTAAAGGGGCTGACGCAGGCGCCTCATTTGGTGGTGGTGGCTCGAATACCGTTTTCGGTAGCGCAGGCGCGGCTAACTTTTTAACTCGCGCGACGGCCGTTTGTGCTGTGGTGTTTTTCATCACAAGCCTTGGTTTGGCTTGGATGGCGCGCCAGCAGGCGACTCTGGATGATCCGCTTCCGCCACCAGCGTTGGTGAGCGAGCAGCGTGAATCGGAAGTGCCAGTATTGGATGCGGCTGCTGCAGAGTCGGATGTGCCGGCACTGGAAAAAAGCGCTACAGAGATTCCATCTGTTGATGTAGAATCCGCGACCGCGCCGGAAGGCGTGGAAGAGTAAGGCCCCTTTTGGTTCTGGGGGTAGTTGGAAAAAGCCGAAGTGGTGAAATTGGTAGACACGCCATCTTGAGGGGGTGGTGAGCATAGCTCGTGCCGGTTCAAGTCCGGCCTTCGGCACCAATTATTTGTTTTTAGTTGTTCGTTTCAGTAGATGATTTCGGTTCTAGTTGTGAGTCTGCCGTCGCTTTGTTGTTCTAGGCGAGCGCCTTGTAAGAGGTGATGTGGTAGAACGCGCAAGATGCCGAAAAATAAGGATCTTTCTGCTGTTTACGTTGACAACTCAGGCGTGGCTAACTATAGTCAGCGCCCGATTGAGGTGCAGGGCGAAGCAAAACAAACGCTTTCGTTGCATCGTTAGAAAGAGAAGTCTTTCTCAATCAAGCGTCCGGCGCCGGACGGTAAAGATAGCGAAGAGTTAAGTTGCAAGGTGGAGCAGTCTGGTAGTTCGACGGGCTCCCAGCTCGCAAAAGCCGAAGGGAGTATTTAGACCTTCGGGGTATGAGCCCAGCGCTGGGCTATAAAAATAGCGAAGAGTTAAGTTGCGGGGTGGAGCAGTCTGGTAGCTCGTCGGGCTCATAACCCGAAGGTCGTAGGTTCGAATCCTGCCCCCGCTACCACACAGAGAACGGGTAGATCGTATTGAGTTTGATTGATCTACTTTTAAAGCCCCTCCGTGTAGGGGCTTTTTATTAGGCAAGACTGACGCGATCAGGCTTGCAACACGAAGTGGGCGATATGCCCATTTTTCATTTGTGGCGTCGGAAGTTATTGAATGTCGCGAAGGTCGGATGAGCTAAATGCGTTGCTAGGACCGGTGGTGGAAGCCATGGGTTATGAGTTCTGGGGGTTGGAATATCTTCAGGGCCGCGGCGCGGTATTACGCATCTTTATTGATAAAGATGACGGCATTTCTGTGGATGACTGCGCTGCGGTCAGCCATCAAGTAAGCGGTGTCCTCGATGTAGAGGACCTGATCTCCGGTGAGTACAATCTTGAAGTGTCTTCACCGGGTATGGAACGTCCGTTGTTCACCCTTGATCAGTATGCGCGTTACATCGGTGAGAGCTTGCAGCTAAAGTTGCTGGCGCCGATTGCGGGCAAACGTCGTTTGAAAGCATTGCTTGAAGCGATCGAAGGTGAAGAGCTGATTGTTAAAGCGGGAGAAGAAGCGCTACGCGTGCCATTCTCTCAGGTGGATCGCGCTAATCTTGTGCCAACATTTGATTAGTGTGGTGTCGTCAAGGGACTTAGTTGTCTTTGTAAAGGCTTAGCCATGAACAAAGAAATATTGCTGGTTGTAGAAACCGTATCAAATGAAAAGGGCGTTAGTCGCGATGTAATATTCGAGGCTATCGAACTGGCGTTGGCTGCGGCCACGAAAAAGCGCTTTAAAGAAGATGTTGAGATTCGTGTCAGCATCGACCGTGAAGACGGTAGTTACCACTCATTCCGCGTTTGGCATGTCGTGCCAGACGAAGAGCTTTTTGAGTTTGGTAAACAGTTGACGCTGGATGAGGCGCAAGAGATCGATGCTAAGTACCAGCTTGGTGATGTCCACGAAGAAGAAGTGGAATCCGTAGCCTTTGGTCGCATCGGTGCGCAAACCGCAAAACAAGTTATCGTTCAGAAAGTGCGTGAAGCTGAGCGTGCGCAAATCATTGAAGAGTACCGCGACCGTATCGGTGAGCTGGTGAGTGGCCTGGTTAAAAAGGTTACCCGCGACAGCATTATTCTCGATCTTGGCGGCAATGCTGAAGCATTGATTACTCGTGAGCATATGATTCCTCGCGAGACGGTTCGTCAGAACGATCGTATTCGTGCTTACTTGCTTGGCGTCAATACAGAAAGCCGTGGCCCGCAATTGTTTGCCAGTCGCGCAGCGCCAGAAATGCTAATTGAGTTGTTTAAGATTGAAGTGCCTGAGATTGGTGAAGAGCTGATCGAAATTAAGGGCGCGGCTCGTGATCCAGGTTCCCGCGCAAAAATTGCCGTGAAAACAAACGACCAGCGAATTGATCCTGTTGGTGCGTGTGTTGGTATGCGCGGTGCGCGTGTACAAGCTGTTTCAAATGAATTGGCAGGCGAACGAATCGATATCGTGCTGTGGGATGACAATCCTGCGCAGTTGGTTATCAACTCAATGCAGCCTGCAGAAGTGGCATCTATTGTTGTCGATGAAGAAAGACATGCAATGGATATCGCTGTTGAAGATGAATCGGCATTGGCTCAAGCCATCGGTCGCGGCGGTCAGAATATTCGACTGGCGTCTGAACTGACGGGTTGGGAGCTCAATGTTATGACGGCCGATACGGCGTCAGAGAAGCAAGAAGCGGAAGCACAGGAAGCGATTACTTCGTTTATTAACGACTTGGGCGTTGACGAAGATATTGCCGAAATTCTGGTAGAAGAAGGGTTCACTTCTATCGACGAAGTGGCTTATGTGCCGCTGGAGGAAATGCTTGGCATCGAAGCTTTTGATGAAGAACTCGTAGAAGCCCTTCGTCAGCGCGCAAAAGACGTGCTGCTGACTAAGGCATTGGCGTCTGAAGAGCAGCTAGATTCCGCTGCGCCAGCGGAAGACTTGTTGGAAATGGAAGGCATGACGCGCGAGCTAGCATTTTTGCTCGCATCAAACGGCATTGTCACCATGGAAGACCTGGCTGAACAAGCGGTAGATGATTTGCTAGACATCGAAGGTATCGATGAGCATAAGGCTGCCGCACTGATCATGACCGCTCGCGCCCCTTGGTTCGAGAATGAAGAGCAATCCGCTAACTAATTTTTGTTAGCGGAAATGGGCACTGGCGAGCGAAGAACAGGAGCAGGTTGGCTGATATGGCGGAAACAACCGTAAAGAATTTAGCCGATGTAGTCGGCACCCCGGTAGATAAACTCCTAACGCAGATGAAAGAGGCTGGGCTTCCGCATGTGGACGCCGATGCTTTGGTGAATGATGAGCAAAAGCAGACATTGTTGTCGCATTTGCGCAAATCCCACGGCTCTGCCGACGCAGACCCGAAGAAAATCACCCTTAAGCGTAAAACTCAAAGCACGATTAAAACCACCGGCTCTTCGGGTAAAGCGAAGACAGTCGCGGTTGAGGTGCGTAAAAAGCGTACCTACGTGAAACGTGAAGTGCTTGAAGAGCAGGAACGCGAGCGCGAAGAGCAAGAGCGTCTAGAAGCAGAAGCGATTGCTGCGGAAGCGGCAGCGCGCGTTGCGGCAGAAGAAGCTGCGCGCAAAGCGGCTGACGCGGACGACGAGCGTAGTCGCCAGAAAGAAGAAGCTGCGGCAACGCCGGAAGCGCTGCGTGGTGCCGAAGAGAAAGCCAAGAAAGCGGCAGAAGATAAAGCGAAGCGTCTTAGCGTGCCGAAAGTGGCAGGCAAAGGTGCGGCTAAAAAGGCTGACGGCAAGAAAGAGACTGCTGAAGAGCGCGTAGAGCGTGAAGCCGAAGAGAAGCGTAAGCGCGAAGCTGATGAAGTACGTCGTAAGCAAGAAGCAGAAGTGCGCAAGAAAGCTGAAGAAGAAGCTGCGCGTCGCACAGCGGAAGAAGCTGCACGTATTGCCGCGGATCTAGAAAGCCGCACGCCGGAAGAAAAGCCAGCGAAAGAAGAAGATGATGGCTCTGTAATTGTTACTGAAGCGCTTGAAGCGAGCTTCCGTGATGAAGAGCGTTCATCTCGTCGTCGCCGCCGCAAGCCAGGTGCTCGCGGTGAAGAAGGCAAGGCTGTTGCTCACGGGCAGATGAAGTCTTCATTCCAAAAAGCACACGGGTTTAAGAGTCCGACGGAGAAAATGGTGTACGAAGTTGAAGTACCGGAAACCATTACCGTTGCAGAGCTCGCTTTGCGCATGAACGTTAAAGCTAAGGAAGTGACCAAGGCTTTGATGCATATGGGCGAAATGGTTACAGCGAATCAACCTGTTGATCAAGAAACGGCATTGCTGTTAGTTGAAGAAATGGGTCACACGCCTCGTGCAGTGAAAACTGAAGAAGAGTCGTTGCAGGATGATTTGGCAAACATTGGTAGCAATGAAGGTGAGCTGACGCCACGGGCGCCGGTTGTCACGATCATGGGCCATGTTGATCACGGTAAAACGTCTTTGCTTGATTATATTCGTCGCGCGAAAGTTGCCGACGGTGAAGCGGGTGGCATTACCCAGCACATCGGTGCTTATCACGTTGAAACCGACAAGGGCATGATTACGTTCCTTGATACGCCTGGTCACGCAGCCTTTACGGCAATGCGTGCTCGTGGTGCCAAGGCGACCGATATTGTTGTCATTGTTGTGGCGGCGGATGACGGCGTTATGCCGCAGACGGAAGAAGCGATCAACCATGCGAAAGCATCGGGTGTTCCGCTGATTATCGCCGTCAATAAAATGGATAAAGAAAGCGCTGATCCTGAGCGTGTTAAAAGCGAGCTGTCTCAGCGGGAAATTATTTCCGAAGAGTGGGGCGGTGAGTATCAGTTTAAGTATGTGTCTGCGCACACCGGCGACGGTGTTGATGATTTGCTTGACGCTATTTTACTGCAAGCTGAATTGCTTGAGCTGAAAGCGGTTGCAGTCGGGCCGGCACGTGGCGTTGTGATCGAATCTCGTATTGAGAAAGGTCGCGGCACCATTGCATCGGTATTGGTTCAGGAAGGCGAGTTGGCTGTCGGCGATATGCTGTTGGCTGGTGGTAACTTCGGTCGCGTTCGCGCGCTGAATGATGAAAACGGTAAGTCGATTAAGAAATCCGGTCCGTCGATTCCGGTTGAAGTGCTGGGTCTTGATGGTGCTCCTGAAGCGGGCGAACTGGTTCAGGTTGTACCGGACGAGAAGAAGGCGCGTGAAGTTGCTGAATTCCGTCAAGTACGCGATCGCGACGTTAAGCTTAAGCGTCAGCAGGCATCCAAACTCGAGAACTTGTTCGAGAATATGGGTAGTCCAGAAGCACAGCAGGTCAATATTGTTCTGAAAGCGGATGTTCGTGGTTCGCTAGAAGCCTTGTTGGGTGCGTTGCACGACTTGAGCACAGACGAAGTTAAGGTCACGGTTATTACGAGTGGCGTTGGCGCGATTAATGAGTCTGAAGTGAACTTGGCGATGACATCGGGTGCGGTATTGCTGGGCTTCAATGTCCGTGCAGATTCTGCAGCGAAGCGTCTATGTGAAAGCGAAGGCATTGACTTGCGTTACTACTCAATCATTTATGAATTGATTGAAGATGTGAAGAGCGCAATGAGTGGCCTGTTGCCACCGGAAAAGCGCGAAGAAATTCTTGGCGTGGCGGAAGTGCGCGATGTGTTCCGTTCATCGAAGTTCGGTGCAGTTGCCGGCAGTATGGTGGTGGAAGGCACGCTGTATCGCAATCGTCCGATTCGTGTATTGCGTAGTGATGTTGTGGTATTTGAAGGTGAGCTTGAATCGCTGCGCCGCTTTAAAGAAGACGTTCCGGAAGTTCGTAACGGCATGGAATGTGGTATTGCCGTGAAGAGCTATAACGACGTTAAAGCGGGCGACAAGATCGAAGTCTTCGAAATCCGAGAGATTGCACGGTCGCTTTAAGCGTCGGGCGGGGATGAGCAAAAAGACATGAGCAGACATCGTCGCCCGCAGGGATTTAATCGCACGGACCGGATCGCAGATCAGGTTCAGCGCGAGCTATCTCGCTTGTTGCAGTTTGAGCTAAAGGATCCGCGCATATTCATGCCGACGGTGCAGGATGTGCGCGTTTCACGAGATTTAGGCTATGCCGATGTGTACTTTACCTTGCTTGGTCAGGGTAAGGAGCAGGGCGTTATCGCTGAGTCTGCACTTGAGCATGCTGCGGGTTACTTACGCAGTGAGCTAGCGAAGACGCTCAATACTCGGACCACGCCAAAATTGCGTTTTCATTATGATGAGACGCCAGAGAATGCGAGCCATCTGTCGGTGTTGATCACCGAAGCAAGGGCGTCGGATTCGGATCACGCGGACGAGGCGGACGCCTCGCTCGATCAAGATTCGGCCTCTAACGGCCAAGAACCTCAAGAATAAATCCCAGGAGCAAGCTGTGGCCCGAAGACGTAATCGAGGCCGCGATATCAGCGGCGTTTTGCTATTAAATAAACCCGCCGGTATGAGCAGCAACTCTGCCTTACAAATCGCCAAGCGCTTATACGGCGCGTCTAAAGCCGGGCATACCGGCAGCCTCGATCCGCTCGCCACTGGCATGCTGCCGATCTGCTTTGGTGAGGCGACCAAATTCAGTCAGTTTCTTCTTGATGCAGACAAAAGTTATCGCGTGACGGCGAAGCTCGGCATCAATACCAATACCAGTGACGCTGACGGCGAGGTGATAAAAACTCGGCCGTTTGTCTCCTCGGCGGAAGAAGTTGAAGCGGCGCTGATGAGCTTTGTCGGCGCCAACACCCAAATACCTTCTATGTTTTCGGCCATTAAGCATCAGGGGCAGCCCCTGTATAAGCTCGCCCGCCAGGGTATTGAGATAGAGCGTAAAACGCGGCACGTGACGCTTTACGCGTTGCGCTGGCTTGAGCTACGCGGCGACGAGTTGGACTTTGAGGTGGACTGCTCAAAGGGCACTTATGTGCGCTCTTTGGTGGAAGATCTGGGTGAAAAGCTCGGCTGTGGTGGCCATGTGCAAGCGTTGCACCGTATTTCTGCAGGCGCCTACCCGACTGATCAGATGCGTACCGTTGACGCGTTAAACGCATTGCAGGAAGCAGGCGGCACTGAGGCGTTGGATGCGGTATTGCTGCCAACCTACTCGAGTGTTGAAGATTGGCCCCGTGTAGAGCTGGGCGATGAGGCGACGTTTTACCTCCTGCGCGGCCAGTCGGTCATGGCGACAGACCGTCCTTCTGAAGGAGGTGTGACCTTGTTCCGAGCGTCAGATAAGGCGTTTCTCGGCGTCGGGCAGGTGACCGATGATGGCATGATTGCGCCGCGGCGCCTGATCGTGACCGGAGATGACGCCTAGTCAGCGCTTTTGGTCGTTAGGCTTGTCTGCTTGCTGGGTAAAAGTGGCTGAGAAGGGCTGTTCTGGTGGCTTTTAAGGGGTGAGTCGGTGTATCCTTTGCGCCCCGTTCTCAGACATCTTTAGGGTGTTGAGTCGGGACTTCTGGCGCCAGCTATAAATATGCATGGCTGGGCGCGTCATAAATTATGCATATTGGAGAGTTAGCATGGCTTTGTCCGTAGACGTAAAAGCGCAGATTGTTAAAGATTATGGTTTGAAAGACGGAGATACCGGCTCTACTGAAGTTCAGGTAGCGTTGTTGTCTCACAACATCAATGAGTTGCAGGGTCACTTTAAAGAGCACAAGAAGGATCACCATAGCCGTCGCGGTTTGATCCGTATGGTTAACCAGCGTCGTAAATTGCTGGACTACTTGGCGCGCAATGATCGTGATCGTTACCTGAAACTGATTGAGCGTCTGAGCCTGCGTCGCTAATCTTAATGGTTGCGAGCAACAAGCGTTGAATACAGACAAAAGCCCGGCTGGTCCGGGCTTTTGTTGTTTTTTATGATGTGAAAAAAGAGACGAGAGAGAGATAGAAAATATGTTCAATATCGTAAGAAAAGAATTTCAGTTCGGTCGCGATACTGTTGTTTTAGAAACTGGCCAGGTGGCACGCCAGGCAACGGGCGCGGTTATGGTTACCATCGGCGAAACGGCTGTGTTGGTAACCGTTGTTGCGAAGAAAGAAGCTGATCCGAAAAAAGACTTCTTTCCGCTGACTGTTAACTATCAAGAAAAAAGCTACGCAGCAGGTAAGATTCCTGGCAGCTTTTTTAAGCGTGAAGGCCGTCCTTCTGAGAAAGAAACACTAACTTGTCGTTTGATCGACCGTCCTATTCGTCCTCTGTTTCCAGACGGTTTTAAAAACGAAGTACAAATTATTGCGACCGTGATGTCTGCGGACAAAAACGTTGATCCAGATATTGCTTCATTGATCGGCGCGTCTGCAGCCTTGTCGATTTCTGGCGTACCTTTTGGCGGCCCAATTGGCGCGGCACGTGTTGGCTTTATTGACGGCTCTTATGTGCTGAATCCAACCTTCAGCGAGCTGACCACGTCAGCGCTGGATCTGGTTGTTGCTGGTACTGAAGCGGCTGTGTTGATGGTTGAGTCAGAAGCACAAGAATTGACTGAAGATCAGATGCTCGGTGGTGTTTTGTTCGGCCACCAAGAGTTACAGGCCGCAGTTAAAGCCATTAAAGAGTTTGCTGCAGAAGTCGGCACGCCAAAATGGGAATGGGCTGCGCCACAAGAAAACACTGCGTTGAAAACAGCGATTTCCGATAAATTCGGCGCACAGCTCAACGAAGCGTACCGCATTATTAATAAGCAGGAACGCTACGCGAAAGTTGGCGAATTGAAGGCTGCTGCGGTTGCTGAGTTTGTAACAGATGCGGACAACGCGCCAAGCAAAGACGAAGTGAGCAACCTGTTCCACGACATTGAATATCGCACGGTTCGTGATGCGGTTCTCGATGGTCGTCGTATTGATGGTCGTCAGCTGAATCAAGTTCGCGCGATTGAAAGTGCGGTGGGCGTATTGCCGAAGACCCACGGCTCTGCATTATTTACCCGTGGTGAAACACAGGCGATTGTTGTGGCGACATTGGGCGGCATGCGTGATGCACAGACCATCGATGCGCTAGAAGGTCGTCGCACTGATCGCTTTATGCTGCATTACAACTTCCCTCCATACTGTGTTGGCGAAACCGGTATGGTCGGTTCCCCAAAGCGTCGTGAAATCGGTCACGGCCGTTTGGCGCGTCGCGGTGTGCAGGCAATGTTGCCAGACGAGAAAGAATTCCCGTATGCGATTCGTGTGGTGTCTGAAATCACTGAATCAAACGGTTCTTCTTCAATGGCCTCTGTGTGTGGCACAGCCATGGCACTGATGGACGCAGGTGTACCGATCAAAGCACCGGTCGCGGGTATCGCCATGGGTCTGGTGAAAGAAGACGACGGTCGTTTCTCTGTTATCTCTGATATTCTTGGCGACGAAGATCACCTCGGCGACATGGATTTCAAAGTAGCCGGCACAGCAAATGGTGTTACTGCGCTGCAGATGGACATCAAGATTGAAGGCATTAACGAAGAAATCATGGATGCTGCGCTGACACAGGCACGCGAAGGTCGTCTGCATATTCTTGGCGAAATGGCCAAAGTGATTACTGCACCACGTGCGCAGCTGTCTGCAAATGCGCCGACATTGCTGTCGATCAAGATCAAAGCGGACAAGATTCGTGACGTGATTGGTAAAGGTGGCGCGACGATTCGTTCACTGTGTGAAGAAACTGGCGCGAACATCGATATTGAAGACGATGGCAGCATTAAAGTTTACGGTGAGACTCGTGAAGCGGCAGAGCTGGCTGTATCTCGTATTGAAGAGATTACTGCTGAAGCTGATGTAGGCGTTATCTACGAAGGCAAAGTGACTCGTTGTGTTGATTTCGGTGCATTTGTTGAAATCATGCCAGGCACTGAAGGCTTGCTGCATATTTCTCAAATCGCGCAAGAACGCGTTGAGAAAGTGACAGACTACGTTAATGAAGGCGATATCATTAAAGTGAAGGTATTGGACGTTGATCAACGCGGCCGTATCAAGCTTTCTATGAAAGAAGCTAAGCTCGAGTTGGAAACACAGCAGGAAGCTCAGCCAGAAGGCTAAGCACGTGTGATCCACAAAAAAGCCCGGCGATTGCCGGGCTTTTTTGTGGATGGCTTTCTGTCACAAACGACATTGGCCGTGGCAGAAGTCCTCCGTTGGGCGTGGACTATTCGCCACAAACAACGGTTGTGGTCTTGCCAACGATTCCGAGCAGGCTGGTAAAGTTAACGTCTACGCTGCCGACTTTAGTGATGCCGCCGTTTTCTTTGGCTGCTGCTACACCAGCGTTGCCGGTGCTGACCAAGCCAAGAATGTTGACCATGGTGGCGTTGCCGCGCTTGTCGCACGCGGTAGCGTTGTCGCGAACATCAACAGGCGCGTTGTAGCTGTTGAAGATAAGGCCGCCGCTGTAAGGCGTTTGGCAGCCAGTTAGTAGAGCGGATGAAGCAATCGCTAGTGCGAGAAATACCTTTTTCATGATGAAGCTCCTTGATTAATTATTATCATAATAAGTGTCCTCGACAGAGGAGGCCTTACCTTAGTAATTGTGACGCTTATATGTCAAATCAGGCTACTTGTTCACACGCTGTTCAATAAGCTGCTCGACCACACTTGGGTCTGCCAGTGTGGACGTATCGCCAAGGGTGTCGAGTTCATTGGCAGCAATTTTGCGCAGGATGCGACGCATAATTTTGCCAGAGCGTGTTTTGGGCAGGCCTGGGGCAAATTGGATTAAATCCGGTTTGGCGATAGCACCGATTTCGGTGCCGACAAAGTTGCGCAGTTCTTTCATCAGCTCATCAGTGGCGCTTACGCCGGCCATTAGCGAAACGTACGCGTAGATGCCCTGTCCCTTCACATCGTGGGGGTAGCCAACCACGGCGGCCTCGGCAACGGCATTGTGTAGTACTAGCGCGGATTCTACTTCGGCGGTGCCAAGACGATGCCCTGAGACGTTAAGCACGTCGTCAACGCGACCGGTAATCCAGTAATAGCCGTCTTCGTCGCGGCGCGCACCGTCGCCGGTAAAGTAGGCATTTTTATAGGTCGAAAAGTAGGTGTCGATCATGCGTTGATGATCGCCATAGATGGAACGAATTTGGCTTGGCCAGCTCGATTTGATAATTAAGTTGCCGGATGCAGCGCCTTCGAGTTCGTTGCCGTCTGGATCAACCAAGGCGGGCTCTACGCCAAACATTGGCAGCGTGGCAGAGCCGGGCTTCAGCGCCGTCGCGCCGGGCAGTGGTGCGATCATGATGGCGCCGGTTTCGGTTTGCCACCACGTATCGACGATCGGACAGCGTTGCTCGCCGACAACCTTTGAGTACCATTCCCACGCTTCGGGATTGATCGGTTCGCCAACAGTACCGAGTAGTTTTAAGGATTGTCGTGATGTTTTTGTGACGGCTTCATCGCCGAGGGCCATTAGCGCTCGGATGGCAGTGGGGGCCGTGTAAAAAATATTAACCTTGTGCTTATCGATCACTTGCCAAAAACGTGAGGCATCGGGATATGTTGGTACGCCTTCAAACATTAATGTCGTGGCACCGTTCGCGAGTGGGCCGTAAAGAATATAAGAGTGTCCCGTGATCCAGCCGACATCTGCGGTGCACCAATAAATATCGCCATCGTGATAATCAAACACATATTTGTGCGTTAGCGCGGCGTTAAGTAGGTAGCCCGCGGTCGTATGCAAAACGCCTTTAGGTTTTCCGGTTGAGCCCGAGGTGTACAAAATAAACAGTGGGTCTTCGGCGTCCATCGATTCGGCGGGGCAGGTTGCGTCGACGGTTTGAGTTGCTTCGTGATACCAGACGTCACGTTTGTCATTCCAAGCGACGGCGCCGCCAGTGCGGCGTACGACAATATTGGTATGCGTGTTGGGGCAGCTTAATAATGCTTTGTCGGTGTTGGCTTTGAGAGGAATATTTTTGCCGCCACGAACGCCTTCGTCTGCAGTAATGACCACGCACGCTTCAGCATCGAGAATGCGATCTTTTAACGCTTCTGGTGAGAAGCCACCAAATACAACGGAGTGTATGGCGCCGATGCGTGCGCAGGCGAGCATGGCGTAAGCCGCTTCGGGAATCATGGGCATATAAATGCAAACACGATCGCCTTTTTGTACACCGCGTTGTTTTAATACATTGGCTAAACGACAAACGTGTTCGTGCAGTGCGTTGTAGCTAATGTGCTGTTGTTGGTCTGGCTCGTCGCCTTCCCAGATGATGGCGGTTTGATCGCCGCGGGTGGCAAGATGGCGATCGATACAGTTACTGGTGATATTGAGTTTGGCGCCGCTGAACCAGCGAGCACTGCCTTCGTTAAAGTCCCACTCGCTGATGCTGTTCCAAGGTTTGTCCCAGCTAATAAATTCGTTCGCGCGTGCGGCCCAAAAAGTATCGGGAGACTCGATGGATTCTTTGTACCACGCATCGTAGGTCGGTTTGTCGATAAGCGCTTGGCGTTTGAACTGTTCGTTGACCGGATAGGTTTTGATGCTGGACATGTAGAAGTCTCCGTACTTCAGGCGGTAGCAAGAATGCGTGCGCCTCGTTAAATATTTGGAATTTGATGATCTTAGATTTGATAGCCACTATTGACCAATTGGTGCGGTAGGTAAAGAGGCGGAGAAGGCAACTGTTGGATTTTCGATCAATAAAAAAACGCCGGCGAATGCCGGCGTTTTTGTCTGCAATGTCCCAAGGGTTGGTATGCCTTAATCAGGCAACCTGAACGGGTATTGCATTGCTAGAACCTTTCACCGCATTACCATCAGCCAGATAGACTAGGCGTGGCTTGAAGTTAATCAGCTCCGCTGAAGAGTAATTCGCATAGGCGCAGATGATCAGGCGATCACCAGGCTGTGCTTTATGCGCCGCAGCACCATTCACCGAAATCATGCAGGAATTTTCTTCTGCACGAATCGCGTAGGTGGTGAAGCGCTCGCCGTTATCGACGTTATAAATTTGGATCTGCTCATACTCGAGAATACCTGCCATATCGAGCAGGTTGCCATCAATGGCACAGGAGCCTTCATACTCGAGCTCAGCGTGCGTGACGTGAGCCTTGTGCAGTTTGGCTTTCAACATGGTGCACTGCATAGATGTTACCTCTCTTAGCCGCCCATACTACGATGAACCGCGCAAGTTGCTCTTAGCGCTAGTGTCGAAAAAGGCGCGCCAGTATGCCTTAATCATTGAGCGTGCTCAAACTACCAAGGTGACATTATCTATCAAACGGGTGACACCTAATTTGGCCGCAACGGCAATCACTAGGCGGCTGTCCGGCGAAGTGGCCGGCGCAAGGGTGTCCGCATTGGCAATGTTAAGGTAATCAACCTTGAAGCCACTTGCTTCAAGGGTTTGCGAGTGCTCGCTTTCAAGTGCGCGGTAATTGTGGTTTCCAGCGTGAATCGCAGCGCTTAAAGCCTGTAAAACCTTGTTTATCTGCGCCGCTTGTTGCTTTTCTTCGGCGGAAAGGTAGCCATTTCTGGAGCTCATGGCGAGGCCATTCGGCTCCCGATGGGTTGCAACCGCGATAATCTGCACGGGCATGAACAGGTCTTTGACCATACGTCGAATAACGGCCAGTTGTTGAAAGTCCTTTTCGCCGAAGCAGGCGATATCTGGGCTAACGATATTAAGTAGCTTGCTGACTACCGTCGTGACGCCGCGAAAGTGGCCGGGACGGCTGCTGCCGCACAGGTGGTCGCCGAGTGCGTCGACGTCGACCCAAGTGAGGTTTTTGTCGGGATACATTTCGTCAACGGAAGGGGCGAATAGCAGGTTGCACTGGGCGCTACGCAGTTGTTCTGCATCTGCGTTCAAGGTACGTGGGTAGGCGTCAAAGTCTTCGTTGGGGCCGAATTGGGTCGGATTAACGAAGATACTAGCGACTACGCGATCTGCATGTTGCCGCGCTGCGTCGACGAGGGAAATATGTCCAGCATGAAGGTTGCCCATGGTCGGAACGAAACCGACGCTGAGCCCGGCACGCTGCCAGTCACGGACCTGCTGACGTACGTCAGCGATGGTATGGACGATATCCATAAACACTCCGGTATTCCGAAAGAAGAAACGCTGAGCCTGCTTATGCGTAGAGAATGCGCGGAGGCCACTGAGGTGGCGCCGCGCGCAGGACCAATGTGGCTAGAAGCAGTGCTCGGCGGCTGGAAATGAGCCGTCTTTGATGGCGGTGTCATAGGCTTTAAAGGCGTCGCTAATGCTGGCCTGGCCATCGAGAAAGTTCTTCACAAAGCGAGCAGGCTTGCCGGGCGTGATGCCGAGCAAGTCGTGCATTACTAGGACTTGGCCGTCGCACTCAGGGCCGGCACCAATACCAATGACGGGTACGGTAACGGCCGCCACGATTTTGGCTGTGACGGCGCGTGGCACGCATTCCAGCAGCAACACATCGGCGCCAGCTGCAGCCAGTGCTTGTGCGTCGGCAATGAGTTGGTTGGCGGTTTCTTCGTCACGGCCTTGGACGCGATAGCCGCCGAAGGTGTTCACGCTTTGCGGTGTTAAACCGAGGTGGGCACACACGGGGACGCCGTTTTGCTTGAGGGCGCTGATGGTGGGCGCAAGCCAGCCGGCGCCTTCGAGTTTGACCATATTGGCGCCAGCGGCCATCAACTGGTGAGAGGCGTCTAATGCCCGCTCGAGGGTGGCGGCACTCATAAAGGGTAGGTCTGCCATGATCAGCGCGCCTTGGTTGCCACGAGCCACGCATGCGGTGTGGTAGGCAATATCGGCCACTGTGACGGGCAGGGTGCTGTCGTGACCCTGCAAGACCATGCCGAGGGAGTCGCCAATAAGCATGGCATCTATGCCAGCAGCGCTGATTTGCGTGGCAAAGCAGGCGTCGTAGGCAGTGGCAACGGAGAACTTGCTACCGTCTTTTTTGCATTGCTGCAGGGTGCGAAGGGTTACGGCCATGGCGGTATCCTGCGACGTTAAATTAAGGGTGACGGAGTTGTCGTTGGCTGGCGGGTTGCCAGCGCCGCGACTTATAAATGCCGCTGCGTCAGTTAGCGCGGCGGTTTAAAGCAGCGGGCGGGGGTTAAAATAGTGCCGCCCAGAGCGGATGTCCAGCGCATAGTCGACCAGTTGCTGGTAATCCTCTTCACGATTGACGATATCAATATCGGTGGAGTTGATAATGAGCAGTGGTGAGCGGTCATAAAAATGGAAGAAGCGCGCGTAGGCGTCATTGAGGCGATCAAGATAGGCGCCGTTAATATCGCGTTCGCTGGCGACGCCGCGTTGTTGGATTCGCTGCAATAGCACATCGCTTGGTGCTTGCAGATAAATCACCAAGTCCGGAGTCGGGGCATCAAACGTCATGTGTTGATAGACATTCTGATAGAGCTTGTATTCATCTTCATCAAGAGTGACTTCGGCGAACAGTTTATCTTTATCGATGAGGAAGTCGCTGACTTTGACATCGGTAAAGAGATCTTCTTGGCGAGCGTCACGCAGTTGTTCTGCTCGCTGAAATAAAAAGAATAACTGCGTTTGTAGTGCGTAGCGCTTTGGGTCTTGATAAAAGCGTTCGAGAAAGGGATTCTCTTGCGGTCGTTCAAGCAGTACTTGGTAGTTGAATGTTTCGGCAAGGCGATGCGCGAGAGTGGTTTTACCAACACCAATGGCGCCTTCGACGGCAATAAAGCGCGGTAAGCTGCCGCTGCTGCGCAGTGATTCGAGCTTAGGATTCAAACGTTAATTCTCCAGTTAGCTTCGCCATGGTACCAGATGCCATTTTTGTCGCAGCTGCGGTATAGAGCTTCTATCGTACGGCCGTCGGGCAGTACATGTGTGGCAGCGATAGCGTGCCATGGCACCAGCACAAATGCACGGCTACCTAAATGCGGGTGTGGGACGATGAGTGTAGGTTGGTCGATGACGTCGTCACCGTAACTCAAGATGTCGAGGTCGAGTACCCGTTCGCCCCAGTGCCGTGTTGGCGTGCGGCCGGCGGCGACTTCAATTTGCTGCAATTGATTAAGCAGCTCCGTAGCAGAAAACTGCGTGGTGATTTCGGCAACGGCGTTGAGGAAGTCAGGCTGATCTTGTGGGCCAACGGGGGTGGTGCGAAATAGCGGTGACGCGCGTAAGACTTGCGTGTCGGGCAGGGAGTTCATTGCTTGTAGGGCAAGCGTGAGCGATGTCTCGGTGTCGCCGAGATTGCTACCTAAACCAATAAAGCAATTCGTTGGCATGGTTTTATGTCTGCCGTGGCGGGCGCCGACGGCGCCGCTTAGCGCCACCGGATTGCTGCCCTAGGCTACGCACGAGTTGTTCTTTCTCGACACTGTCGGCTTGCTGATAGTGCGTCCACCAGTCACCGAGGCCAGGCGCGATTTCGCCGGCATGTTCGCGTAGTAACAGAAAGTCGTAGGCGGCGCGAAAGCGTGGGTGTTCCATTAGCGCTTCGGCACGGCGGCCATGGCGATTATCTAGTCGCCCTTGGAAATCCCATATTTCTCGCATCGCTGTCGAGAAGCGTTTGGGAATACTGGTGACTTTGATTTGTTCGTTGAGAACTTGTCCCGCGGCCTTGGCCATCGCAGGCGCGTAGGGTACGCCCTTGGCGAGATGTTTCTCCAGGCGAGTATGCACAGATGGCCATAACAATACGGCATACAAAAACGCGGGTGTGACCGGCTTTTGTTGAGCGATACGAGCGTCGGTATTAATCGCCGCTTGCTCAATAAGTTTTTGCCAGATATGGCGCTGGTCACTGTCATGCAGACGTTTGCCGGTTTCTGGGAACAGCACGTCAAATAAACTGTAGCGTTGCAGTGATGCAAACGACGCGTGGGCATGACCGGTCAGGAATAATTTTAGCACTTCGTCGAAGAGTCGCGCCGACGGCACTTGATACAACAAGGTGGCGAGGGGACGCACTGGCTTTTCGGTTTCCGCCGCCATGTCGAAGCCGAGTTTGGCGGCGAAACGGGCCGCGCGCAGCATGCGCACAGGGTCTTCACGATAGCGCTGTTCTGGGTCGCCGATCATGCGAATTTGTTTGCGCTCAATATCTTTTAAGCTGCCAACGAAATCGTATAAGGCAAAGTTCGCGATGTTGTAGTAAAGCGCGTTAATGGTGAAGTCACGGCGCAGGGCATCTTCTTCGATGGTGCCGTAGGCATTGTCGCGAAGAATGAGGCCTTCGTCGTTAAGAGAATGACCAGCTTGATCGTCTTCGCGGTTATGCGCGCGAAAGGTGGACACCTCAATCATGTCGCGGCCAAACATGACATGCACCAAGCGAAAGCGGCGACCGATAATACGGCTACGACGAAAAATATCGCGGGCTTGCTCGGGGGTCGCGTTGGTAACGACGTCGAAATCTTTTGGCTCGCTGCCGGTTAGCATGTCGCGCAGAGCGCCGCCAACGAGGTAGGCGTCGTAGCCGGCCTTATGTAAACCATAAAGCACGTCCAATGCGGCACGGCTAATATGCTTGCGCGAAATTTGGTGATGCTCGCGCGAATGAATATGCGGCACCGGTATGTCGTTTGAATTCTTCCTAAAAATACGGGTCACAGCGTTGGCCATATTTAATAAAGGGGCTGACAACTTACGTGACATGTGACTCACTTCTTCAGGTTTGCCGAAGTGGCGCATGGTAACACGGCTTCGGGTTAATGACGCGCAATGCTGTGTAGGCTTTGTGAGTGGCCGTTTGCAAACGCCATGGGTATAGGTGATTTATATTAGCCTAATAGAGGCCGCGGATTGTGCGGTGATAAAACAGTGTGGAAATGATGAGGCTGTGTTCTGGAGTGAGGAGGGGGCTGGGAGTTATGAAAGCGTGAGCCCAGATATTAAAATGGGACCACAGCGTTGCTGTGGTCCCGATTGCGCTGATGCTTTTTTGTTATTGTCTATATTTCTTATTTGCCTGCCATGATCCTCGTTAGAGGAATGATGGCGTTGCACTGCATTGGCTCGTCAAATTGTTATTATTTTTAATTCAGCCTATTTTTATTTTTTGTGGCCGTGAGCCTAATTTTAGCCGCTGTTTTATTGTTGTTAGTGGTCGGCTTGGTAATCATATTGAGGATTTGACTGAACTAATGCAAGATTACGTGAATGCCTTTAAAATCAATGGCTTGCGAATTATTTGTCGTTCTGCCCCAAATCTGTGTAGCGACAATGTAACTGTTCTGTGTAGGACGGTAACACTTGTATAGTAACTAACCGTTCACTGCCGAACTCTTCTTTCGAGGGATGCCTAATCGCTGGCGCCGTTCCCATAAGCATTTGCGGCTAATGCCCAATTTGCGGGCTAATTCTGTTTCGGTCATTTGATCTTGGTTTTCAAGGACGAAATGGGCGAAGTAATCCTCCAGCGATAATTCTTCCTGAGGGTCCTGAAGCCCTCTGTTTTCGCCGGGATCAATGTCCAATGTCTGCGCTTCAATCTGTTCGCCTTCAGCCATAATGGCAGCGCGTTCGATCGCGTTGGCCATCTCGCGGACATTGCCGGGCCAGTAATAGTTGTTGATGGCCAGCAAGGCATCGGCACTAAAGGACAGTTGTGCAAAGCCTAAGCGTTTACAGGTGTTCGCCATAATATGCAGGGCGAGTTGTTCGATATCTTCCTGCCGGTCACGCAATGGAGGAACCTTTAGTTCGACCACATGAAGGCGGTAGTAAAGGTCTTCACGAAACTTGCCATCGCGTACTTGTCTGGCTAGGTCGCGGTGCGTTGCGGCGATAACGCGAACATCCACCTTTCGCGCTTCGACGCTGCCAATGCGCCGTATCTCTTGGTTGTTCAATAGCCGCAGCAGTCGTGCTTGCGCTTCCGCCGGTAGTTCATCGACATCGTCGAGAAACAGCACGCCGCCATGGGCAGACTCGGCGAGGCCGCGGTGGCTTGTTTGCGCGCCGGCAAAGGCGCCAGGCTCGTGGCCAAAAATTTCCGATTCGATTTGTTCGGACGCCAATGCAGCGCAGTTCACCGTGATCAGTGGGCCGCGCTGGCGATCACTATGGCGGTGAACTTCGTTAGCAATGAGCTCTTTGCCGGTGCCGGCTTCGCCGCTGATCAGCACCGTGCTGTCGCTTTGTGCGACACGCTGAACGCGTGACAACAGCGTTTGCATCGCATCGCTGTCGCTGATGAAGGATAGGTTTGCTTGCCGAGTACTCGGGTTGTTGCGGTTGGGCTTGCCTTGTATCGGAGTGCGCGGCAGAGACTTGTTGGTGATGATGCGTTCGACGGCGGCGACCATTTCGTCGTGATCAAATGGTTTGGCAATGTAATCGACGGCGCCAAGCTTCATCGCGTCGACTGCCGAGCGCAGGCTGGCATAGCTGGTCATGATCAGCACGGGGGTTGGGTTGGCGGCGCTGATGAGTTCGGTGCCGTGCGCGCCGGGCAGGCGCAGGTCACTGATGAGCAGATCGAAATCGGCCAGTGAGTTGGTGCAGGCTTGTTCGACTGAGTCTGCTTCGACGACGTCATGGTCATGACGCTCGAGAAGCTTACGCAGTGCGCTGCGAATAACGGGTTCGTCTTCAACGATCAGTATACGGCTCATGACTACTCAGCAACTGCCTCCACATAAGCGGGTAATTCGATGGTGAAGCGGGTGCCACGATTATCGCTAATCGGGCTGTCGATGCTAATGCTACCACCATGATCCTCAATAATACTGTAGACAAGCGCGAGGCCAAGCCCTGTCCCCCTGCCCGGTGCTTTACTGGTTACGAATGGCTCGAACAGGGTGTGACGTAGTTCTTCAGGAATTCCGAGTCCAGCGTCTTCGACTTCGATAACGATGGTCTGTTCATGTTGCTTGCCGCGGATAAAAACGGGGGTCATATCGGGGTTGGCATCCGCGGCGTTAGTGAGCAAGTTGACGAAAACTTGCAGCAAGCGTTGTGGGTCGCCATTTGCTATAAGTGAGTGGTCACACTCGTTAAAAGTCTTTTGATATCGACGATCTGGGTCGAGCTGAAGTAGCGCAATGGCTTCGTCGATGACGTCGTGCATGGTCACGGGCAGGTGGCTGTGTGAGGGTAATCCGCCGGAGTGACTGAACGTTACCAGTGATTCGACAATGCGTGAGATGCGCCGCGTCTGCTCAAGAATTTGTTGGCTGCTGTCTCGTATTTCGTTGGCATCGTCGGCCAAGCCGAGATTTTGCGTGAGGCAGGCAATGGCGGTAACCGGGTTGCCAATTTCATGGGCGACCCCCGCAGCTAGTCGGCCAATGGAGGCAAGGCGTTCATTGTGGGCGAGGCGCGATTCCAATGAGCGAATGTCGGTGATGTCTTCAATGACGACGACTTGGCCGCCGTCCCGTTCGCCCGGCGTTGGGCCGTGAACGTGTGATTTGTGCAGGCTTAACCAGCGTGTTTGTGAGCCAATCTCAAGGGATTGTTGCGGCAAGCGCGGTACGTCGCCGCTGGCGAAATCGAGTAATAGGTGGCGCCACGGTGCCGGTAAGTTGCTCAGCCGCGAGCCGATCATGCGCCGCCCGCTGATGCCGGTGAGTGTTTCCATGGCCAAATTCCAGCCGATAATTTCGGCGTCGGCGCCAAGAGAGATAACCCCCATTGGCAGCTCGAGTAGGGTTTGTCGGTGAAAGCGGCGCAGGCTATCGAGTTCCGCAGCGAGGCCGGATAGACGGTTGCGGTATAGCTCCAGTCGCGATTCGATAAATTGAATATCTTCGCTCGACTGGTCTTCGTCGTGTGGCTTATAGGGCAAATGATCGTCAACCATCTGATGGGCGACCGATGGTCCAAGCAAGCCAGAGAGATTGGTTTCGAGCTGATCGCGTAATCGCCTTAATGCGTAAGGGCGGGTTTCGTTGCGGCCCAGATTGAGGTCGCGCAGCGATAGCTCAACTTCGCGCTCAGCTGTGGTCGGGCCGAGCGGCTCTATTAACGAATGAATAAAGTCTTCTACGCAGGTGGCTTCGAGTTCCCATCGATAAGGGCGACGTAGGCTATCGACGGCGCAAGACTCCGCGGCGTTGCGTTCCTCTGCGCTGGTGTTGGTGACCATGGAAAAAAAGGAAAACAGAATGCCGTTCACCGCAACGGAAAACAGCGCGACGGTTTGCCATTGTTCTTCCGGTGCATCAAAGCGCACGCCGAGTAGATCAAGTGCGAGGGGTAGCTGCCAACTGGGTACGAGCATCGGTAGCACTAAGGCAAAAAGCCAAATAATAAAACCCGCAACGAGACCGACAAACAAGCCGTTGCGGTTTGCCCCAGGCCAAAACAGCGTGCCAATTAAACCGGGCACAAATTGTAAGGTTGCGACAAATGATAGGACGCCAAGCTCGGTTAGGCTGTGGCGGTGACCGCTCCACAGATAAAACAGGTAGGCGAGCAGCAGGGTGGCGGCGATAAGGATGCGACGAACCCAAAGCAGCCAGCGATATAAGTTGTCGCTGTGCTGAACGCGTCGCATGGGCAGGACGAGGTGATTGAGCGCCATGCTGGAAAGCGCCAAGGTGGCAACAATCAGAATGCCGCTGGCGCCGGCCAGGCCGGCGATGTACGCCAGTAAAGAGGCCTGCCCGCCGATATGTTGGGTTAGGCCAAGGGCAAAATAATCCGCGGGCGTGGTGACTTGTACTTTGAGCGAGGCCCACAAAATAAGCGGTACGCAGATGGCCATAATCAGAAAGATCAGTGGCACGGCCCAGCTGGCGGTAATCAACGCACGTGGATTAAGGTTTTCGGTAAAGGCCATATGAAACATATGTGGCATCACCACGGCGGAAACAAAAAACGCCATCACCAGTGAGTGCCAAGAGCCATCTTGTAATGGGTAATAAAGACGCGCGAGCATTTCGGGATGCTCGACGAGCCAAGTATTAAGCCCTTCAGGGCCATCAAAAACGCCGAACAAACCGATCAATGCCACTGCGCCAAACGCGATGATTTTGATCAATGATTCGGTCGCAATGGCGACGACTAAGCCTTCATGTTTTTCACGTGCGGTAGCGTGGCGCGCGCCAAATAAAATCGCGAATAGCGTAATCAGAATGCAAAACAGGCCGGCAACATAAGCCGGGTCACTGGCGCCGCTGAGTATCTCCATGGATTCCGCGACAGCTTTGATTTGCAGCGCCAGCAGCGGCAGCATGCAAGCAATCATGATGAGTGTGGTGAGTGCACCAACCGTGCGGCTGCGAAAGCGGAAGGCAAATAAATCGGCGAGTGAGCTTAATTGATAGGTGGTAGTGAGGCGCAAAATCGGCGCGAGCAAAATTGGCGCCAACAAAAAGGCGCCAGAGATGCCGAGGAAATAGGCCATATAGTTATAGCCGTACAGGTGCGCATAGCCCACCGCGCCATAAATCGCCCAAGCACTACAGTAAACACCTAGCGATAAAACATAGATCGCAGGGTGGCGTACTAGGCGTGACGGCAACATGCCTCGGTCGGTTGCCCACGCGACAAAAAACAAAAAGAGTAGGTAGCCGACGGTGATCGCGAACAGCTGATAGAAACTATAACCCATCGAAATCTCTGCTCCGGGCGATCCAGTAGCTCACGCCGATCAGTGCGAACCACACTAAAAACGGCCGAAACCATGACTGCCCGCCATCGCTCCACCATTGAATAATGGCGGGAGAGAGCAGGTAAGTGCCGATAATAAAAATGATCAGTAGTCGGTCCGTATACATGCGCCGAGTAGGCTCCACGTAGTCGATGGTTGCCCTATGGTAGAGACTGCTCCGGCGCGGGGCCAGCATCCTGATGACGGAGGCCGATTGCGCCGTCGCGCCACCAAAGCATTCCGCCATCCAGTATGTCGTGAATATTGCCATCGATAACGGGTCCGCCAAGCCAGATAAGGGCTTGGCGTAAGGCGGGTTGGCTGTGCTGTACGTCTATTGCCGCACTGCTATTGGACTTTGCTAGCTTGTACCCGTCGTTATCGGTGACCAGCGGTAGATGACCATAACGCGGAAGATTCCGTGACAGCGCATTGAGTACGCAAATTTGTCGTGAGGTGGAGGCGAGTAGGTCGCTGCCGCGGACCACATCGGTAATGCAGTCATTAGCGTCGTCGAGTGCACAGGCAAGTTGGTAGGCATAAAGGCCGTCGCGGCGAACGATGACAAAAGCGCCGTCCTGTTCATTCAGGTTGTCGCAGTGGCGGCCGACAAAGCGGTCGTCGAAACAAATTTGAGAGTCACCCTCTGATTCCGCAACGACTAAGCGGATGGCATTGTTGGCCGCGGTGCTGGCGGCAACCGAAGAGCCGGGGTGCTTACCGCCAAGCGCGCTGAGTTCGCTGCGTGAGAGGGGACAGTAAAATGCTTGGTGGTTGCGCATGAGCTGGTCGACAGCGGCACGATAGCTGTCGTGACGTTGGCTTTGATAGTGTACCGGCCCATCCCAATGCAGTCCGCACGCGTCGAGTTGACGCAATATTTGATCGGCAGCACCAGGTTGCTCTCTGGGCGGGTCAAGGTCGTCCATGCGCACTAGCCATTCGCCGCCGTGCGTGCGTGCGTCTAACCAGCTTGCCAAGGCCGTGACGAGAGAACCAAAGTGTAGCGGGCCAGAGGGAGTTGGCGCAAAGCGGCCTCGGTAGCGGGAGGGCGTCTTCATGGCTGAGCGCTCCATGACTGTCGTGTATCAGGCTGTGGTTTGAATAAGAGCCGTTTAAACAGTAGAGGCGTTGTGGGCATAAAGCTGTCTGCTCGGGGTGACAGGTAATCGAATACCGTAGCAAATTTTAAGCAAAAAAAACGCCGGGCAAGCCGGCGTTTTTTTGCTTAAGGCAGCTTTAGTTGGCTACCTGGCGTTCCTTGATTTCAGCTAGCTCTTTACAGTCAATGCAAAGCTCAGCTGTTGGACGTGCCTCGAGGCGGCGAATACCGATCTCGATGCCACAGGCTTCGCAGAATCCGTAATCGTCTTTGTCGATAGCGTCCATGGTCTTTTCAATTTTCTTCAGCAGCTTGCGCTCACGATCACGGGCGCGCAGCTCCAGTGCAAACTCTTCTTCTTGCGTGGCGCGGTCATTTGGATCTGGCAGGTTGGCCGCCTCATCTTGTAGGTGATGGACGGTGCGATCCGCCTCCTCCATTAATTCCTGACGCCATGACGCCAAAATTTTACGGAAATGCTCGCGCTGTCCGTCGCTCATATATTCCTCGTTTTTAGCGGGCATATAAGGCGCGAAGCCATGAACACTAGCGCCGGGTTTTGGCGCGGGAATATCACGAATTTCTCTTTTCACTTTCAGGGGTACCTGTGAGGATGATGTTGCATTCCCCGCATTGGCTGATGCCGGTTTGACAGCGGTCTTAGGGCTGGTCGGTAGAGCTGACTTCACCACTTCCTTTTTAGCGACACGTGCCTTCGTGGCCTGTTTGGCCGGAGCCGCCGCAGCGCGCGCCTTTGTTACTGGCTTCGCTACGGGCTTGGTTGCGGGCGCCGATTTCGTTGCTGACGCTTTAACGGCAGCGGGTGCTGCTGTTGTTTTCTTAATAGGTGCTTTGCTCGCCTTGCTGGCGGCAGCAGGTTTCGCCGCGGCTTTTTTGGCGGGCGCTTTAGCGGGAGCCGGTTTTTTCGCTGGGCTAGCTTTGGCCGCCGCTTTTTTAACCGGTGCTTTTACAGGTGCTTTTTTAACTGCGGCCTTCACGACGGCCTTTGGCGCCGCCTTTTTTGCCGATGCTTTTTTAGCGACGGCTTTCTTGGCGGGAGCTTTAGCAGCCTTGCTAGCAGGCTTAGCAGTAGTTTTAGCTTTAGGCGTCGCCGCTTTCTTCGCTGGCGATTTTTTAACCGCGGCTTTCTTCGCTACAGCCTTAGGAGCCGCTTTTGCTGCTGCTTTTTTGGCCGGCTTGCTTGCGGCAGCTTTACTAGGAGCCGCCTTCTTGGCAGCAGCAGGGGATTTGCCAGCTGCTTTTTTAACTGGTGCTTTCTTCTTCTTTCCAGTGGCCATTCTTAACAACTCCCTTAACATATGCTGCTCGCTATCGTGTTCTACGCCGAACATCTTGCGGTGGCGAAAATCAAGCAACAGACAATACCCTTAGCAGCGGGGCCTTGTCACCCATGGAAAACCGCTGCGAATTATAGGAATCAAATGGAAAATATCCAGTGAAACAAGTGATTATCCGACCGGCGCAGCGTAATGGGTCTATTGCTCCCTTCCATGTCATGGCTTTATTGGAGCGCGCCCAAGCACTGGAAGTCTTAGGTTGTGATGTAATTCACCTTGAGGTGGGGGAGCCAGACTTCGCGACCCCCACAGCTATTATGGATGCAGGGCAGCAGGCGCTGGCGGCTGGATGCACTCGATACAGCCCCGCGGCGGGGCTGCCGCTGCTGCGTGAAAAGATTGCCGCATGGTATCAACAGCAGTTTGGCGTCACGTTATCTGCTCAGCGTATTATCGTGACGCCGGGCGCATCTGGGGCGTTACAGCTGGCGTTGGCGGCGTTAGTCAATCCTGGTGATGGCGTGCTCGTGACCGACCCGGGCTACCCGTGTAATCGTCACTTTCTCGAGCTTGTAAATGGTCAGGCGCAACGGTTAACGCTGTCGTCGCAAAATGGTATGTGCGTGAGTGCGGAGCAGATTGACGCACATTGGCAAAGCAATACCGTTGCGGCGTTGCTTGCCTCACCGGACAATCCAACCGGCACTGTGTTGACGTTGGCTCAGATGGAGGCGATTGCTGAGGCGGTTGCGGCACATGACGGCATGCTGATCATGGATGAGATTTATCAGGGCTTTTGCTATGACCACCCGCCGCATTCGGTATTACAGGTCGCGCCGCAGGCGTTGGTGGTGAATAGTTTTAGCAAGTTTTTTGGCATGACTGGTTGGCGCTTAGGTTGGCTGGTGGCGCCAGAAGAACTGGTGCCAGCCATTGAGAGGATGGCGCAAAACTTTTTTCTCGCCGCACCAACTATGTCTCAGCATGCGGCGCTGGCAGCATTTGAGTCTAGTACGCTTGATGAGCTGGAGCAGCGCCGCCAAGCGTTGGCCGCGCGGCGGGCATATTTATTGAGCGCGTTACCGACGCTAGGGTTTGAAGTGGTTGGCCAGCCGGATGGCGCCTTTTATCTTTACCTTGATGTGAGTGCGATCACTAGCGACAGCTATGAGTGGTGCTTGCGCTTGCTTGAAGAAAAGTATGTTGCGCTAACGCCGGGTAAAGATTTTGGTGCGGAGCATGGCCCGCACCGTTATGTGCGCTTGGCGTATACCGCCGACGTTGATCGTCTTCGTGAAGCGGTAGGGCGAATAGCGGCGTTTATTCAAAGCGACCCAAGCTCAGACGTAGACGCATACTTTAATAAGAAGAGCAGCGAATGATTTTTTCTCCACCGTTGCAGCAAGCTGTTTTGCTACGCCGCTATAAGCGTTTTTTGGCTGACATTCGTCTCGCCGACGGATCGGAAATAACCGTGCACTGCGCAAACACAGGCTCTATGAAAAATTGTGCACCTGCTGGCGCCGCGGTGTTGTATTCCGATAGTGGTAATCCGGCACGCAAATACCGGCATACCCTAGAGGCGGTACAGGTGGCGCATGGTCATTGGGTGGGCGTGAATACTGCGCGGCCGAATGGGCTCGTTGCGGAGGCGCTGTTGGCGCGACGAGTGCCTGAGCTTACGGATTTTGACCAGCTGTCCCGCGAGGTTCGCTTTGCGGACAGTCGTTTCGATATTGCGTTAAGCCCTATTACTTTAGCGTCGGGGAAAGGTGGTCCAGATCAAGTGATGACCTATGTTGAGGTAAAAAGCGTGACTCTAGGGCCTGGGCCGAATGAGCCTGACGATGGTGTGATTGCGTTTCCTGATTCGGTGACCGAGCGCGGGCAAAAACACCTCAAGACGTTAATGCAGGTGGTCAAAGACGGGCATCGCGCGGTGTTGTTTTTTTGTGTCCAGCACACGGGCGCGCAGGCCGTGCGGCCCGCCGATGAAGTGGACCCGCGTTACGGTGAGCTGTTGAGGGAGGCGGTAATCAGTGGCGTGACGGTGTTGGCTTGGAAAACATCAGTGAGCGCAGACGAGTTCTGCTTGCAGACGCCCGTCCCCGTTCGGCTGTAAGGCATGTTGTTCTTATGACTCACTGAGGCGCTAGCGCGTGAGTAACGGTTCTTTGTTATTTGTATGGGGGCAGCGAGCATCGCTTTTGAGTCGCCGTGGTTCATTGGTATGCGGCTATGCCCAGTGCGGTTAACAGCAAGCTTCCTATGATTAACGCAAGCATGTGCCAATGGTCGTGACGCTTGGCTGCCCCTTCCCTTGGTTCTTCCCTCGTGTACACCTCACCCATATCCGTCTCCAGCAGGCTGAAGAAAACTTAGCAACCTAAATATATGAGGTCAAGCATACTTAATTAAATGTTAAGCAAGCGAGTGGAGATCGTGTGCTGGAGCTGTGCCTTGAGGAGGGGTTGTCTGGATGCGTTGAGGTTGGTTCTGCCGGTGTGCTTCCTGCCTGTGATCACTGGGACTTTGCCTTAGCGGACTTTAAAGATCCATCATGGCTCTGCGCGCAACGCCTATGATCGAGGTTCCTTCGTCCATTTCGATGGTTCGATAATTTGAGTTTAGAGGCTTCAAGTAGCTAATTCCCGCTACATTCACCAATTTCTTAACCGCAGCTTCTTGGCTATTCGCTAGGACGACAACAACAATGCTTCCGTTCTTGGGCTCCGCATGCGGCCAGACCTGAATGAGGTAGCCCTCGGGAATGCTTTGCCCATTGCTGGCCATCATTGAGTCGTCGGTAACTTTCATCCAGAAGAAGGTGCCATCAGGGCTGTACGTGGATATCGCTTCATTGACGGTGCTACGGCCAAGGTGTTGCTGCCAGTTAAGTACTTGTGCGGATGAAAGGACGTCGTAATCGCCAAAGTCTACGCTGTCACTGCGCTTGCCGTTTTCGTTGCCTTTTCCGGTTGCCAGCCACTCCATGCTTTTACCGGTAATGCTGGCTAGCGCGGCCAGATTCTCTGGCTTTATTGATTTTGTGTCGCCGTTAGTCCACTGGGTTACAGAGGAGGGGGTTACGTCACAGGCAGCGGCAATCTGCCCCTTTTTGAGGCCGCTTTCACGAATGGCTTTGTCGATACGTTCTGCTCTAGTCATTTAGGTAGCTTAACTTTGACGGTCTTTAGCATGTCGATACTCTGCAAGCCAATTAATTTGGCTTGCTAAAGTTGTTATTTCCCTTTGAGAGGCCGCGCCAGATCAGCGCGGCCATTAGGAGTAGGTCTGCGGTGACAGGTGAGGAGGGCAGTCAAAGCAAGAGGATTGCGTCATCACGCCTCGACTTTTGTTGCGCAGTTTTATGTGGCCTGAAGAAGGGTTTCCGGCGGTATCGGGGCGAATGAGAAATAGCGGATCGCGTCGTGGAGGTCCTGTTCGATACATCGCGATTTTTATGCCTGAAATGCACAAAAACGACGCTGAACAGGGATCCACAAGACTGGCACGGCACGAGAGGCCGCTTTTTTCAACGGCCCTCGACCGGGTTTAGGTTTGTTCTGGCAATGGGCCTGCCCAAATTTCATCGCCGCGAACTTCATGGGGAACGCCGATCAGCGCATCGCCGCTACACGGCCCTGATAGGCAGTGGCCACTTTCGATTTCAAATAATGCGCCGTGATTGGCGCACATAATCATCGCTTTATCGGCGTCCAGAAACTGATCGGGCATAAAGTTAAGCTCGATGCCGAGGTGAGGGCACCAGTTCATATAAACCTTTAACTGGGCGTCGTGGTTAACCACCAGTACAGATTGGCCCTCAATCTCGAAGCCTTTGGCCTCGGCATCGCCAACATCATCTGTTTTACATAAGTAATGCATAAAAAATTATCCGCGCTTTGGTAGAACTGCATTACGAATATCGGTGTGCTCTTGCGCGGCAAGACGTGGACCGAAATCGCTCACCACACGTGCGCTGGCGGCGCTAGCTAACTTGCCTGCGTCGGCAAAGCTGTGCCCGGCGGTGATGGCGTAAATGAATGCACCGGCGAACATATCGCCTGCACCATTGGTGTCGACGGCTTTCACAGCGACTGGCTCGACCTGATGTAGCGTGCTGCCATCCCAAAGCAACGCGCCTTCGGCGCCGAGTGTGACCACCAAGCTACGGCACACGGTCATTAACGCTTCGACAGCGTCGTCGAGGTTGTCTTTTCCGGTGTAGAGCAGGGCTTCTTCTTTATTGCAGAATAATAAATCAACACCGTCACCGATCATTTCCGCCAAACCGTCGCGGAAAAAGTTAGCCATCGCCGGATCAGAAAAGGTGAGTGCGGTGCGAATGCCGTGCTGCTCGGCAAGCTCGCGCAGACGAATGGCGGCGGCACGCCCAGTTTCTGAGGTAACCAAGTAGCCTTCGAGATAAACATACTCAGATTGCTTAATGGCTTCTTCATCAAGCTCATCGACGGAGACGGTTTCAGAAATGCCGAGGTAGGTGTTCATGGTGCGTTCGGCATCAGGGGTAATCATCACTAAACATTTACCGCTGACGCCATTTGGGCGCGGGCCGCTCATATTGGTATCAACGCCAGCTGCAGTTAGGTCTTGGACAAAAAACTGGCCGGTCTCGTCGTCGGACACTTTGCAGGTGTAATAGGTGCTGGCGCCAAAATAGCGTGCGGCGACGACGGTATTGCAGGCACTGCCGCCGCTGGCCCGTTTATGCTTTACGCCTTCGTTGGCAAACGCCGTGACGAGCTCATGCTGGCGGGCTTCATCGACAAGCGTCATCATGCCTTTGCCAACGTCCATGCGCTGTAAGAAGGCGTCACTGACTTCAATCTCGGTATCTACGAGGGCGTTGCCGATGGCAAAAAGTTGGTAGCGCTTGGTCATAATGATGGTGTCCATTGTTTTGTAGGTGCTTGCGTCGCAGGAAATAGTTGTGCGGCTCGTTGCTTCACCGCTAATGGGTTCGCAAAGTGGAACATTATGGTGATGATAGAGTCTGTTGCCAAACGCAACTGGATTTAATCAGTCAATGTGATTCTCGTCCAAGAGGCTATACTCGCCCGCCATGGCAAAAAATACTCGTAAAAAAACGACTTCACGTAAGACTCCCGCTCGCGCTTCCAGTAAGTCTGCACCACGCCGTTGGTGGTCTTGGGCCTTTGTCTTCAAGCTAACGCTGGTATTGGGCGTGATCGCACTTGTCGCGACAATTTGGCTCGACGCGCTAGTGCGCGACCGTTTTGATACTCATCAGTGGCAGCTTCCTGCGCGTGTCTATTCTCGTCCTGTCGAGCTTTATGCGGGCCGTGAGTTGGATCGTGCCCACCTGTTACGCATGCTTGATCTGATGCGTTATCGCCGTGACCCAGCCGCGCGTGCACCCGGTTCTTTTTCGGTGAATGGTGATCAGGTGCTGCTGCACACGCGTGGGTTTAATGATAGCGATGGCGGCGAAAAGGCTCGCTTGTTGCGGCTCACGTTGAGTGCGCAGGGGGTGCGCCGGTTGACGGATGGTGCAGGGGCTAAAGTGTCGATTGCGCGGTTGGAGCCGATCCAAATTGGCAGCATTCATCCAGGCCATAAGCAAGATCGGGTTTTGGTTAAAGGCGCAGATATACCGCCGTTGTTGGAAGGCATGTTGTTGGCGGTGGAAGATCGTTCGTTTTATGAGCACCACGGTATTTCGTTACGCGGCTTGAGTCGGGCGATGTTGGCGAATTTCCGTGCTGGGCAAATGACACAAGGTGGAAGCACGCTCACGCAACAATTGGTGAAGAATTTCTGGCTCAGCAGAGAGCGCACTTTAAGCCGCAAGCTGGTTGAAATTCCGATGGCGATGCTATTGGAGCTGCATTACAGCAAAGAACAAATTTTGGAAGCCTATCTCAATGAGGTGTATCTCGGCCAAGATGGCGCTCGCGCGATTCATGGTATGGGGCTTGGTGCGCAGTACTATTTTGGTCGCCCGTTAGATGAGCTGCGTCCGCATCAATATGCGTTGCTGGTAGGTTTGTTAAAGGGGCCGAGTTATTACGACCCTCGCCGTCATCCGGAGCGCAGTAAGCAGCGTCGCGATACAGTGCTGCTGGCTGCTTATGATCAGCAATTAATTAGCGCGGACGAGCTAAAACAATCTCAGCAAAAAAGCCTTGATGTGGTTCCTCCTGGAAGTGCCGCGTTGTATGCCTTTCCGGCCTTTATTGATTTGGTGAAGCGACAATTAAGTCGCGATTACCCTGAAAAAATTCTCTCGTCAGAAGGTCTGCGCATTCATTCCACGTTAGATGTTCCTGCGCAATTGGCGGCGGAGGCGGCGCTGGCTCGGTTCCTGAAAAATAAAGAAGAAGTGAATGGCGCGGTAGTGATCACGTCTCCTAATCAGGGCGATGTGCTGGCGGTGGTTGGCGATAAAGTGGCGCGCAGTGCGGGCTTTAATCGCGCGCTAGATGCGATACGACCGATAGGCTCTTTGGCTAAGCCGGCGGTTGTGTTAGCTGCGCTGCAACAGGCAAGAAAACACACGCTCGCGTCTATGGTTGAAGACGGTCCGGTCGAAGTGGTGATGGAAGGTGGGCAGCACTGGGCGCCGCAAAATTATGACGGCAAGTCGCTGGGCGCTATGTCGATACAGGATGCGTTGTCAGCATCGCGCAATCAGGCTATCGCGCGATTGGGCTTAGATGTGGGTGTTGGCCCCGTGATTAAAACATTCCATGCGTTGGGTGTACGCAGTGAAATCCCGCCTTACCCGAGTATATTTCTGGGTGCCTTGAGCCTTAGTCCCTTTGAAACCGCGGTGATGTATCAAACCATTGCCACTGGTGGATACAGGACGCCGTTGCGGGCGATTACCGACGTGTTGGATAAAGACGGCCTGCCATTGGCCCGTTATCCAGTCAGCCCTAAAGCGGTGGTGGATGAGGATCTGATGTATTTGCTGCAGTGGGCGTTACGCCGTGTGGTGGTCGAAGGGACCGCTCAATACGCCTATAACATGTTGCCCAAGGATCTAGTGGTGGCTGGCAAAACGGGCACTAGCGATGGCTATCGCGATGCGTGGTTTGCCGGCTTTAGCGGCAGCCATTTAGCGGTGGTATGGATGGGCCGCGATGACAATGGTAATACAGGCTTAACCGGGTCGAGCGGCCCGCTTAGGGTGTGGACAGATATTATGTCGACGCTGCCGCAACGGCCGTTGAATCTTACGCCGCCGGAAACGGTCAAAATGGTCTGGATGGACGAAGATGGACGGCGCAGCAGTGGTTCTGGTTGCGCTGGGGCCCGTCAGTATCCATTGTTGAATGTGTCTTTACCCGATAGCGCAAGCCCATGCGGCAAGGTGCAGGGTGCGCCGAAAGGAGTAATGAAGTGGTTGAAGGGCTGGTTCGATTAGTTTTTATTGCCGTCATGGCGATGACGAGTGCGGCATTTGTCGGTTGCGCTACGCGCGCGCCGGACGCCGTTATTTTTGATTTGCCGGTGCAAGATCCACTGAATGATTCGCCGGCGAAATCGCTTTGGCAAAGTGGCGTGCTAGCGCGCGACAATAATAATTTGGCGGCGGCGAGCCGGTATTTTGAGCGTGCCTTGAGTCTCGCGCCGGATTCGTCTTGGCTTTATCGTGAGTTAGCTGAGTTGCGTTTGCGCCAAGGTGATGATGCTGCGGCTGAAGGATTGGCGCGCAAGGCGCTACGCTATGCTCCGAGTGATCCTGCTTATCAGTCTGTGTTGTGGCAGCTTGTTGCGACGTCGCGTCAGCGTCAGGGAAACGAAAAGGGCGCAGAGAGCGCCCGTCGCGAAGCTGATATGTTGTGGTCGAGAAAAGCCGCCAAGTAAATCAGGTTAGTGAATTGGAGAAGGGTTCGCGGGATGAAAAATGAGTAAACCGGTAATCGTTATAGCGTTGATGATTGGTGCGGTCATTACCTTTCGTGAAGATATCGGCGTGGTGCTGGAGCGTGCGGCAGGTATGTCTACGTCGCCCGATATGGCGGTCCGCTCCGCGTCGACCGCGGAGCGGACGGTAATTCTGTATGCAACGCCGACTTGTGGCTACTGTAAAAAGGCACGCCGTTTTTTTGAAGAAAATGGCATCGCCTATTCCGAGCGTAATGTGAATGCTTCCATGGCGGCGTCAAAAGAAATGCGCGCGTTAGGTGGCAGCGGTGTGCCGACCATTTTGATTGATGGCGAGCAGGTTATTCATGGTTGGAATGAGCGGGCATTGCGGGAAAGTTTGCTTTAGTGATCATTAGAATAAGCCCTCGATGGAGGGCTTATTCTTGCACGACTAAATTACGCTAAATGCTTGGTGAGCAGCTTTTAATGTTTCTTCTATGACTTCGTCGGTGTGAGCGATCGACACAAATCCTGCTTCGAATGCGCTTGGCGCGAGATAGACGCCGCGATCGAGCATGGCGTGGAAGAAGCGATTAAACTTTTCGCTGTCGCATTTCATGACTTGCTCAAAACTTTTTACCTGTGTTTGGTCTGTAAAAAATAAACCAAACATGGCGCCAACTTGGTTGGTGGTAAAGGCAATGCCGGACTCTCTGGCAATAGCTTCCAATCCCTCGACGAGTTTCGTGGTGCGCGCGGCAAGCGTGTCGTAGAAGCCCTCGGCGCTGATTTTATTGAGTGTTGCTAATCCGGCGGCCATGGCCACAGGGTTGCCCGATAGCGTGCCGGCTTGGTACACCGGGCCAAGTGGGGCGAGCTTTTCCATGATTTCTTTCTTGCCGCCGAACGCGCCAACCGGCATGCCGCCGCCAATAATCTTACCAAGCGTTGTGAGGTCTGGTCGTACGCCGTAGACGCTTTGCGCGCCGCCGAGGGCGACGCGGAAGCCAGTCATGACTTCGTCAAAAATAAGCACTGCGCCGTGCTCGTCGCAACACTTGCGTAGCGTTTCGAGGAAGCCGCTGACCGGTGGGATGCAATTCATGTTGCCAGCAACGGGCTCGACGATGATGCACGCGATTTGCTCGCCGATGTCGGCAAAGGTTTGCTCGACTTGGGCGGCGTTATTGTAGTCGAGCGTAATGGTGTGCTCGGCAACCGACGCGGGCACACCGGGCGAAGAGGGTACGCCTAGCGTTAGCGCGCCAGAGCCAGCTTTAACCAATAAGCCGTCAGCATGGCCGTGGTAACAGCCTTCGAATTTAATGATTTTGTCGCGACCGGTGTAACCACGCGCTAAACGAATGGCACTCATGGTGGCTTCGGTGCCGGAGCTGACCATGCGCACCATGTCCATCGAGGGTACTAGCTCGCACACCTTGTTTGCCATGTCGACTTCGATAGCCGTAGGCGCGCCAAAGCTAAGTCCATTAACAATCGTTTTTTGCACAGCATCGATAACGTCGCTGTCACAGTGACCGAGAATTAGCGGTCCCCATGAACCGATGTAATCGATGTAACGGTTGTCATCTTCATCAAATAAATAAGGGCCTTCGCCGCGATGAATAAATAGCGGGTCGCCACCAACGCCACGAAAAGCTCGGACCGGCGAGTTCACACCGCCGGGAATATGTGTTTGTGCTTGTTTAAATAATTTGGATGAGGTCTTGCGGCCCATTAGTCCTCCGGGAACAGGGTGGCGAAATGTCGCGCACTGGTTTCGATATCGTTACTGGCAAACAGGGCGTGGATAACCGCCAGTGCAGAGGCTCCAGCGCGGACAAGGTGGGGCGCATTATCGTGGCTGACGCCGCCGATTGCCACCTTAGGAATGCTCAAAGGGTGTTGTAGCACCTGCAATGCGGCGGGTAAGGCATGTGGTTTGGTGTGCGACGGGAAGAAACGGCCGAAGGCAACGTAGTCGGCACCTTGTTTGGCGGCTTGGTCGGCCAGCGCCGTGCTGCCATGGCAGGTGATGCCGATAATGGCCTGCGATCCCAGTTGTTGGCGGGCTTCTTGGATGCCGCCATCAGACTGACCAAGGTGGACGCCGTCGGCGCCGGTTTCAGCGGCCAGCGTAATGTCGTCATTGATAATGAAGAGGGCGTCGTAGTGAAGGCAGAGTGCGCGTAATGCTTTGCCGCGTGTCAGTCGTTCCTTTGGGCTGGCGGTTTTGTCACGGTATTGCAGAATGCGGGCGCCACCACGTAACGCTTGCTCGCAGGCAGTCAGCAATCGGTCGCCGTTCAACAGAGAGGGATCGGTAATGGCGTAGAGGCCAGTGATCGTTGGGCGTTTTGTTGTCTGAGGCATGTTTGTGTTAGCTGCGGCGATCAGGAATAAGCTGACCGTTGCCCGCTTGCCAAGCCTTTTCTAAGCATCGATAAACATATTCTTGCGCATGGTTGTTGGCCTGCTCGAGTGAATCGCCGAGGGCAAGGCGCGCGGCACAGGCGGAGGCCAGTGTGCAGCCGGAACCATGAAAGCTGCCGGGCAAGCGTGGCCATTGCCGCCGTATAACACCGCTGCGCATAAATAAATGGTTTTCGACCGCCTCGGTATCGTCATGGGTGCCGGTGATCAATGCCGACAAGCAACCCGCATTGAGTAGCGCTTCGCCACACAGGTCAATGCTTTCTGTTGATGAGGAACCCGCTTTTGAGGTGTCGCTTGTGCCATGACCAGTGAGCCGTTGTGCTTCTGGCAAGTTAGGCGTGACCAAAACCGCACGGGGGAAAAGCTCGTGGATTAACGCTTGCGGTACGGCCTCTTCGCCAAGGCTGCCACCCGCTTCGGCGGCGAGTACAGGATCGAGAACCAGTGGAACGCCTGGTAGCTGATCGAGCACTTCACCAATAAAGCGAATGATCGCGGGGCTGCCGGTCATGCCGATTTTAATCGCTGAGTAGGTATAGTCGGCCAGTAATGCATCCGCTTGGCGACGCAGCATGTCCACATCGGTCAGGCTAAAGCCTTGCACGTTAACGCTGTTCTGGACGGTAAGCCCAGTAATTAACGTGCTGGCAAAACCACCCAGCGAGTGGATGGTTTCGATATCCGCATGGATGCCTGCGCCGCCACTCGGGTCGTGACCAGCAATGACCAGCACATTTGCTTTGCCTGCCAAATGCTCGTTCATCAGAACGGCTTCACGACAACAAGAATCACGATGGCGATGAGCAGCACGACGGGCACTTCATTAAACCAACGATAGTACGCGTGGCTTTTGGTGTTTACGTCCGCAGCGAACTTCTTCATATAAGACAGACATATGTGGTGGTAGCCGACTAAGAGAAATACCAAGGTGAGCTTTGCGTGCATCCAACCTTGGGTTTTGTAGTAGTCCCAATTGCCGCCAAGTAGCCAAGCGCCGAGCACAATGGTCACAATCATGGCAGGCGTCATGATGCCGCGATAAAGTTTGCGTTCCATGAGTTTGAATCGTTCTTTGCTTACTTCGTCTTCGGCCATTGCGTGATAGACAAAGAGTCGGGGTAGGTAAAATAACGCCGCGAACCAGCAAATTACCGCAATAAGATGAAATGCTTTTACCCAAACTATCAGCATACAGAAGCCCTTCTTTTGTGGGTCGCTGCACGACCGATGATGAGAGGAGGGCATTATAGCAGTGAATTATGTTGATATCTGGGAAAGCGCCTTTGATAAGGATGGTGCGTGTAATGATCACCACAGGCGCATGTTGGTGGAGCGTCGTTGTTGGAGTACTGGAGGTGTAGCAGCTACAATGCGTGGTCGCTGATTTTTCATTTTTTCTCCGCTTGGAGCCGCTGTGAGCCGGTCCTCATCACGTGCTGTTCGTATTGCACGCTATTATTTCTTTCGCACCCGTCGCCTTAGTCGGCGGCAGCTCGGTACGCTGCAAGACTGGAAGATGCGCCTAGTGTTTTGGACTGGGGCCATACTGGTTGGCGTGGTGGTGCAATGCTTTGCATGGGCTGCAGATTGGTCTGCGCATTTGTTCACGCGCATGCATGCTTACTCCGAGTACTTGCCTATTGTTGTCACGCCGTTGGCGATGATGGCAATCGTTTGGTTAATGCATCGCTTTAGCCCAGCGTCTCGTGGTTCCGGTATTCCACAAGTGCTGTTGGTGCTCAAGCAGCGCTACCACTGGCTACGGCCGACGTTCTTAACGCTACGTTTAGTGGCGGCAAAATTTGTGCTGACTTGTTTTGGTTTGATGGCGGGAGCGTCGATTGGTCGCGAAGGTCCTAGTGTGCACATGGGCGCTGCGCTGATGCACCGAGCCGGGCAAATTGGTCGCTTGCAGCAAAAGTATGTCGACAATGCATTGATTGTTGCTGGTGGGGCTGCGGGGGTGTCTGCGGCATTTAATGCACCGCTGGCGGGAATCGTTTTCGCAATTGAGGAGTTGTCTGGCTCGTTTGAACAGCGCACTTCCGGCACTCTAATTATGGCGATTATCCTGTCTGGCGTGGTGGTGTTGGCATTGGCTGGGCATTACAGCTTTTTTGGTCAGCCGAGCACACAATTGGTATTGACCGAGTCGTGGCCAGAAATTTTGTTTACAGCATTATTGTGCGGCGTGCTTGGTGGTTTGTTTAGCCGAACGCTAATTAGTGGCACTGCGTGGTTGGCGCCGACGGTTCGTCGCAGCCCATATCGCTTTGCTTTGTTCTGCGGTTTGGTTGTGGCCTTGATTGGTTTGTTATCTGGCGGAACAACCTACGGCAGCGGTTACGAGCACGCCCGCTCGCTGCTTGCGCAAGACGTGGTGGGAGACTGGTTCTTTCCGTTAACCAAGATGCTGGCGACACTGGTATCGTATTTCTCTGGCATTCCCGGCGGGTTGTTTTCGCCAAGCTTGGCGGCGGGGGCAGGGGTGGGCGCAGCCGTGGGGCATGCGATGTCTGAACCTTCCGTTGTTGGCTTAACGGTGGTTGGCATGGCGGCGTTTTTGGCGGCCGTGATCCAGCGTCCTATTACGTCTTTTGTTATTGTCTTTGAGCTGACCGGCAACCACCATGAATTATTGTTGTCACTGATGGTCGGCGCTTTGCTTGCCTCTGGGGTGTCAAAGCTGTTTCAGCCCGTACCGATTTACGATGGTTTAGCGCTCGCGCTGGCGTCAGGCAAAGTTGAGCCCGCGCCAGCGCTAAATACAGTAGACGCGGATGCCGATGGGCATAAAAGCCTCCCGTAATGGTCTGTAAATGCTCGGTATTTGGCATGGCATCGCAGAAGTGCTGGGCAAGGCTGTGATAAAGTCACAGCGTTCTTTGGGTTTATCGAATGTTGGAGAGTTTCATGTCTCGGCCTGAAAAGTTGAAAGTGGGCATTGTTGGCGGCACCGGTTATACCGGTGTGGAGTTGTTGCGCCTGCTGGTCAATCACCCACACGTCGAAGTGGTTGCTATTACATCGCGCAGCGAAGATGGCGTGGCTGTGGCGGACATGTTTCCGAGTTTGCGCGGGGAATTGGATCTGCGTTTTTCCGTGCCGGACGTTAAAGTGCTGGGCCGTTGCGATGTGGTTTTCTTTGCCACACCGCATAACGTGGCTATGCGCATGATGCCGGAGTTACTGGCTGAGAATGTTCGCGTCGTCGACTTGTCGGCGGACTTTCGCGTACGTGATGCCGAGGTGTGGAGTCAGTGGTATAACGAAACCCACGTCTGTCCAGAGTTGCTTGCTGAGGCGGTGTACGGTTTGCCGGAAATGAATCGTGAGGCGATTCGTACTGCGCGGTTGGTGGCGTGTGCGGGTTGTTACCCTACGGCTGTACAGCTAGGCATGTTGCCGTTATTGGAACATGGGCTCGTTGATGATCAGTCGTTGATTGCTAGTTGCGCCTCTGGAGTCAGTGGTGGGGGTAAGGCGACCAAAGTGCCGATGTTGATGGCCGAGGCCAGCGATAATTTTAAGGCATACGGCGCTAGCGGGCATCGTCATTTGCCTGAGATCGAACAGGGTCTTGCGGATATGGCTGGGCATGCTGTGCAGTTAACCTTTGTGCCGCATCTCGTGCCGATGATTCGCGGAATTAATGCAACGCTTTATTCTGTGCTCAAAAGTAATGCCCCTTCATTAGCACAATTGCAAACACTGTTTGAGCAGCGTTATCAAGACGAGCCTTTTGTTGATGTTATGCCGATGGGAAGTCATCCGGAAACACGTTTTGTGAAAGGAACAAACCACTGTCGTCTCGCGCTGCATCAGCCACAAGGTCGTAATACTCTTGTGGTGTTGTCTGTTATTGATAATCTCACCAAGGGTGCATCGGGGCAGGCGATCCAAAATATGAATATTATGTTTGATTTGCCTGAAGCCGCCGGCCTGAACACGATTGCGCTTTTGCCTTAAGCGTCCGAACTGAAATGCGTACCACGTTGAAATAGTAAATATGGCAACTAAAAAGAAAAAACGCAGCAGCGCCAGCGATGTGATGTTGGTTCCCGTTGACCGGAGTCGTCAGCGACGTATTCGTGTCTATCTGACATTGGTTGCGCTGCTAGCGCCTCTGTTAGCATTCTTCGCGGGCGAGTTTTACGCGAATCATGCGCGTGTAATGGATACGAGCAGGGCGCAGGCTTTGGAGGTGCAAGTCGTGGCACTACAAGGCGAGCTACAAGAAGCGCGTGACAATTTGGCCATGCAGCGCACGGACAGTGAGGTGTCGTTGCAGGCTCAAGAAACCGTGCGAACAGAAATTAAAGATTTGCGTGACCAGATCGCTGAGCTTGATGAGGCCGTGGCGTTTTATAAAAACGTGATGGCGCCCGGGTCTGGCGATAGTGGATTGCGCATTGAAAAACTCGATGTAGCTGCCACGAAAACACCTGGCATGTACACGTTTAGACTGGTGTTGACTCAAGTGGGTGACAACCGTGGGTATCTTAGTGGTAATTATAGTTTGAGCCTAAGTGGTCGGCAGGGCGAAGAGGCTATTCGGCTAAACGGCAGTGAAGTGCTGGCGGAGGGTGCGGAAACGCGGTTCAAGTTCCGTTATTTTCAGGAGTTAAGTGGCAGACTTAGCCTCCCTGACGGTGTTGAGCCTGATCAGTTAACCATTAAGGCGGTATCTACCGGTCGTCGACCTGAAAAAGTAGAACGCAATTTCATTTGGCAGTTACAGGAGAAGAATAGTGCTTGGGCGGGATAAAAAAAGTAGCCATACCAATTATTCAGATCACACGCTGATCGCGCCGAGCGCACAAATTCGCGGTGATGTGGAGTTCAGTGGCGGATTGCATGTCATGGGCAAGGTGATCGGTAGTATCACCGTGACGGGCGACGGCGGTCGTTTGGTGATCGGTGAATCCGGTTTTGTCGAGGGTGAAATTCATGTGCCCAAAGTGGTCGTAAACGGCCGGGTGGTCGGCGATGTTCATGCGGCCGAGCATCTTGAGTTGGCCGAAAAGGCTGTGGTTGAAGGCAATGTCTATTACACCATGATCGAGATGGTGATGGGGGCTCAGGTGAACGGCAAGCTGGTGCGTGAAAGCGCTGAACGCAAGCATCTGCCTAGCCCCGATCAGGTGAAGAGTGCTGCGGACATCGGTAACGCCGATAAGGGTGACACTAAAGGCTCCGCGGCGAAGGTATAGCGCTGTCGTCACTGTCGCGGCAAGCCGTGACAGTGACGACAGTAGCAGTCAATACTTGACTGATTTGGTCGGGTATTGGAATATGGCTCCTTCGCTCCCTCTATTAAAGGTACACGTTTACGCGTTATGACTGAGTCGCTATTAACCTTAACTGACCGTGCTGCAACAAAAGTGAATGAGTTGCGTGAAGAGGAGGGTAACGCTGCCCTCAAGTTACGCGTCTACATCACCGGCGGGGGGTGTTCGGGGTTTTCTTACGGCTTTACCTTTGACGAGCAAACGAAAGAAGATGACACCATTGTCGAAAATGGTGGTGTGACCTTGCTGATTGATGCCATGAGTGTGCAATACCTCAGTGGCTCTGAAGTGGATTATGACAGCGGGCTAATGGGCTCACGTTTTGTCGTTAATAATCCGAATGCCACTAGCACATGCGGCTGCGGCTCCTCCTTCTCTATTTAGACGTCTTCGCCCTTCCTCAACAGACATCACTCGTCACGAATCAGCGACGTTGGCTTTGCCGTTTTGGCTTTGCTGCTGATCTGCAATTGTTCTGCCGGTGTCGACGTGGTATCCATAGCGACCTACTTTGGCGGGATCGTATCTCCGTCCCTATTTTTTCCGGCCTTTGCGCCGGTAATTCGCTCAAATGTCGGAGTTGGCATGACGAATCAAAAATTACCGCGCGATAAAAACAATGATTACAGTCGCGAGATGGCGTCGCAGCGGCGCCAGTTTATTCTCGATAAAACCGGTGCAAAGCTTGATCATGTTGGCGCCTATTCGTTCGACCCTGATGTTTTACCGGGCAACATTGAAAGTTTCTCTGGGGTCGCGCAGGTGCCTATTGGTTTCGCAGGGCCTATTAAAGTGCTCGGGGAGCATGCCATCGGCGATTTTTATGTGCCGATGGCAACAACCGAAGGGACGCTGGTGGCAAGTTACAACCGCGGCATGCGTTTGGCGCGAGAAGCGGGCGGCATAACTTGTACGGTTATTGATGAGGCGATGCAACGTGCCCCCATTTTTGTTTTCGAAAATGCTCGTTATGCCCGAGATTTTGGTCTGTGGGTGACAGCAAATTTCGAAACAATCAAGGTAGAGGCAGAGAAGACCACGGCCGTAGGAAAGCTGCGTGATATTGAGCAGTACAGCCAGGGAAAGATGCGTTGGCTGCGATTTAATTTCACGACGGGCGATGCTGCTGGGCAAAATATGGTCAGCAAAGCGACGCATTTTGCGTGTCAGTGGATCCTTGCACAGCAGCTCGCGGGGCTAGAGCATTTTTCATTGGCCGCGAATTTTGATACAGATAAAAAGCATTCTTTTGTGAATAGCCTGCATACCCGCGGTAAGCGAGTTGTGGCAGAAATTACGCTGCCGGCGGCAATGCTTAGATCTATTATGCATACCTCTGGGGAGGCACTGTTTAAACAGCGGCAGCTTAGCAATATGGGGGCGATGATGGCGGGGTCGGTTAACAACGGAGCCCACTTTGCCAATGGGTTAACGGCCATGTTTATCGCTTGTGGTCAGGATGTCGCTAATATTGCTGAGTCATCCGCTGGCTATGTCTATGCGGAGCTTAAAGAGAATGGCGATTACTATTTTTCAGCGACGATCCCTTCCTTAATTGTTGCCACCTACGGCGGTGGTACCGCGCTACCGACTCAGCGTGAGTGTCTTGAAGTCATGGACTGTTATGGTCAGGGGCGTGCGCTTAAGTTTGCCGAGATCTGTGCGGCGGTGGTGCTGTGCGGGGAGCTATCCTTGAGTGCGGCAATCGTGTCCGATCAATGGGTATCGAGTCACGATCAGTATGGACGGAACCGGAAATAATACTGTTATGGCAGTATTTATTTCCGCTGCAGTAGCGCTAATCTTGTCTTCAATCAAAAAAATAAGCAGGGATCGCTAAATGAGTCAGTTCGAAGTTGCCGCGACAGATACGAGTAAATGGACGCTTGCCATTCACCGTGTGAGTGCGAATACGGCGGAAGTATGGGTTGGTACTTTATATCCCGACTTAAGAATGCCGGATCTGGCGCGCATAGAGTTAACGGCGTCAGACGGTACGCGCCAAATTCATGAGATCAAGCGTGATGATTGGCAGCGGCCGTTTCGCTACATGCGTAAGCGATTTTTCTACATTCATGAGTTTGACGGTCTTCGGGCTGGAGTAAATTATGAGGCGCGATTTTTTCGTCACGTCGATAGTCTTGTCGGTATTTTGCCTGCTTATTGGCAAGATCTTCGTTCGGGCTACTTTACGACGCTGCCTGAGCGTATTCCTGCCGCAGATGAGAAGCCGTTTGTTATTGGCTTAGGCAGTTGTTTTTTTCCGAATCGTGATGGAGGGCATGCGGCGTCTTCTTATAAGGCTCTTTATGAACGTGGGCCCGATACGGCAAAGCCTGACATTACTTTCCTGACCGGCGATCAGGTTTACCTCGATATCGGCTTTGACTCGTTAAGTCCTGTCTCATCTGAAATTCGTGAGCGTGTTGCCAATGATTATGCAGAGAATTGGCGGGCGCTGGGGAGTTTTTTAAATCGTGGCGGCACGTGGATGTTGCCAGACGACCATGAATATTGGAATGATTACCCGTTCTATGACTCGCCCTTGCCAACTCTTTTGGCATTAAAAATAGCGCCGATTCGCCGTGCCTGGACAAAGGCCGCTCGCGACGCGGTGACAAATATTCAGCGAACAAAGCCTGTTGATATTTTTTCTATCGGTGAAGATCTTTCGATATGCCTTGCGGATTTTCGTACGGAACGTCAAGAAAAAGGCTTTTCTCCTGAGAAAAATTTTAAACAAGTTACCGATTGGGCGAGAAATTTAACCTGCCCTGGCGTGTTAGTTATTTCTCAGCCATTGATCGTCGAGAAAAACAGCATGGAAAGAAACCTACTTTCCTTTCCTGGGCAGTATAAAAGGTTGGTTCAGGCTTTGGCGCACAGCGGACATGATGTTGTGCTGCTGAGCGGGGATGTGCATTACGGTCGTATCGCGAGTGTGCCACTGGGCGATAAAGGAGGTCGTTTAATTGAGGTTATTGCGTCGCCATTGTCTAATTTAACCGGTCTTAATGGGCTGGCTACCGCGACGGCGAACAGCAAGCCTAGGAAATTTCCCGACCCAAATGCCATTGAGGTGGAGGGCGTTCCTTCTGTGGCGGTGGAATATGATAAGCGCTTTCGGGTGTCCACGCGTAAGGGGCATCCGTTGTCGTTTGTTTATCCGCGCGAGCGCACCAGTGAGCACTTTATGACGGTCTCCTTCCACCGTAAATCCGGTGGGGGCTTGCAGCTTAATGTCGAGGCGTGGCGGCTGCGCGAACGCGGTGCAGGAAATCTACCAAAGCGGGATTTCGAGAAAAAGTATTCTGTCGTGCTGCGCTAGGGTTGTTCGAGAGCCTTTCGGCTATGGTTCTTGTTTTTCGACTGAAGTGGGCTTTCACAAAACAGTCATATTTTTGTCATTTAGCGATCACAGCTCTTTTCTAGAGTGGCTGCATGAATATAAAAAAGAGCAGAACTGTTGAAGTAATGACATCTTATGATACGCGCGCACTGGGCTGGGTCGTTTCGCGGCCGAATGCGCGCGGTGTTGCGCAAGTAGCTAGAGTGATCTCTCGTTTGGGGGATGGCCCTCTCTATGTTGTTCTAGGTGTGCTGTTGGCTCTGTTTGAGGTGCACAGCGGGCGCAGTTTTCTGGCTGGCGCCTTGCTTGCCTTCTTGATAGAGCTGCCGGTGTATCTGCTACTAAAGAACCTGATTCGTCGGCCTCGCCCAGCAGATGCAATCGATAGCTTGTCGGCCTTTATACAGCCGTCCGATAAATTTAGCTTTCCTTCTGGCCATACTGCCGGTGCATTTGTCATGGCGACGCTGCTAACCGCTTACTATCCATTATGTGCGCCAGTGGTATACCCGTTGGCGGCGATGGTGGGTGTGTCACGGGTCATGTTGGGTGTGCACTTTCCGACTGATATTGTCGCGGGCGCTCTGCTCGGTCTAAGTTGTGCCTTCTTTTCTCTCTTTCTGTTCTAACCCTCCCCCCGTCTTAAGGTTCGTCAGCCTTTACCGCTAGCCGCATTCAGTACTAGTCTGGCATGACTGATCTTGCTAGGAAGGGCCTGTGGAGCGCGCATTCTTGTTTGTTTTCTTGTTGATCGGACTCTGTGGGGTCAGCTTGGCGCAGTCACTTATTGTTGCTGTGCCCAGTGATGTCCTAGGGGATTACCGGCGTTGGCTTGGTAATCGTGATGTGACTAACGTGGATTCGTATCTTGGTGACGGGGTTCGTCGCGATGTTGTTGAAGTGGCGTTATTTCGACAAGCTTTGGCGCTCGGCTGTGGTGATGTGTCGGTGGAGTGGCTAGAGGTAGATAGCTATCCGCGCACCTTGTTGTTGTTGCGCGAGCAGCATATTGATGCCGCGGCGACAACCGTATGGGCGCGCGATATATCTTCATCTGAAGTGGCGTTGTCGACGGCGGTCATTCCTGATGGTCAGTTCGTCGCAGCGCTTTACTCTGCGCAAAATAATCCAGTTCTATTAAATGATCGCTCTGATTTGGGGCGTTACTCTGTCGTGTCCTCTTCTCATTGGGCGCAGGACTGGTTGACGCTCCAAGGCCTGCCGTTTCTGAAGCATTATGATGTGAACGGTTGGACAACGATGTTGCGTTGGGTGGCAAGCGGCAAGGCGGATATGTTGTTGGCTCCGATGATTCCGTCGGGGCACGATCGATTGGTGGCCCTAGGCGTTGCGTTAAATCCTGTTATTGGTGCGCGAGTGGTGTTGCCGGGAGCGAGACATTTTGCATTTCGTCATAACGCGCTGAATGAAAATACGTTAGCTTTGACTGACGCACTCAGCCAGCAGTTGTCGCAATGTTTTGATCAAGGGCTTGTGAAACTGTCAGTTGCAGGGCGCATTGAGGCAGCCTACCAACAGAGTGGCTTCTGGCGAACTGACTTTATGGCATGGCCGGTGATTAACGCCGAGTGATTGACGAATGAAATACAGAAATGTCATTTTTTAGTGCGAATGTTTGATCGGTTTGTGGTGCGCCGAATTTAATTCGCCAAGTAGACCGCACCCAAAATTGCTTCAGCGTTGGCTCCGGTTACGGAGGGTGCATTTCCTGGCTTCTGATTGATTCGCGCGTACGCGAGCCAGGCGAATGCGCAGGCCTCTACCCAATCGGGGTGTATTCCGAGTGCGTCAGTTCCTAGGCATTCTATATTGCCTAGATGTGCGCGTAGTCGTGCCATTAAAAAGGAATTCCGGAAGCCACCTCCACACACAAAGACTTCGTTAGGGTGATGCTTCAACGCATTCGAGGCAATGCTCTTCGCTGTTAGTTCGATCAGTGTTGCTTGGACGTCTACAGGTTCTTCGTCACCACGCAGATGCTGATTTAGCCAATTGGTATTGAAGTATTCTCGGCCGGTGCTTTTCGGTGGTAGGCGCGAGAAGTATTCGTCTTTCAGTAGTGCGGCAAGTAACGCGTCATTGATGAGGCCCTTTGCCCCCCAATCACCACTTTTGTCATACGGCGTGCTCTGGTGCTGCATGTTCCAGCTGTCGAGCAGAATATTTCCTGGGCCTGTGTCGTAGCCGCTACTGATCTTGGAGCCGTTTAAAACAGAAATATTTGCCATGCCGCCGATATTGATAATGACGCGAGTGCCACTTTTCTGCCCAAAGACTGCAGCATGAAATGCGGGAACAAGTGGTGCTCCTTGGCCTCCAAGCGCCATATCTTTATTGCGGAAATTATTGACGACCGTGATGGATGTCTTGCTGCTGAGAATGTCGGCACTGCCGATTTGTAGGCTAAAGCCGCCTTTTCCTGGGCAATGTCGGATTGTTTGGCCGTGGCAGCCGATGGCGCTGATGCTACTGGCGGGGATTTTGTATTTCGCGAGCAAGGAATTAACGCATTCCGCATAAAAGTGGCCAAGTGCGATATCCGCTATGCCCATTCGTTCTATTTCGTTTTCACCTGGGCTGCATAGATCGACGAGTTGTTGTCGTAGTGTTGCGGGGAAATCTTGGGCAGCAGCGCCAATCATTTTGAAAGCTGGCGCTGTTTGTATTATGACAGCGTCGACTCCGTCGAGGCTGGTGCCTGACATAAGACCGATGTAATGGGTGCTAATTGCTTTCATTTTGAGCGAGCACAGATGTCTCAGCGTAAAGAGCGAGCTGATTGCGTAGTTTATTGGCGTAAATCAGAAACTCTTTTCGTTCTTTGTCGGGAATGCCGCGCGCTTTAGGTAGCGGTACGGTGAGGGGATTTCTGTGTACGCCATTTAATTGAAATTCGTAATGCAAATGCGGCCCTGTTGCGAGGCCGGAGCTGCCGACGTAGCCAATAACCTGTCCTTGTTTGACGCGCTTGCCTGAGCGTACGCCGTTCGCGTAGCTGTTAAGGTGTGCGTAAAGCGTGCTGTAGCTCTGGCCATGCTGAATAATGATGACGCGTCCGTAGCCGCCTTTATTGCCCGCAAAAGAAACCTTTCCATCGCCTGCAGCTTTTACGGGGGTGCCTCGCGGTGCTGCGTAATCGATGCCTTTATGCGCGCGCACACGATGTAGGACTGGGTGGTAGCGGCCGGTGCTAAAGCGCGAGCTGATGCGGGTAAACGATACGGGTGTGCGAATAAATTCTTTGCGCAGTGAATCCCCTTTTAAGTCGAGGTAATCAATGCCGCCTTCGGGGGATTCGTAGCGAAAGGCGTTTACCTGTCGCCCTTGATTCCAGAACTCTGCCATCACAATGTTGCCGTCCCCGACTTTTTCTCCGTCGAGAAATAACTCTTCGTAAAGTAGTCGGAAGTGATCGCCTCGACGAATGTCCATGACGAAATCAATATCCCAGCCAAAAATATTTGCAAGCTTCATGATCATGTTGTCGCTCATGCCAGCTTGTTGGCCAGCGAGAAAGAGCGAGTCGTCGATCACGGCGTTGGCGTATTTGATCTGATGTTCATAGTTTCGTTGGGTTTCTGTTAGAACCCAGTTGCCGTCGATTCTATCGGCCGTGATTGTTTTAATGCGCGTGGGCTGGTACTGAACAGCAATAAGTTGGCCGATATGATTTTTCTCTAGGCGAATGATGTCGCCAGGTTTGATGTTGGCGAGTTGCTTGATTTCTTTGCTGCTGCTCATCAATTCATGAATCGCTGTGGCAGAGACGCCACGATCGCCGAGCAGCTTGCCAAGGGTGTCTCCGCTACGAACAGTGGCTTCTAGCCATGGTCGAGCCGGTATTTCAATGATGGGGGCTTTTTCGCTAGGAGACGGAAGGCTAAGGTCCAAGGTTGTTTTTGATGTGACCGAATTGCCTGCGCCGGGGGCGATCAGAGCAAAACCAACGACGCCGGCAAGGCATAGCGTGGCAAGCAGGTGTCCCTTGGGAAACTGCCGTATTAAGAATAGAAAAACTGATGAAAGCTGGCTCATTTTATAGATAACTTTAGCTTGTTAGCCTAAGTGGCTGGTTTAAAAGGTGTCAGTAAGGCAACTAGATTGAAAGATAACCGGCTTTTGCTGTGGCCTTCAAGTGCTACAATAGCGCCCTTTTGCGCCACCACTGACATTTGTGACGGGAGTATACATGGCGAGTTTGGAAGATGCGTTGGCGCTTATTCGTCGCGGGACTGAGGAAATCATCCAAGAATCGGAGCTTGTGGAGCGCCTAAAGAGCGGGCGTCCCCTGAGAATCAAGGCTGGATTTGATCCAACCGCGCCGGATTTGCATCTTGGGCATACGGTGCTGATTAACAAGTTGAGACAATTTCAGGAGCTGGGGCACGAGGTTTTGTTCCTGATTGGGGATTTCACCGGCATGATCGGCGACCCGACAGGGAAGAGTGTGACGCGCCCGCCGCTAAGTCGCGATGATGTTATGCGCAATGCGGCGTCCTATAAGGAGCAGGTGTTTAAGATTCTTGATCCCGAGAAGACTCAGGTTGTATTTAACTCGGAGTGGATGGATAAGCTCGGCGCTGTTGAGATGATTCGTTTGGCTGGGCAGTACACCGTTGCGCGAATGCTGGAGCGAGATGACTTCAGTAAGCGCTTCAAGGGCGAGCAGCCGATCGCGATTCACGAGTTTCTCTATCCGCTGGTGCAGGGGTATGACTCGGTGGCGTTGAAGGCGGACGTCGAGCTTGGCGGCACCGATCAGAAGTTCAACCTGTTAATGGGGCGTACCCTGCAGAAGAGTTATGGTCAGCCGCCGCAAACCTGCATCACGCTGCCGATCCTTGAGGGCTTAGATGGCGTGCAGAAAATGTCAAAGTCACTGGGTAACTATATTGGTGTGAATGATGCTCCGGGGGAGATGTACCGCAAAGTGCTCTCGGTGCCGGATCAGCTGGTATGGCGCTACTTTGAGCTACTGAGTTTCCTGCCCTTAAGTGATATTGGTGAACTCAAGGCGAAGGCTGAAGAAGCAGGCCACCCTATTGAAGCGAAGAAGCTGCTCGCGATGGAGCTGGTGACGCGCTTTCATGGTGAGGCGGCGGCCGAGGCTGCGCCACGCTCCGCGGGTAATCAAATTAAGCTTGGCGATATACCTGAAAATGTACCGGAAGTGGATGTCGACACGGGTGAGGCTGGCGAGCTCCCCATTGGTGCGGTGCTGCGAATGGCTGGTCTCGTAAAGAATGGTGCGGCGGCGCGGGATGTGCTTGCGCGCGGCGCTGTGTTTGTTGATGGCGAGAAGTGCGCGGCTGACCATGTTCTCCGTCGAGGCGATGTGGTTGTTATTCAGGCAGGCAAGAAGCAGATCGCAAAGGCGATTTTCAAGTAAGTAATATTTCTTTTAAAAAACGTTTGACACAGAGGGGTGCGTGAGTAGAATGGCCGCCTCTTCAGGGGGTATCCCTGACGCTCTTTAACAATCAGGCAGACAAACGTGTGGGGACCTGTTTAGA
>TARA_R110002073_G_scaffold303048_1_pt1 | contig 55466 bp, 59 predicted proteins | sample TARA_R110002073 | Tara Oceans TARA_R110002073 (sample SAMEA4397174) | marine metagenome | biome: Polar Biome; feature: [DCM] deep chlorophyll maximum layer (ENVO:01000326); material: water (ENVO:00002006), including particulate matter (ENVO:01000060) such as... | depth 40 m
TGATTTCTTAATGCAACTCTTTTTTTAAAAAAACTTAATTTATTTTACTATACTTTATTTACACACTTAAAAATAAATTATTTACCAAACTAAACAAAGTAAACTAATTTAAACATCAGTGCTATTTATACTATATATAGTAGGAGAAAAAATGCCTCAAACAGCCGCTAAACTATTAGTAAAATGTCTAGAGCAACATAATGTAAAATATATATTTGGTATTCCAGGAGCAAAAGTTGATAGTATATTTAATGCCCTATTAGATTCTTCTATAGAATTAATTCTTTGTCGACACGAACAAAATGCTGCTTTTATGGCAGGAGCATATGGCAGACTTACAGGAAATCCAGGGGTTGTATTAGTTACATCTGGACCTGGTGTAGGAAATTTAACGACAGGTCTTATGACGGCAACAACTGAGGGATACCCTATAGTGGCAATTGGCGGAAATGTTCCTCGCAACATGCTATATAAACAATCTCATCAAAGCGCAAAAAATATGCAACTTATGGAAGCTGTTACTAAATCAAGTAAAGAAATAGTATCTGCTGAGAATATACCAGAAGCAATAGCAAATGCTTTCAAAATATCTAAACTCCCAACAAGCGGGGCTTGCTTTTTAAGCTTTCCTCAAGATGTTTTAACTGAAACAATTAGTTTATCACCAATATCTTTTATAGAAGATGATGTTCCATATGGCTCAGCTCCATCAGAATATATAAATGAAACAATAAAATTAATTAATCAAGCTAAAAATCCTATTGTATTATTAGGCCAGGAAGCCTCGCGCTTAAAAAATACTTCGGAAATTAGGAAGCTTATTAATAAAACAAATTTACCTGTTATTGGAACTTACCAAGCAGCAGGATCTATATCAAAAGATTTAATTCACTGCTTTTTTGGTAGAGTTGGTCTATTTCAAAATCAGCCAGGAGATACCCTTTTGTCTTTAAGTGATCTTGTTATAACTATTGGGTTTAATCCTGCTGAATACGACCCAGAATTGTGGAATAAAAAACAAAATAAAAATATTATCCACATAGATTATAATATTCCAGATATTCATAATACTTATCAACCTAAAATAAATCTAATAGGTAGTATTGCAAGAACCTTAACAAATTTAACAAATCAAATAACATATAAAGCAGATTTAGAAATATATAGTAGTATCAAAAAAGAATTTGAAAAACATATTAATCAAAAGCCAACTAACATTAATCCAGAAAAAACACATCCTTTACAATTTATTAATTTACTTTATAACTTTGTAGATGAAAACACTATAATTTCATGTGATATTGGCTCTATATATATGTGGATGGCTAGATATTTCTTAAGCTATGTTCCGCATCAATTATTATTCAGCAATGGTCAGCAAACTTTAGGAGTTGGTATGCCATGGGCTATGGCAGCCAAACTAGCCTATCCTGAGAAAAAAATAATTTCTATGTCTGGAGATGGAGGTTTTTTATTTTCAGCAACAGAATTAGAAACAGCTGTTAGACTTAATCTTGATTTTACCCATTTCATTTGGGTCGATGGATCTTATGATATGGTTAAAGAACAAGAAATAATGAAATATGGCAGAAAATCAGGAGTTGATTTTAATAAAATTGATCATGTAAAGTTTGCAGAAAGTTTTGGCGCCCATGGATTTAGGCTGGAAGCACCTAATGAATTAGAAGCTCTTATAGCAAAAGCTATTAAAACTAAAGGCCCAGTTTTAGTAGAAATTCCCATCGATTATAATGACAATATGCAATTATTTACTAATACAAATCCTTCTGATGGACATTAAAACATAAATTCAATATGATTTTTATTTAGTGTGTTTTGTACCAGATACCATTAATAAACCACCTATAACTGCAATATCGCTTAAAAACTGTACAAGTGTTGCAATCATAGCGGGACCGCTTAGATTCCAAAAATCTAAATAAATAGGTGCCACAAAAATTGTAAATAATATTAATAACAAAGCTGCTACCTGATGAAACATGCCTATTGCAACGAAAAGACCTAAGATTATTTCAGCGGCTATTGCTGTTCCTAATAATAATTCAGGCATAGGGAAATAATTAGCATATAAAATATTTATATTAGAATCCCAACCTATAATATTAAGAATTCCCACTGCAACAAAAAAGAAACCTAATAAAACTCGTCCAACTAAAATTTGATAGTAACATAATTGCATATTAAAAACGTCCTGTTTTAATTATATTAAATATAGCTTTTAAATAGCCTTATAATCCTTTTCTTTCAAATACAACTTTTGCAACATTAATAGCATTAGTTGCTACAGGAAAACCGCCATACATAATCATTTGTGTAATAACTTCAACTATTTCTTCTTTTGTAGCACCACAACGTATAGCACAATCAATATGTAACTCTAATTGAGGTAAACTATCTCCTCTGACCGTTAAGGCTGCAACCGTACATAATTCTTTGGTTTTTTGCGATAACACGCTGTCTTCATCTCCATAACAATCACCAAATGCACATTCAACGTTTATTTTAGCAAATAGTGGAGCTACTTTTTGTATGTCTGCAACATATTGATCTGCTTTGGAACCCAAATGCTCACGCATAATTCTAAGTCCTTTTTCAAAACGATCTTCTATCATAATTTATCCTTAAATTTTTAGTTTAAACTTTTGAATTAACTTTATTATAGTTATAGTATAATGTCTTCGTTGTTTTTATTATTTATTTTTTTGATCGTCATTATCAAAAGTTCGACCAGAGAAATCAATATTATCTTGATTTTTTGAGTTTTTATAATAATATTTTTTATTATAAATATAGCTTTTATTGCTCCCAAAAAACTTATTTTTGACAACAATAACTAAATATATAACAGCTCCAATAACAGCTCCTACAATGCCAATATATAAAAATAATAATAAAACTATAAAAGAAATAACTAGAGCTATTCCCAAAGAAATGTAAGGTAACACTTTATTTAGAGTTGCTTTCAAATTACTTTTCATAATATTTTTTATAAATTTTATTTTAATTATTTAGTCTTAAAATTCTAACTTATATAACACTTAAAATCAATTACAAAGGCAGCTAAATAATTTAATGATATACTGCATCATTAACACAGCTTAAGATATCCAATTTGTTAACTTGGTTCTTATCTATAACTTTTTCTAATATGGAAATTCTTTTTGCCATTTTCTTATTTTCTGAAAATAAAGATTGTTCATAAAAAAATAAGACTGTATTTTCTAAGTTTGAAATTTTAATAAAAAGACATTTAAATAAATTTTTTTTATTTAATATTTTATTTGATGCAAAATCAACCAGTTTGCTATATGCAGAAGAAACAATATGAAGCCTATTCATTATATCCAATGACTTAGATTTACCAAGTTTGTCAATTAAAGCCTTATTAGACTTTAATTCAGATATCAACCCATCAATTTCATCTATATTATAAGAGCCTTTATCCGCTAACGCTTGTAAATTATCATACTTCATATTGAACCTCTTGTACTAAATTCTTAATAATTTAGTACTTATTGTAACTAAATAAACTTAATATTTAATTAATCCTTAACTTACAAAATGTAATTAATCCTTTTTGTGAATTATTTTAGAAGTTATTTGTTGAAAATAACTTCCATATTTAGTTTAACAAATAAATAACTCTATCATTTTAATTAACTATGTCAATAACTAATTAGTGAAGCTTTATCCTTGTAAAAATATTAGAATCAAAATCTAAAGTATCTTCTTCTATTTTGCTTCCTTGATATTCTCCAACTATTAAACCAAGAATAGACAACATAACACTTGTATTATATTGCATATAACAACATAACAAACTAGAAGTAACAACCAAGTTTGATAACATTAATCCACATGACGCCTCTTGCTCTGGATACATACTATGCTCTTCATAATAATTTCTAGCTTTTTTTGATGAAAAATTATCATACAAAATAGTTCCTAATAACATCATTGGCAAAAAACCTGGGATATCATGGTTACAAACACCATCATAAGCAGCAAAAGCTACAAAAAAAAACTTTTTTTGCATATCTAAATTTAATTTAAAATCTAATTCCATAATACAACCTCTAAATTATAAAAACATATTTTGTCTATAAAATTTTAATTCTTCAATACTATCTTTAATATCATCAAGAGCTAAATGCTTTGAATCTTTTTTAAATTCATTATCATACCAATATTTAGATAATAACTTAGGTGTACTTACATCTAAATGCCTATAATGTAAAAATTTTTCTAATTTTTGCATATACTTTGATAAAAACAATCGATCATTGTGAACACTATTACCACAAAGAGGTGATTCTCCTTCTTGAACCCATTCTTTCCAAAATTTTAAAGTCTCATTTTCAGCCTGCGCAACACTTACATTACTTGCTTTAACTCTATCTACTAGTCCTGATTTAGAATGCTGTTTTTTACACCAATCATTCATATTATCTAAAATAATATCTGGTTGAAATATAGCTAATACAGGTCCTTCAGCTAAAATATTCAATTGTTGATCAGTGATTATTGATGCTATTTCAATAATTACATCATTTTGAATGTCTAAACCTGTCATTTCTAAATCTAACCAAATAAGGTTATGCTTTTTATTAGCATTATCACTCGAACTCATATTATAATTTCCATGATCTTAAATACAATATTAAAAACTCTATTATAATTTATTTATGAGTAAAAAACATTTAACAGACCAACAAAAACGACAAATAAAAGCAAATATAGATAAATCAACTAAAGAAGCTAAGATTAATACCTCAGATTTAAATCTTGGTTCTAAAGCAAATGCTCTTGTTACAGCTCATTTTGGTCAACATATAGAAATATCACATAATGACAAAGTATATAATGCTTATCTTAGACAAAATCTAGCTCCCATTGCAGTTGGTGATAATGTAGTTTACCAACCAATTATAAGCTCAGATAATGATGAAGCGGTGATTATTAATATTAAACCTAGAATCAATATATTTGAGAGAACAAAACTAAATAATATAACCAAGCCTATTGCTGCAAATTTAGATCAAATTATTCTTGTTGTATCATTAATACCAAAACCTCAAAATATTCTCATAGATCAATTTTTAATTAATGCCTATATAGCTAATATCCCTGTTATATTAGTAATTAACAAAATAGACTTAATTGATAAAGGCAAAGACTATATTAATATAATTAAAAATATTTATAATAATCCTACTCAAAATCTTAATTATAAAGTTATAGAAACCAGTATTCATCAAAAAGATACTATAGATAATTTATATTCAAATTTATTAAATAAAAGAAGTATTTTTGTTGGTCAATCAGGAGTTGGAAAATCATCATTACTTAGAACTATTTTACCCGAATATAATATTATTACTGGTGCATTAGTATCTAAAAAGAAAAACTTAGGAGCTCATACAACTACAACTGCAAAGCTATATAAGCTGCCTAATAATACAGGTGATGTAATAGATGCCCCTGGGATCCGGGAACTAGGAGTTAAACACTTAAGCAAACCAAATATTACAAGCTCTTTCCCAGAATTTCATAATTTAATTGGTAAATGTAAATTTAAGAATTGCTCGCATACTATAGAACCAAATTGCGCCTTTCTTAATGCTTTAAAAAGTAATTTAATATCACAATCTAGATGGGAATCTTTCCATAACTTTATGCAGGCTTAATTAAGTTATATGCAAAAAGATAAACTGATAAAAAGCTTTATTATACATTCTAAAAAATTAAATAATTCTAATTTAATAATATATCTACTAACAGAAGACTTTGGATTAATTAAAGTTTTTTATAACTATAGTAATTATAATAACAATAAATATAAAAAATCGAAATCAAGCTTAATTCAGCCTTTTAAAACTATTTTAATAAAATTAAATAATAAAAAAAATCAAATAACTCATATAGAAGAATATTTAGAAAAAAATGCTAATAATTATGATAATATAAATCTAAAAAATATTAATAATAATCACTATTACCATAAAGCCTATCTAAATGAACTAATTTACTTGCTTTATAAAAACTATAATAATGATCCCAATTCAACATTATTTAATCATTATAATAAGACTTTATATGAAATTAATATTAATGAAAACATTAATGATATCAAGCTGATTATTCATAATTTTGAAACAAATATTCTAAAAGATTTAGGATATGAGATTAATTTTACTAATATTACAAAATCACAAAATAATGATTTATATTATCAATACAACATAGAAAACAATATATTTAATATAATAAATTTAGATAAATTTACTTTAGGTAAATTAAATATTACTAAAATAACTTTAAGAACTTTAATAAACAATTTAATATTTCCACATAGTATTTTAGAGAAACTTAAAAAACAAGAATATTGCTCTTCTTGCGCTCTAAGATATGCTATTAAAATATTAAATTTTAATATAATTAAATATTATTTAAATAATCAGAAAATAAATAGTTATGAATTCATCGATTAAAAGCATTGGCACAGATTTAGTTCACATATCTAGAATAGAAAAGTTATATAATAAATATAACAATAAATTTGCCCTAAAAATTTTATCTAATTTAGAAATGGAAAAATTTAATAATTTACATAACAATAAAAAAATTAATTTCATTGCTAAAAGATTTGCTGCCAAAGAAGCTTTAGTTAAAGCTTTTGGTACAGGATTTAGGATGGGAATTTGGTTTCAAGATTTTAGTATTCTGAACAATAATCTTGGGGCACCAATAGTAAAATTACACAATAAAGCTTTAAAATTTGCTGATGACAATAATATTAAAAATATTTTAATTTCTTTATCTGATGAAAAACATTATGCTTTGGCTTTTGTTGTAATATCTTAACGGATTATAGACCATATAAATCATTTTGTGTCTTTAAAATCCAATATCTTCATCTTCTTGAAGAGTATCTTTTTTTTTGCTTTCCTTGCCTAATATATCCTTATAAATTTTTTCAATCTCTTTATTTTTAACGACTCCCTCTTTATAAGATGCCAATACTTTGTCAATTTTTTTTAGCTTTTGCAAAGTCTTATTATATACACTAATGATGTCAGTAACAACGGGTTCATTATTTAAAGGATTAGTTACTTCTTCAAATTGTTTTTCCATAATGTTATCCTGATTTTTAAATTTTATTTACAGTTATGCATTTTAAATTTATGTTAATTTTACTGCAGTATTAGGACTGCTTGTATCATTTGCTGCCTCTGGTGTGACGTCTCCAATCTTCTTATTAATCGCATCAGCAGAAATACCTTCCTTCATTATATCTGATAAGCTTTGTGCTTGAGCTTTTAAACCTTCCTGTGCTTTTTCAAGTTCTCGTATCTGTTTTTCAGTTTCTCGTATCTCTTTGTCATTGCATCTAATTTGCTCTTCTTTGTCCATTTTTTGTAGCATGATTAATAGTTTTAACATTAATCCTAAAACTTTACTATCTGTAAGCTCAGAAATTATACCCGATAACTGTAATCGCTGATCTAATTCAGCTACTGCTTCTTTTAATCCTGGATTTCTATCTGTTAATTCTTGAATTTTTGCTTTTAATTCTTCCTTAGTTTTACTTGTTATTTCATCTAATTTCTTTTTTGATAATGACTCTAATTCTTTAGAACGATCACCTCGTTTTTTAACACCTTCTGAAAGTTGATCAGAATGATTCATAAGAGCATCTATTGCATTTTTTGGTTTGGCTTTGGAGCTAAAATTCTTTTTGATCTCGTCTAATTTAGTATTTAAATTACTAAGTTTAGCTTCAATATCTTCTGGTTGCAATGATTCTTCGGCTTCAGATTTTTCTGTATCTTTTGATGATTGGAGCTGCTTTTCTAGATTTAATATTTCCGAATTGATCTTCTTAATTTCTTCATCGCGTAATCTTAACTCCTCAGCATGTTCTTTCTTTAATTCATTAGGATCAAGCCCAAAATCATCAATTGTCGAAATAGCTTTTTTATATTTATGAGAAAGATTTTCAGAATTAAGATCATCTAAATCAATCTCATTTCTTACAAGATATTCATAAGTTTGTTTTTGAGCATCTTTAAATTCTTTTGTTGGATTCTCTACTCGATTAAATCCTTTTTTTATAGCTTTAAGATGTGCAGTTCTTTGCTCTCCTGTTTTTTCTGAATAATGCTTTATTTCATCTAATATCGAGCTAACAGCCTGGGTTTCATTCAATGCTTGTTTATTTTGCACACTAGCATCTTTGGCAAATTTCGCCGATTTTGCATTCTCAAAATATGCTGCACTGGTTAAATTTAATAATTGAGTCGAACCTAATTTTTCCAAAGCACTTTTGGTGTCTTCTCCTTTGTACAGTAGTTCAGGACCGCTTTTTCCTCTTATTTTATTTATTCCATAACCTATTTCATGCTTGATTCTTTTTGTTGTGAGAACTTGAGCATGATGTTTTTGTAAAACATTTCCTATTTTTTGTTGTATTTCTGTTAAGTTGTATTCTTTATTTTTTTCTGCATAATTTTCAACTTCTTTTTTAATGTCATCTTTTATTTTTGATTTATCTCCTTTTAATGGAAATTCTTTTACAATCTTATCTAAGACGCCCTCAAACTCCTTTTTACTTTTTTCCCAGTCTTTACTTTTAGCCTCTAATTTTCCTTGCTCTAACCTAATCGCAGCTTCATTTCTTTCAACAGATAATTTAGCTTTGTCTATGTCCTTTTCTTGCTCTTGAGATTCAATTGGCATAACCTGTATAACCCTCTAACATATTGATTATATTTATTTTATTTAAAATATATTAATTCCCTCAATATGTTGGACAAAAAAGAGCGGCTAAAGTTTTATAGTAAGACAATAAAATGTTGATAATTTTTTCTAATAAAATATTTTTGGGATAATTTTTTTTATAGCTATGCTTTAATACTATAAGAGAAATTTAGGCGGATATTAATACTAATAATTTTGTAAAATAAATACAAAGCTAATATTTGTCACGAAAATATAGAATATTTATAATTGCTTATATATTTCACTACGCAATGTTTATTTAAATCATTGCGTAGAATATATATATATTTAATGCTGTTTACCTAGGTCTAACAGCAGACCTACTAGGTCCAGTTGCTTCATTATCATCGATACTTCTAACGCATCCAGAAGTTTGCTCTGGAACTTGTGGGGCGGCATCTAATAAAGGAGCAGCTTCGGTTTCATTTCCTTTTGAATCATGCTCATTACGCTTACCCATCATATGGTTATCTAATGCTTGACTTACTCTTCGCTCTATTGCATTTAAGTAACGTGCATCAATATCCAATTGCATGGCTTGCATTTCACATAGTAACTTTATTAAAGTTACTATGAATGAATTCTGTAAACCGGCAAGTGAAGCATACATATCCGGCAATCTGCCTCGCATTGAGAGAAGCTGTTTTTCTGTATTATTTTCTGAAATATCTTGATCTATTACTGTAAGAAAGTTAAAAACAGCTTTCTCGCCATCTTTTCCTTGATTTTCAAGCATTGAGATATATGACGCTAGAATTTCATCTGTTTCTAATTTTCGATTTTTAATTAATTTGCTTGCATTTTTTGGCTTCAATAAGATTAAACTTGGAACAACATGACTTATATATTGTTGTCTATGAAAATGATTTCTACCTTCTTCCGTATTTAAAGTCTGACTATTTTCTGCTAATTGATTATTTGCATAAGTCATCGCTCTTTTATGAAGCTCTGGAGATTCTTGTTTAGCAAAATTAGATATATCGTTATAGTGCTTATCTTTTAATAACTTTTCATGTAAATCGTTAACACATTGATCTTTGGCATCATTATCCCATGCAATAGTTAATCTTTCTTCAAGATGCTTTGGATCATAATTTTGCTGTGTATTTTGATTTGCAAATTTGCTACTTGCCATACCTTAACTCCTAAGTATATTAATTAAAGCTCTACTTAATATAATTTAATAAAATTTAAACAAACTTTAACCTTCTAGTATTAAATTTTCATTAAAATAACAAAAGAGAATAAAATTCAAATATACCTTAGTTTATCAAATTATATATTTACTAGCAACTTATACTATGTAACAAACAAAAAACCTTTATATTCAAATAGATACAGGGAGTCGAACAACTAATTTGTTTCAGTGCTAAAATATCACAATCATTTTACTCCAAATAAATTTGTTCTTGTTTTAAAATAAAATTTGCTTTATATTTACTTTGCAAATATTGGTCTTGTTACTTGCTCAATATGTCTTTTTTATTATATGCTTTAATTATATTTAGAATTATATAACTATATGATATATAATATTTTGAAATTAAAATAATTATTGCAAAGCAATATGAACTTTAAACCACAAATTCTCGATAAAATTAAAAAGCTTAAAGCTAATACCGGTAATAATTTTCTTAAAAATAACCTGTATGGTATAGAAAAAGAAGCTTTAAGAATAACTCAAAAAGGCAATTTGTCTGTAAACTCTCATCCTGAAGCTTTGGGCTCAAAGCTTACTAGTGAATTTATTACAACAGATTACTCAGAGTCGCAATTAGAATTAATTACTCCACCTAAAAATACTATAGAAGAATCTGTTAGTTATTTAGAACATCTTTCTTATTATGTTGCTAATAATATCAACAAACAAATGCTTTGGCCTTGCAGTATGCCTTGCATTTTACCTAATGAAAAAGAAATACCTATTGCTCATTATGGAAAATCAAATCAAGGCAAATTAAAAGAACTGTATCGCACAGGTTTAAAATATCGATATGGTAAAACCATGCAAATGATATCAGGAGTTCATTTCAACTTTTCTTTTTCTCAAGATTTTCTAAGCAATTATACAAAAACCATAAATAATCAAACTATAAACCAAGAGAATATTAATGACATATATATAAATGTAAGTCGTAATTATTTAAGATATAGCTGGTTAATTACTTATGTTTTTGGTGCATCTCCTATTGTTACAGATAAGTTTTTACAAAATAATAGTCCTTCTGCTTTTTATCTAAAACCAGATCCTGAAAACTTTAAGCAATCTAACGAATATTTTGCACCATATGGAACTTCGTTAAGAATGAGTGAATTAGGTTATCAAAATTCTTTACAAAGTAGCAACAATGTCTCATTTAATTCTCTTGATGAATATATTAAAGATTTTACCAATGCTTTATCAACTGAAAATTTAGACTTTAAAAAAATTGGCGTAAAAACTAAAAATAACAAATATTTGCAAATAAACTCCAATAATTTGCAAATTGAAAATGAGCTATATAACCCTATTAGATTAAAATCTCAAAAAAATAAAAATTTATCTAATTTAAAAAATTTATACAATCATGGCATTGAATATATAGAGCTTAGAAATATAGATGTAAATCCATTTTCAAAGCAAGGATTTGATGTAGAACAAGGTTATTTTTTAGAAATATTTTTGTTTTTTTGTACTTTGATAGAAAGCCCTAAATTTTCTAGTAATAAGCTTGAACTATTAGAAATAAAAAATAATTTAAGCAAAATAACCACTTTTGGTCTTCATGAAGGTCTGACTATAAAATATAATAACCAAACTATATTTTTACAAGATTTTATTAAAGACATTTTCGAATCATTAGAAATTATTGCTGATTTTTTAGATTTTATATCTGAATCTGAAACAAAAAATTATTCTAAAATATTTAATAAATATAAAAAGATAATTGATAATAATGAAACTTGCTCTGCAAAAATAATTAAGCAAGTTTATAATAAAGACTCAAAGACATATAATTCTTTTCAAGAATTTGGCCTAAATCTTGCACAAAAATATAGCTATTATTTTGCACATGATTGTACAAAAAATTTAAATAGTGAATTATTAGATATAATAAAACAAGATACTAAAAATTCATTACTAAAATTTCAAGATATTAACAATCAAAACCAAATATCTTTTGATGATTTTTTAATAGATTTCAATAAAAACCAAACCAACTTTAATTAGTAAAAAAGCAATTTAATGAAAAAAAACAATATTAGAAATAAAGCAGGTAAAATAAAAACCTGTTACATCATTGTAAAGTCCATGCTTTTGTTCTTAAAATATTGCACTATTGCTATAATATTGAGCTTTTCTAAAAAGAAAAACAAAAACCAATTAGTCGATACACAACTTCGAATTTGGGCTAAAAAAATTTTGGCTTATCCTCATGCTAATCTTATTGTTAATAATCCAGAAAAAATTCAATATGAAAAAAATCAACCTTATATTCTAATGAGCAACCATGTCAGTCTTTATGATATACCAATTATATATCTATCTGCTCCTGGAACTATTCGAATGATAGCTAAAAAAGAATTATTTAAAATACCTTTATTTGGACTATCAATGAAACGTAATGAAGTTATTTCAATTAATAGAAGCAATAAAGAAAGCGCAATAAAAAGCCTAGAAAGTGCTAAAAATAAAATGAAAAAAGGCATTGTTTTATGGATGGCTCCTGAAGGCACCAGATCTAAAAATGGTGAATTATTAGCTTTTAAAAAAGGTGTATTTGTTTTAGCCATTGAAACAGGTGCCAAAATATATCCTATTGGAATAAAAGGTGCTCATGATATTTTGCCAGCTAAAACTATAAATTTTAAATTAAATCAAAAAGTCGAAGTTAATATTGGTGATCCAATTGATGCAAGTAAATATAATTTAGATAATAAAGAAGAGCTTATAGATTATACTAGAGAGAGAATTAAAGAGCTAATTGAATAAAAATCAATCAGCTCTTTTTTTGATTTAGTTTATAACAATTCTTTAATAGCTTCTTTTTCTTCTAAAAGCTCTTGATGTACTTTTTCTATTCTAGATTTACTAAAGTCATTCCATTCTAAGCCCTGAACGATTTCATAATCTCCATCCTTACAAACACAAGGGAACCCAAAAATTACACCCTCAGGTATGCCATATGAGCCATCACTTGCCACTCCCATGCTTACCCAGTCATCATCCTGTGTACCTAATGCCCAATCTCTCATATGAAAAATAGCTGCATTTGCTGCACTTGCTGCACTTGATAATCCTCTTGCTGCAATAATTTCTGCACCTCTTTTTTGCACTTTAGGAATAAAATCATCTTCAAGCCATGTTTTATCAATGTCATTAGCTATATTTTTTCCTGCCACAGTTACATTAAAAATATCAGGATACTGTAATGCCGAATGATTCCCCCAGATAGTTACTTTTTTAACCTCTGTTGAATCTGTATCAAATTTTTTCGCTATTTGTGATATGGCTCTATTATGATCTAAGCGCATCATTGCGTGAATATTTCTAGGATTAAGACTTGGCGCATTAGCTTTAGTAATTAATGCGTTCGTATTAGCAGGATTGCCTACTATTAATACTTTTACATCTTTTTTAGCATTTTGATCTAAAGCTTTACCTTGTGCGCTAAAAATTTTTGCATTTTCTAATAATAAGTCACCTCTTTCCATGCCTTTAGCTCTTGGCTTTGCTCCAACCAATAAAGCATAATCTACATCTTTAAATGCTTCACTAGGCTCAGATGTTACAACTACGCCCTTTAATAAAGGAAAAGCGCAATCATCTAGCTCCATAACAACGCCATCTAAGGCTTTTAAAGCAGGTGGAATTTCTAACAAGTGCAAAATAACCGGCTGATCTTTTCCTAACATTTCACCAGCTGCAATACGAAATAATATACCGTAAGCAATATTTCCAGCAGCCCCAGTAACAGCAACTCTAACAGGTTGTTTTTGCATAAAATTTCTCCTTAAAATTATAATAAAAAAAATCCCGAAAAATAATTTATATAATTACTTATCGGGACTCAAGATAACTTAAATACTTTACTACAAGTTAAAAACTAAGAATTTACTTCTTTGCTTCATCACCTGATTCTGGCTCTTCTCCACCAAACATTGTAAAACGCTTATTAAACACGTCTACACGTTTAGCAGTATCAATAATTTTTTGCTTACCTGTATAAAAAGGATGGCATTGAGAACATATTTCAACATTTAACTCTTTATCTGTTAAAGTTGAACCTGTTACAAATGTGCTACCACAAGAGCAAGTCACTGTAATATCTTGATAATTTGGATGTATATCAGCTTTCATATAAAATTAAACCTCAAAAAAAACTATTCAAACTTCTGCAAATGCTAAATTATAAAGCAAAAATTTCCTTTTGGCCAGTTTTTGCTCCACCTCGACAAACCCATAATTGTAAGTTTTCTAAATCTGCCAAAACAGTAGCTGCTGTAGCAAATTCACTATATTGACCTGAATAGTCTTCATTACATATAGCGCCGAAAGTTGCACTTCTAGAATCGTCACTTAAAATATTCCAACAATCAGATAAATTAACTGAATCTTTATAAGCACATAAAGATAATAATCTACCATGCCTATAAACAGAATTTAAGTGTCTATCTATTTTAGTTGGAATTTCATATTGTTGCAACCTAGAATCTTGATAATGATTAGTATGCACTAAGGGAATATCTCTTAAAACCTTTTCTGCATACTTGGTGCTTGTTGTTTCAAGCTTTATTCCTGATTGATTTTGAGCTAATAAAAAACTATGGCCAGATAATCTTGTGTTATTTTTAATGCTAGTTGCTACATCTGTAATATTATTCTTTTTTAAAGCATTACTTAGAGTAAACAAATATCCTATACCAATCTCACTATCAGTTGCCATTAAATTTGTCGTCCCAACAGCAATACCTTCTGAATTCATGCCTATTAAAGCAAGACAACCTACGGTTGTTAAATATAAAGTCTCAGGGGCATTTTTTGGCTTTCTTTTGACAACTACTAAGTAATTTACAGCTTCTGCTGACATATCCCAAGTCTGGCCTAAAATGACTTTATTTGATTTAGATATAGAATGAGGCATTAAAAAAGCTGAACAACCTTCATCAGGAGTTTTATTATCCAAAACACCATACATTTGATATATATAGTCTCTTAAATCTGTATAGTTCATTAAAGTAAATAATTTATGAGGCTCTAAATTAGCGCCCTCAGATATTCCTAAAAATTCTTGCCAAAGATCGTTATCATATTTTTCATGAATTCTTAAACAGTCTTGAGCTGCATTTAGAATTTCCACATCGGTTACTAAAACTTTACCGTACTTTTCTTCAAAGTTTTTAATTCGTTGCATACGAGTTTGATAAAACTCGTGTATTTTATCTCTAAAATGTTCGCCAAATGATTGACCCATTTCAAAATTTGTACCTGATACTTCTAAATATTCGAGCATATTAATTCCAAAGTTTTCTTATTTTTAATTATAACTAAATTATACTAAAAATATCAGTTAATTAAATATAATTTTTTATATCTCGCCTTCCAAAAATTTAATAATTCCTGAAAAATCTTTTTCTCCATAACCGCCATTAACATATAAAGAATACAATGCAGCAGCATTTGCCCCTAATGGTGTTGATACATTAACAGAAGTTGCAGCTTTTTGACTTAATCTTAAATCTTTTAACATCATTCTTGCTGTAAATCCTGGTTCATAATTATTATCAGATGGAACATTTTCTATCATATTGGGTTCTGGGCAGTAATTAGACAAAGACCAACATTGTGCTGATGAACTATTTGCTACATCAAAAAACACTTGTGGGTCTAACCCCAATTTTTTAGCTAAAACAAAGGCTTCTGAAATTCCTATCATTGAGATACCTAAAACCATATTGTTACAAATTTTGGCAGCCTGTCCATTTCCTGATATTCCCGTATAAACAACTTTATGAGCTAAAATATTCAAATATTCTAATGCGTTATTGTAATATTCTTTATGACCGCCAACCATAATTGTTAAACTCGCACTCTGAGCCCCTTTTATGCCTCCTGATACAGGAGCATCAATCATGTTCAATCCACGGTTCTCAGCTTCTAAATGCAATTCCCTGCAAACATTAATATTAATTGAAGACGTATCTATATATAAAGATTGTTTTGGCATATGCTCAAAAATCCCATCTGGAGCCAAACACACATCTACGACTTCATCACTATTTTGTAGCATTGTAAATATAACTTCAGAGCTTTTGGCAAGTTCTTTAATTGAATTAGCGGCTTTTGCTCCAAGGTTTACTAAATTTTTGATAGCTGGCTGCTTTAAATCATAAACTAATAATTCATGTCCAGCATTAAGTAAATTTGCCGCCATAGGGGCCCCCATATGACCAAGGCCAATAAATCCAATTTTTGCCATTTAGCTCTCCTTAAACTGATTTCTAATTTAATTTTTTATGAATTAGCTTAGTAAAATTATCCTTATGAAATTATTATAATAGAACAACCAATATATACCAACAAAACAAAACTAAACTAAACAAATAAAACAACTAATAATATTAGATTAACTCCAATTAATTAATATTTCTTCTAACTTACTTGAATATTTCATTATATCTTGTTGTGAATCATAAAATTTTCCAACAAAGCCATGTTTCAATAAAAAATATCCAGTTTTTATAGTAAAAATATTATCATCTATTAATTTTAATAAAGAATTATCTAATACATCAAAAAATAACTGTCCACCATTATTAACGCTAAAATATTCTAACTGTAATAAACTCCATTTTTTATAATTTTTATTTAAATATTTTGATATAGTCTCATCAACATAAAAAATAACTAATTTAAAAAAATCATCATTATAGTTAAAATATTTTTTATTTAAATGAATTTTTTTGTTTATTGATATTCTTGTATCTAAAATAATATTATCTAAATTTAAATCATTACTTTTATCTAAATTTTTTTTAAATTCATTAATAATAGAGACCAGTTCAAAAACTACGTCCCATTTTGGTTCATTAAGCATGTTATTTATATTTCACTTCAATGTTATATTTATAAAAAAATGGCAAAACCACTGAAAATAATTTCTCTAGTAACTTTGTAAAAAAACCTAATAAACAATGATAATCTTTACTATATTCAGACAAAAATAAAATCATATGATAATTACCATCTACTAACTCAATATCAATTTTATTAATGAATTTTTTTAATTTATAAAAAATACTCTTATCATTTTTTATAAAAAAATCTAATAAAAATTTAATATCTTCTTGAACAAGGCGTACTTTATCTGAAATATTTAAAATTTTAAGTAACCTATTATATATTATTTTGCTATCATTATAAGACGCATTAATGCATAAGCTACTAATTGAAAAACATGGTTTATTATTAGAAAACATGTAAATTTGTCTATCAAATTTAATATTAGATAAATCTTGCTGCCAAAAAGCCTCGCCAAAAACTTTGATGTTTTTATAATTATCAATGTCATGTCCTAAATTAAATTCAAAGCTTATTTTATTAGGATAATCAAATTCCCAATAACTATCTTTAGTGTTTTTTCTATCATCTATAGTTAAATTTTCTTTAAAAAAACTTTTAGAATAAAGACTTTTGTTGGTTTGGTTTTTATATAAATAAAGACCGTGAAAATTATACAATCTTGGGTTAATTAAAGACTGATTATTAGCAGTTTTTATTTCATAATTACTTTGGTATAACTTAAAAGTTATAGGCTCTATATTATCAGTAAAATAATTTAATAAAAAAACATTATTAAAATCACAAAAATCTAAAAACTTGTCATCATAGTCATACGTATTTAAATCAAATATATATTCTATTAACGAATTATTAAATGTCGTCGTTTCATGCAAATCTAATATTTCTATTTTTAAAAAATTTAAAATATCACTTGCATTTAAAATAAGCTTTATTAAAAATAACTTACTAAAATTTAAATTATCAAAATCTAAACCTAGTATACTTATTTTTACTTTATATGTTTTTTGTGTTTTTTTATTATTACTTACAACCAAACAACCATACTTAATATTATGTAAAATAATAGCTATATTAAATAAATCAGAATTTTTATATTTATTATTAAAACTTAAAATGTAATTATTACTAATTTCATCTTTATTTATTTTACTAGAAATAAATAGTTTACCATTTTCAATTTTTGACTTTACTGAATTACTATGTAAAAAACTTTGATCATTAAGTGGCGTGCAAATAATTTTTTTATTACTGCTTGCTTCTTTAAAAAACACTTTATCATTAAAATTTATTCTATTTAAACATCTATCTGCTTCTTGTGCTTTTATCGCTATAATAACAGATGGACAAATATTAAATAAATCACTATATATTAAAAACAAATCACTATATATTTTATTGTTTTTATATTCCAAATCTATTTTTTGATATTTTTCTAAAAGCAGATCAAATTCTTTTAGTAAGTCATTATTATCCATATTTAATATTTTTATTCAAAAATAATTTTAGATGCTTTAATATTAGATAAATCTCCAATATTATACTCGGTATTATAATTAATAATATCTAACTCATCTGATATCTTTACTTTATTGCCAGATAAATTAAGCTCTAAGCTTTCAAAAATTTCTACTACAGTAGTATCTGATGCTATTTCTATATCATCTACATCAAACAAAATTTCTTCATTAGATATATCTAATTTACTTTTAGCAGGTATATTACTATTAACTACTTGTAATAAAACTTTATCATCTAAAACTTGAATCTTAGAACTAGAGCCATTTTTACTAACCTTAACCATTATTCCCGCATCATAATTAATATTAATTTCATTCTTCATATTCTAAAGATATCTCCAACCCTTTATCAGATAAACATATTTTATTTCCCATTTTTTCACTGCCTTGATTAAGTGTTAATTTTGATGATTCATTCTCTAATTTTGATTTAATATTTGCAAAAGAATGATTTGAAAACCCAAGATCTATTAAATTTTCTGAATTATTTTTATCAACTTTATCTGAATGATTAACTAATCGCCAATCTATAAATTTATTAATATTTATGTTAAACAAATCTAATTTTAAATCTACTTTTTGACCATTTACTGGCGGTATAAACACTTGCCCAGAATTATTATTAGGGCTATATTTAGCTGTTACTATTTGATTATTATAAAATAATTTAACAAAGCAATATAAACCATCTTCTTTTTCCACAAGATTATATGTTTTTAAACCAGAATCATTTGCTTCATCTGAGTCATCATAAACAATTACACCAGGCATGTTAATAAAATATTCTGAATTATTATATTGAGGTAAAAATATATAATTAATATTATCTAAATATTCTATATATTTAATATTTGCTTTAACATCAAAACTTCTTAATAAATTATTTTCATAATTATATACAGATGAAAAGCTTTTATTAAGAAACTTAAGTTCAGAATAAAAACTAATCATTGGTGCAACATTATTTATCTCATTATTTAAAAAATCAAATTCAACATAGTTTAATAAATCTAAATTTTTAAGTTCATTTTGAACATTATTAAATTCATAATTAATCTCGCAAGTATCATATGATTTAATTGATTTATTAAGATTAAAATCTAATATATCAATATGAAATTTATGATGTAATTTATCTTTATTTTTATATTCTTGATAGTCTTTGTCTTTAGATAAGTAATTAATTTCCTGATTATTGCTAAGATTATTACTATCCTTATTACCATATTCTAGATATTCATTAATAACAAAAGAATCAATATTAATAATTTTGTTATAACCCTCATTGCAAACAGCATGATTATAATTATAATTTTTAATATTTTCTACGAAATTAATATTTAAAGCTTTATTATTAATACCTAAGACATCAATGCTATCAGATATATAATATTGTCCAGATTTATAATTATAAATAAAAAACAGGTTATATTTATCACATATAAATATAATGAAATCATAAAAAGAAAATGTTGTTTTAAATGAATTATCAAACGAATTAATTTTATAACAATTAAGATTAATTAAATCATGTTTAACATTCAATTTTTGGGTATTTATGTTAATAATTAACAAATCAGGAATATTATTATTTATGACTTCTTGCAAAGATTTATTTTTAAAAACATCTAACTTATGTTGCTTTGAAAATACTCCTTTAGCTAAGTCTATAATTTTAAATTTATATCTATAATAATGCTCTGAATGACCGGTTAAAGATTTAGCATCTAAAATTCCATTGTAAAACACGATATCATCACTGTTATGTGACTTAACTTCGAGCTCAGCCTGAATAATGTTTTTTGAATTAATAAAATTAATAAAAAGCTCATTAATATTATCTTTATAACAATAACATTCTAAGTCTAATTCAAAGCCAGATATAAAATTTTTAGATTCAACATAGTTTATTTGATTAGCATATATAATATATTTATTTGATTTTGTGACATCATATAATTTTAAACTTAAAAATAATTGCATATTTATTCTTCATAATAAAGATAAGTATTATCGATATCTAGATCAGTATAAAAACCTAATGTTTTATCTGTCTTAATGAATTTCAATTCTTCTTGATGACTACTTAAATCTAATTCAATATTGTCTTTATCTAGTTTTAAATTAAGTCCTTTTAAAAAGTGCATATTAATATGATCTAATCGAGACAAAGAAGATATTTTAATTTTGTTTAGCATATCTTTTGTTTTTACAGAAAACTTAGATATGTTTATTTTTAAATATATCTTTTTATTTATAAATTTATCAATATCAAACTTATTTATATAAAATAAACTACCATCTTGTTCAAAAATAATTTTATAATAATTACCTATATCTGTATTATTATTAGTAGCATACAATTTTTCAATAAGATTACAAAAGCTAGTTTCTTGATCATAATGATCATACTTTATTATATTTTTAGTGATATTTAACTGCATCTTGTTGCTTGTATCAAAAAACACATAAGATTTTATATAAATTTCATATAATTTATCAAATAATTGACTAGGATGCAGGTTATTATTAATCAAATAATATTCTAATAACAAAACATCACTGTATAATAATTTTAAATTACTATCATTAACATTATTTTCAATGTCGCTTTTAAAATAATAAATTAAATTATAAATTTCCTTATATATATTTTTCCTGATTAAATTATTTGATATATTAAGGCTTGGGTATTTGCATTTTTCCTTAAAAATAAAAGATCCGTTTATGTTATCATTAAAATTTTTATCTATACATCCCAAACAAATATCAAATTTATTTTCACAAGATATATCTAAATGTAAATTATAAACTTTATATTTTATAACATCGTTATATTTATCAATATTCTCACTTTCAATTAGTTCATCTAAAAAACTTATACCTATATAATATTTATTTTTGCTAAAATCATAGTTATTATTCATTTCCAAATAATTGATTTTTGCATTTTTATTAATATTTATATATTTTTTATCAAGACTTACACACTCAAACTTTTCTAATTTAAAAATATTTTTGGCAAATAGGTCTTCATCCAAGGTAATATCAATAATTCCTATTGACTCTAGATTTAACTTTTTAAAAAAATCAAAAGAATAATTTTTAATATTTAACTCAAGACTCTCAAAATGTTCAGGGTAAATATTTTGTCCTACATGCCAAGCAATATTTTTCATACTAAAATGATGCTACGCCCCACTCTTTTGCCATTTTGGCTGTTTGTGAAAATGCCATAGCTAAAATTTGCTGCTCTGGCTGAGGAGCAATTTCAATATCTAAAGTATAATTTTTAGGTGATGTAACTTCTATTGATGCAGAATCATTAATATTAATTGCAAGCTCATCATAATGTTTATTAATAATTCCCTTTAAGTTGTCTTCAACGTGGAAACATGGATAATATGCTTTTTTGACAGGATCATAGTCATATATAACAAATCTAAATTCAACAGATATATTACTTAACTCTGAAAAAATTAACTCTGATGCTTGCTGTTTATTTTTTGTTGATATATTAAAAGACACTCTTAAAGGATTTGCTTTACCACCATCCCAATGAATATTGGCAACAGGCCCAACAATTTTTTCTGATTTATTATTCAACGGATTAATAAGCTCAAGGTCAGTAAAAAATTCTTTAGCTCCAATTTTTAAATATTCCATATGACCAATTGGACTTTGCATATCCTGTTTAAAATTAAATGCTTGATCAATACTACATACTTTACTTAACTTAGCCAATTTATTATTTCTCCTCAACTTTAATAATTATGCTGATAATCTAGTTTCTAAACGTAACATTACTTCCATACCTTCAAACTGAATATGAGGCAAAACTTTTATCTCACAATCATACCAACCTATTTCATGTTGTGTTTTTTTAACTGTTACTTCTGCTTGTTTAAATGGATATAACTTTAAGCTGACCTCATCTGGATTGTTAATTTCAGTTACATATTTCATAATCCATTCATTCAAAGATTTCTCTATATATGCAGCATCAGCATTAGCCCCTATATTATCCCGCATCATTCTTTTAATATAATGCGCTACTCTGGTAATAGATAAGGTATAAGATAAATTAGTAACCATTTCTGAATTTTGACTATCAAATTTATCAACAAATTTTCCAGCTCTTTTTACAGATTGGCAACTGAAAAAACAGGCATTTCCTGTGCCTTTTTGATATACCAAGGGCATAAACCCACATTTTGCCAACTCGTACTCTTTATAATCAGGTATAGCAAACTCTACAGGTATTTTAACTTCATCATGACCTAAAAAATCAAAACTATATACTGGCAGCCCAGAAATCATTCCACCTCCTTTAGGCCCTCTTATATACTGACACCAACCTGTGTTAATAAAAGATTTAATCATATTTTTTGCAAATAAAATCGATGAGTAACCCCAGACAAAATTTTCTTTTTCATAACTTGTCACACTTTCTTGAAAAAACTCTGTTTTATGTGGTACTCGTAGCATATATTTAGGCAAAGTTAACCCTACGTAAGCCGCCTCTTGAGTATCTCTAAATTCATTCCAAGTGCTATATTTTGGGTGATCTAAAATACCTGATAAATCTTTAATACTAGACAGCTCTTCTATATCATTACAACCAAAAAACTGTGGGCCAACCTGAGAAATAAAAGGTGAATGGTTTGCATTAGCAAGATTTGCCATACTTCTTATAATAAACTCATCTTGGGGATTAAAATTAAAATCATATAATCCAATTATAGCTCCATATGGCTTACCTCCATACTGATCATATTCACTTGTATAAGTTTTATTAAATAAACTACTTCCTGTCATATCGACTAAATTACATTCAAAGTCTTCAAGAAGCTCATCCTTTGTAACATCAAGCAAATCTAAGATAACATTAGAATTATTAGGTACTGAATTTAAAATATCTTGTAACGATAACCATATAGACTCTATTTCTTTAAAATCTTGATGATGGATAATTTCATTAATTTGAGATGTAATAACAGATTCTATATTTGATATAAGTTTTAAAATAATACTTTTATTAAAACCTAACTCTATCTCAGATTCATCTAAATTAATTACAAGCGCTGCAATACTTAAAAGTAACCTATCATCATATGAATCATTATTATTTTCAATTAACGATTTATTTAAATTAGTTATTCTATCTATATCAGGATTATAATTTTCGATATTAGCAGATTTTAATAGGTCCACTAAATCTAAAGCAACTTCCATCATTATTCCTTTTTAATATTATTTTTATAATTATTCTTTAGGCAGCTTTAATTCATCAAATTTTTGTAAAACTTTTTTTAAACTTTCAACTTTATCTTTATGTTTAAAGATTTCAACAATAGTTCTTTTGAAATCTTTTTTATTATCAATCAGCGATAATAATTCTAATAATAGTTTCTTTATTAATAATAATGATTTTATTTTTGGAACATTTTCAGCTATTGATTCAGGAGAAAATGAGTTCATGCTGTTTATATCAATATTAACATTTATATTTTGATTATTTTTAGGATCTATTTTATTTAAAACATCTATATTTAGACTTGGACTCATCTCTTTTAATAAAACATCTAAACCTTTAGAATTAAGATTCCTTACCTTTCTATCTTCAAAATTTTGCGCTCTGTCTTTTGAGGTGCCTTTAGAAAGATCCCCCAAAAACAATAATCTTAAAGGCAACTCTTTATTTTCTTTAATACCGTCAATACTTGTTGGGTAACGTAATGTTATTCGTGATTTTGGTAATTCATCTTGAATTTGCATAAACTTCCTCTTTATATTATTTTCAAACATTCTATAGAAAAATATCTTTTTTTCAAACTTTTAAAATCTTAAATTTTAATTTTTTACTTATTAAAATTATTAGATAAAACTAAAAATGGAGGCTCTAATTTATAATTAGATTCAGCATATGATTCATGCTCTAATACAATGCCAACAGATGACTTTTCTTTTTGCAATATTTTTTCAAACATGGATTTAGGTTGCTTCTTTTCAAGTGTGTATTTGCCTGTTTTTTCCAAATCAAATTTCAAATTCGAGACGTAATTCTGTTTTGCATTTTTGTTTTTATTTTTATTATTTTTTACAGATATTTTTTTCTTATAATAACTTTCAAGAAATCTATTAAAGTCATTATTTTGATGTTGCCATACATCTTGAGGTAACTGATGGTATTTTACTTTATTAATTGATTCTCTATTTGTTTCACTAAGATTTCCATAAATAATTGTAAAAATAGTCAATATAAATCCACTAAAAGCATATATGTTTTTAACATATTTAGATTTATCTTTTTTATTATTTAATATAAAATTATTTTGTTTATGATTTTTAAAAAAGTTAATTTGTGTTTTATTTGTAACATTAATTTCATTCAAAAAGTCATAAAGATCTTTTGTCTTTTTATATAAATCTAATAATTCATAGGCCTGTAAAGTTACTAAACTACTATCTAACAAGTCTGATAATTTGCTTTTTATGACTTGCTTTATATCTATTGAGCTTTCTTTATTTAAAGTTACATTAAAATCATCCAGCGCCCCAGAAATCAAAAAAATAGTTTTTACTCTATAATTAATATAATAATTTAGTATCTTATTTATAGCATTAGCATTTACATCTAAATTATTAAAACAATCTAAGTCTATATGAAATATTAATGTGGTTTTCCTGAATTTTTTTAATGTTTTTTTTAAAAATAAATCTGATAAAATATCTGTTTTAGTAAAGTTAATAGTTATGACTTGATTATCATTTAAATTAAATTTTTCATTACTATGCGTACTTTCTTTATTATGTAAATAATAATTAATAATATATAACTTAAATTTTAACTTAAATTTTTCTTTAAAATTTAGTTTTAAATTATTTATAAATACTTTGTATTTTTGTAATTCTTCATTAGTTTTTTGTTTAAATCTTATATTAAAATTAATGCTTTTACTTTTAATAAAAGTAATAATATCTATTAAAAACTTCAAAGAGCTAATTATTACAAAAACTGATAAAAGGGGCTTTAGAATCAAGTCCATCATTTTAAATAAACTTTAAATGAATAAAAAATCATGGAGTTCTATTTCATTGAAAAAATCATCATGGTCATTAGAAATATCAATGCTTAACTTTGATAAATATAATAAAACTGTATTATAATTTGTATAGATATTTAAATTTTTCATTTTAGCTTCTTATTATTATTGTTATTATTAATTCAGTTCATGATACACTATTTGTTCAAAAACACTAGTATCTAAAATGACTTTAGCAAAAAAATATCTGAAAAAACATATCAAAAACTTTGACTTGATAAGTTTTTTAAATTTTATGAAATTTTTAAATGTAACTGATTTTTCGTGCTTGACGTTTCAACCAAATGTTTCATTAAAATCTAACTCATCAATATTTGAAAATATTATTTTTGAAAGCAATGAAATTATTATATTTTTAAATTTTCCTATATCAGTAAATCTAAAATTATTGCTTAATAAAATAGATATTAAAAACACAAATTTATATGGGGAGATAATCAATAAAATATCTAAAGTGAATAATATAATGTTATTGAATATAATAAATCCTAATGTTACTTTCTCTGTTATTTATAATAATAAAAACTTTACTTTGTGTTATATGGAAAATTTTATTAAAAATTTATTTCATGAATATAAAATAAAAGTTAAATTTAAATATACAAAATCATTTGGTAATTTTTATAAGCCTATTTTGACTATTGGGAAAAAAACAAATAAAACTAATGATTATAGTAATCACACTCAAACTATAAAGTTATATTGTGATATTTTAATATATACAGATAATAATCTTTCTGTGATAGAACTTAAAAAACAATTTAGTCAAAAATTAAAATTATTGAAAGTAAATAATCAAATTTCATTTAAGATAATTCATATTAAAAGTTTTAATAACATTTATATAAATAAAAAAAACACTACTTTAAATACTCCTATAGCAAGACTTCCTTTTTTCTTAGATGCTAATTATCATGCCATGCCTTTTTTAATAAACTAAATAATTACTTTATCAACTCTTGATGTAATCTTTGTTATTAATTCATATGGAATTGTATTAAAAATATGTGCTATTTTTTCAACGGGTATATTATTACCCCAAAGTTCTACTTTATCACCGATAGATATATCAGGTATATCACTACAATCAACAACCATCATGTCCATCGAAATTGCGCCTAATATCCTTAATTTTCTATCTTTATAAAACACATAGCTTTTGCTATTATCTGACCAAGGGTAACCATCTCCATAACCAACCGATATTACCGCAGCTTTGATATCTTTTGGACAACAATACTTTGCTCCATAACCAACATAGTCACCTTTGTGTAATAACTTAACATCTAATATAAAAGCTTTAAAACTCATCACCGGTTTTAAGCCTAAATTAATCCCTGTTTTTTTTTCAAACGGAGATATTCCATATAACATGATTCCTGGTCTTACCCACTCATAATAAGAATCATCTTGTGATAATATAGCTGCAGAATTAGCTATGCTCTTAGAGCCATTCCAGTTGTTTGCCAAAATCTTAAAATGATGACGCTGCATTAATGTTATATTGCTATCAGAATCTGCTGCACATGAAAAATGTGACATTAATCCCACATCAAAATCTATTTTCTTTGCTAAATGCAAATTATCAATTACTTGTTTGATGCTACTTAAACTTGATGTATTTAATTTCTTATTATTAATTACACGAAAACCCAATCGATTCATCCCTGTGTCAAATTTAAGCCATATTTTACACAAAGAATTATTAGGTAAATTACTTAATAATTCTAATTGATAGTTATTATATATGACTACAGAAAAATTATTTTTTACCGCTAAATTTAGCTCTTCTTGACTTAAAATACCTTGAATTAAAACTATAGGTATATTTATTCCTGATTGCTTTAAAATTAAAGCTTCTTTTATTCTTGCAACACCAATAAGGCCAATTAGGTCTTTTGCATTGTCTTGTAAAATTTTTGATATTTGAACAGAATCATGGCCGTATGCATCAGCTTTTAACATAGCCATAATATTAGCTTTGCCTATTTTATTCTTAATAAATTTTATATTATGAAGTAAGGCATCTTTAGACAATTCAATAATTGCAGTTCGCATTTAGTTACCATTTTTAATAGCTATAATTATTCATTATAGCCTTCAGAGTACCCCCCAGCAAAGTTTTCGAACTTAGATAATTGACCTGAAAAAACTAACCGTGCAGTTCCTATCGGACCATTTCTTTGTTTACCAATAATAATTTCTGCTGTACCTTTATCAGGGCTGTCTTCATTATATACTTCATCTCTATAAATAAAGATAATCAAATCGGCATCTTGCTCAATTGCGCCTGATTCTCTTAAATCTGACATGTAAGGTCTTTTATTCGGTCTTTTCTCTAACTCTCGATTTAACTGTGATAATGCGATAACTGGAACTTTTAATTCTTTTGCAAGAGCTTTTAAAGATCGAGAAATTTCTGATATCTCACTAGCTCTATTTTCAGAGCCGCCATTCATTTGCATTAGCTGAAGATAATCAATAACAATTAATTTTAATTGCCCGTGCTCTTTTACTATACGTCTTGCTCTTGATCTTAATTCTGTTGGCGATAAAGCTGGAGTATCATCAATCAACATCTTCGTTTCAGAAAGTTGTGATACTGCTGATGAAAATTTTGGCCAATCATCATCAGTTAGCTTTCCTGATCTGACTTTAGTCTGATCTATCCTGCCAATAGATGCGATCATACGCATTGCTAAAGAATCTGCAGGCATCTCCATACTAAATATTAAAACAGGATTATTTGGATGATTCAAAGCAACAGATTCACCTATGTTCATTGCAAAAGTAGTTTTACCCATAGATGGTCTACCTGCAACTATAACTAAATCTCCTTCTTGTAACCCTGATGTCATATTATCTAAATCATCAAAATTAGTTGATGTTCCAGTAATAGTCTCATTTGATGAGTAAAGTTTATCAATTTTTTCAACGGTATCAACAAGAACATCTCTAATACTTAGAGGGCCAGAGCCACGAAAATCTTGTCGCGATATTTCAAATATTTTTTTCTCAGCTACATCTAAAATTTCAACAATTGATTTGCCATTAGGAAAATAAGCCTGCTCAGCTATTTGGTGGGCAATAGCAATTAATTGCCTAAAAACTGATCTTTGCCTAACAATATCTGAATAAGCAATAATATTAGCAGCACTTGGGGTATTTTTAGCTATTTCTATTAAATAAGCGGCACTACCTACATCTTCTAATTCTTTAGTTAATTCAAGACTTTCAGCAATAGTGACAACATCTAAAGGACTTCCTTTATCGGAAAGAGAAGCCATGGCTCTAAACAAAACTCTATGCTTTTTATCAAAAAAGTCTTGTTCAGTTACCATGTGGGATATTTTATCCCATGCGTCAGTTGCTAGCATCAAACCGCCTAAAACAGCCTGTTCCGCCTCAATTGAATGAGGCGTTTGCATGTCTGAAGAAAAAGCTTTTAAACTTTTAGACATGCTATTATCTTCAGCTTTTTTTGACTTGTTTTTATAATCTTTGTATGTAGCGTCTGACATAATGATTATCTTAAATAATTATTTGTCACTAAGAACATTAATTATAATATCTAAATGAATATCACTATGTAGCTGAAGACCCACTTCAAACTCACCTGTTTGTCTAATTAGGCCATGAGGCATAACAACATGCTGTTTCTCAACATCAACATTATGCTCTTTCATAGCTAACATAACGTCTTTAGGTCCGATTGAACCATATAATCTACCTTCATCAGAAGCTTTGACTTTAAGTTCAATATTCAATTTTTCAATTTTAGCTTTATTTTCTTGAGCTTGTTTTAATAAAGAATCAGCTTTTGACTCTAATTCAGAACGTCTTTCTTCAAACTTGCCTAAATTTTCTTTAGTTGCAAAAACAGCTTTTCCTTTAGGAATCAAAAAATTTCTAGCATAACCTGTTTTTACTTTAACTATATCGCCTAAATTGCCTAGTTTTTTAATTTTTTCTAATAATACTAATTGCATTATATTTACCCCTTCTTATATTTAATAACTAATTTTCTTAAATCTATAACTGAATCGCATATGCTTATTAATACTAAAGCTGTCACACAAGCAATAAATGTATATACAAAAAATAACATTATATATAACATCCACAAATACATTGAACTTAGATTCAAAGTTCTAACTGTCCAATGAACAAATGCAAGGCCAGATATTAATAAAACAATAAAACTAACTATATATAATGCTTGCAACCCAACAAAAACAGTATAATTTAGAGCAGATGATAAATTTATAATATTAAATTTTTCTAATATTGTTGTTATAACAGAAACGCCAATAATTAATAATATAAATTTATATATTTTAAACTCTGTAAATTCTGTTGCAAATCCTCCTGGATTAAATAGAGCTGATTGCCAATATCTTGCGGCGCATAATAAACCAAAATTAACAGCAAACAAAATAACCATAAATGCCAAAATTAAATAAGCATAATAATTATTAAATTCTTTACCGCTAATATTTTTTAATGATGATACCGTTTCTTGCATTTTAGCTTGATAATCAACATCGTAAACTTCGCTGTCTGATAATGTACTTGGATCTTGTATTTTTTTAACAGTCCGCTCAACCTGACTTGCTACTGCAGAATGCAATTTTTCCTTAACAAAGCTAATATTAACTACCGCCATTGTACTAAATGCAAATAAAAACACCATACAATGCACAGTTACTTTAAAAGATACTGTATATCTTAAAATAGCTGCTAATATAAAAATTAAGGCACTAACACCCAGGTAGTACAACATCAAATCAGTAAAGTTTAGCAATGCGACATCTTGCGAATCACTACCTGCAAAAATATAAAAAAGTATAAAAGAAATTAAAGATGCAAAAATAGAAGAGCCTATCACTAATGCTAATCCACTTTTAATTCCTTGACGCAAAATAACGAATGCAGATGTTATTAAAGCGAATAAAAATAAACCAGGAAGAGCAAACAAACAACCGTTTATTGCAATGCCTGCTAATCGTTTATTTAAATATATATCTGCAAATCTTTCTGACATAGTCATCTGTATTAGATCTCTATACTTTAATTTTTACTTTTTAATTTAATAAAAATAATAATTATATTTTATGTTGATCACAATAAGGTAATAAAGACATATACCTTGCTCTATTGATAGCTCTTCTTAACATTCTTTGAAACTTTGCGCTAGTTCCTGTAACTCTACTAGGAACAATTTGCCCATTATCATTAATGTATTTTCTTAAAAGCGATACATCTTTATAATCAATTTCTTCAATTTTATTAGCTTTGAAATAACAAAACTTTTTACCACGTTTATAGTTCATTTTAAAAACTCCAAATTTATATTTATTTAATCTACAAATTCAATACATCTATAATTTTAATATTTTGAGCATGCAATACCATAAAACTATCATTCTTAACATTTCTCTCATTCAAATAGCCAAGCACAACAACTTCTTGTCCTGGACACATATCATGAGATATAACTTCCAACTCATTACCATGCATAATAACTTGAATGCTACACTTTACTCTTTGTAAAGCTTGCTTTGTAAATCCACCTGAATTTGAGTTATTAGCTTGCGTCGAATTATGGACAAGCCAAAAACTAGCACTAAAAATACCAGCTGGAGTATGTTTTACTTTTATCTCTTGCGCGATAATTCCTGATAATTTTATTAAATTAATTGCTTCCAAAATTTTAAATATTAAGCTGCTGCAGAATCATGAGAATTATCTTTTAAGAATACTGAACGCTCATTAATTGCTTTATCTTCATTTAAGATAAAATGTCTTAAAATAGCATCATTAAAACGGAAAAGACTAACTAACTCATCAAGAGTTTTTTGATTTATCTCTACATTCATTAAAATATAATGTGCTTTATGAATTTTTTTAATAGGATAAGCTAATTGAATACGCCCCCAATCCTCATAACGATGAATAGTGCCACCATTATCATTAATTAGAGCTTTATATTTATTCACCATGCCACTAACCTGTTCGCTTTGATCAGGGTGAACCATGAATAAAACTTCATAATGTCTCATAAATTTCTCCTTATGGATCATGTTTAAAATACAGTTTAAATAACTATGAGCTATATAATTTTATATATAGCAAGGAGGTATAATAATAAAATACCAATTTGTGATTTTAAAGTATAAACAATCAATTAGCAAGAAAAATTCAAAGCAATATTCAAAGCAAAAGTTAAAGTATAATTAACTAGAGTTTAAATATAAAAATCAAATTGTTATATTTACTGACTTACATAATTTATCAATCTCGTCTGTCGATAATTCAACAGATTTACTTGTAGTTAACCATCTTGGCAATGATATCACGCCATATCTTAGTCTAATCAATCTACTAACATTAACATCTTGAGATTCCCATAGTTTTCGAACTTCTCTATTTCTACCAGTTGATAAAGTTACATGGTACCAATGATTACTATTAGTTGCGCTACGAATTTTAACCGAATTAAATTTATAAATTTCACCATCGATTTCAACACCTGTTTTTAATCTAAGCAAAACATCATCAGATACTTTACCAAAGACTCTAACTGCATATTCTCGCTCTATTTCATAAGAAGGATGCATTAATCTATTAGCTAACTCGCCATTTGTTGTTAACAACAATAATCCAGATGTATTCAAATCTAATCGACCAACGGACACCCATCTGCCACTATTTAATAAAGGTAAATCATCATAAATAGTCTTGCGACCTTCAGGATCAAACTTAGTACAAATTTTTCCCTCTGGTTTATTATATATAATGACTCTTGTATCATTACTTAATAATTCTTTGACATTAATTTTTCGACCATTTACTTGAATATCATCATTAATGCTAACCATAGTCCCTGGAGTTATCACTTCTCCATTAACCATAACCATACCACTTTCGATCCATGATTCTATTTTACGACGTGATCCAATACCACAATGAGCTAATAATTTCTGAATTCTTTGTTTCATATTTTTAAATTAAACTACTTCTTCTGATTCTGATTCTGATTCTGATTTAATATTAGATTCGCTTTCTAATTTTATTATATTTTCTGCTAAAACTTCTGTAATTTCTTGAACTTTATCTTGCTCATCATCTTCTTTAGTAAAAACCGGTAAATCCTCTAGTCTTTCTAATCCTAAATCAGATAAAAATAATTTAGTTGTGGCGTACACTGCAGGCCTACCAGGCACTTCTTTATGACCAATTACTTGAACCCATTCTCTGTCTAATAATTTTCTAATAACTTCTGAACTAACTGCAACACCTCTAATTGACTCTATTTCAGCTCTTGTAATAGGCTGTCTATAAGCCATAATAGCTAAAGTCTCTAAAACTGCTTTTGAATATTTAGGTGGCTTTTCAATAGTTAAACACTGCAAAAAACTTTTATACTTTACTTGAGCCTGAAATCTATAACCTAAAGCTGTATGAACTAATTCAACACCTTTAACAGCCATACCATCAGAATCTTGATAATCAGCCATAAGTTCATCTATAGCTTTTATAATATTTTGTTTATTAATAAATTCAAGTTCTGGATTTTCTTCACCTAAAATGCATACAAAACCATCTTTAATTATTCTAATGATTTCTTTTAGCTCGATATCTTTACCATAGGTAAACAAAATAGCTTCAATTATATTCTTAAGATTTTTTATATTTATTTGATTATTTTCCATAATTAACTTTGTTTTAATTTTAAATAAATTGGCGCAAAAGCCTGATTTTGAATTACTTCTATTAAAAAATCTTTACTTAATTCTAGTATTGCCATAATAGTTACAACTATGCCAACTTTACCTTCTTTAGCTTTAAAAAAATGTGAAAACTCTACATACTCACTATTTATATTTTGAAGCTCTTGTAAAATATTTGTCATTTTATCTCTTAATGATACTTTTTCAGGAGTAATCATATGATGCGCAAAGTTATCTGCTCTTTCTATTACTTTATACATAGCTGCTAATAAATCTGCAGTATCTATTTTAGGCAATAAAACCTCTTTGCTTTTGATAATATTAGATATTTTACTAATATAAATATCTCGGCCTACTCTTGGAAGATCATCTATTTTTTCACTTACTTCTTTAAATCTTTCGTATTCTTTTAATTTTCTAATTAATTCAGCTCTTGGATCTTCTTCTTCTTCATTTTCTACTTTCAACTTTGGCAACAATAATCTTGATTTAATCTCTGCAAGAATTGCTGCCATGGATAAATATTCTGCTGCAAGCTCTATTTTTAGTGAATCCATAAAAGAGATATATTGCATATACTGTCTTGTAATCTCAAAAACAGGAATATCCAAAATGTCTAAATTATGTTTCTTAATTAAAAATAATAATAAATCTAAAGGGCCCTCAAAAGTTTCAAGAACGACTTCTAAGGCTTCTGGTGGAATATACAAATCTTTAGGAAGATCAGTATAATTTTCACCCAATACTTTTATACCTAATATCTCAGATGTTGCCAATGCCATAACGTACTATTTCAGTTTCATCGTTTAATAAATTAATAATAGTTGTTCCTTCTATATCACAAAACCCTGAATCAATAATTAAATCTACTTGTTTAGATAGTCTATCATAAATTTCATCTGGAACATTCATTGGGCGTTCATCGCCTGGTAATAATAAAGAAAAAGTAACTATTGCCTTGTTATATAATTTCAATACTTCTTGCACTACATTATGATCAGGAATTCTAATTCCTATGGTATTTCTTTTAGTAAGGCTATGTTTTTTATATAAATTTTTTAAAGCAGGTAAAATAAACGTATATGCCCCTGGAGCATTTGATTTAATAAATTTAAAATTTTTATTATTAATTTCTGCATACTCACTAGCTTTTGCTATATCTTCAACTAATATGCTAAAACAATGATCTTTTGAATCACCTCTAATTCTTAAAATTGTATCTATAGCTTTTTTATCATCCATTCGACATCCAATGGCATAACAGCTATCTGTAGGATATATAATAATTCCGCCATGCTCTAAAATATCTACAATTTTTTTAACCAATCTTAATTGAGGATTTTGTGAATTAATAACTAAAAGCTCTGCCATAATACAATCTAATTATTTAAATTTTGAAAATTTATAAATAAATATTATAGCTTATTTTACATGACTTTATATGACTTTTTTGATACAATTAAGCTTATTTATCACATCAATCAAATAACTTAAATTATTATGAAACTTACATTTGATATTTTCAGTTTAATAGCCTTTTTCATCGCATATAAATTTTTTGATATTTATATGGCAACTACCGTACTAATTATTGCTTATTCTTTATTGATTTTAACTCTAGTTATAACCAGAAAACCAATTGATAATACAACTTTGTTTAGTTGGATCTTAATTACTCTTTTAGGTGGAATGACTATATTTTTACATAATGATTCATTTATAAAATTTAAACCAACTATTGTATATTGGCTTTTCGCTATAGGATTTCAATTAAGCCCATATTTTAAAAAACGTAAAACTATGATGGAGCATGCGCTTGAACAGCATATAAATTTACCTAAAAACGCATGGACTAATTTAAATATTTTTTGGATTGTATTTTTCTATATATTGGGCACAATTAATTTAGGTATAGCTTATTATTTTGATACTGATACCTGGGTTTATTTTAAAACTTTTGGGACATTAGGATTGATGATAATTGCTCTTGTTGGACAAATGATATACATAAGTAAATATATAAAATTAGAAAAAAAAAGTAATTAAAATACAACTAAATAATATGATGACCCAAAATAATTCAAATTCAATAAATGATATTAATCTAATTAGAATTAATAAAATGCAAGAAATTTTAAAGAAAAAATTCAATCCAAAGCATTTAGAAATAATAGATAATTCAGCAATGCACAAAGGACATGCAGGTGCAAAATCAGGCAAAGGTCATTTTGAATTATTTATAAAATCAGATTACTTTAATGAATTATCTTTAATACACAGCCACAGAGAAATATATCAAGCTTTAGATAATCTTATGCAAACTGATATTCATGCTTTGCAGATTCATGTTATTTGTTAAAAAAAGTATAAATATTAACTCCTTTTTTCTTTTAGCTCAAATAAGTCTAAATAATATCTATCTAATTATTATATAATTTTTCTATCTAGTTATTGGCGATGTAACTTAAACATAATATTTTAATACTAATTTGTATATAATTAACAATACTTAGTAAAATATAAGTTACACTAACGACTGAAGCTTAAACTCTGATTAAACACTATAAATAACATGATAAAATCCAAACAAAATAATATATTAGTCTTTAATTGTGGTAGTTCCTCAATTAAATTTATGGTGATAAACCCAGATTCAGAAAAATATCTAATCAAAGGCATCGCTGAAAATTTAAATGCTGAAAACCCTATGATATCTATAGAGTTATCTCATAAATCTTTATATAAAGACTTTATTTTGGCACAAAATGACTATAAATTTGCTATAGAATTTATAGTTAATACTCTAAAAGCACAACATAATTTATTAAATTCTTTATCTGGTATTGGTCACAGAGTAGTACATGGCGGTGAAAAATTTACTAAATCTGCTTTAATAGATAATCAAGTTGAACAAGCAATATCAGAATGCATTCCATTAGCTCCGCTGCATAATCCTGCTAATTTAATAGGTATTAAAATAGCCAAGAAAGTGTTCCCAAATATACCGCACATTGCAGCCTTTGATACATCATTTCATCAAACTATGGATGAGACAGCTTATTTATATCCTGTGCCTTTTGAATGGTATACAAAGCACCAAGTTCGTCGTTATGGTTTTCATGGCACTAGTCATAGATATATTAGCTTAAAAGCTGCTGAATTTTTCAACAAACCTATAGATAAACTGGCTCTAATAAGTGCTCATTTAGGAAATGGCTGTAGTGCTTGTGCTATTTTGAACGGCAAAAGTGTTGACACGACTATGGGACTTACTCCATTAGAAGGCCTTATGATGGGAACAAGAAGTGGCGATGTTGATCCAAGTTTGCCAATATATATGAATCAAAAAACTAATATGGGTTTTGAAGAATGTATAAACAACTTAAACAAAAAAAGCGGGTTATTAGGAGTTTCACAATTAAGCATGGATATGCGAACCTTAGAGTCTCAAGCTGAAAAAGGCCATAAACAAGCAATGTTAGCAATTGATTTATACTGTTATAAACTAGCTAAACATATTAGCTCTTTATTAGTACCTCTTGGAAAACTAGATGGCCTTATTTTTACAGGTGGAATTGGAGAAAACTCTGTATTAATACGTCAAAAAACCACAAATTTATTAAAAGCTATTGGACTTAAGCTAGATCAAAATAAAAATGCTAATCTTAAAAGAGGTAATGTTGGAAATATTAGTATACCAGGCTCTCCTAAAATATTAGTAATACCAACTAATGAAGAGCTAATGATAGCTAAAGATACAATAAATATTATAAATAATTAATAAGGCAAATTGTGAACCAAATTATTTTATTAGCCCCAACCCACCCTGGAGTTGGGTTAATTTCAGTATCCATGGGCTTTGTTAGAGCACTTGAATCTCAAGGGGTTAATACCTTACTATTTAGTCCAATTCAGTTTTATGATGCATCTGCTTCTGACAATATTTCAGGAAAAGTAATTAATTCTGATATTAGTTTTGAAGACGCTGAAACCTTGGTATCAGAAGGAAACTCAGATATTCTTTTAGAAAATATTACCGAACAATTTGAAGCTATCAAAAATACAGCCAATACTATTGTTATAAAAGGCGTTCTACATAGAAACAATAAGACTCTTGCAGCACAACTTAATGCTCAAATAGCAAGATCACTTGGGGCCTCTGTTATTATAGTCACAAATTCTATTAGTAAATCCTCAAAAGAGATTAATGAACTTATAGAGTTAACAGCGATTCCATATGGCGGAATTAAAAACTCTCGATTAATTGGAACTATAATTAATCAGGTAGAAGGCCCTAAAGCGATTCAAAATACAAATATATTGTTTGAAGCGGAGCATGAAAATATTATAGATTTTTCTTTTAATAACTTTTCAAAACAAGCTTACAAAAATTTAACTGTATTATCAAAACAATTTCAACTAATTGGTGCAATTCCTTGGGATAGAAAATTATCAGCCCCACGAGTCATAGATGTAATTAAAGTAATTGGCGCTGATATTATTGCTGAGGGGCAAATAAAAAGCCAAAGAATTTTTCGTATTAGTATATTTGCAAGAACAGTAAATAACCTTTTATCATCAATGACTCCAGGAACTCTAATTGTTTCAGCTGGAGACAGAATAGATATCTTAATGGCTGTATGCCTTGCAGTAACATCAGGTAAAACTATTCCAGCAATAATTTTAACTGGAGGATATGAATTATCAGATACAGTTAAAGAATTTTGTGCAGCTGCAATAAGATGCGGCCTTACTATTTTATCTGTACCAACAGATACTTTTCATACAGCGATTATGTTACAAAATATAAAAATTCCCCCACCATCAGATGACTCAGACAGAATTGAATATACTAAAGATTTTATTGCAAGATATATTGATAAAGAATGGATCAAGCAACAAGCTGCAAAAGTTTATGAAAAACAATTATCTCCCCCAGCCTTTAGATTCCAGATTATAGAAAAGGCCAAAAAAGCCAAAAAAACTATTGTGCTACCAGAGGGAAATGAGCCTCGTACAATTGCTGCTGCAAATGTTTGCGTCACAAGAGGCATCGCTAATTGCATATTACTAGGAGATATTGAGGAAATTAAAGTTATTGCAAAAAATAATTCTATAAATTTACATCCTAATATAGAAATTCGTGATCCTAGTTCTATTATTGAAGAATATGTTGAACCTATGCTCAAAATTAGAGCACATAAAGGTTTAACTGAAATAATGGCTCGCGAACAATTAAAAAACAACATAATCTTAGGAACTATGATGCTAAGCGTTGGTGATGTTGATGGGCTTGTATCAGGAGCGGTTCATACAACAGCAGATACAATACGCCCTGCTTTTCAATTAATAAAACCTGCACCTTCAGTAAAGCTTGTATCTTCTATATTTTTTATGTGCATGCCCGAACAAGTTTTAATTTTTGGTGATTGCGCTGTGAATCCAGAACCAGATGCTGAATCTTTAGCAGATATAGCAATTCAAAGTGCTGAGTCGGCTAAAATTTTTGGTATTGAACCTAAAATTGCGATGATAAGCTACAGTACTGGTACGTCTGGCTCTGGCACTGAAGTTGAAAAAGTAGCTCAAGCAACGAATATAGTTAAAAAATTAAGACCTGATTTATTAATTGATGGACCACTGCAATATGACTCAGCAATAATACCGCAAGTTGCCAATAAAAAAGCACCTACAAGCCCTGTTGCCGGTAAAGCAACCGTTATTATTTTTCCTGATTTAAATACAGGAAATACGACTTATAAAGCCGTACAAAGAAGTGCAGATATTTTATGTATCGGTCCTATGCTGCAAGGACTTAACAAACCTGTAAATGATTTATCTAGAGGCGCGACCATTGATGATATAATTTATACTATCGCTATTACTGCGGTGCAATCAACCATATAAATATTTTAGTCTTTAAATTTACTATCTTTAGCATCTATAAAAACAAAATTATCTCTGTTACCTATAGAAACAGATGGTCAAAGCTACAAATATTAATAGTAATTATATCACTTTTTTAATTTATTGGGATTGGTATAAATTGTCTGATAATTAATCTGTATAGTCTGCTCTAATAATTAATTAGTATTGTTATCAAACGTAATTTTTCAATATTACGATTATAAATTATTTGAACTATGTTAATATAAATTGTTTAAAATCAATTTTATAATTATTAAATATCAACGCATGATTAAGGAAAAATCTATGAACAACAATGAAAGTATACTTACTACCACTGATGATTTATCACCATGGTGGAGACGAGCAGTAGTCATTGTAATGGTATTTGGGTTTTCTATTTTAATACTGCTAACTTCAAAGGTCTACTATGATGCCCCCCCAATACCTGAACGTGTTATAGATAGTAAAGAGCAATTAATATTTAGCAAAGATAATATTTTGTCAGGACAAGCGGTATTTCTTAAATACGGTTTAATGAATAATGGAAGTATATGGGGACATGGAGCTTATTTAGGTCCAGATTTTTCAGCACAATATCTACATAATTTGACAGAACAAATGAGTGATTTTATTGCTCAACAAAGATATAAAAAATTGTTAATTGATTTAGAAAATGATGAGCAAGATATTGTACGCGCATTGGTACGAAGTTCTTTAAAAAAAAATTCCTATGATCTAGAAACAAACTCTTTAGTATTTACAGAAGCAGAAATAGCATCTTATTATCAACAAATTAATAATTGGAGAAATTATTTCACTTCTCCTTCTGGAAATGGAGGGTTACCAAAAAACTTTATTATACATGAAGATGAGATTAAGGATTTAACAGCTTTTTTTGCATGGACAGCCTGGGCATCTGTAACTAATAGACCCGATAGCTCCGTAACCTATACTAATAATTTTCCGTATGATCCTGATGCTGGCAACCTACCTTCTGGAACTGCACTTTTTTGGAGCGCTGCCAGTCTTATTGCATTGTTAGGTGGTATAGCACTAGTTCTATTGGCATTTGGGAAATTTGATTACTTAGGCTGGAAACGTAACCCCAGTATTATGTCACCTAGCTTTAAAGTTGGGCGACCGACACTTAATCAGCGCGCAACCATGAAGTTTTTTGTCATTGTAGCTTTGCTATTTCTAGCACAATCATTGGTTGGCAGCCTTACTGCTCACTATCGCGCTGAGCCAGGCAATTTTTTTGGCTTTGATTTATCGTGGATATTTCCGAGTAATATTACGAGAACTTGGCATCTACAATTAGCTATCTTTTGGATTGCTACATCTTACGTTGCTGGTGCATTAATTTTAGTAGATGAGCTTGGCGGACGAGCAGTAAGATATAGTTCATTATTTATCCATATCTTGTTTTCATCTTTATTGATAGTAGTTATCGGTAGTCTTATTGGTGAATGGCTGGGAACCTTTCAATGGTTGACCAAATACTGGTTTTGGTTTGGTCAGCAAGGCTGGGAATACCTTGAACTTGGACGTGCATGGCAGATAGGATTGGCACTTGCATTGATTTTTTGGTTTATATTGTTAGTAGTTAACCTTAAGCCAGTATTTAAAAACCCAGAATTGTCTGAAATATCACGTATTTTTTTATTTGCTGCTCTAGCAATTCCAATTTTTTATCTGCCAGCAATGTTTTTTGACAGTACTACTCATTTTTCAATTGTGGACACCTGGCGATTCTGGATTATTCATTTATGGGTAGAAGGTTTTTTTGAATTTTTTGTTACTGTATTAGTAGCCGTAATCTTATTGGGACTTAATGTAGTAACAAGACAGACGGCTCTAAGAGTAATTTATTTGGATGCTATTCTTTATTTTGGTGGTGGTTTAATTGGAACAGGGCATCATTGGTATTTTAATGGTCATAGTGAAGCCAATATGGCACTAAGTGCAATTTTTTCAGCGATGGAGGTCGTGCCTTTAACTTTACTTACTCTTGACGCTTGGGACTTCGTTAAAGTTACTCAAGCACAGAAATCTCCATCAGGACTACCTATCACAGTTCCTCACAAATGGACATTTTATTTTATTATGGCAGTAGGTGCATGGAATTTTATCGGAGCAGGAGTATTAGGATTTCTGATAAACTTACCAATAGTCAGTTATTTTGAAGTTGGTACAATGCTAACTCCTAATCACGGTCATGCTGCAATGATGGGGGTTTTTGGAATGTTAGCAGTGACCTTAATGGTTTTTTCGATGCGACATGTTTCTACAGATTCACAATGGAGACATTTAGAAAAATATGTAAAAATTTCATTTGTCGGTTTAAATTTAGGGCTGTTCATGATGGTAGCATTTAGTCTATTTCCAGGTGGCGTATTACAATTACAAGATGTTTTACAAAATGGTTACTGGCACGCACGAAGTTTAGCTTACACCGGTCAAAATACTGCAAGATTAATTGAATGGTTAAGAACACCTGGTGATTTAGTTTTCATCATATTTGGTATTTTACCAATTTTATATGCTGCAACTAGGTGTTACTTAAATGTAAAAACAATAAGCGAGAACAATGATGAACAATTATCAACAAACTAATATAAAATTACAAGTCTATAAGCAAATCGAACTAAACAGCGAGAAAAACCTTCAATTTTTTCTTGATAAACACAGTACCAAAGAAGGAAGCTGGGGACACTTAAAAGTCAATGAAGGTACTATTGATTTTGTTTTTCTGGATGGAAATGGAAATGAGCTCTCTTATAATACCTTAAACTCGCAATCTCCTTCGCTGATGATACCTCCTGCATCATGGCATAAAATTGCCTCGACAAGTGCTAAATTCAGTGCCACCTTACAGTTTCACTGCCAATCGCATCGCTATTTTGAAAAAAAACATCACCTAGCGCCTATCCATCATGACTTATGGACCATTTATCAAACTTATCTGCTAGACCGAGAGAAAATGTCGATATTGGATGTTGGCTGCGGTTCAGGTCGAAATCCATTATATTTTTCCTTATCTGGGCACGATATTATCGGTGTGGATAAGAATGAAGATGCTATCGAAAATATTCGTCATATCGCAGCAAAAGAACAATTATCAAACATTAAAACCCATGTTCTTAATTTGAACCAACCACTTCCAATCAAAGATAAATCATTTGATTTCATCTACTCTACCATGGCACTGCAGTTCTTAAAGCAGTCAAGTATTAAGCCATTACTGACAAAAATGCAATCGCTAACCCCAATAGGTGGGATGCATTTTCTGGTTTTCCCCATCAAGGCAGAACTCTATAGCTACCCTGAAAATTTTACTTATCTGGCAAAAACAAATGAGTTGTATCATTTTTATCAAGATAGTGGCTGGTCAATTTTGGAATACAAAGAAAAGCCAGGTCAACTGCATAAACTAGATGAACACGGCAAGCCCAAACAAGGTATCTTTGGTCAGTTGCTTGCTCAAAAGCACTTATAACGCCTTAATGGAGAGCTAATGAAAAAGGAGGTAAAACCATCCTTCAAGTGTATTAGTTCTGACCTAATCGTACATTCGACTTGAAAAGCAGAGAGTTATCCGTCTTGATTAAAAGGTGTCTTAAATCTTTAAATCAAACTAAGAGGTAACTCTACTATTTATCAATATGATAATAAGCCATTAGAAATTTAACCGTTATTTCAAAGTTGGTTATAACATAAATATATTGTGTTTATGAATTAAAACATGCTGTTACAAAAGCATCAGTATAAATAAATGATGAGGGTACTCCAGCCAAAAAAGCTTTAATTTTTAATTTATTAGTAGTTTCTTCTGGACCACAAATAAAAAGACGAACTTTTTCTACAATACCTTCAAAACTTTGAATAAGTAAATTTTCAATAGATGCTTTTTGTATTAACTTACTATCATTTAAAACACATGGTATGTACTTAAAATTAGTATGCTTGTTTTGAAGCATTATTAATTCATTATGAAAATATAAATCAGCATCATGGACACCACCATGTATTAAAATGATTTTACCATCATGTTTACTTTTTAAAACGTGATTAACTATACCTATAAGTGGAGCCACGCCTGTACCAGTTCCAGCTAAAACTATGGGGAAGGATTGATTTTCAGGATTATAATAAAAGCAATCTCCCATTGGACCTCTAATTGAAACAGACGAGCCTACTTCGGCTTGATGAGTCAACCAATTACTCATTAAACCATTAGGCATCAGCTTTATATGCAATTCAATATAATCTTTAGGTATATTTGCTATTGAATAACTCCGGACAAGATGCCTTGAAGCAACAAGATTAATATATTGTCCAGGTTTAAAATCACTTGCTTTATCTATAGAAACTCTAACTCTTAATACATTATGATTAAGCATGGATAGGTCTACAATTTTTGAATAAATATCCGTGTCATTTTGCTTAGGTAATTCTATTGATATATCTTCAGTTGGTTTACACTGACAAGTAAGAAAGTATTTTTTTACAACTAGCGTAGGCTTTAATCCTTTTTGAGATTCAGGCGGAACACAACCATCAACCAGCTTAGCAAGACATGATTGACACGTTCCTATTTTACAAGAAAAAGGAAAATCAACCCCTTGTTTTTGTAAAGTATCTAAAACCGAGTCAGTTCCATCAACTGAATAACTTTTTTTATTATATATAATATTAGACATAAACTTAACGATTTAAAACATCATCTCTAACACTATTTGCAATAGCCGCAACTTTTGTTATATCTTCTTCTTTAGCACCAAGTTCTGTTAAAGTACTACCAAGAAGCTCAATAATAATATCTACATGAGTATCATTTAAACCCTTTTCTATTAAGTGACGATGACCTTCACGCATATCATTTCCAGTGTAATTATTAGGACCTCCAAATACCATTGTTAAGAACCCTTTTTGTTTTTGAATTTGTTTTTCCATATCTACTCCTTCAAAAAAATAATTAACCTTATCATTAACTAAAACCTTGCGATAAAAAATATCTACAGCCGTATTGACAGCATTTTGTCCACCCAGTCTTTCAAATAATGTAGAATCAGTCATAATTAAGTTCTCCTAACAATAAATTATAAGATGTATTTTAAATACATCTTATAATTTATTAACTAAATATGCAAATATTTCATAAAAAAGAAGGTTACTATGCAGCTTACACAATTTACTGATTATTCTTTACGCGCACTTATTTATATAGCATTACAAGATGGAAAAACATGCACTATCGCTGAAATAGCATTAAGTTATAATATTTCAAAAAATCATTTAATGAAGGTAGTACATCAATTAAGTAAACATAATATTTTAAAAACTATTAGAGGGAAAGGTGGTGGACTTTTACTAAATACAACACCTGATTTAATAAATCTTGGAAATTTAGTTCAAAAAATTGAACCTAATTTTTTTATTGTAGAATGCTTTGATAAACGTAATAATAAATGCGTGATATCGCCAGTTTGTAAATTAAAGAAAATTTTATGTGAAGCTAAAAAAAACTTTATTCAAACGCTTGAGCAATATACCTTAAGAGATATAATCCAAAATAATAAAGAATTGGAAAATATATTAATTAAGCCAAATAATAAAAATCTATAATAATTTATTTATATGGTGATTTTTTGACGCTTACAATTAACTGGTGATATAGTTAGCAAATTATCAGCTAAAAAAATTTGGTTCTGATAAGATTATAGCTGTATTAGAGAGAGTGCTCAATTGGCATGACGATAATAACTTTTAACTCAATATATATCAGATAGAACGCCAGAAGTTTATAAGACAAGGAATTATGATACAAAATATATTCCACACTTTGGAAATCACCCTTCTCTTAAAGCAACATCAGAACACAAAATAAACTTTAATATTTTACTTGATACAAGTAAAGACCATCAGGCTTTGCGGTATTAACAGCAGCTGATCTATTTTTGGCTTTTAAAACATCTAAAACCCAAGAGTATTCTTTAGCTCCTTTGCCTACATGTAACAAAACTCCAACAATATTACGCACCATATTATGTAAAAAAGCATTTGCCGTAATTTCAACACAAATTAAATTTACATTATTTAATAAATAATGTTTATCTTTAGATATTTTAATATCAAGTACTTTTCTAACAGGGGTTAAAGATTGGCAATGTGGACCTCTAAAAGATGAGAAATCATGTTCGCCTAATAAATAATTTGCTCCATTTTGCATTGACTCTAAATCTAAATCATAACAAACCCAAGTCATCTTATTATTTAATAAAGCATTTCTATATTTACTTGAATAAATAAAGTATTTATAAGTACGCTGTTTAGCGCTAAACCGTGCATGAAAATCACTATTGTCAAATCTTGCATTAGAGATTGAAATATCTTTTGGTAAAAAACTATTTAGCCCTTTAGTATAGGCGTTTATTTCTCGTGTTTTATCTGTATCAAAATGAACTATTTGACTTAAGGCATGAACTCCTTTATCTGTTCTTCCTGCGCATACTGTATTTATCTGCTCAACATCTAAAATAATCTTTAAGGCTTTTTCTAGCTCTCCTTGTACTGTCAAAAAACTAGACTCTTTTTGTTTTTGCCAGCCACGGTATCTAGTGCCGTCATATGCTAAATCTAAAACTACGCGCATTGTTCATTATTTACAGAATAAAATAAGTTTTTTCTAATTTTATTTAAAAAATTAGCACTAAAAGCTACAAATATTATTAAATACAATAAAAATCCTAATGAACCTTTATTAAAGTTCGATGCATATAAAGAACTAATTACACAAAAGATACTCATAAATAAAGAAAAAATAGCCATCCGCATTCCCATCGGCTCAGTACATGAATCAACCGCTAAACGCTGCAAACTAGAAAAAGATAATGCTGAGCCAAAACCAAAAATACTTAAAGATAAAATTAAGCCATATATAGAATTATTAAAAAATAAATTAGTAGCTAAAGCTGACATTCCAGATATAAAAATAACATTACAACCAAAATTTAAAGTTTTCTCTATGCCGTTTTTATTGATCAATGTTTTTACAACTTGTGCACCTACAATGTAAAAAGAAAAAATTATTAACTGATAAATAGCAAAGTAAGTAGTGCTATGATATAAATCTTCGATTATAAAAGGCCCTGCAACCAGCCATGCTATTATGACTGTTAGATTAAAACAAGGAATTATAGTACAAATTAAAAATTTATTATTCCTAAGAAGGCTTATATAATCAGGCAATAATTTTTTAAAGCTTATATCTGTTTTTTTAGATTTATCCAAACTTTCAGGCATAATATATGCTAACAAACCTACTGAAACAACAGTAAGACCTGCAATAAACCAAAAAATTAATCTCCAACTAGATAGTTCAATAAAACCTACCCCAATTACTGGTCCTAAAGCTGGAGCAAGAATAGTAATATTAGCCATTAAAGCAATTGTATAAATAGCTCTTTTTTGATCTAATAGTTCATGAATCGCTGCATATCCTGCAACTATAACAGCACACACAACCATCCCTTGAATTATGCGCATTGCTAAAAATAAATATATATTACCCGTTATCGCACAAACTATATTAGTAATGAAGTAAATTAGACCGCTTATAACTAATATAGGTTTTCGTCCATATTTATCTGATAATGGTCCTAGTATTAACTGGATACTGGCTGATCCGACAAACCATAAGGTTAAAGTTAATCTGCCACCATAATCAGTAGTTGATAAATCACGAATTACATCTGGAAGCGCGGGTAAATACATATCATTTGATAAGTAAGCTGCAGATTCGTATATAACCAATAATAAAGGAAACAAATAATATAGATTAAAGTTTTTAGATTTCATACTACTTAAAGTTTAAATTTATAGTTTATAATTTATAATTTTTTCAAACAATACCGTTAAAAAGACTCCTTGCATTATATATAATTCAATAACTTTTCTGCTATTTGAATACTATTTAATGCGCCACCTTTTCGAACATTATCAGATACAACCCATAAATTGATTCCATTAGTATTACCTAAGTCTTGACGAACTCTTCCAACAAATACAGTTGCATTATCAGAATCACTTTCAGCCCTAACATGTTCAACAGCTGTTGGATATTTTAAATTTTCAACATCATCAATTAATTTTACAGCATCATAATTATAATAAACATCTTCTATAGCTTCTTTAGATATTTCTCTATCTGTTTCTATATATATAGATTCTGAATGCCCAAAAAATACTGGAATTCTAACCGCAGTTGGATTAACCGCAATATTGTCATTATGAAAAATTTTTTGGGTCTCTAAAATCATCTTCATTTCTTCTTTAGTATACCCATTGTCTTGAAAATCATCTATTTGTGGTAAGGCATTAAAAGCAATTTGCTTCTTAAAAGCGACGAAATCTTCTGTATCACAACTTTTACCACCTAATAAATTAGTCGTCTGATATACTAACTCGTTAATTCCTTTTTGCCCCGCACCAGATACAGATTGATAAGTAGATACTACTATTTTTTTTATACCAAATGCATCATATATAGGTTTTAGCGCAACAAGCATTTGTATAGTTGAACAATTTGGATTAGATATAATATTTTTTCTATTATAAAATTCGATATCTTCTGGATTTACTTCAGGAATTATTAAAGGAACATCAACATCATTTCTGTAATGAGAAGAATTATCAATAACAATAACACCAAGCTCAGTTGCTTTTGGAATATGTTTTTTTGATACCTCACTTCCTGCCATAAAAAAAGCAATATCTACGTTTGAAAAATCAAAACTTTCTATATTTTGTACTTCACATTCTTTATGTTTAAAAAAAATACCCTCGCCTTCAGATTTTTTACTAGCTAATAAAAATAAATTACCTACAGGGAAATCTCTTTGTGCAAGTAACTCTATTAATGCACGCCCGACAAGACCTGTTGCACCTACAATTGCTATATTATACGTATTCATGCTTAATTTAACCTGTAATTTAATTTAATAATCTTTTCTGAAAACACTTGAATCTAAGTCTGTTTTTTTCATAATAAAAACTCCACTACCGCCATTTTCAAACTCATGCCACAAAAAATTGATATTTGGGTATCTTTTATGCAAATCTAGTTCATGATCACCTAATTCTATTACTAATAAGCCATTTTCATTAAGATAATTACCAGATTGCTCTAAAATTTTTACAACAAATTCTAAACCTTGCTCTTTTGCATATAAAGCTTTTCTTGGTTCATGATTATATTCTTCTGACATTGCATCTAATTCTTCTTGAGTCACATATGGAGGGTTAACAACAATCAAATCATATTTTTTACCAGGAACTTTATCAAATAAATCAGACTTTATTAAAGTTACATTATTTTCTAAGTTATAATCAGACACATTAATTTTAGCTACTTCTAATGCATCATCACAAATATCAATAGCATCAACTTTAGCATCTGGATATTGAATTGCCAAAACACAAGCTATACAAGCACTACCGGTACAAAGCTCTAAGATATTTTCTGGATCAACTTCTATATGAGGCTCAAAGTTATTATTAATCAATTCAGCTATTGGTGATCTTGGTATTAATGCACGTTCATCGATGTAAAAAGACATACCACTAAACCATGATTCATTTGTAATATAAGCCAATGGTTTTTTTTGAACTATACGCTTAATCAAATATTCCCAAATTTTAGCTTTCTCAGAAAGACATACTTTTGAATCTAATATATTACTAAATGCACTCTGTGGAATTTTAAAACAAAAATATAAAAGCAACAAAGCCTCATCCCAAGCATTATCTGTTCCATGGCCAAAATACAAATCATACTCTTCGAACTTTGTTACAATCCAACGTAGAGTATCTCTTATCGTTACTAGTTCATGAGTAAACTCTTCTTTAAACTTAGTAAAATCTGGTAAATTTGATAACATAACTTTTTTAATTTAAACTCTCTGTGATTTTCTTAAACTCTCTAAATCCAAATATATAAGCAACAATTGCGCTAAAAAATATACCCAACATAAATAATGGCATCAACAGCGCACTGTGACTAGGAATAAAACTATATACATAAGTAGCAAAAAAGCTACCTAATATAACAATAAAGCTCATCATTGCAGAACCATTTGCCTTGTCGCTATGTTTTCCAATAGCATATATAGTCGCGTTACTATAAATCATTGGCAAACCAAACATAACGACTGCTAAAGGTAGTATTAAACTATAAATATTAATGTAGTTAAAATAAAACAATCCCAGCATTAATAAGCAACCAGAAGTACTAATACTTAAACCCAAATTCATAACCGTAAAACCTTTATAATGCTTACTAAGAGCTCCTGATAAAAAAGATCCTAGGATTTGGGTACCATAACTTAAAATTAAATATAAACCATAGGTCTCTGCTTTAATACCGATTATATCCATAGCTATAAATGGTGCAGCAGTTGCAACAACATAAATTATGCTACAACAAAAACCATATACTAAAGAAAAATAAATTAAGTTCAAATTTTTAATAGCATTAACATAACCAAAGACTGTTGTTGATAATTTAATAGGCTTTTTATTTTCTTGAGTCAATGTTTCAGGCAAAGTATAACAAGCTATTGTTATAATAATTCCATAAACAAATAAAGCATAGATGCAATATTCCCAGCCTAATTGAGTTACTATAAATCCACCCGCCGCTATTGCTATAGCAGGAAGCACGGCAATTGAAACTAAAACATAACTAATAACAGTTCTTGCTCTTTGCATTGAATAATAATCATTAATTATCGTATAAGTAATATTCATACCAACACTTGCTCCAAGTGCCATAATAAATCTGCCTATTTTTAGCAACTCAAAATGATGAAAAATAATACTTAGAATACAAATAATGCTTGATATAATAAAAATCGTCATGCCAACATAAAGAGCTATCTTTCGACCATAATGATTGGCAATTGATGGATAACATAGCTGCCCAAAAGCATAGCCTAGTAAAAATAAAGTTATTAATTGTTGAGCAAGATTATTTGAGATATTAAAATAATCGCTAATTTGAGGCAATCCTGGACTGATAAAAACAGTACACACCGGGGGAAAGCTAATTAATAAAATTAAAACTAATAATGAAGGCTTTGAATTTGCTGAAGATTTTGGTAATTTATTAATCATAATTCTCAATACGTGTTACAAGTTAATCAATACTAATTAAAGCTGCTTTAATCTTATTTAATTAACTTGTATTGTATCAAAAGATTATAATCTATACTACGTAATAACTAACAAAGTTAGACATTTTTTACACTACTTGTAATTTCACTGAATTAGACAAAAATACTAAATTAGAATTAAATTGCACATAAAATCTAACTATGTCACTTAATTCTCCTAATGGTTTAAAGCAAAAAGACATAAAGTCTTCCTCCGGTGAATTATTTATATCCACTCCAGAGCTTAATAAAGCATTAGTTAAATTATCTAAGATTTGGTCATTATCTATATTAGGGTTAACTCTAACATGATTTAATTCAAATAAATCATCTTTTAATGTTAAATTAAAATTCTTAAGTACACGTACTTTTTCATGACCTTCCATATCAACACGGCCACATTCAACTACATTTAATTCTTCATTTAAGACAAACTCATAAACTTCTGGTTCTTTATCAAACCCAACTACTTTTGATGCGTTTATTACAACTTCTGCAGATGCTTTATTATTGCGAGTGCTTGAGTCTTTCATATTTATTATTCTTCTTATATTTATTAAAAAATTAAATCCCTTTAATTTACTTTTCGTAAGTAACGGGGAAAAATTTAGATAAATTTTAGAAAAATAATAAATAACTTAATTAGTTATGTTTCTTGAAAAATACTTTTATTAAACTCACTAACTATAGGATATCTTCTGTCGCGGCCAAAAGCTTTTTGCGAAATTCTTACGCCTGGCGCTGCTTGACGACGCTTGTATTCATTGTTATCTACTAAATTGATAACCTTAATCACCATATTCTTTTCATAACCTGCAGCAATAATTTCAGCAGCTCCTTGATCAAGCTCTACATATCTTCTTAATATACCATCTAAGACATCATACGGTGGCAAAGTATCAGAGTCTTTTTGATTTGGAGCAAGCTCTGCTGTTGGCTCTCTTTGAATAATACTATTAGGAATTAATTCTTTGTTAGACATTTTATTAATGTATTTAGCAACCTTATAAACTTTACCTTTAAATAAATCTTTAATAGGCGCATAACTACCAGCCATATCACCATATAAAGTAGCATATCCAACGGCCATTTCACTTTTATTGCCAGTAGTTAACAATAAATGTCCTTTTTTATTACTAATAGCCATCAAAATAATAGCTCTAGTTCTAGCTTGTAAATTCTGTACAGTTAAATCAGCAGTGTCTTTATCTAAGTCCAAAATAGGAGCTAATTCCCTGAATAAAGAATTAAATATAGGATTAATCTTGATTGTACTATGCTTAACACCAAAATTTGTCGCAACTTCTGTTGCAAATTCAATGCTATTCGATGAAGTATATTTTGATGGCATAATTACAGCTTCAACATTTTCAGCACCTAAAGCTGCAACGGCCAAAGCCAAAGTTACAGCAGAATCTATACCACCAGATAAACCTAAAACAACACTTTTAAATCCACTTCTAATCACATAGGTTCTAAGACCTCTTATAATAGCCTGATAAACTAATTCTTCATCGCTACATTCACGAGGCAAAGATTGCTTAATTATATCTACTTTTTTATCTTCTCTTACAACGTCGATACAAAGTAAATCTTCTTCAAAAAATTTAGCAACTGCACTGACGTCACCTTTTGAATTTACAGCCAATGAGCCACCATCAAACACCAATTCATCTTGCGCACCAACGTTATGCGCATAAACAATGGGCAAACCTACTTCTTGAGCTCTATCTTTTAAAATAGATTTTCTGACTTCAGCTTTGTCTATACAAAATGGTGATGCATTAATTGAAACAATTATTTCAGCGCCTGCTTCTTTAGCTTGTAAAACTGGACCATTAGGGAACCATATATCTTCACAAATATTTAAACCAATGTTGATTCCTTTAATTTTAAATACGCAAGGTTTATCACCTCTTGAAAAATAACGCTTTTCATCAAACACGCTATAATTAGGCAATAACTGCTTATAATAATAATGAATTATTTTTTTATTATGAACAACTGCAGCTGCATTGAAAATTCCTTGCTCAGTTTTATGTGGAAAACTAATAATAGCCGTTAAATCGCCTTTAACAGCCTGACACACTCTATCAACTTCTTTTTCAACAACTTGATAAAAATCATTTCTTAATAATAAATCTTCAGGTGGATAACCTGTAATACTAAGCTCTGGAAAAACCAATAAATCTATATCTTTTTTAGATGCCTTGTTAATTACTTTTATTGCCTTATCAGAATTACTCTTTAGTCCACCTATTATTAAATCAACTTGAGCAACCGCTAACTTTAACTTATTTTCATAATTAATTTCAGACATCTAAAAAAGACCTCATATAGAATTTATTTTATTAAGCTTCTTTAATACTCAACTTCACACGACCTTGGTTATCAATGCCAATAACTTTAACATTAACGTCCTGGCCTTCTTGTAAATAGTCTTGAATATTTTCAACTCGCTCATCTGCCACTTGAGAAATATGCACTAAACCATCTTTACCTGGCAAAAAGTTAACAAAAGCACCAAAGTCCATAATCTTAACTATTTTACCTGCATAAGTTTTACCAACTTCCGCATCAGCAGTAATATCCATAATCGCTTTTTCTGCGCCTTCTAAAGCCTCCATATCAGGTGCTGCTATTCTAATTTCACCAGTATCTTTAATATCAATGCTAACACCAAATTCTTCTGTTAACGCTTTAATAGTCTTACCTGATTTACCAATAACTTCTTTTACTTTTTCAGGCTTAACAACTATTTCCTTGATTCTTGGTGCACTCTCTGCAAGCTCTGGTCTTGATTCTGATAAAGTACCTTCCATAATACCTAAAATATGATTACGTCCTTCATAAGCTTGCTTTAAAGCAGCATCCATAATATGTCTATCAATACCTTCTATTTTGATATCCATTTGTAATGCTGTAATACCATCTTTTGTACCTGCTACTTTAAAGTCCATATCTCCTAAATGATCTTCTGCGCCCATAATATCAGACAGAACAACAAAATCATCAGACTCTTTAACAAGACCCATAGCAATACCTGCTACTGGTTTTTTAAACGGAACACCTGCATCCATTAACGCTAAGCTTGCTCCACAAACAGTCGCCATAGAACTTGAACCATTAGATTCAGTAATTTCAGATACAACACGAATTACATAAGGAAAATCATCATATTTAGGCATCATTGCATTTAATGCTCTTTTTGCTAATTTACCATGACCTATTTCACGACGCTTAGGACCAGACATAAAACCCATTTCTCCAACGCTATACGGAGGAAAGTTGTAATGCAACATGAAAGTATCTTTAATTACACCTTCTGGAGTTTCTATTAACTGAGAATCTCTTTCTGTTCCTAAAGTACAAACTACTAAAGCTTGAGTTTCGCCTCTTGTAAATAAACTAGTACCATGAGTTCTTGGTAAAATACCAGCATCTGCTGTAATTTGCCTAATCTCATTAGGAGCACGTCCATCTATTCTTAATTTTTCACTAATAACTTTAGTTCTTACAATATTACTTTCTAATTTTTCAATCACGGCTTTAACAATAGACTTATCATTGCTAGAAAAATCAGTAATAGTGCTACTAAAAGCATCTAGAACATCTGCTCTAATTTTTGAAAGCTCGTCTTGACGTTTCATTTTGTCAGCAATAGCATAAGCTGATTTTAATAAATCATCAGCTTTTTCCTTAACGCCTAACACAATATTTTCAGCAACATCAGCTTTAGCCCAAGTAAACGGAGCTTTTTTACCCATTGCAATAAACTTATCAATTTCTGTAATAGCAAGTTGCATTTGCTCTTGACCAAAAAACACTGCATCGAGCATAGTTTTTTCATCAAGTTCTTTTGCTTCTGACTCAATCATTAATGGCGCATTTTTTGTCCCAGCAACAACTAAATCTAATGTTGAATTCTCAACAAGATCTTTATTAAAGGGATTTAATACAAATTTATTATCAATATACCCAATTTTAGCAGCAGCTGTTGTCTCAGAAATAGGTAAACCAGAAAGACCTATAGCAGCAGATACACCCAACATTGCAGGAACTTCAACATCCACAGCTTCATCACTAGCATCCATAGATAACAAAGTGATTACAACTTGAACTTCATTTACAAAATCCTTAGGAAACAAAGGTCTAATAGGTCTATCAATTAATCTGCTTATTAAAGTTTCTCTTTCTGTTGGACGGCCTTCTCTTTTATTAAATCCGCCTGGTATTTTACCAAAAGCATATGCTTTTTCTTGGTAATGCACAGATAAAGGGAAAAAATCTTTGAAATCAGCAGAATCTTTACTCTTGTCATAAACAACTGTAACAAGTAACGATGTTTCACCAAACTCAACAACAACCGCTGAATCTGCTTGCCTTGCAACCTTACCTGAACTTAAAGTAACTTCATGACTTCCATATTGAAAAGTATGCTTAATATAACTCACCCATTCCACCTTATTTTTTACCGAAACGTATATAAAAAGTTAAATATTACAATTATAAACCATCATTATAATATTTAACCCATATTGTGACCAGATTTTGGCCTTATTTAAAATTAAACTTAATAAAATACTTACTTACGAAGCTCAAGTCTTTTTAATAACTCAAGATATTTAGAAGGGTTCACTTTTTTTATGTAAGTTAATAACTTACGACGCTTATTAACTAAAGTAATCAATCCACGACGTGAATGCTTATCTTTAGCGTGAATTCCTAAATGTTGTGTTAAATGCTTAATTCTTGCTGTAAGTAAAGCAATTTGAACTTCAGATGAGCCTGTATCTTTCTCACTTCTTTGATAATTTTTAACAATTTCAGACTTATTAACTGCAGCTACGCTCATTACGATATATCTCCTAAATTATAAAACATTAAAAACTTTGTATATATCAGTGGCTTGGCGATAAATAAAAATTTTGATAGTTTTAAAAAATAAATTTCTTTTACAAATAACTATATTCAACAATGAATCTTACTAATTTTTGCTAGGTTTTGCAAATATTTATAAATTCATGGCCCAGGGCCACCTCATTAAAATCCTTTTGTGCAAACTAAAGTTTACCATTTCCTTTAAAAAAGGAAATGATTTATTCGCTATCGCTCATGGT
>TARA_R110002073_G_C9499901_1_pt1 | contig 55409 bp, 41 predicted proteins | sample TARA_R110002073 | Tara Oceans TARA_R110002073 (sample SAMEA4397174) | marine metagenome | biome: Polar Biome; feature: [DCM] deep chlorophyll maximum layer (ENVO:01000326); material: water (ENVO:00002006), including particulate matter (ENVO:01000060) such as... | depth 40 m
CGGCCTGACCTTCCATAGTTACAAATGAAATCGCCTAAAGTGCAGTCCGGATGAGACAAACCTGAAAACAAACTGAAGTCATCGCGATGGCGTTGGACCTTTTCCAGGTACGGTGTGATCGCGTAGTCGCGGCCGGTCGATTCGGGAAACAAGTGATCGCCGTGAAAACCAAGCGAAGCACAAATAGCAACGAAGCGTTTCGGTGTCCGCTCCGAATCGGCGGCGTGATCATTGCCCAACACGCGGCTTCCGAGTGAAGGACCCATCGCTTCCAAGAACGGCAATGCCAAGGCCGCACCACCGGCGGATCGCAACAGTCGTCGTCGAGACATCGGCCGAGTGGGGATAAACATGGCATTTTCAAGTGAAGGGTAAGAGCGTCGTTGAATTGTATGAGCGAGTTGCTACTTGGTGCGGAAAATGTCGCTGGCGATGACCAACGCCAACATCGTTCGAAGCTGATGTCCTCGCTGAGCGGACTGTCGTGTCAGGGATTCAATTTCTTCGCGATCCGAGAATCCCATTTCGCGACCCGTCGCAAACGTCAGCCACTTGGTGATCAGTGACTTGGCCAGTTGGTCAGGGTCTTTGAGAAGGCATTCGCGAAACGCTTCGAAGCCTTCGAAGGACTCACCCGATGGCAAGGCTCCACTGGAATCGACCGGCAAACCCAAGCGATATTGGACACGGCGATTGTTGACGCGCAAGTCGATCCGTTCGCCTTCGCCAAGACTGCGATAACGATCACGCCAACCGCCGATGGGATTGAAGCTTTCCAGCGCGAACCCGGGCGGATCGATCAACGCGTGACACGCACGGCAGGAGTCTTCATTGCGGTGTTGGTCGAGAAGCTGGCGCAACGTCGCCGCTCCGCGAATATCGGGTTCGACGCCGGAGATGCCTGGCGGTGGCGGTGCAGGATGCACGCCGAGCAAACGTTCGGTGACCCACACACCCCGAACAACCGGCGATGTGTTCGTGCCGTTGGCCGTGACCTTCAGCACGCTGGCCTGTCCCAGCAAACCGCCACGAACGGAGTCTTTGGGAAGTGGCACACGGCGAATGTCAGCGTGGTCGACTCCTTCGATGCCGTAGTGATCCGCCAATCGCAAATTCAGCATTGCGAATTCGGATTTCACTAAGTTCGTGACCGGCAAATTTTCGCGAAGCAACGTCGCGAAAAACTGACGCGTTTCTTCGACCATGCTGTCCCGCAGATACCGGTCGTATTCGGGAAATAGCTTTTGATCGGGGCTGGTTTGATCGATGTCACGCAGGTTCAACCAAGCATCCGTGAAGTCGACCACGAATCGATCCAATCGCGGATCAGCAACCAACCGTTTGGCATGGCTCAGCAACGATTCGGTTGATCGAGTCAGTTCGTTCTGGTCGGCTGCTTTCAGCAATGCCACATCAGGCGTGGTCCGATGCAGGAAGTATGACAACCGAGTTGCGATGGCGTGGTCATCAAGTTTGCCGGCCGGTTCGCGAAAGTACAGAAAGTCGGGCGAGCAAAGGATGGCGGCGACGGCGGTTCGCAACGCTTCTTCGGTGGAAGCACCACGCTCTTGTTCGGACCGAAACAGCTCGATGTAGGGTGTCAATTCGGCTTCGTTGACTGGGCGTCTCATCGCGGCGGTTGCCACTCGCTGCAAGGAGCTTCGCAGCGACTCGTCCGGGTTGTTGCTGGTCAATTCAAACTCAGGTTTGTACCAAGACTTCTCACGCTTGGACGGCGGGTTAGGCATGACCTCATTACGTTGCCAATCGTCAAAGATCAAACGATGGCCGCGAGAAGGGAAATCGTCGTTCAAAGGTCCTTCGACACGTACCTTTGTGATCGCCAGTCCGGGACCGGTGTACCCGTCCACGCCGTCGTTGCGGATGTTGTAATCGCGAACCACCAAACCATACGGAATGATGTTGAGCATGTAGCGATATTCCAGATGCGCGGTCAGCTCGATGGTGGTCATTTCACTTTCGGGACCGAGCGGCGGCATGTCGAAGTAACCCAGCGTCGGCTGTTCGCTTCCGCGGGCAAAGCTTTTTGCGCCGACATAGAACGGGATCTTCTGATCGGTCTGGTGAGCGTATCCGGTGATCGAGATCCGATACCGTCCCGATTCGGGAATGCTGCTCGTGCGAAGCATGCCGTCGGGGTAACCGAAGGCTTGGTAGAACACAACGGACCCATCATCGAGTTGTTTCCAAACCTTGCCCAAGTGGGTTTTGGCTTCGCGTGTTTCCGCGTAGTGAGTTTCGATCAGATGTGTCTTGGGCGGATCAGTGGTTTTCGCGATGGCAGATTCCAGCACCAAGTCGGCTGCGTCGAGGTAGCGTTCCAGGTGAACCATGGAGATGCCAAGCGATTCGCCCACGTTGTCGAATTCGTGGCTGCGTCCATCGGCGGGCAACAGCGTTTCCAGTTCGACGGCGGTGCCGAACAAATCATTGAGCGTGTTTTCGTATTCACGCCGGTTCAGCCGACGAAGGACCGTACCTTTTTCCGATGCGTGATGCCGCGTCAGCGGAGCAGCCAACGCGGTCGTGAAATCGGTTCGTTGGGATTTGTCGAGCGAAGACGAATCCGGTGGCGGCATCTCGCCCGATTGGACTCGGTCGTGGATGCGAACCCAAACGGCCAAGTCAGCAGCACCACCGATGGTTCCTGGCAGTGTGTCCAGGTCGAGTCCACCTTCGGAGGCTCCATCAGCGTGGCAGTCGCTGCAGTGATTTTGCAGGAAGGTTTGGATCTCGGAATCGGAAACCGATGTCGGTTCGCTCGCATTCGTGGCAAACGAGTTTGCCACCAGAGCCAACGCAGTGGCGAAGAGAAAGAACTTCGTCCGTGATGAATGGCGACTTGGACGAATCGGAAACGGACCGGAAATACGCGATTGGCTCATGCCCGAGATTTTAGTCCATCGACTTAGGCGGCGTGCGAGACATCGGGCACGGGAACCGGGCGGACTCGGTGTCAAACTGGCCCGCCCCGGAGTGCGAGGTCGTGCAGTTTCTAATTTGTTGTATTGCCACGCATTTATCATCACCCTCCCAAAGGGCGGGTGAAGTAAAACTGCTCGACCTCGTGCATCGAGAGGGCTTTTTGACGTCTCTGCGGCGAAAACTTGTAACTTAGTTTGAAAGAATCCGCTTGGGAGGTTAGCTTCTCCCCTAGGTGGCGGCTTCGAGGCAGGGCCCTCCGGTGGCGGGTTGAGTTCCAGGCGGAGCGTCCGCGAGCAGGTTCGTTGTCACTTTATGGATGCCCGGATCAAGGCACTTGATATGTTTTTGAATCGCTTTTCAATTCGCGTCGTCGCGGTCATGACGGTGATCGCTGGTTTGGGATGGTCGTCGGTCGGATGGTCACAAGGCCCGATAACTTGGCACAGTCGCGCTGGTTCGAGCGTGAGAGCCGAGCTGATTCGCGTGGACGATTCAAAGGTCGTTCTGCAGGTCGAAGGCAATCGGTCTCCGGTCGAAGTTTCGCTGGATAGTTTGACGCTCGAATCGCGTTTGCAGGCGATGCAGCTCTGGTTCAACGAGCGTGACGCGAAGCAATTCCAGATGATTCGCCAGCACTTGCCTGGAATGTACGAGCGGCCTGAGGCCGTCAGTCGTTTGTTGCTGGAGATCCATAAAGCAGTTCCCGAAAGTCCGTACGCGGGGATTTGGGCGGGCGTCGGTTTGTCCGAAGGCGAGAACAATTTGGAACTTGCCAAGCGTTTGTTGATGCAAGCGATCAAACGCATCGAGGCTCAGCAAGAAGTGATGGCGGGACGTCACTCGATGACGCTGGCATCCGCTCGCAATAATTTGGGCGTGGTGGCTTTGAAGCAACAGGAAGCCAACCCCGCCGCATCGTCATTCATCGCTGGCGTGCAGTCGTCCCGAGTCGTGTCAGCAGTGCTCGAGCACAACATGCAATTGCTGGCTCAAACCGATTCGATGCGGACTGGTTTGATTGAGCTGGCACCGCGACTGCGGAGTGAGTTGCTGACGACGCTCGCGTCCGCAGACGTCAGCACATCGAAACCCAATTTGAACGAGAGCCTCTATTACACGTTGGATTTTGACTTGCCGATCGAGGCCGGCGCGGGAAACCGAAAGGTCGAAGGCCTGGACAGCCCCAGCGTGTTCATGGAGTTGGTCTCGATTGGAACGGGCTTCGTCGTTGCTCCAGGAATTGTACTGACTTCGACCGATGTGATTACAAACACTCATGGTTATGGGCCCAAGATGATTACCGTGGGTTCGTATCAACACGGCATCTTCAAAGCATTGACGTGCAAGAACTGCCTGATGACCTCCCCGCGAATTTCAGCTCGAAGCGGGATTGTGATTCGCACCAACGAAACCATTGGAACGGTCACCCGGTTTCGAATCATTCCGCACCGTGCTGGTTCTTCCGATGCTGAACTGGCCGCGTTGCACGTGCCCGGGTTGGACTTGGCACCGTTGTGCATTGCGAACGATACGCCCACGCCAGCAACCGAACTGAAATTGTATGGATACGACCCTGGGCAGAATTTGGTGAAGCAGGGTGTGCGTGAGTTCACGGGCGACATTCTGACCGACCCCGATCATCTAGGCGTTCAGAAAGTTTCCAACGAAACAACGGGCGGCAATCGTGGCGGTCCTTTGATGAGTGACGACAAGGTTGTCCAAGGAATCGTTTTCGCCATGTCAGAGAACGAATTGGAAACGAACGGCCGAGCCTTTGGTGCTCGAATGATCCGTTCGTGGTTCAACCGCAACGTACAAACGACTTCCCTGACCAGCGTTGATGATCTCCCACCTGAAAAACGCTTTGATCCCAAGGCATCGGTGGTGCCCGTGTTTGTTTGGGGGCTGAAATCCGGAAGCGGTCTGTTCAGCGACGTGGCCGACGGCACTGGTCCGAGCGAGTCACTGATGATTGAGAACACTTGGTGTGTTTCCTGCATCGGCTCGTCGTATCAAGATTGTCCGAACTGTGTGAACGGTGCCCAAACGTTTCGCAAACAAGAAGTTGTCTCTTCGTCACGGATCGCCGGTGACGTGTACGCTCCTGTTGTGAAAAAGAAACGTTGTCCAACGTGCAGCGGTCGTGGCAAACTAAAATGCCCACACTGCAAAAATGGACGCCTGGATCTGAGACGTCGTTGAGCATGCGGACCAACGTTTGAGATCGTTGGCTGACAAAGCGCTCGTGAACAAGTCGACGAGTCTCAGACGCCACTCCGCTGTTAAGCGTTGAGTCGAACGTCGACCCAATCCATGCCGGCTCGTTTGGCGGCTTCGAAACCCAGTGGGCTGTCTTCAAAGACGAGGCATCGTTTGGGATCGACGCCCATTCGCTCTGCTGCACACAAGAATACATCGGGCTCTGGTTTGTGCAGTTCCGTGTCTTCGCTGCCCACGAGTACCGGGAACCAATCGGCGACACCGATCGTTCGCAATTGGTCCGCGACGATGTCTCGCATCCCGCCGCTGGCAACGGACATCGCGATTCGGTTGAGGTGTCGCTCGGCGATGTCGGTGACGTGTGCCAGACGTTCGACGTTGGGAATACGAGCGATGAAGTTTGCTTCCTTTTCTTCTGTCGCGAGATCAACGTCGACCGTCACGCCTTGTTCGGAGCTCAACACGGCAATGATCTTTTCGCTCGGCATGCCGCCCATGGCGTAGAAACGCGGCTCAGGGAAATCAATTCCGTGACGTGTCATCGTTTCGTGCCATGCCAGGTAGTGAAGCGGCATGGAATTGGTGAGCGTTCCGTCACAGTCGAAGATCAGGCCTTCGTAGCGTTCCGTCAAATCATGAGCGATCGCGATGTCGAGGTGCAGTTGACCGGATTCATCGGGGCCGAGGAGCGAGGCGGTGTTGTTGTCAGATTGGGACATTAAGTCGACATGGGTTTGGTTTCGGCCATCGAATCGGCCTTAGACATAGCATTGGCCCGAGCCATTTCGATCGAACGATCCAGCGCCGGGAACATTTTGCCCGCATCTTCGTGGAAGACACGGCCGATCAGCAAGTCCGTCACGTTGCCGCGATATTCGGGGTGTTCCTTCATGAACCGCCCAATGCTGAAATCTTTGTTGTAGAAAGCGTGCACCAGTTGCCGAACCTTGGACGCTCCTTCTTTGAAATCGTCGGTCCATTTACCAAGTTGTTCCGCCGACAGGTCGTTTTGCTTCAGCCCTTCGACGATCGCGTCACCAGCTCGGACACCCATTTCGAGTGCGAAGTAAACGCCGGAGGAGTAGACCGGATCGATGAACCCGAGTGCGTCGCCGATCAAAACCCATCCCGGACCAGAGTGTCGGCGGGTCATGTAGCTGAATTCCTTGGCGGTCGTGATCTTGCCCACTCGAGTTGCATTGGCCAGACGAGGCTGAAGCCCGGGGCAATTGGCGAGTTCTTCCTCAAAGATCTCTTCGGGAGTTCCGCGGCCTTTGAGAAGATAGTCGTTGTCGCCAACGCAACCGACGCTGGTGATTCCGCGAGATTGGGGAATGAACCAGAACCAGGAATCACGCGATTTAGTGTTCAAAATGATGGTCGCGCCGTCGTTGTCGCCTTCGCCGCGAACGGCATCGCGGTAATACGTCCAAATCGCAGCTTTTTTCAGGTCGGGATTGATTTCTTTCAGTCCCATCTTTCCGGCCAAAAACGCTTGCTGGCCCGTCGCGTCGACGACAACTTTGCAGCCGATCGTTTTTTCGGTTCCATCGGCGGTTCGCACGACCACGGCACGAGCGACCGGTTGGTCATCTGTATCGCCGGGTTCTGTTTGAACGTCGATCAGGCGAGTTTGGTCAAAACAGTCCGCTCCCAGCTCCGAGGCTCGGTCGTAGAGCATTTTGTCAAATTCGCTGCGTTCGACTTGCCAAGTCGTGCTGCACTCGCGTTCATCGTGTTCGCGAAAAAAGAATGGGGCCGATTCTTTGCCGGTGTGCGTGACAAACTGCACGCTTTTCTTGGTCTGCCATCCCGATCGTTTGACTTGATCGATCAATCCGAGTCGCTCGAGCGGCCAGTAGCACTCCGGCATCAGCGATTCGCCGACGTGAAACCGGGGCACAGGATCTCGTTCTATCAACAGCGTGCTGACGCCGGAATCCGCCACAATCGAAGCTGCGGCACCGCCGGCCGGGCCTCCACCAACCACCACGCAATCGTAGAAATCCTTCATCTTTGGCGTACTCATGTGCGAAAAGGGCAATTCGATCGGAAAATGGAGCGTGAGAAGTCGCCTGGTGTAACCGAAAGGTTGTTGAGCAGACAACGTGGTTGTTTTTCGTCAATGTCAGGTGGCGTTGGGCACCCGCAATAGGCCATTATAGCGGGGTAGCAACTCGATCTTGAATTGTCGCCGCAGACCGATCCCAGCCGAGAGACGCGATGGCCATAACCCCCTCCGACGGACCGTTCGTAGAGTCAGGGGAGGGCCGACCCTTGGCCGATCAGCGCCGTTGGTGCATCATTGCAGCAATGACTGATTGCCCCTCCGCACCGCATGACTGGTCATGGAGCGTCCAAGATTACGGTCAAGAGAGAACGAGATTGTTCTGCGACGGCATCATTGCAACAGGTTGAATCGGTGGACCTCCAACAGTATTTCAAAGACGAAACGCCTCCTCACGACCACTTTGTCTCGGTCTTGCGCCACTGGGTGCAGGTTCGGCCGGATGCTCCCGCTTTCACGTTCACCGACGGGGAAGGTTTTGACCAGACGCTTTCGTACGCTGAATTGTGGGAAGAAGTCCGCGGTCTCGCTGGATATTTGCAGGGCCGTTGCGGCATCCGTGCTGGTGACCGAGTGCTGCTGCTCTACCCGCCCGGGCTCGATTTCGTCATCGGTCTTTTCGCGACCCACGCTGCTGGTGCAATCGCGGTCCCCGCCTACCCGCCTCGTCGGAACCGCAAGGCGTCTCGCATTCGTTCGATCGTGGTCGACGCGGATGCCCGGTGGGCTTTGTCGACCAGTTCCGTCGTTGATCAACTGTCAGGCAACGAACTGCACGAGGATTTGGTCGGCGTCCAGTTGCTGGGAACCGACTTGGCCAGCAAACGCGATGCGACCCACTGGCGATGCCCGAAACTTCGCAGCGAAGCTCTCGGTGTGCTGCAGTACACGTCCGGTTCGACAGGATCACCTAAGGGTGTGATGCTGACGCAAGCCAACTTGATCGCCAATAGTGAGTTGATCCTGCACGGGTTTGAACCCGAGTCGACCATCATTGGTGCGTCTTGGTTGCCGACTTACCACGACATGGGTTTGGTTGGCGGTGTGTTGATGCCGATGTTTGTCGGACGTCACAACATTCTGATGAGCCCGATGGCGTTTCTGCAGCGACCGAGTCGTTGGTTGCAGACGATCGCCCGTCATCAAGTCACGATCAGCGGTGGCCCTAACTTCGCCTACCAATTGTGCGTCGACAAAATTCGCGACGAAGAACTCGAAGGCGTCGATCTTTCGTCTTGGGAGATCGCCTTCAACGGAGCCGAGCCGGTTCGTTCGTCGACGCTGGACGCGTTTAGTAAGCGATTTGAAAAGTACGGATTCCGGCACAGCTCACATTTGCCTTGCTACGGGATGGCTGAGACGACATTGATCGTTACCGGTGGCCCAATCAGCCCACGTCCCGTGCTGCAACAATTCGACGGGCCGGCACTGGATGAGAAAGCCGTTCGTCCGGCCGTCGATGTGCCCGCCGATTTGGCAAAGCAATCTGACGAGGAGGACTCGACGACGTCCTCGCCCCGAGCGACCCGTGAATTGGTCGGATGCGGCCGAGTCCTTCCTGGCGAACGCGTGCTGATCGTCGATCCCGATACTCGCCAAACGTTGCCCTCCGATGCCATCGGAGAAATCTGGGTGCAGAGCCCGTCGGTTGGTCGTGGTTATTGGCAACGCCGTGAACAATCGACCAAGACCTTCGCGGCGATGACTTCCGAAGGAGAAGGGCCGTTTTTGCGAACCGGTGACCTTGGTTTCTTGTACGGCGGGCAGCTGTATGTTTCCGGACGCCTGAAGGACATGATCATCGTCCGCGGCGTCAATCGTTACCCGCAGGACATCGAAGCCACGGTGGAGCACGCCAGCGATGTCGTGCAGGCCGGTTCCGTCGCCGCGTTCGCGATGAATGCGGATAGTGACGAAACCGAAACCGGTCGCGAGAAGTTGATCATCGTTGCGGAAACCGTTCGCAAACGAGACTTGGATTGGGATGAGCATCTCCAATCGATCCGTCGCGCAGTGACCGAGGAACACGATCTTCCTCCCGATGCGATTTACTTGGTTCGCAACAGCTCCGTCCCCAAAACGAGTAGCGGAAAGATCCAACGACACGCGTGTTTGCACGCTGTCCGAGATAAAGAACTGAAGGTCATCGCCCAGTGGATTCGTGGCGAAGAATCTTCGTTGCAAAACGCCGGTATGGCTGGCGAAACCATGATGAAGGCTGCCGCGGCTTCGGACGCGAGCGGTCTGGATTCGGTTGCCGATCCAGTGGTCGCCGAGGCAATCGTGTCGCATGTGCGAGCCATCGCGGGCGAACGAGCGGGTTCCATCAATCCGGAAACCAACATCGTTTTGGATCTCGGGCTGGATAGTCTGGAACGTTTGGAAATTGCCAGGAATCTCGAACGCACCTTTGGCGGTCGGTTCCCCGAGCAAGTGCTGGACGAAATCGAAACAATCGGCCAAATCGCAACCGCGGTGGAACGCTATCTGCCAGCAGGAGCTCTCGGTCGGGCTGAACAGTTTTTGGCCGGACGAGGTGACACGCAGCGTGATGGAGACGACGACCTCGTCGACACAAACGCGAATGGTCATGCTAGTGGCGACGGCGAAGGCCCACTCGCTCGGGTCATGCAAACACCTCAAGTCGAACCGGAAGATGACGTGACTCAGTTCGCTGAGTATCGACGTTTGAAATCGACGATGCGTCAGATGCAATTGACTGGCGTGCCCAATCCTTACTTCACCGTGCACGACTGCGTTGTCGGCGATAAAACGATTGTCGACGGCAAGTCTTTAATCAGCTTTGCCAGCTACAACTACTTGGGATTGAGCGGTCATCCGGAAGTGTCCAAAGCGGCCGCCGACGCGATCACGAAATACGGAACTAGCGTTTCGGCCAGTCGTTTGGTCAGTGGCGAAAAACCGATCCACGGTGAACTCGAACGCAAAATCGCGAAGTGGGTCGGAGTCGACAATTCCATCACGATGGTTGGCGGTCACTCGACCAATGAAACGACGATTGGTCACCTCGTCGGACCAGGCGATTTGATTCTGCACGACGCACTTTCGCACAACAGCATCGTTCAAGGTGCTTTGTTGTCCGGCGCGAAACGTCGTCCATTCCCGCACAACGATTACGAAGCTCTCGACAAGATGCTGACTGCCTTGCGTGGTCAGTACCGTCGTACGCTGATCATCATCGAAGGCGTCTACAGCATGGACGGTGACTTCGCCGATGTGCCGAAGTTCGTTGAGGTGAAGAAGCGTCATCGTGCGATGTTGATGGTCGATGAAGCTCACAGCTTCGGAACCATGGGCGCGACCGGTCATGGGATTGCCGAACACTTTGGCTTCGATGCCCGCGACGTTGATATCTGGATGGGCACGCTCAGCAAGTCAGCCTCCTCCTGTGGTGGCTACATCGCTGGCAGTGAAGCGTTGGTGGAATTGCTGCGATACACCGCTCCCGGCTTCGTATTCAGCGTCGGCATGCCTCCGGGGCAAGTTGCCGCCGCGATTGCTTCATTGGAAGTGTTGGAGCGTGAGCCCGAACGAGTCGAGCGGCTTCGCCAGAACAGCGAGTTGTTCCTGAATCTCAGCCGTGAGGCAGGCTTGGACACCGGCGACAGTGGCGGTACTCCCGTGGTCCCCGTGATCACCGGAAATAGTCTCGTTGCGCTTCGGTTGAGCAATCGTCTGAAGAAGGACGGGATCAACGTCCAACCGATCTTGTACCCGGCGGTGGATGAGTCCGCCGCGAGATTGCGGTTCTTCATCACCAGCGAGCACAGTGAAGAGCAGATTCGATTCACCGTCGAACGAACGGCTCATCACTACAACGATTTGTGCGATACCCCCGCAAAACTTCGCGGTACCGCCTGATTCTGTGTGTCGGGCCGAAATCTGTGTGTCGGGCCGAAACGGTCCACTCAGAAATGTGATTCCGTTTTCCAATCACCCGGCGACGGAGATGCCGCCGGTGTCTAGACTGGGCGGAATGAACAAACGACTCACGCGAATCAGCAAGTACTTGACCTTCATCCTGCGGCACGAGCCGCAATCCATCGGCTTGACTCTGGATGCCGACGGTTTCGCTTCGGTTGACGAATTGGTTTCCAATGCCAACGCGTCAGGCAAATCCATCACCGTCGAACAGGTGCACCAAGTCGTCGCGGGTCACGAGACCCCGATTTTCGCGTTGAGCGATGACGGTCAACGCATCCAGGCTCTTTGAATTTCACCGAGTTTGCATCAGGAGTGATGGGATGGCGTGGCAACAAATTGAGATTCCGGACTCAATCAAAAGTCTTCCGTATCACGAGTCGGCGGAGCATCTGATCGATTCGGCCAACGACGCGATCGAAGCGTTCATGTTGGCGGACGAATCGGTGATCGAGAACTTCGTCACTTGCGATTTCCATTTGCTCGATCAAACGATGACGTGGATCGAGCAAAACCACTTGTTGGCAGGCAACCGATTTTGCGAGTTGGGAGCCGGGTTCGCCGTCGGTGCGATGCTGGCGTCCTTGCGAGGAATGCAGGCTGTCGGAATCGAGATCGAACCACGCTTGGTGGAAGCCGCTCAGGCGGTCGCGGACTCACTCGACAACGACGCTCAAATCCACTGCGGCAGCTTTGTTCCACGCGGTGTCGATGAGCTGTCCGAGATCGCTCGAGAGGTTCGCAACGTCGACACAGAAGAAGGCGACATCTACGACGAAATCGGATTGGAGATCGAAGACTTCGACCTCTTCTTCGCATTCCCATGGCCCGGCGAAAACGAGTTCTTCGAAACGGTCGTCGACGCCCGCGGCTCGGTCGGTGCATTGCTGCTGACCTATCGAGGGCGTGAAGGCATGCACTTGCTTCGCAAGGTTTAGGTGACTGGGCGTTTGGGAGCGTGGGTATTGAAAAAGTTAAATTGACAATTGTAAAGATGAAATTGGTTTGGTGATTGAGTTCGCGAATCAAAAGCTTCGATATCAGAACCCTTCGCCACTCGCGAAATTGTGTTGTTAGGCGGACAGCGCGTTTCGAAGGCGGTGTCAAATTACCGCGTTATCGAAATCGATTGTTCAGCTCAGAAGTTTACAATTTGCAATTTAACTTTTCCAATGAGTCGTCCCTGGATCGCCACCGTGAGACTTACGTCGAATACCGGGCCTAACGGCCGTCGGCTGACACCGATGATCAATAAACATCACGGACGTATCGTTTTTCGCTCGTCATGGTTTTCAAGTAGGCTTTGCCTTCGTCTTCTGACATGCCGCCTTCTTGGGTGATGATGTGCAGCAGAGCTCGTTCGACGTCGGCGGCCATTCGGGTTGCGTCGCCGCAGACGTAGAAGTGGGCACCGCGATTCAACCAGGCCCATAGTTCCGCAGCGTTCTCTCGCATCCTGTCTTGCACGTAGACCTTCGTGTCGCCGTCGCGGCTGAAGGCGGTGTCCAGTCGCGAAAGCACACCGGAGTGAACGTATTCGGTGAGTTCGGTTTCGTACAAGAAGTCGTACGCTTCGTGTTGATCGCCAAAGAACAACCAGTTGTCGCCAGGCGATTTGCGAGCGGCACGTTCTTGTAGGAACGCGACGAACGGGGCGATCCCGGTTCCTGGTCCGACCATGATCATTGGGACGTTTTCATCGGCGGGGACGGTGAATCCGCCATGGTTGGGTTGCACGAAGACTCGCATGCTTTCTCCATTACCAACTCGGTCCGCCAACATGGTGCTGGCGACACCTTTGCGGACGCGTCCTTCGCGTTCGTAGATGACCTTGCCGACCGTCAGGTGAACTTGGTCGCCGACCGCTTTCATGCTGCTGGCGATCGAATACAAACGAGGGTTCAGTGGATCGAGGCACTCAATGAACTCCGTCGCGGTGATCGTTGATTCTCCGGCGACTTCCAACACATCCAGCACATCAAAACCTTCCGGAACGCCCTCGGCGAGCAGGTGATTCAGTGTCGCTTGTGCGTCCGTGTTGGGTGTCCGTCCGACCAACAGTTCGAGCAACTCATCGGAAGGATCTTTCAAGCAGCAATCTTCTTGCAGCGCTTCCAGCAACGGTTTCGTGTTGCCTTGTGGCGTTGCCACCTTTACGTGCGAGTCTGCAGCCAAACGGTCGATGATCTGAGTGCACAAGTCGCCGCAGTTGGTGGGGTAGATCCCCAATGCGTCGCCGACGTCGTATTTGATTCCCGATCCAACGAGGTCAATCGCAACGTGGCGTGTGTCTTTCGCGGAGCCTTCTTGATTCAGCGGGCGGGATTCGATCAAGTTGGCTGAATAGGGATTCTTGCGAGACCAAGCAGCCGCTCCGTTGGTCGAGACACCATTGGTTGCTGCTCCGTTGCCGTTGCTGGATGGTTTGACGCTGTCGCCGGCTTCGGCGAGAAGCTTCTTGATCATTTGTTTGGTTTCTTTGCCGCCGGGGCTGCAAAGCGAGACGTTGGGTTCTTCTCCCGATGCGATGGCTTCGCTGTATGTTTGGCAGATGTAACCGCAGGACCCGCAATCAAGCTGAGCCATCGCGGCCATCAATTTTCGGTCGAGCGGTTTGCCTTCGGCGAGTTCCATTCGGTCGACAATCGGCAATGAGTCATCATGCCACGGGAAGTCCTCTTCCTCTTCGACGGATGGTTCGGCCGAGGGCAATCCAGCGGCCATCGCGGTCGCGACGCTTCCACCCGCTGACTCTTGGATTCCGGTCAAACCGGCGAAGAAGCCGTTCAGCCAGGCTCGTTGTTGTTCGTTGAAAGGGGCGGTTTCTGGAATGTAGCTGGACATCGGGATCAATCCTGGGAATGAATCGAAACGTGGTGAAAGATTGAAATGGATTCGGCGTTCTTGCGACGCCTTTTTTCCGGTGGTTCGTTAGCAGACAACTGACGGGCTGGCGACCAAACCCTTGAGTTCTTCATCGCTGAGACGGCTCGCGAAGTCGTTGAACGACTCATTGGCATCGGCTCGGTTTTGTTGGTAACTGGTGAGGATGCCAGTGACCAAATCAGGCACATCTGCAAACGGAATCGACTTGAAAATCTCGCGTGCGATTCCTTGTCGTGAACCCCAACCGCCGCCAAGGCAAATGTGATAGCCGTCGACCATGTCGTCGCCGACCTCCACCTGACAGGCGATCAAACCGATGTCGCCGATGTAGTGCTGCGCACAACTGTGGTGGCATCCGGTGAGGTGAATGTTGATTGGTTGATCGAGAGTCAATGTGCTTTCGATGCGTTCCGCAATTTCGATCGCGTTCGCTTTGGTGGGGGCTCCGGCGAACTTGCAACCCGCACTGCCCGTGCAGGCAACCAAACCAGCTCGCACAGAATTGGCTTCGTAGTCGAGTCCACACTCGCGAATTCCGGCTTGAACGGCGGGTAAGTCCGCGTCGGTGATGTTGGTCAGAATCAAGTTTTGCCAAACGGTCAATCGAATGTCGCCGTTGGAATAGCGAAGCGAAAGATCGGCAAGCGCGCGAGCTTGGTCGGTCGTCATGCGGCCAACGGGAAAGACAATGCCGAGCGAGTTCAGGCCAGGTTGTTTCTGCGGGAACACGCCAACGTGAGCACTTCGGTCCTCGATGTCTTGGACCGTCAAGCGGTTGACATCGACCTTCGTGAGCGTGCGACCCATTTCGGATTCAACTTCCGCGATGAATTTCTCGAACCCCATGTCGTCGAGCACATATTTCAATCGAGCCTTCTTGCGATCGGTGCGGTCTCCGGTGCGAATGAAGACACGGACAATCGCGGCGGCGACCGCAACGCATTCACTCTCACGCAACAGCACGCCTGTGTAGCGAGCGAAGTCTTTGTGACCGGTGATGCCGCCCAAGCAAAGTTGGAAATAGACACCGGCGGGCAAGTCGTCCGATGCGTTTTCTTCGAGCACTCGAACGGCTTTGAATCCGATGTCGTTGGTGTCTTCCAAGGACGCGATTCGGCCACCGCCTTCAAAGGCGATGTTGAACTTCCGTGGCAACCCGTACATCTCTCGATGATTGAGGATGTAGTGATGCATGCGTTTGGCGAGCGGCAATGTCTCGATCAATTCGTCCGCATCCAATCCCGACATAGCACTGCTGGTGCAGTTGCGAATGTTGTCGCCGCCACTGCCCAGCGGCACGATATTCAGCTCGCGGGTGCCGAACAAAATGTTCATGGCTTGGTCAGCCGGGATCTCGCGCAATTGGATGTTGCCGCGGGTGGTCAGGTCCAAGTAAGGACCGGCGGATTGATCCGCCAGATCAGCCAAGCCTCGCAATTGCCAAGCTTGGATTTGGCCGCCGGGCAGACGCAACCGGCACATGAAGCTGTCTTGAGCCGGGGTGACGTAGAACAGCCCGTGGAACTTTTGCAGAAAGACATCGGTGCCCTTGGGGAACTCGCCCGCGTCGCTGCGAGCCTGCATTTCGTCCCACATGTCGAGCGGGTTCTTTTCTCGTTTGGCCTGTTCTTCTTTCGAGAGTTTCTTTCCCGCCGCGAGCACAGCCGATTGGGCTTCGAACGCGAAACGATCAGGGCCTGCGGGCACTGCTTCGCCGTCGACCGTCGCGGGGCCGTTGCCAATGGCGAGCGTGGTTCCTTGTCCGCCTGATCCGGAGATGACGGGCAGGCCCTGGACCGCACGAGCGACATCGGCACCGAACGTGAATCCGGCGAGATACTGCTGTTGTTCGTCTGAGAACGGTTTGGAGTCCTGTTGATCAGTCATGGTCGCTTGTCAAAACGGGTTCGATGCGGACCGCACAATCCTTGTAGCTGGGTTGGCCACTGTGTGGGTCAAAGTGAGAAAGGGTGAGCTGGTTAGTGCATTCGTAATGCATTGGCATGAAGACTTGCCCGGGCTGAACCGAGTGGGTCAGGCACGCCGTCGCGTCGGCATATCCACGTCGAGATCGAACGCGAATGAGGTCGCCATGTTCGACGTCCAATTCCGCCGCGTCACGAGGATGCATCTCGACGTAGGGCTGATTGGGATACAGCGACCTGAGCAGCGGGCTTTGTCGCGTTCTGGTTTGAGTGTGCCACTGGCTGACGGTCCCGCGACCGGTCAGCAAAACGATTGGGTAGTCCGCGTCTGCCGGTTCCGGCATCGGTGAGACATCGTCGACGATCAATCGAGCCCGGTGGTCTTCGTGAAAGAAGTGGCCATCGGCGAACAGTCGCCGTTGTTGCTCTGGTTCAAAACCACCGCTGGCATGGTCGGCTGACCAAGGCCATTGAATTCCACCACAGCGATCGATTTGTTCGTAGCCTTCGATGCCGGAGATGTCGCTCGGTTGTCCGCGGCTGGCACGCTGCATGATCCGGAAAACCGCTTCGGGCGATGTCCATTCGGCGAACATTTCACCGACTCCCCAGCGGTGTGCGATCCCGCGAAAAATTTGGAAATCGGCGAGAGCTTGCCCCGGCGCGTGGCGAACTTTCTTCAGCAATCCATAGCGGCGTTCGCTGTTGATGAAGGTGCCTTCTTTTTCACCCCAGCCCGCCGACGGCAAAATTAGATCCGCGTGCGAGCATGTCTCGGTGGTCTTGTACATGTCTTGGACGACCAAGAAGTCCAACTGATCAAACAATTCGCGAACGTCGCCCTGGTCGATCCAGCTGTGTGCGGGGTTGGTCGCAACGACCCACAAACCTTTGATCTCACCGTTGCGGATGCCTTCGATGATCCGGTCGTATTTCCAACTGGTTGTGGATGGGATTTTTTCGACGGGAATGTTGAGTGCTTCGGCAACCTTTTGGCGATCGGATTCATCGGTGAAGGAATGATGGCCGAACAGGTTCGTTGTATTGCTCCACAATCGCGAACCCATCGCGTTGCATTGACCGGTGATGCTGTTGGCTCCCGTGCCGGGACGACCGATGTTTCCAGTGATCAATGCGATGTTGATGATCGCTTGTGCGGTGCGAGTGCCCTGGTAGCTTTGGTTGACTCCCATCGTCCACCAAAGAGAAACGGCATGGCCGCGGCCGATCGCTTCTACCGCGGCGGAAACATCTTCGACTGCCAAACCAGCTTCTTCGCAGACCGTCGCGAGATCGTACTGCGAAACGTGTTGGCGAAGCTCCTCAAATCCTTGCGTGTGGTTTTGAACGAAGTCGTGTTCGACAAAGTCACGGACGATCAATTCGTTTGTGATCGCGTACAACAACGCCAAGTCGTTTTTGGGACGCAATTGCAAGTGCTGTGTCGCCGCGGCGGCGGTTTCTGTGCGACGCGGATCGATGACGATGATCTCGGGATTGTTGGGATTGCGAAGCACGCGTTCCCACATGATCGGATGCCCAATGCATGGATTGGCACCGATGAAAACGAGGCAATCGCTTTGTTCGAAGTCGTCGTAGGTGTATGGCGGTGAGTCGAAACCGAACGACTCTTTGTAGGCCGTGACGGCGGTTGCCATGCACTGGCGGGTGTTTCCATCGCAGTGGCGAATGTCCATCCCAAAGCGTGCCAAGGCACCAAGGAAGGCCATCTCTTCACATGCAATCTGTCCCGTCGACAGGAACGCGATCGATTCGGGGCCGTGTTCGGCTTGGACCTGCTTCATCCCATCGCAGAACTTGGCAAAAGCATCGTCCCATTCGATCGGTGAGAGCTTTCCCGTTTCATCACGAAGCAACGGCAGGGTGGCTCGTTCGGGCGAATCCAAGACTCGTAGAGCTTCCCAGCCCTTTGGACATGCCATTCCAAGGTTGACCGGGTAAGCGGTCTCTGGCGTCAGACCGATTGCTTCGCCATCTTTCAAATGCAATCGCAATCCGCATCCGGTGGCGCAGAACCCACAGGTAGCCGTGGTCGTGGTGTCCGCGGCCATCGAATCATGAGTCATCCCCAAACCATGATCGCCGGGACGCAGAACCAACTCGCGAGTCATCGGGCCGGTGCGTCGTTGCAACAAAGTCGGCAACTGAAACGTCCTACCGGCGTCGTTCCGATTGTCTTTGATTGAGATACTCATCGGAGGGTCCCCGGCATGCGATCATGAACAACACTAGAGAAATAGATCAATCGTTCGGTGGTTTCTCCTGCCACCAAGAGCAAGGTCGCGGTCACCGCACAGACGGTAAGCAACACTGACGAGCCAGCGAGTGCCAACGCGGAAGAGACAACCAGCAGCGCCAAGCCGGCATAGCCAAACGCGAGTCGACCCACGCTCCATTTGGAGAGGTGATGACGCACCAAACGCTGGCTGCGCCGGTCCCACTGGTCGTTGGTTGAGCTCGGTTGGCTGCGGAGCAAAATGCTTTGTTCCCAAATCAATTTTGCAATCAAACTGACCGTCGCTAGTCCGAGCAGTACCGCCGCCGAGTTGCTTCGATCCGATGTCGCGGCGATCACCGCGGCGCTGGCTGCTAGTCCGCCGATCAATGCGGTTCCCATGAAGCGAATCATGGTTCGGTCAAATCGCCAAAGAACTCGTTTGGTAGCGATGTAAATCATCGCGCTGCTGAACAATCCCGCGACTCCAAACGCAATCGCACCGATCAAAATCGCGCCGGGAACCCAAGCGGGAACCGTAACCCAATCGGGCAGATATTCGGAAACGGCAGGCAGCCACATCGCAACCACCGCCATGGTCAGAACGCCAACGAATTTGCCAAGCAAGACAGCTTCGCGGCTGAGCCACGATGTTCGCAGACCCAAGAAAATTCGCCAGGATCGCAGAGGTTGTCCGAGGTGGAGTGGGGCGAGGTTCATGCCGACCATCGAGACCACCAGGGCGACGGTCGCTGTCCAGCGAGTCGTCTCGGTTGGCATCGGCGATCCAGCCAGCCACAGAATCGCGGCCAGGACTCGTTCGGTCAGCAACATTCCCACGCCGACTTGGGTGGCGATCAGCAATCCGACCAGCGGCCAGTGATCTTCGGCGGGTTCATCGATGCCGTTGTCTTGCGCGACGCCTTGGAAACGTTTGGTCGGGTCACTGCTGCGGAAGACGGTGGTTGGGCGAGTGATGGATGAAAGCGGTGCGCCAGCGATCAAGCGTTCATCGTCAGCGACTTCTTGACATTGTTGATCAACCACGCGAATCGCGATGGCTTCGTTGGGACAGGACTGAACACAAGCGGGGGCTTCGCCAACCGAGAGTCTTTGGTGGCACATGTCGCACTTGCGAACGATGCCCAATCGCTTGCTGTACTTGGGCACTTCGTAAGGGCACATCATCGTGCAGTACTTGCATCCGATGCACTGATCGTCGAGGTGCCGAACGATTCCGGTTTCGGGATCTTTGTCGTATGCCTTGACCGGGCAACCGTTCAGGCAACCGGGATCTTCGCAGTGATGGCACGCGGTCGTGACATGTTGCACTCCGATCGCCGCGGGGATGGGGGCGGCTTCGGGTTCGCTCTCGCCGATGACCAGCGTTCCAACGCGACGCCAGCTTTCCGTTTCGTCCAAACCGTTCATCGTGTGGCAAGCCACCACGCAGGCTTTGCAACCGCTGCAGGTGTCGAGATTGACATCGAACGCAAACTGTTGCCCCGGGCCTGGTGGGCTGGCGGGCATTAATTTGGAGTAGTACCGAGCCTGGGCGGGCTGATCGGCAACATGCTCTTCCGCGGTCCCGGATTCATGTGCGGCGGCAAAGTCTTCCACCGCGGTCAGTGTTTGCTGCTCTTGCAGCAAGAGACTGACCAAGTCGAACGAGTCGCCTTGTCCTTCGATCGGCAACCCCGGTGACGTGACGACGCCGGGCGCAGCACCATCGGGATGGGCGAAGTTTGGTTCGGTTGGAAGAAGGCTGGACATATGGATCAGAACATCAAAACGGTGATGGAGCTGAGATGGGTTCCGTCAAAAAACGGAATAGCAAGCCCGGCGGTCGGAGACGGCATGACTCGTTCTGCGGGCCGTGTGAGCAGCAACGCTTCCATGTCCTCGAGCAACACGACGCGTTGGTGTTCGGCGACCAATCCCAAGATTCCGGTCGCCAGCGGAATACGTGTGCCGGTATCAAGACGAAACGCGTTTTCGACTTCGCCGTACGCTTGGCTGGTCAATTCGCACTCTGCGCCATCGATGATCCAAACCTCGATCGCCCGTGCCATCGGCGAACGTTTGGATTGAATCAGGACGGCCGTGGAAATGTATTGGTCAGCGAAAACAGGCAAACCCACGGCGGCGTTGAGCAAATCGGCGGATGCACCTGCCGCTCGCAGAAAACCCATGTGGTTGGCGAGGTCATCTTGCGCGAGAGCCCGGCCTTGTTCCCAAACCACGCCGGGAAGTCCGTTGCCTTTTTCGAAGCGAACGAATGAACTGACGTTTTGGAATCGTTCCAGCTTTCCGTAGTAGCCCTCTCGCAAAGCGACTTCATCGTAGGGACCGACTGGACGCCAAACTTCGAACACGCCAACCGGATCGGGCATCGCTTCGCTAGGCAGTTTCGCGAAAAAGACGACGACCGACTGAATCGCACCATCAAAGTGGACGGGAATCGCCAACGCGGCGGCAGCGTCCGTCGGCAGCAACGCTGGGTCTTGCACCACCACCGCGTCCAATTCGTGCAAGCATCGTTGGGCGATTGGCAATGCGTTGGAATCGCAGTCCGGAGAAAACTCTCCCGGAGCCACGACATCGCAAACATGGATGCCCTGCAGATAGCACTGATCTGAAACGGCGAGCGGAGGCAGTGAGTGACGCAAGGTGATGGAAGCGTTGGATGGTGCGGGAACTGATATCGAAGTCATTTTGGCAACCTTTTAGGTGGCTTCGGCGGTCGCGAGTTCTTCTTGGGCCTTAGCACGTTTTTCCGCGTCGGCCTTCAGCTTTTTGTGGTCTTGATCTTCGAGGAACTGGATCATCTTTCCTCGAAAGTCGTAGTACTCGGGGTGGTCGAGCACGTCGGCGCGAACGCGAGGGCGATCGAATGGAAGACTGAAGATCGCACCGACCTTAGCCCGAGGTCCGTTGGTCATCATCACAACGCGATCGCTCATGAAGAGCGCTTCGTCGACATCGTGCGTGACCATCACCGTGGTGACTTTGTCGCGAATCAGGATTTCCAGAAGGATCTCTTGAAGCTCCATCCGCGTAAGCGAATCCAGCATGCCGAAAGGCTCATCGAGCAGTAGCATCTTGGGACGCAATGCAAAGGCTCGGGCGATTCCGACGCGTTGCTGCATTCCTTGGCTGAGATCCTTGGCTCGTTTGTGCAGGTTGCTGCCCAAGCCGACCAAGTTGAGATAGTAGGACGCCAAATCGCGGCGATCCTTTTTGCTGGCTTGCAGGTAAACCTGGTTCACGCCGAGCATCACGTTTTCGAGTGCCGTCATCCACGGCATCAAACAAGGCGACTGGAACACGACACCCCGATCGGGACCCGGGCCATCGATTTCGCGGCCGTCGATCGCAACGCCGCCGGTGGTGATCGGGTTGAGTCCTGCGACCATGGTCAAAACGGTGCTTTTGCCGCATCCGGAGTGACCAAGCAGCGAGACGTATTCGCCTTTTTCAAGGTTGAGATCGAATTCCTCGACGATCACAACCGGCCCATTGTGGGTGTCGTAGGTCTTGCCGAGACGAAACATTTCAACGTAGCCGCGCATGTTCGGTGCACTGAGTGGGAAGGTGGAATGTATTGGGGGTGATCAAGTTCAGAACGTCGACCGTTTCGATCAACGCAACTGATTTCGGTGCGGTTAGCGTGGGCCGGTGTTGAAGACGGCTCGCGAGGGACGCGTCAAATCGGAAGGTTCGATTTCGGGCAAACGGAACGCTTGGGTTGGATTGGCCGCCATCTCGTCACGGCGAGCCTTTTGGCGGACGGCGACCAAGTAATTCGTCACCGCGTTGCGGAGCCCTTTGAACTCTTCGTTGTCGTTGAGTTCGGTCTTGCTGCGAGGTCGATCAATGCCGACAGTAAAGACGGGACCAAGCGAGGCGTTGGGGCCTGGGTTCAGCGGCACGATGCGATCGGCGACCATGATGGCTTCGTCGACGTCGTTGGTGATCATCACGCAAGTCTGCTTCTCTTCGCTCCAAATCTTCAGGATCTCGTCCCCGAGTTGGCCACGCGTCAACGCGTCGAGTGCGGAGAGCGGTTCGTCGAGCAGCAGGACTTTGGGTTTGAGTGCCAACGTCCGTGCGAGGCTGGTTCGTTGCCGCATACCACCGGACAACTCATGAGGTCGGCGGTGGGCCGCGTGGCTGAGTCCGACCATGTCGATGAACTTTTCAACATGGTCGCGTCGCTGTTCACGCGACCATTCTTTGAAAACCGCGTTGACCGAAAGGGCGATGTTGCCACGAACTGTCAACCAAGGTAGCAGCGAATAGTTTTGGAACACCATCCCGCGGTCCGGCGACGGTCCGGTAACGGGTTCGTCATTCATGGTGATCGTGCCTTTGTCAGGCGAGATCAAACCGGCCAGCAACTGCGTGAACGTGGTTTTGCCACTGCCGCTGAATCCAACCACCGCCAGGAACTCGCCCTCGCGAATGTTGAGGTTGATGTTCTGCAGGACTTCGTTTCGAGTCACGCCGCTTCCGTAACCCTTGCAGACCCCACGCATTTGCAGGATCGGTTTGGGAGCCGACGAAATAGCTCGGCGTTTGATCGTTGGCGATGTTTCGAGAACTGCGCTCATGTTTGCACCGATGGATGATGAAAGAGAAGGAACCGAGACATCCAGAATCAAACGGGAGATGGATTGCCGAAGCTGACCAGGTTGCGGAAGAAGATCATGATCCGGTCCAGAACCAGGCCGATCATTCCGATGACGATCACGCTGAAGGCGATGCGGGCGTAAGTGAGTTCGCTACCGTTTTGGAATTCGTCCCACACAAACTTTCCCAGTCCGGGGTTTTGAGCGAGCATGTCGGCGGCGATCAAAACCATCCAGCCAACGCCCAGACTGATCCGCATTCCCGCGAACATCAGTGGCAAGCTGGCCGGCAAGATGATCTTGGTCAGACGTTGCCACCAAGACAGCCGAAGCACGTCGGCAACGTTGATGAAGTCTTTGTCGACACTGGCAACACCGAGCGTTGTGTTGACCAACGTGGGCCAAAGTGAGCACAAGCACACGGTCGATGCCGAAATCAGAAACGCTTTGTTGAAAAACGTTTCGCCGCTGGAGTAACCGGCGTAGTACCACATGATGACGATGAACGCCAAAGGCAACCAAGCCAGCGGACTGACGGGTTTGAAGATCTGAATGAACGGTGTCATGGCCGCGTTGAACCATGGGCTCATCCCGCAGAGGACACCAACTGGAACCGCAACGATGGTCGCCAAGAAGAAACCGAAGAACACCGTTTTGACGCTCGTCCAAATTTGGTCGATGAACGTTGGGGCGCTCGAAGGCGTGAAGTTAGCGGCCGTGACAGCTCGCTTCTTCAGCGTCAACGATTTGTTCTCAAGAAGTGTTTTGGTCTGACCGGTTTCCTTGGCTGCCGCAGCGGTGTAGGCGTTTGACTCGGCCAATAGCTGAACCGCTTCCGTCAGCTTTTCTTGTTTGGCCGCCTTGTCGGCGGCGCGTTGGTCGTAGTGCATTGCGATCAGCTGCTTGCCCGCCGCCCAAGTCGCTTGTGGACTGGGCAGTTTGGCACTGTCCGTCACAACCGTTGATGCGGCTCCGGCCCAAAGCAACAGAAACACGCTGACCGCCACGATTGGAAGCAAAATGAATTTCGCGATTCCAATGCACTGTTCCCGTTTGTCCTCGCCTGCTGCCAAGCGAACAAACGGTTCGAGAATCGGAAGTCCGGCCACGTCGCAGAAACGGAGAAGATTGCCACGCCAATTCATCAGGGGATACGTCCAAAAAATGGTGGAAAGGTGAATGCAAAAAGGGAATCAAAGCGGGCTCGTGAGAGCCCGAATGTGGTGGCTATTTCTTGGCCAACGACTCGTCGTCCTTGTTGCCAATTTCAAAGCTGTTGATGTAGCCAATCGGATCTTTCGCGTCGTACTTGTTCCCGTCGATGAACTCAGTTGTGACGGCGCGGTAGCCGTCGTAGTCTGGAGCTGGGATCTCGTTCGGATCGAGTTTGCCTTCGCTGATCAACAGCTCAGCGGCCTGGCGATAGATCTCTGGCTTGTAGATCTTCTTGGCGGTTTCGGCGTACCAGCTGGCTGGTTTGGATTCCGTGATTTGTCCCCAGCGTCGCATCTGAGTCAGGAACCAAATTGCATCGCTGTAGTGCGGGTAGCTGGCTTCGTGCTTGAAGAACACGTTGAAGTCAGGCATTTCGCGAACGTCGGTGGATTGGAAGACGAACGTGCCCATCATCGAGTTGCCGATCACTTCCTTCTCTGCACCGACATAGTCTTTGCGGCTGAGGATCTCGACGGCTTCTTCGCGATTGACCAGTTTGCCGGAGTCATCGGTTGCATCCAACCATTTACCAGCCCGGATCAGAGCCTTGATCACGGCCAAGTGAGTTTGTGGATGCTTCTTCGCCCATTCTTCGGTGACACCGAAGACCTTTTCAGGGTTGTTCTTCCAGATGTCGTAGTTGGTGGTGACGGGAACACCGATGCCGGTCACGACCGCTTTTTGATTCCATGGTTCGCCAACGCAGTAACCTTTGACGATGTCAGCTTCCAAGTTCTGTGGCATTTGCGGGGGTGGAACCGTCGACAATTTGACTTGCGCGTCGGTGAAGCCCTTGATGTCAGACTCGGTGTACATGCCCGGGTGGATTCCCGAAGCGGCCAACCAATAACGGATCTCGTAGTTGTGAGTGCTGACCGGGAACACCATGCCCATTGGGAACGGTTCGCCCGCGTCTTGCAGGTAGTCGTCAACGATCGGTTTCAGGCTGGCGGCACTGATGGGATGTTTGGGTGTGGGGCTCTTCAGGTCAGGATCGTTCTCCTGCATCTGTGCCCACACTTCATTGCTGACCGTGATGCCGTTGCCGTTGTAGTCCAGGCTGTACGCGGTCACGATTGGCGACTTGGTGCCAACACCGATCGTTGCACCGATGGGTTGGCCGGCCAACATGTGTGCGCCGTCGAGTTGCCCGTTGATGACATTGTCGAGCAGGATCTTCCAGTTCGATTGTGTTTCGAGCGTGACGTTGAGACCTTCGTCGTCGAAGTAGCCCATCTCTTTGGCGATCACCAAGGGGGCACAATCGGTCAGCTTGATGAAGCCGAATGTGAGGTCCGACTTTTCCAAGTCCAACATTGCGGCGGACTCGGTTGGATCGACGTCGACTTCAATCTTGCTGATATCAACCTTTGCAGCGGCGGCTTCGAGATCCTCCAGTGAGACGCCGGAGTCAGAACAGCCGGTGAAGGCACTGGCGAGAGCGATACAACCGAGCAACGCGAATTTGTTTGTGGCTGTGATCGCTTTCTTCCATGCGAATCCGGCGGTCTTTTTCGAATTTGCCGTTTGGCGCGTTCCCGCTGATTCGCTCCGCGAAGTGGCTTCTGATTCGGTGGAGATGAGCGGTACGCTCTGTGATTCGAGGCAGAAGCCGGGAACGCGAAAAAGCATTGGAAAACTGTCCGACGAGAAGAGTGCTGAAACCGTGAGCAATAAAGTGGCATCAGTGATGCAGGTTTGAGGAATAGCAAGCGTCATGCCGGATGCAGGGGCGCGAAGTGCGCTACCGGTGTTTGTGGTGGACAAGTTCACCTAGTGGTAGCGCAGCGAGGAGTTCGTGCGCAAAGCGGCTTCTGCGGCCGATTGAAAAATCATTGGCAGCATCGGCTCTGCTTAAGTCTTCAGCAGATCGAAAGCGACTCTGCACGCGGATTGGGCAGGTGCTCAGAGAGGTCTTTCGGACCAGAATCTGTCCGCGTTAGCACGGGGGAGAATGCCTATTCTTAAACAGGTTTTTCGGGTGCGAACCTCACTCTTACCCCGTCATTTCGCCCCGAATGGTCGCGGATTGGCCGCGTGAAAACGTCGCCGCAAGCCGTTGCGAGCAAAGCAAATCCGCCGCTGATCGAGTTGGGGGACTTTGATCATTGCAACGTCTGAGTGCGGTTGGTGGGGACGCATATTGAAACCCTTTGCACTTGCGGATTCAGCATCGCTTTGAATGCGCCGATAGCCAAAACGGGTCGCTATGAAGACTTGGATGTTGAGTTCGTTTCATCTCCGATTCATTGCACTTCCTTTAACTCAGGCGGAAGGAACCAAGGCGATCCAAATCGATCCGGATGATTCGAATTCACAGTCCACTCCATGAAGGAGGCACAACGCCATGTCCCAACGCAACTGGAAACGCCGCTTGCTCAGTGCGATCGCGATCGCAACAGCAGCCATTTCCACTCACGCTCATGCTCAAGACACTTCCGGTCTCGAACCGGTCGAGGTCCTCGTATTTCAACAGGACTCGGGGGCTCTCACGGAACCTGGTCCTTCGCCGACTTCTCCGACGGAAGAGCCCGCTGCTTCCTCGATTGTTGATTCGCAGTCACCAATCGCGGAACCAGTCGTAGACTCGTCCACGTACTCGGACCCATACGCTTCGTACTCCGCACCCTGCACCTGCTGTGCAAACGGTTGCTGCACGAAGAAGAAGAAAGAAGCTGCGATGGCAAAGATGAAAGGTGCCTATCAAGGCGTCTTTTATGCCAACGACTTCAGCTACCTCGATGACCCTTGCTACGACGGCCCATCGTTCTTCGGCGACTCGCTGAAGGGAATGCTAAATGGAACGCTAGACGTTGGTGGCGAAGCACGTGTGCGTTACCACAATGAACGCAACCACCGCGGATTGGGACCGACTGGACTGGGATTGACTCAGAATAGCGATCAATTCTGGCTAACGCGTTACCGCATGTTCGCGAACTGGCGTTTGTCTGAGAACGTTCGATTCTACGGCGAATACCTCTATGCGGATTCAGGTGGTGAGCTTTTCAATAATCGTCCCATCGAAGAGAACCGCGGCGAAGCACAAAACCTATTCCTAGAAGCGAAACTCACGGACAACCTTAGCGTTCGTGGCGGTCGCCAAGAATTGTTGTTGGGTGCTCAGCGTTTGGTCTCGCCGTTGGATTGGGCCAACACTCGTCGTACCTTTGATGGTGTGCGTGCGACCTACGCAAACAAAGACGGTTCGATCGATGCGTTCTACACCCACCCCGTGAAACGCACCGCAGCCTACGAAGACAAGTGGGATGCCACGAACCAAGATGTTCAGTTCTTTGGTGCGTACATGACCCGCAAGGACACTTGGCTCGGACAGTGGGAAAACTACTACCTCGGTTTGAACAACGATGTGGGTGATTTCGATTATCACACCATTGGCAGCCGCGTCGTTGGCAAAACCGATTCAAACTGGATGTACGAGTACGAAGGTGGCACGCAGTTCGGAACGAACAGCGACGGCACCGACCACGGCGCCGGTTTCTTAACCGGAGGCCTAGGACGTCAAATCGCCCTGACCAAGGACTGGAAACCAACCATTTGGTTCTGGTACGACTACGCGTCCGGTGGCGACGATTCGCTTCGTGGCGGAGACGGATTCGATCACCTGTTTCCGTTGGCTCACAAGTACAACGGTTTCATGGACTTGTTTGGTCGCCGCAACTTGCATGACATCAATGCTCAGTTCATCACGCCATTCTTCGGCGAGAAAGTCAAACTGTTGCTTTGGTATCACTACTTCATGCTGGACGAGAAAACGACTCCGTTCGACGTAGTGATGAACCCGTACAATGCAAATAACCCTGCGGGCGATCGCGAACTCGGGCACGAAATTGATGTCTTGTTCCAGATCGCGCTCAACCCACGCAACAGTGCTTTGATCGGCTACTCGTACTTCAATTCGGGCAAGTACTACAGCACCACCGCCGGTGTGCAGGACTTGGACGCCGACTTCTTCTACTTCCAGTATCAAATGCGATTCTAGGTCGCGACTTCGGAAGCCAAGAAAGCAATTCGATCGCCCGGTGTGTCTCACATCGGGCGATCTTTTTATGCGCGATGATGTTCCGGTTGTCGCGCCGGATTGCGACGTCGATTCGATTCAGGAACACGGGGTTCTGTCTTGGTTGGGAACTTTCCTGCAACCCGCATCGAGCGTTAACAAGAACGTCACACTCGGTTGATACTCTTCGCTCGAAATCAATTTCAAGCAACGGTCGACCAACGCTGGATTCCACACCGGTGACTCAACGCAGGATCTGTTTGAGTCGTGGTCGGACGTTCCCATCCCTTCCAAGCCAAGGACGGTGGCATGCAGAGGCCCGCCCCGACGTCGGTCCGGACCCTCTTGGTAAGCGATGTGCATCTCGGATCGAAGCATTCGCGTGCCGAAGAGTTTCTGGTGTTTCTGCGTCAGTTCCAGCCCGAGTCGTTGTACTTGGTTGGGGACTTCATCGATGGCTGGAAGATCAACACGGGTTGGCACTGGTCGAGTGTTTGCGACGAGATCATTGCTCATCTGATTAGCCTGGCTCGACGCGGCACAAAGATTCATTACGTCGCCGGCAACCATGACGCATTTCTACGCAACCCGGCTTTTCGGGCAGGGTGTTTGGCGACGTTGCCACGATTTGAAGTCGGCAATGAGTTCGTTTTGGAAACCGTAGCGGGCTGGAAGTTTCTGATCACGCACGGTGATCTTTTCGATTGCGTCGAGAGCAACGTTCCTTGGTTGTCCAAGGGGACGACAGCGGTCTATGACGCGTGCTTGAGTATGAACCGTTTGTGCCATCGAGCATGGCAACCGAGCGATCGCAATCCCTATGGGGTTTGCTCGGTTCTTAAAGACCGAGTCAAGCGTTGGATTCGCTTCGTTAGCGATTTCGAAACTCGCATTCTGGATCACGCGAAACAACGCGAATGCAATGGAGTCATCTGCGGTCACATCCACACGCCTGACATCGTGAGCAGCGATTCGATGTGGTACTGCAACACGGGCGATTGGGTCGAGAACTGCACCGGGCTGGTGGAACGCCACGATGGTCAACTGCACTTGGTCCGACGCTACGACGAGGATTTGTTCCTCCGTCTGCCAGCACATGAAGAATCCATTCGTCGGTGTTTCGATGACAGCGAAACGGCCGACGTCGAAGCAAACGAACTCGTCTCGGTCAACGGCGAAACGGCATCGCACGGTTACGCCGCTTGACGCATTGAATCACTCGGTATTTCTTAATCAATCGAAAGACAACTCCGCATGGTCGCAAATTGGCTCGGCAACAAGTGCTTCAAAGTCGTTCACCAAAAGAACCTCGTTTACAACACTTGTTGGGAAGATCCTCGGATTGACCGGCAAGCTCTTTCGCTGGGATCGGACGATTCTGTTCTGGTGATCACCTCCGCCGGTTGCAATGCGTTGGACTATGCACTGCAGGCCCCCAAGTCCGTTCACGCGGTGGACATGAACCCGCTGCAAAACGCGTTGTTGGAACTGAAGTGCGCCTCCATTCGCACGCTGAAATACCAAGACTTCTTCGACGTGTTTGGTCGCGGTTACCATTCCGATTGGCAATCACTCTATCACAATCATGTTCGCGGTTCGTTGACGCCGGACGCACGTGCGATTTGGGACCGACGTTTGGACTTCTTTGATGGGACGTCTCGCCGGAAGAGTTTTTTCTTTCGCGGCACATCGGGATTGTTCGCTTGGTTGGTCAACGGCTACCTGAAACGTCCCGCCGGTTTGAAGGAAGCGATCGCGGAGCTGCTGCAAGCGGAATCGGTGGATCAACAGCGAGAGATCTATCAGGAACGCGACATCAATCGGTTGCTCTGGAGCAAACCGCTTCGTTGGGCGTTGCGTCGTGACACAACGCTGGCGATGCTCGGTGTCCCCCGCAGTCAACGCAACCAGCTCGATCAATGCTATCCCGGTGGTATCGGTGGGTTCATCCAAGACCGGATCGAAGCGGTGTTTAAAACGCTGCCGCTTCGTGACAACTACTTTTGGCGAGTCTACCTGACGGGGAGCTACACGCCTGATTGTTGCCCGGAATATCTCAAAGAGGAGAACTTTGAAACGCTGAAAGGTGGTTTGGTCGATCGCGTTCACACGCACACCAACACGGTCGAAGGCTTCTTGACCGGCCATGATCAGCCCATCTCGCGATTTGTGTTGCTTGATCACATGGATTGGTTGTACGACCGATATCCCGAGTTGTTGGCATCTGAGTGGCAAAGCATTCTGAATCGCGCCACTTCCGACGCTCGCGTTTTGTGGAGAAGTGCGGCGTTGGCGGTCGACTTTGTCAATCCTTTGATGTTGCAGCATGAAGGCAGCCAAGTCCAATTGGGCGATCTGCTTCATTACCATGAGGAATTGGCGACATCCCTGCACGCTCGCGACCGGGTTCACACCTATGGCAGCTTCTATATCGCTGATCTATTCGGACGCTCCTCCGGTGAAGTCGGCACGACGCCCGCGTCCGCTGGAGTCGCAGCATGAGTGAAGCCATCAAACCCACGTCTCGTTTTGACGATCTCAAAGTCCTTTGGCACCTGTTGGTTCGTCCCGTTCGCGGTGACACTCACGGCGAACGATTGGAAAGTTTTTACGAAGGCCAGGCGTCGCACTATGATTCGTTTCGTGCGAGGCTTCTGCACGGCCGGTCAGAATTGATGTCGTGGGTGGACTTCCCTGAGGACGGTGTGTGGGTCGATTTCGGTGCGGGTACCGGACACAATTTGTTCTCCGTGGAAGAACAGTCGAAGGCCCTTTCCGAGGTTCACTTGGTCGATCTTTCGCAATCACTTTTGAAGGTCGCCTCGGAGCGGATTGAGGAGCGTGAACTCAAAAATGTGACGCTGCATCATGCGGATGCGACCAAGTTTGAACTGCCTGAAAACAGCGTGGACGTCGTCACGTTTTCGTATTCGTTGACGATGATTCCGGATTGGTTCGAGAGCGTTTTAATTGCCCGGCGAATCCTCAAGCCAGGCGGAATCATCGCCGTGACCGACTTTCACGTTTCACGAAAACATGCCGCGGCAACGAGTCGCCAACATGGTTGGCTGCGTCGGACATTTTGGTCGCTTTGGTTCGCGTCGGACAATGTCTACTTGTCCAGCGATCATCTTGCGATGCTCAGCCGCCAATTCGAGACCGAACGTTGCGACGAGCGGTTGGGAAGCGTTCCCTACATGCCGCTCATCAAGGCACCGTATTATTTGTTCCTCGGTCGGAAGCCAACCAGTTGAGGAGCGATAGTGCTTCGTTCGCTCACCAAGCCTTGAACCAACTCGCGATGACGGAGTAATCCGTTTCGAGTTGGATGCCGTCGAGGTCTTGTGCGATGGTGGGAACGATTTCAAAGTTGAAGTAGTGCCCGTGAGCCATCAACTGGGTGCCGATTCCGAGGTTGTACCAGTAGCCGCCTCGGAATTCTTCGACGTTGGTGGAGATCACCAGGTTGTCGGCTGAAGAGTCGGATCCTTCGTAATCGGTACGCCAAAGATGCTCACCGCGGAGCGAGACTGACCAGTTGTCTGTCAGCAGAACGCTGGTCCATGAGTTCCGACGAAACTTATCGCTGACGCTGTACCCACGGTCGTAGAGACCGATGTTGATCTAAAGCTCAGGTGCATTCTAAATGTTTTAGTGGTCTGTCACGACTTGTTTGTAGGGTAGTGGACGAGGCCACGAGTCCTGAACTGGCGTCAAATCCAAGGCCTCGTGGCCTCGTCCACTACGATCAACCCAAACTTTCAGCTGTGATAGACCACTAGGACCTCGGAGACTGACTTAAATCGGGAGGTTAAGAGTAAGCAAACGCTTTGGTCCATTTGATCTGCAGAACCGGCGTCTGCCGTCGTGCTTGATCATCAATCGGTTCTTCACAAAAAAAACGAGAGCATCACTTGGCGACTGGGAAGCGGGCGTTGTGTTGTTGCAGTGTCCGCTGCAATTCACGTCGCAACTGCGATGTGAGCTCCGCTTGCTGGGTAGATAAATCCTTCTGTTCGCCGATGTCGCTGGAAAGATCGTAGAGCTCCACTCGATTGTCTTCCGCGAATTGCAACAGCTTGTACCGGCCTCGTCGAATTGCAGACTGCGGGCGAGTCCGGCTGGTAGCAAAATCATCGATGCCGATCGAGTCCGGTGCTTTGGCAAAACCTTTCTCGGGATGGTAGTACGGAAAATGCCAAATCAGGGAACGTGGTTCGCCGGTTGCTGAGGACTTGCCACGCAACGAGTCAGCAAAGCTTTCTCCATCACACTTCGGTGGATTACCGCCCGCCCAGTCGACCATTGTGGGTAGCAAGTCGTACCCGATCACCGGACGTTCAATTTCAGTTTGTGGTTGGACAACATCCGGCCAGCGAACGATCATCGGCACACGAATGCCACCTTCGTACAGGTTCCATTTGGATCCTCGCAGCGGTGCGTTGGCGGTGTACTCCGGATGACCACCGTTGTCGGAACAGAAAACCACGATGGTCCGATCGGCTTGTCCGGATTCCTCCAGTGAATCAAGGATTTGGCCAACGTGATGGTCGAACGTTTCTAAGAAGGCGGCGTATTCGATCCGGTTCTTTCGCTTCTTCGAATCGGAGGGAACCCGAGCATCATACTTTTCTCGCAGCCATTGGCACGGCGTTCGGACTGGCGTGTGTACATAAAACGAAGACGCCATCGCGAAGTACGGACGGTCGTGTTCCTGTCGAAGAAAGTCAGCGACACGCTGGACCATGGAATCAGACGCGAATTTTCCAACCTCGGTGATCGTTTCGATGGGTGAACGTTTCCAATCGTAAGGATGCGCTCCGTAGTCTTCCTCGGCGATCTCGAACCCTTGCTTCACCGGGCCGTGTGTGGGGCTCCATCCCAAATAACGTTCATGGTGAGAGCTGACGTGCCACTTGCCAAAGAACGCGGTTTGATAACCCTCGTCTTTCAAGCACTCAGCGATGGTTCGCTCTTTTAGCGGTAGGTTCAGTGTCAACGGAGGTGCTGACATCGGCGTTGGGAAATCGATCTTCTGCCGTCCCGGTTCGTTCTTGGTGACAAATTCGAACTGCAGTCGAGCGGGTGTCTTGCCGGTCAGAATCGATGCCCGCGAGGCGGAACAAATGGGGGCGGGCGAATACGCTTGAGTGAAGCGGGCACCCTCTGATGCCAACTGATCCAAATGAGGTGTGTCATGCCACGGGTGCCCGTAGCAGCCGAGGTCCGACCACGCCAAGTCATCCGCCAGAATGAACAAGATGTTCGGGCTATCCTCGTCGTCGGCCACCGCGAATGGCGAGCTTGATGCGACGAGACAACAAAAGACAGCGACAGCCTTTGCGAGGAAGGATGGCTTGGACATTGCGTTGGATGGTGGGGAAGGTGCGTCGAAACGCGGCGGGAACACGGTGTCGCTATTGAAGGATGAACACCTGTGAAGCGACGGGGCGAGATGTTTTTCGTCTTCTTGGTCGCTGGAGTCGCTAGCATCTTGGGTGGATGCCTTGGTGTCAAATACACTGTGCCTCCCCTCAGTCCCGCCTTCCAGATCGAACCCCGCCCCAGCCAACATGCCAGCGCCCAACCTTGCCGCGGTTTCTCGCCTCGTTTTCCTGTCGCTGATTGTTTTCTTCGCCACCGAAGCTTCGCGTGCCGCTGAATCGGCCCCGCCAAACATTGTGGTGATCCTGGCCGACGATATGGGCTACGGTGACATGGGATGCATGGGCAGCCAAACTTTGCAAACGCCAAACCTGGATCGATTGGCCGAGTCCGGCGTGTTGTGCTCGCAGGCCTACGTGGCCAGTGCGGTGTGTTCGCCGTCAAGAGCAGGGTTGCTGACCGGTCGTGATCCTCGGCGATTTGGCTACGAAGGCAACCTGAATGCATCGGAGGAACGCTACGCGACTCGGCCCGAGTTGTTGGGATTGCCGGTCAGCGAGAAAACGCTGGGCGACCATCTCGGCGCGGCCGGTTATGCGACCGCTTTGATTGGCAAGTGGCACTTGGGGATGGGCGAGATGCATCATCCCAACCGTCGAGGCTTCGATCATTTCTGTGGGATGCTGACCGGCAGTCATCACTACTTTCCGACGACGATGAATCACGTCATCGAACGGAACGGGCAACGTGTGGAAGATTTTTCCAGCGAATACCTGACGGACTTCTTCACCGACGAAGGCTTGCGATTCATCGATCAGCACGAAGCCGCGAAACCGGATCAGCCCTGGTTTGTGTTCTTTTCGTACAACGCGCCGCACACGCCGATGCACGCCACGGAAGCCGACTTGGCTCGCTTCGCAAACATTCCAAATAAGAAACGCCGGACCTACGCGGCGATGATGTTCGCGCTTGATCGCGGCGTCGGTCGAATTCGCAAGCACTTGGAAGAAACCGGGCAGTGGAAAAACACATTGTTGGTTTTCTTTTCCGACAACGGCGGTGCGACCAACAACGGCAGTTGGAATGGGCCACTTCGAGGTGTGAAAGGATCCATGCGAGAAGGCGGGATTCGCGTGCCCATGATTTGGACTTGGCCGGCCAAGTTTCCAGCTGGCAAACGCTACGACGGCGTGATCAGTTCGCTGGACTTGCTGCCGACGTTTTGTTCCGCGGCTGGCGCTCAGCCGCTGGCACTTGCTCAACCCATGTCTCACGAAGACGCGTCCAATCGCAAACGCATGAACCGTTTGGCTGGCACACACGACGGAATTGATATGACGCCTCATTTGGTTGACGGCAGCGAACCGCCCAGTCGGCGATTGTATTGGCGATTGCAAGGTCAAGCGGCGATCTTGGATGGTACTGACAAGCTTCTACGTCCCTCGCACCGCCCGGCCGAGTTGTTTGAGGTTTCCACCGACGTCTCCGAAAGCCATGACTTGTCGGCACAGAACCCCGACCGCTTTCGCGAGCTGTATGGCGAATTGGGAGCGTGGGAATCCATGCTGACAACGGTTCCGCTGTGGGGATCTTCGCCGTATTGGTCGGGGCAATCCGCGAAACACTATGACGCTTGGGAACCACGGCCCGAACCAGGAACGACGTCAGTCAAGGAGACCCGATGAACTCTGAATCAAACTCCAAATTGACTGAAGCCATCAGTCCAAGCGACCCTGAATCCTTGCGAGCGATCGCGGGCAAGCTCGGTATCCATACCGCGAAACGACATCTGTTTTTGTGTGCGGATCAGACCAAGCCCAAGTGCTGCGACAAGGAAGCCAGTTTGGAGTCGTGGAACTACCTCAAGCGAAGGCTCAAAGAACTTGGTCTGGTTGGGACTGACGCCAGTGTCATTCGCACCAAAGCCAACTGTTTGCAGGTTTGTGCGGCCGGCCCGATCGCGGTGGTCTATCCCGATGGCGTTTGGTATCGCGACTGCACTCCGGAGGTGCTCGAACGCATCATCCAAGAACATCTGATTAGTGGTGAAGTCGTGGAAGAACACTGCTTCACTCGCAACGAATTGAATCGCTGAATTGACTGCCTTGATTATCACTTGATCACAATTTCTCCCAGGACGTTTGCATGAGTCGGACAACACGAGCGAACATCGTTTTTTCATTGGTGCTGGTAATGGCCGTTTGGTCGGTGCCAACAAGAGCGGCGGATCCCGAACCAGTGGACTTGGTCGTCTACGGCGGCACCTCGGCCGGAATCGCCGCTGCGGTTCAGGCTCATCGGATGGGCAAGACGGTAATCGTGATCGAACCCAGTCAACGTGTCGGTGGTCTGACCACGGGCGGATTGGGGCAAACCGACATCGGGAACAAGGCGGCCATTGGAGGGATCGCTCGCGAGTTTTACGAAGACGTTGCGGAGTACTACCAAGACCCCGCGGCGTGGAAGTTTCAACGATCGGATGAGTATCGTGGCGGAGGTCAATCGAAAACCGCGGCGGGGGAAGCTGCCATGTGGACGTTTGAACCCAGCGCGGCGTTGTCGATCTACGAAGATTGGATTGAACGAGACGGCATCCGAGTCGACTACGGCAAACGTCTCGATCGGTCCGCAGTGACGATGACTCGTAGCCTGCCCGCTCGGATCATCGCGATTCGAATGGAGTCGGGTGAAACCTATCGGGCTCGCATGTTCATCGACGCGACCTACGAAGGCGACCTGATGGCCGCCGCGGGTGTCAGCTACACCGTGGGACGAGAAGCGAACTCGCAGTACGGTGAAACGCTCAATGGTGTGCAGACCAAGATGGCGATTCATCACCAGCTTCAAAAAGGCATTGATCCGTATGTCGTTCCCGGCGATGCCAATAGCGGGTTGCTTCCGCACATCGATCCAGAAGGGCCGGGTGAAGAAGGCGGTGCTGACCACCGGGTGCAGGCCAACTGCTTTCGGATGTGCTTGACCGACCATCCTCAGAATCGCATCCCGTTCGAGAAACCGGATGGATATCAGCCGCTGTGGTACGAGTTGATGCTTCGCAACTACGAAGCGGGTGAAGACGCGGCTCCGTGGATCAATTCTTCCATGCCCAACCGCAAGACCGACACGAACAATCGATTGGGCTTCTCAACGGACTTCATCGGACAAAACTATGACTATCCGGAAGCCAGCTACGAAGAGCGTGAAAAGATCGTCGCGGAACATCTCTTGTATCAACAAGGTTTGATGTGGACGTTGGCCAATCACCCTCGCGTTCCCGAAAACGTTCGCAAGCAAGTTTCGCGTTGGGGAATGTGCAAGGACGAATTTGTTGAGGGCAATGGCTGGCAAGACCAACTCTACATTCGCGAAGCGCGACGGATGGTCGGTGAGTATGTGATGACACAGAAGAATTGCCAGGGGGTGCCGGTCGAAGACTCGATCGGATTGGCGGCGTACACAATGGATTCGCACAACCAACAACGTTACGTCGACGAAAACGGACACGTGCGAAACGAAGGCGATGTACAGGTCGGTGGTTTTCCGCCATACGGAATCAGTTATCGTTCGTTGGTTCCTAAGCGGCGTGAGGTTTCCAATTTGTTGGTGCCGGTTTGTTTATCGGCAACGCACATCGCGTTTGGTTCGATCCGGATGGAACCCGTGTTTATGGTGCTTGGTCAAACAACCGCCACCGCGGCGGCGATTGCGATCGACGACCAAGTCGCGGTTCAAAATGTTGACTATGAACGATTGGCGAATCGTTTGCTGGAAGACAAACAAGTGCTGGCATACACCGGCCCAGAAGCTAAACCTGGGATTGATCCGAAAACACTTGATGGCATCGTCGTCGACAACTCTCAAGCCAAGACGGAAGGTGCTTGGATGGTCAGCAACTCATCGGGGCAACGCGTCGGGATGAATTACTTGCACGATAGTGACGCCAGCAAAGGCGAATGCGTTGTGGTCTATCAAGCCAAATTGAAACGACCGGGACGCTACCAGGTGAACTTGCTATGGCCGGTGCATCCCAACCGAGCCAGCAACACGTTGGTGGCAGTCACGGACGCATCGGGAAAGCAGCACGAGATTCGCGTGAATCAACGCGATTCAAAATCCGGTGGTCGAGCGAAACTAGGTGAGTTTAAATTCGACGCATCCGCGGTCGTCGAGATCAGAAACGACGATTCAGATGGCTACGTCATCGCGGATGCGGTGCAGTTCATTCCGGGCGCCGGTGCCAGCGAATGAGGTTGCGAATTTCTTCGGCCTGAACAATTTCTTCGGCACGAACGCTGAAGCTGAGGTTGAAGCTTCGTAGACTGATCCGCTCGGGCGTCTACTTCACGCTTTCGAGTTCGACGATGAAGTGCAGAATCGCGTGAGCGGGGATGGATCCAGGCGAGCCACGTTCGCCGTATCCAAGATAGGATGGCACCCACAGTTCGATCATCCCGCCTTCGCCGATGAGTTGCATCCCTTCCGTCCATCCAGCGATGACGCCGTCCAGGGGAAAGGTGGTTGCTTCACCGCGGTCATAGGAATTGTCGAACACTTTGCCGTTGTTGAGCCAGCCTCGGTAGTGGACCGAAACGGTGTCAAAGGCCGTTGGTTTTTTGCCGTCCGATTTTCGAAGGATCCGATATTTCAGACCGGAGCTGGTTTCGGTGAACTCCAGGGACGCGTCCGAGTCCATGGGGCCCGTGCCAGCTTGCAATTCAGGCCGGTCGACAAACGAAACAAAGTTTGGTTTCGGCAGCTGGGCTTCTGGAAAATCGGGGATCGTTGGTTCAGATACGATCGGCGGGGTGGATGGTGCCGTGGAGCGGCACGCGGGAACGACGATCAGCATGCCCAACAGGCACACTGGCAACCAAGTCTTCATTTCCACTTTCACGCTCCGGTCTTGCATCCTGCATTCCTCCGACACGACCGCCGGAAATGTACTTTGCTTTCATATTTCGATTCGACGGTAGCGAAATCGGGTGGTTCTCGAAAGTCCGATCTTTTCTGGGTGATCGCGTCGAATTTGCGAGAACGCAGGCGAATCTGGTTGTTCGTTCCAGGCTTGAATTACAGGATGGACGAAGATGGGCGGTGCCGTTGAAGTTGCGACCGCGTAAACTCAAATGGCAATCAACCGAACGAGCCAAAGAGTGAGGGATTTAATTGAGATGAAAGTCATTGTCGATTTATGTGTCGTCCCGATGGGCGTTGGAGTTTCGGTGGGCAAGTACGTTGCCGAGTGCCAGAAAGTATTGGAAGAAGCTGGCTTGGAACACCAACTTCACGCGTATGGCACAAACATCGAAGGAGAGTGGGACGAAGTGTTCGCGGCGATCAAGCAATGCCACGAACGTGTGCACGCGATCGGTGCTCCACGCATCACGACCAGTATCAAAGTCGGAACCCGTACCGACCGCGATCAAAGCATGCAGGACAAGATCGACAGCGTGGTGGAGAAGAAGCTTTAGGTCCTGGCAATAGAGCAGAGGAAATTGGAGGGACTATGTTGATTCCAAAATCCAAACCAACGCTCGAACTTCGGTCCGCGTTGATCGGTGAGGTCGGCGAGTGAGGATCTGGGGTCGTGCCGAAACACAAATGGTTTGCGCGAGTCTCGTAGGCCGGATTAAGGAACGAGGTGACGGAGCTCCGGCAGAGCATCTTGTCGCGGTGACGGTGCTTGCTGGATTGCCGTGTGGGACCGGAGGGCTTGCGCCCTGCCGCTAGCAGGAATGGGGATTTGGTTGACCGAAGACTTGACGGGAGCGAGATTTTGTTAGCGGAGTGGCGCAAGCCGCCCGGTGCCGGTCTTCGCATTTTCAGTTGACGTACCAAGCGATCCGTGCGGAAGGAAACGGGTTCTCTGTTTACCAGGTAAAATACAAACGCCACCGTACGGCTTGCGCCGGTAGCACTGAAGAGTGAGCAACGTGTCCGAACTGAACCGCTCATTTCACAAGGAGTATCAGGTTGCAAGACGACCCAATTGCATTCTTTTTGACTTGGACGTGCTATGGAACCTGGATGCCAGGCGATGATCGCGGCTGGACCAAGTGGCATCGCGGGGACCAGGTGCCGCAACCTCGGCTCTCGAATTGGTGTCGTGGCCAGATGATCGAATCGGCAGTCATTTTGTTGCCAGAGCAACGAACAATGATCGAATCCGTCGTTCGCGAACATTGCAAAAAGCGGTGTTGGTATTTGCACGCTGTCAATTGTCGAACCAACCATTGTCATGTTGTTGTGACGGCACCGAACTACGACGGTGAGAAGGTTCGAGATCAATTGAAGTCATGGGGCAAGCGGCGGATGAAAGAACGTGAGCGTCAGTTGGGTGTCGCTGAAGAATGCGTGCGTGATCGCTGGTGGACGCGGAAGGGAAGTGTGAGATATTTGTTTGATGAGGATTCGCTTGCGGCTGCGACAACGTACGCGTCGGAAGCTCAGGACGTAGGCGGTTCGAGTGCGAACTCGTTGTGACTCAGTGTTGTGAGTCAGCGATGTGAGTCCGACGTCGGTTTGGTGGTTGCGTGCGGAACCGGAGGGCTCGCGCCCTGCCGCTAACAAAGTCAATGCGTGTGGGACCGGAGGGCTTGCGCCCTGCCGCTAACAGAGTCAGACGCGAACCGCCGCGTGCCGCGTTTCCCACTCCGAACGTGAGTCCAAGGATCGTCATCAATTTAGTTCGGTGCGTTCAGCTGGATGGTGCGGAGTCGAAGGGCGTTGCCGATGACGGAGACGCTGCTGAAGCTCATCGCGGCGGCGGCGATCATGGGGCTGAGCAAGATTCCAAAGAATGGATACAGCAGACCGGCCGCGATGGGGATTCCCAAGGCGTTGTACGCGAACGCGAAAAATAGGTTTTGGCGGATGTTTCGCATCGTCTTTTGGCTGAGCTGTTTCGCGGCGACCACGCCTCGCAAGTCACCGCCGACCAATGTCACTCCAGCCGATTCCATCGCAACGCTGGTCCCGGTTCCCATTGCGATTCCGACATGGGATGCGGCCAGGGCCGGTGCGTCGTTGATGCCGTCACCACACATCGCAACCGTTTTGCCCTCTTGTTTGAGTTGCTGAACAAAGTCGTGTTTGGCTTCCGGTGACACGTTCGCTCGGAAGTCATCGATCCCAAGTTGTTGCGCCACGGCCTCGGCGGTGGATCGAGCGTCGCCGGTCAGCATCACGACTTGCAGTCCCAGTGAGTGGAGGGCTTTGATCGCATCGGGCGTGCTCGGCTTGATTGGATCCTTGATGGCGATGATTGCGGCGAGCGAGCGATCGATAGCGACGTAGACCACCGTGGCTGCGTCCGCTTGGTATTTTTCCGCTTGATCGTGCACGGCGTCCAAGCCCGCCACATTCAGATCGGACAACCAATTGGGGTTGCCGATCGCAACCTGTTTGCCATTGACCTGAGCAACCACGCCTTTCCCGGTTGTGCTTTGAAAATCCTTTGCGACACGTTTTTGAGTGTCGACGGAGTCTGTGTATTCGACGATCGCTCGGCCGAGCGGATGTTCGCTGGATTGTTCCACCGCGGCGGCAATCGACAAGACATCGGATTCGCTCCAGTCGCCTTGCGGTTCGATGGCGGTGACCGTGGGACGCCCCTTGGTGAGCGTTCCTGTTTTGTCGACGACGACAGTATCGACCTTTTCCATGATCTCCAGGATTTCCGCATCGCGAATCAAGACGCCTTCTTTGGCACCCCGTCCCACGCCCACCATGACTGACATGGGAGTGGCTAGCCCCAGTGCACACGGGCAGGCGATGATCAAAACGGCGATCGCGGATACGAAGGCGTAGGCCAGCGAAGGTTCGGGGCCAAGCATTGACCAAGCGATGAACGCGAGAATGGAACTGAGGATGACGGCTGGCACAAAGTACTGGGCCACTTGATCGACGAGTTTCTGAATTGGGGCTTGGCTGCGTTGAGCGTCGGCGACCATTTGCACGATCCGGTGCAGGACCGTGTCGCTGCCCACTTTTGTGGCTGTCATCTCCATCGAACCCGATTGATTGAGCGTTCCTCCGGTGAGCGTGTCGCCTTCGTTCTTTTCAACCGGGACTGGTTCGCCCGTCAGCATTGATTCGTCAACGCGCGAGGATCCGCTGGTGACTTCACCGTCGACGGGGATCTTCTCGCCTGGTCGAATTCGCAAGCGGTCGCCCGATTGAATTTCGTCGAGGGAGACATCTTGTTCGTCTTCTCCTTCGATTTGATGGGCGATGTCAGGTGTGAGCTGCATCAGTTCGCGGATCGCACCGCCGGTTTGTTGGCGAGCTCGCAGTTCGAGGACTTGGCCGAGCAGCACCAGTGTGATGATCACCGCGGCCGCTTCGAAGTACAGCGGCGGTCGGTCGGCTTCGTAGAAAGCAGCGGGGATCCAGTCGGGAAGCAGAATCGCGAGGACGCTGAACCCAAACGCGGCCAATGATCCCAACGCGATCAAGGAAAACATATTGAGGTTCCAAGATCGAAACGATTTGGCACCGCGAACAAGAAGGGGCCATCCGCACCAGAATACGACGGGCGTCGCGAGTGCGAATTGCAGCCAGCCGTTGATGCTGGGCGAGATCCAGCGATTGATGGGAAGGCCGATCATAGGCCCCATCGACAGGATCAACAGCGGAACCGAAAGAGCGACGCCGATCCAGAACCGGCGTTTCATATCGTTGTACTGGGCTTCGTCTCCCGAAGACGTCGGATCAACGAACTTGGGTTCCAGATCCATCCCGCAGATCGGGAGTCTCCCGGGCCGATCTGTTCGATCTCCAGGTGCATTGGACAGGTGTAGACGGCTTCGGGATCGGCGGTCGTGCTGGGTTGGGACTTGCCATGCGAGCCGCCACCACAGCAAGTCGGTTTGGTTCCGCAGCAGTCCGACGATTTGGAATCAGCGTTTTTTGTCTTTCGAGATTCCAGAACACCATCGGGGTCAGCTTCAAACTTCTTTTGGCAGCCAGCACAGCAGAAGTAGAAAGTTCGGCCGTCGTGACGACTGGAGAGAGACTTGGCAGGATCCACCGACATGCCGCAGACGGGGTCGATGGCTTGGATTTCGGTGGGGTTCATTGCGTTGGCTTGGGAAGGAGGTATCCCTGCAGCTTACGCAATTCTCATTCCGACTGTTCTGTGGGCAGTTGGGCGACGGTCTTGGAAGACCATCATACGGGAGATGCATGGCGACGGTCTTAGAAGACCATCATACGAGTGATGCATGGCGACGGTCTTGGAAGACCATCGTACGGGTGGTGTGTGGCGACGGTCTTGGGTGACCATCGTGGGTGGACTAGCGGACGACGAGGGTGAGCCAGCCGTCTTGGGCGTCGATGCCGATGACCTTGGCGGAGCGGCCCGCGAGTGTAGGTAGCTGCAGCGTTGATGGAAGTGTCCATTCGCGATGAAGAAGCGTCATCGGGAACAGCTTGTCAAAGCCTTCTTCGATGTTGGCTTTGATGGCGGTTTGTGAAAGCGTCAAGCGACGGCCACCAGGGAATTTCAAATCGATGTCTTCGTCGCGAATCAGGATCATGCGTCCGTCTTCGGTGATCGCGGGACGATACACCGCGGAAACTTCCAATCGGCGATCCAGTTCCCGGTCACCTTGAGCAAAGCGATCGCCACGCAACCCGATTCGAAGGGTTTGGTCGCGAGCTTCGAAGTAGACCGGACGGAACCCGGAGAAGTCGACTTCGAACGATTCTGTTGGCTCGTCGTCGGTCACATCCGTTTCCGCGGACGCGTCTTTGTCCGAAGGGATGCCGAACGAACTGGTGAGGTCGCGCAGTTTTTCTGGCGTGAATGTTTCTCCAGCCAACAACTTCATCACGGTGTTGTTGAGAATGCTTTCGTGCACCTGGATCGCGGCGCTGTAGCCACCGGGGTAGGTTCCCGATGAGGTCGCGGTTCGAACCATCGACAGGGATGGGCCTTCACCCGGGGCAGACAACCCGAACGGTCGCCGCATGGTCGCTCGCACATGCACTGCATCGGTGGTCGATCCGATGGTGCGAGTCGGTGCGGGGAGGTCCAGTCGACGCAACCATGGGCGCATCTTCGCATCGAGGTCTGGGAACGTGCGAGACGCCTCTTCGTCGGTTTGTTGGCGAAAGCCTTCGAGCACGCGGTCTTGTAGTTTTCTGCGAGAGATCGCTTCGGCTTGCGGTTTCATCTCGGCCGCTTTCTTCGAAGCGATTTTGCGAACGAGTTTGAGCGGATGATTGATTTGATTGATCTGCGTCGAAAGGCTGGCCGTTGCGATTGGCTCGCCAGCAAAGACTCGCTTTTCGGTGATGGCCAATTGTCGAGCCGCGTAGACTTGGCCGAAGCCGGATGATCGCAGAGTGACCGGCCCGTTGTAGCCTTTCGTTGACGTCGAAAATTGACCGTCGAGTCGAATGAGCAAACGGATATTTCCCTCGGACGGTAGCAACGAACCAGTAACATTCCCGACGACTCGGGCGTCGCCGATGATGCGGGTGCCGAGCAAGCAATCATTGACTCGCTCAGGATTGTTGACCGGACGGGTGATGGCGTCACTGATCACGCGACCGTCGACAAAGGCACGCAGGTTGGGTGATGAGTAGCGTCCGGTGATGCGAGAAACCAAATCGCTGGCTTGGTTGGCTGCGGCCAGAGTTTCGACGATCGATTCGATTTGGGCGACTTCTTCGCCGGACAAATCGGCCAGAGTTCGCGGCGTGGATTCGGTTTGTTCGTTAGCGTTTTCTTCAGACGAAAGGATGCCGGCGAGTGTTTCAAGTTGCCGCTCGATCACGGCGAGCCCGCGTTCGGGATTGCCATAGCGGAGTGCAGCTAAGTAGCGATCGAGTGACTCACGCAGTGCGACCAAACGGGATAGCTCGAGGCCTTCCTCGGGGCCGCTGAGGCGTTGAGAAAGCTCGACCGCGGCGTTGCCTCGTTTCGCGACGGACTCATCGCCTTCGATCGCGGATTGAAGCGGGCCGAAGTCCAGGAATCTCATCCAGGCATCGTGGTTGGTTGGATTTGTCACTCGCTGAAAAAAAGCGTCCGCTGCGTTCATCGCCGCCACCACATCGGCTTCGGTTTGTTCTTGCGATGGCAGTCGATTCGGATCCAACTCGGACTTGGATTGCTCGATCAGTTGTAGCCACTGAGTCGTTTCATCCGCGGTCACGAGAGCCTGGTTCACGCAAGCCGATGCACCCGCGAAGGCGATCGCGAAGACGAAACGGAGGGAGCCGCGAAAAACAGAGGAAGGCATGGAGCACGCTGGCGAGAGGATATGCGGGTTGAGTGGAGTGGGTATTCTAGCTGGTGCTGGCGCCACGCAAGGCCCCGGTTGGCATCGTGATTCGAACCGTTGTCGGGTTGGACCGCTCGGATAGGTTGGGGCGGGTGTCTGAATCGAAGCGATTGTGGTATTCGTTCCGATTGAACCGCTCACTTCCTCGCTGGAGAATACTTGGATGTCGTCTGACTCGGCCAATCGTGACCTTGCCCCGTTGATCGCCTTGATGGAAACCGAAGCTCTCCAGCGTGGTGAGTTCACGCTGGCAAGCGGTAAAAAAGCGAACTACTACCTGGACTGCCGCCGCGTCACGTTGCACCCCAAGGGTGCTGGTTTGATTGGGCGAGCGATGTTGGACGTTGTGCTCGCCAATGCGAAAGAATCCGGTGTCATGCCCGCGGCCGTCGGTGGCATGGCGATCGGTGCCGATCCAATCACCGCATCGATCGTGACGTTGGCCGGTGGCGATGACGTGGATCTGAAAGGCTTCATGGTCCGCAAGGAACCCAAGGGACACGGCATGGGACAACAAGTCGAAGGTCCTGTCACACCCGGTCAAAAAGTTGTGATCGTGGAAGACGTGATCACCAGCGGCGGCAGTGCATTGAAAGCCGTCGAAGCGGTCGAAGCATTCGGACTGGAAGTCCAGTACGTGCTCGCGATCATCGACCGCTTGGCGGGAGGTGCCGAGGCATTCGCACAGAAAGGTCTCGAGCTGAAAACGCTGACGACCATTCGCGATTTCGGTTTGGAACCCTGATTAACCCTGAGGCGTGTCGATCTCGACATGCACGATGATCAGAACATCTCCGGCGGCGAACGAATTCATCGGGCCGCTGCCGGCGGCTGGTGCCGGCGCCAGGTTGCCGTTGATGAAAAGGACACGAGCACCGCTTTTGCGGATCCAGCGATTGATTTGCCGCTCGAGTTCGGGCAATTCGGAATCCACACCTTTGAAGAGTTTGACTTGTTGCACGACAGTATCCGGGGGCGGTTCCAAGGAGAACGAATGAGTTTCTTTGTTTCGTCGGTCGGTCGCATGGTGTTGGACGAGATGATGAGCCGACGGCGAGCATCGTAACAAATCCCGACCCGGTTTGGCATTTCCGCCGGATGAGAAGCCCGTTTCGAAAGCGGGCGGCAGGCGAAGGCGATTGAATTAGAATGATGATTGGTTTGATCCGCTCAACATGTCTCGTCGGAGAGTTGCCTGATGCTCGTTTCTGGCACCGAAGTCAAAATCGCGAATCCGTTCTGTCGTCTCGCTGATGCGTTATCGATTCGCTGGATGCCTGCGACTCATGCGTTGGCCGCAGCGCTGGTCGCGATGACAGTTGGCGGGCCGTCCATCTTGTCGGCCGATGATTCGAATCCGAAGACAATCGAGATCGAAGGTGCCCAAACGACTTTGGTCACCGATCTCACATTGGCGGCGCCGATCGCCGGACGCGTGATGTCGGTGGCCGTGACCGAAGGGCAAGAAGTTTCCAAGAGCGATGTGCTGGTTCAACTGGACGACCGGCGTGCGAAGGCTGAACTGGCGGCGGCCGAATCGGCTGCGATGGCGGCTAAATTGCGATCGACCAGCGATGTTGATCAGCGATATGCCGAGCGGACTCGCGAGGTTCGAATGCGGGAGTTGGAGCAAAGCATCGACGCGAACAAACGCTATCAGAACAGCGTGACCGCGACCGAGATTGATCGCTTGCAGTTGGTGATCGACCAAGCGGGGTTGTCGATCGAGCAAGCTCGCAAGGAGTTGGAAGTCGCGGAGGCCCAAGCGGACGAAAAGCTATCGTTGGTGGAGATGGCCAAGCTCAGGTTGTCTGAGCACGGCGTTGACTCACCGGTCGAAGGCAACGTGGCCGAAACAATGGTCTCTGTGGGCGAGTGGGTCGAAGCCGGCGCACCACTGCTGCGTGTTGTTTCGTTGGACCCGATCCGAGTGAGCGGATTCGTTGACGGACGCGTGCACGGAAGCGAACTGAAAGGTCGACCGGTCGAATTTGAATGGACGCAGTCGATTGATGGCGAAGACCAAAGCATCGTGCTAAACGGCGAGGTGACGTTTGTGTCGCTTGAAGTTCACCCGGTGAATTCGCAGGTCCGGATGTGGGCCACGCTTCGCAATCCCGATCAAATCGCCAGGCCCGGAGTCCGCGGAACGATGCGGATTTTGCCAGCGGTTAACAAAGCAAAATCGCCGGCTGAATGAGCCGGCGAAAGTGAGCGAGGCCTAGACGAAGGCTAGCCAAGTCTAGAAAGATCGGTGCATCATTCGCGTGGGATCAAGATTTCCACCACGCGAATTTTGTCACGAGTTGATCAAGGAGCCGGTGGGATCAACGCTGCGGGACCAACGTCCAAGTTGACTTCGGCAGCCAACAGCATTTTGTACAAGTCAACTTCGTTGTCGATGTTGAGCTTGGTGAAGATGCTGCCGCGGTGCTTCGATGCGGTTTGAACGCTGATGCTGAGCTCTTGAGCGATGCCCTTCAGCGGAGATCCGCCCGCGAGAAGCAACATGACTTCTGTTTCGCGAGGCGAGATCTTTCGCAGCAAGTCCAAGGCTTCTTTGCGGACTTGGTGACGAAAGCGATCGCGACGATGCTTGCGGATCGCACTGTTGATCGCATGCAAGATTTCCTCGTGACGGAAACCCTTTTCGATGAAATCGAACACGCCTTGCTGGAATGCAGCTCGGCAGTTTTCAGCATCGCCGTGGCCGGTCACCAAGATGACCGGAATGGTCAGCTCGCGTCGCGACATTTCGGCTTGCAGTTCCAAGCCACTCAGGCGTGGCATTCGCAAGTCAGCAACGACGCAACCGTGTGAGTCGGCGTGCAAAACCTTGAGAAGGTCTTCTGCCTGATTGAACGTTTCTGTCTTCAAGCCTTCTTGAGAGCACCAGCGTTGTAGCAGGTCCAATTCGGCTTGTTGGTCATCCACCAAGTAGACGACTGGTTCAGGACCAGCGTCTTCCTGAGGGGATGCATTGGGATCGAACAAATCGGAGTTCGGATTATCAAGAGCCGTCATGAGAGAACCGTCCAAAGAGAACGCATGCGTTGTGACCGCCAAATCCGAAGCTATTGCTCATTGCCAGGTCAACTTTTTGTTCCCGAGGTTGGTTGGGAACATAGTCAAGATCGCAACTTGGATCTGGAGTGTCGAGATTAATTGTCGGGGCAATCACATTGTTTTGGATCGTTTGGCAAAGAATCACCGCTTCAATCCCTCCGCTAGCACCCAGGGAGTGTCCCAGAGCGCTTTTGGTACTGCTGATCGCAACATTTTGGGCGTGATCACCCAAAACGGTATGGATCGCGCGAGTTTCTGCTTTGTCACCCAAAGGTGTGCTCGTCCCGTGAGCATTAATATAATCAATTTCAGAGGCCGCGCGGCCACTGTCCTGAATCGCGGCTCGCATGGCAGCGGCGGCGCCCAATCCTTCTGGATCAGGAGCGGTGATATGGCCTGCGTCGCTGGTCGTCCCATAGCCAAGGACTTCCGCGTAGATCTTCGCCCCACGAGCTTTCGCGTGTTCGAGTTCTTCGAAGACTAGCAGTCCGGCACCCTCGGCCAGAACAAATCCATCGCGATCGGAATCGAATGGACGACTGGCTCTTTGAGGATCGTCGTTGCGAGTCGAAAGAGCCTTCATATTTTGGAAAGCGGCCAATCCCATTCGCGTGATTGCGGCTTCGGTGCCGCCGGTGATCACGACATCGGTTTCGCCACCACGAATGCTGCGTAGAGCATCGCCCATCGCGTTGGTTGCACTCGCACAGGCGGTCGCGACCGCGTAGTTCGGGCCTTTCAGTCCGTATCGAATGGAGATGTTTCCGCCGGCGGCATTGACCATCATCTTTGGGACGGTGAACGGGCTGACTCGGTCGGGGCCCTTGTTGAGCATTCGCTCGATTTGTTCTTCGATTTCGTTGAGGCCGCCGATGCCCGAACCCAAGATCACACCACAACGAGTGCAATCAGTTTTCTCCCAGTCGATGCCCGAATCCTGGACCGCTTGAGCTCCAGCGTGAACAGCGAATTGAGTGAATCGATCCAGACGCTTGGCTTCTTTTGGTTCGACATGATCTGCGACATTGAAGTCAGGGATGTCACCGCCAAAGTGAACCTTGTATTTCGACGTGTCCATAATGGACAGTTCATGGATCCCGGACTTTCCGGCCAACAAGGCTGACCAAAGAGTTTCGACGTCGCAGCCTAAAGGTGTGACGGCACCCAAACCGGTGATCACGACACGTCGTGACATGGAAGGATCGTAAGAAGGCGTTGAAGAAGCGTCCGTCATGAGCGTGGTGACGAATTAACGTGGTTGAGTGTTGAGAGAAGGGACCGCGGCACACGCGGAAGGCAACATAACAAAAAACGCCGCCAGCACCTTGTCAATATAACGAATTGACAGAGTGAAATGGCGGCGATGCAGTCTGCGTTGCGGATGATTGCGATTGGCGAAACATTGCCGGGTGACGCATGGTTTGACGTCGTATCAAGCCGCTCGTTTGAATGAGGGCAGACAAGGATCCGGCGATCGGAACAAACGCATGGGCACAAGCACGAATGGCTGGAGCACACACAGCTGGATTTTCACAATGGGCAAAACCGCGTCCGGCTTCGCCGCCATCGGTTGGGAGCCCCTCACGGATCTTGCAAGAAAGATCCCGCGAGGCGTTCCGTCGTATTCACGCTGCTATTGGTCGAAGTGAATTCGTCCAACAAACAGGCTCACCGAAAACTAGGCGTCTTCGCCTTTTTCCTTTTCGATGAAATCGATTGCTTCGCCGACCTTTTGGATCTTTTCGGCGGAGTCATCTGGAATGCTGATGTCGAACTCTTCTTCGAGCTCCATCACCAATTCAACAGTGTCGAGCGAGTCGGCACCGAGGTCGTTGACGAACGATGTTTCGCGGGTGATTTTGTCTTTATCAACGCCGAGCTGTTCAGAAACAATGTCGACCACGCGTTCTTCGATAGACGCCATGGGCGTAACTCCGATTAAATGTCAGTTAATTCGAAAAGGGAAAGTGCAGATCTGTGGGGCAGGGCACAACCGAGGCGGCACTCCATAGCCGCTCGTGGCAGAACATAGGGGACGCAGCTAAAACGCGTCAATATGCCGTTAGCCGACCATTCCACCGTCAACGACGATGGTTTGCCCTGAAATGTAGCTGGCATCGCGACTGGCCAAGAACAATACCGCCGCGGCGACGTCCTCGGGTTGTCCAACTCGCTTGGCAGGGATTCGTTTTTTGACTTCTTCCAAGACGACTTCGCCAAGTTCCGCCGTCATTTCGCTGGCGATGAAGCCGGGAGCAACCGCGTTGACGGTCACGCCCCGTGAGACGAGCTCTTTGCTCATCGTTCGCGTCATTCCAATCATGCCCGCTTTACTGGCCGAGTAGTTGGCTTGACCGGGGTTGCCGATCAGGCCCGAGATGCTGGCCATGTTGATGATTCGTCCGTACTTGCTGCGACGCATCACTCCGGCGGCCGACCGGCAGCAAACGAAGCAACTGGTCAGGTTGGTGGCGATGACGGAATCCCATTCCTCGTCGGACATGCCACGCATCAGTTTGTCGCGAGTGATCCCGGCGTTGTTGACCAGGATGTCCAGGCGACCGTGTTTTTTGTGAGTTCCCTCGATGGCTTCGGCGGCAGCTTTGCGATCGGTGACGTCGCAAGGCAGGGCTTCGCCTTTTCCACCGGCTGCTTCGATTTCAGCGACGGTGGCGGCCAGCTTCTCTGCATTGCGAGCGACGCAGACCACATGGGCTCCGTTTTGTCCCAGTGCGACGGCGACAGCGCGTCCGAGGCCTTGGCTGGCACCGGTGACGATGGCAACCTGATCTTTCAAATCAACCGACAGGGAGAGATCCATGGGGGCAAGTCTGTGGGGTTGGGAGTTTGGGGAGAAAGTGGGGCAAGAACGCGAATGTTTTACTGGCCCGTTTCCGAGCGAGGACGTTCAGATGCGTTCATCGGCGGTTGTACGACGGCCTACCAAGGCCGTCGTATTTGAATTCCGCTTCGTAGCTGTTTGGTGTGGACTTCGGTGAATCAGGGTTGGTCGCCGAAACCGTCGGTGGGTGTTTTGCGAGCGATCCGTTTGATCGTTCCTCGCAACACGCGACCGGTTCCTGCTTCCAAGAAACCATCCACTCCGTCGCCGAGCATCGCGTTGATGGAGTCGTCCCAGCGGACTGGGTTGACGACTTGGCGTGCCAGCAACTGGCGAATTTCATCAGCGGAGGTGTGTGGTTTCGCGTCGACGTTGCTGTACACCGGAATTCGCGTGTCCGACAACTCGACCTCTTCTAGAGCCCGTGTGAGTTGTTCCACTGCGCCATCCATGATGGGAGTGTGAAAAGCGCCGGCGACACTGAGTGGCACGACCTTCATTGCACCGGCAGCTGAAGCCGCCGGTTCGAGTCGTTCCAGAGCGGTTCGATGTCCTGACACGGCGATGTTGCCTGGGCACAGAAGGTTGGCCGGTTGCAGGATTTCGTCCCCGCTGCGGCACTCTTCGCAAACCGATGTCAGTTTTTCGAGGTCCAGCCCCAGCACGCTTGCCATGCCCGATTCGGTTGCATCAGCACAAGCCTGCATGGCTTCGCCTCGCTTTTGAACCAGTTTCAAGCCATCGGCAAAGGAGACTCCGCCGGCGTAGCAAACGGCGGTGTATTCACCCAAGCTGAGACCCGCGGCGGCCACGATCTTTCTCGCCAGTTCCGGATTCAGGTCATCGTGAACCCGAGCGGCCGCGACTCCGACAACGAACAAAGCTGGTTGACTGTGAACGGTTTCGTTCAGTTTTTCAGCGGGGCCGTCTGCACAAAGGGATTTCAGATCGTATCCCAGGACATCGGCGGCTTCGTCAAACAGGTCGTTGGCGATGGGGTATTCCGCGCACAACCAAGTTCCCATGCCGGGCGTCTGAGCACCTTGGCCGGGAAACAGGATCGCTGGTTTCGCTGCGTCGAGACTCACGGCAGGTCGTTCTCAGTTCAGAATGCTGTGGCGGTTGGAACTACTGGTCAGTCGATTCAACGACGGTACGACCTTGGTAATAACCGCATTTCGGGCATACGACGTGAGTCGGCACGGCGGTGCTGCACTGCGGGCAGTACGTCACTTGACGCTTTTTCAAGTGATCGTGGGCGCGGCGTTTGCCGGTACGGCTATTGGAGTGCTTGCGTTTTGGGACGGCCATGGCAGACAAGCCCGCGAACGGGCGATCTTAGAATGGGTGGAGTGGACGAATTTCAAACCGCGAAAGATAAGCACCCGGTGAGGGTTTCGTCAACGCGTCCTGGCCCCAAAACTCCCGGTTTCCATGGCCTTTTGCCATACCGGGTTCGCCTCCACGTTGGATTGCACCAATTCGGAAAGAGTCTCCGATTCGGCAGAGATGTCCGAACCAAGGGCCTCCCCGGTTGCATACGATTGAATCAGATAGGATGCATCGCAGCGAGATGCTTCCCTGCACCGACGCCTCTTTTCCCAGAGCCCACACGTGACCAGCCCTGTGCCAAGTCCCGCGAAAACGACGATGGATGCCCCCGGAGCCCGCAATTTGCAGCAATTGATCGAGAGCGGATGGAAGTCCAAAACGGTCAAACAAGAAATCCGCGACAACTTTTCGCGGATGCTGGCCGACCGCGAAGAGTTGTTTCCGGGCATCGTGGGATACGAAGACACGGTCATTCCGGAAATCAGTCTGGCTTTGTTGGCCGGTCACGACATGTTGTTCATGGGCGAAAAAGGCCAAGCGAAAAGCCGAATCATGCGGCAGTTGGTCCAATTTCTCGACCCGTGGATTCCCTACATCGATCACCCCGATCTTCCCGTTCACGAGGATCCGCTGAACCCGATTTCGTCATTGGGCAAGCGTTTGGTCGCCGAGCATTCGCCTGAAGACATCCAAATCGGATGGTGGCATCGCGGTGAACGGTATGCAGAACGGTTGTCTCCCGGGACCAAATTCGCCGACATCATTGGTGAAATTGATCCAGCGAAACTGACCGGCGGAGTCAGCATGAGCGCCGAGGAAGCACTCTCGTTTGGCTTGATCCCGCGAATGCACCGCGGCATTTTCGCGATGAACGAATTGCCCGAGCTGGATGATTTGGTCCAAGTCGGCTTGTTCAATATTCTCGAAGAACGCGACGTGCAAATTCGTGGCTATCCAATTCGGTTTGAGCTCGACGTGATGATTTTGTTCTCGGCCAACCCGTCGACCTACAACCGGTCCGGCAAAGTCATTCCTCAGCTGAAGGACCGGATCGGGACGATCGTGCAAACTCACTATCCAGCTGAACGGACGCAGGGAATCGAAATCCTGCAGCAAGAGGTTGGCGACGATTTGGGTGGTCCTTACCCGGTGCATGTGCCTCTGTTCATGTACCAGATCATCGAGGAAATCACCCATCAATCTCGCCAAAGCAAGTACATCGATCAGGCGTCGGGCGTGTCAGCACGTTTCTCTCTGGCGAATTTCCGGACGATCGTCGCATCGGCTCGGCAGCGCGGAATCGTGCACGGCGAGAGTCCCGCCGTTCCTCGGATCAGCGACCTCGGGCATCTGTATGCCAGTTCGCTTGGGAAGCTGGAATTGGATCTGATGGGCACGCATCAGATGTCTGAAAAGCAAGTGATTGATTCTGTGATCGCGGAAGCCATTCAGACTGTGTTTGGTGAATACATCGAAGAACACGGGTTGGCCGAAATCGCGGAGATTTTCCGTGGCGGCGTCCGCGTGGAAGTTGGAACGATGTTGCCGAGCAGCGAGTACGCTGAGCGTTTGCAGCATGTTCCCCCGGCTTGGGACAGGGCGTTTGAGGTCAACGCGAGCGAAAACGAAGCGATGCGAGCCTCGTGCGTCGAGTTCGTTCTCGCGGGACTCTATAGCATGGACAAAATCAGCCGCTCGCAACGCCACGGCAAGATCAGCTACGAAACTTGAGCGGGGCGCAGGGATGTGGCAGAGACTCTCTGGCAATGACGTGATTGCGGCGACGTGGTACAAGGTCGGCTCGTTGACCCGACCGCCGACACCCCAGCCTTGAAGGGTGACTCGCCAAGATGAACCAGCACAGTCCGTCGTACGCCATCACGATCCGTTTGCGTTATTCCGATTCGCCCGGGGCGATGGGCAAGATCACCACCGCGATCGGCGAAGCGGATGGGGCGATCGGCGCAGTCGACATCGTCAACATTCGCGGCGGCAAAATCTCACGTGACTTCACGGTCAACGCTCGCGATGTCGACCACGGCAAGCGGATCGTCGAGCATCTTCGCACGGTGGAAGAGGTCGAGGTGGTGCACACCTCTGACCGTGTTTTCCTGATGCACTTGGGCGGCAAGATCGAAGTGCTGCCGAAGATGCCGATCAAAACGCGTGACGATTTGTCGATGGCCTACACGCCTGGCGTCGCTCGAGTGTGCAATGCGATCGCGGAAGATCCTGATTCATCGTTTGCTCTCACCATTCGGCAAAACACTGTCGCTGTGGTCAGCGATGGTTCCGCTGTTTTGGGATTGGGGAACATCGGGCCTCGCGCCGCCATGCCGGTGATGGAAGGCAAAGCGATGCTGTTCAAAGAATTCGCGAACGTCGACGCCTTCCCGATTTGCTTGGACACCCAAGACACCGAAGCGATCATTGAAACCGTTCGCCAGTTGGCACCGACGTTTGGCGGAATCAACTTGGAAGACATCTCGGCACCACGCTGCATCGAGATCGAAGAACGATTGGACAAAGAACTCGAGATCCCGGTCTTCCACGACGATCAACACGGCACCGCGATTGTGGTGTTGGCGGGACTGAAGAACAGTTTGCTTCGCGTTGGCAAATCACTTCCAAGTATTCGCATCGTGGTCAACGGTGCCGGAGCTGCGGGAACCGCGATCGTGAAGTTGCTGTTGATCTCCGGTGCGAAGGACATCGTGGTGTGCGATCGCGAGGGAGCGATCCACGCGGGCGAACCCAGCCAGCCGGATGCATCGAAGCAGTGGATCGCTGACAACACCAATCCGCGTGGTGCGTCGGGCAAACTTTCCGAAGTGATTCAAGGAGCCGATGTGTTCATCGGTGTATCAGCACCCAACGTTTTGCACACGGAAGACGTCGCCGCGATGGCGACCGATCCGATCGTGTTTGCGTTGGCCAATCCTGATCCAGAAATCTTGCCCGCCAACGCGGCTCCTCACGTCCGCATCATGGCGACGGGACGGAGTGATTTCCCTAACCAGATCAACAACGTGTTGTGCTTCCCGGGTTTGTTCCGAGGGGTGTTGGACGTCCGAGCGACGACGATCAACAACGAGATGAAATTGGCCGCCGCGGAAGCGATCGCGGCAACGATTCCCGAGTCGGATCTGCTGGATGATTATGTGATCCCCAGCGTGTTTGACCGGCGCGTCGCGAAAGTCGTCGCTCAGGCGGTCGCGAAAGCCGCGGTTGAAACTGACGTCGCACGTCGGCGAAACAAACCCGCCGAAGAGATTATGTGAACGCGGCTGCGAGGTAGGCCAGGTTATCACCTGGCAACCAAGCCAATGCTTTGGAACAAAGCGAGGCGTGCGGAACTGATAGGGGTAGGGAAGTCCGGTTGAGCCGGACTCCCCTCCCTCAG
>TARA_R110002073_G_scaffold146606_1_pt1 | contig 55216 bp, 39 predicted proteins | sample TARA_R110002073 | Tara Oceans TARA_R110002073 (sample SAMEA4397174) | marine metagenome | biome: Polar Biome; feature: [DCM] deep chlorophyll maximum layer (ENVO:01000326); material: water (ENVO:00002006), including particulate matter (ENVO:01000060) such as... | depth 40 m
GGTGTGTAAATCAGCCGAAAAGCGGCATCAAAAAACTGCACGACCTCCAAAGGGACGCGGGGTCGATGCTCTCGGCTTTTGATGCGGAGGCTTGTGGTGTGGGTGAGCTGGAGTTTTGATTGGGTGGGGAGAGGCTTGGGACAGAACGCTGGTGGGCGGAACAATTGGGGACAATTGGTCTACTCTGGTGGTGCGTGCGTTACGGTGGGGACCACCGTGCTACAGGTTTTTGGGGCTGGTAGGATGCGTTGCGGGCTGCAGTTCTGTGATCCTGTGGCCCTTTTCACTTACTAATTTCCCAGCCTTGCTGGATTTGATTGCCAAGATCGCACGCGAGACATCGAACACCGGGTATGCGACGTTTCTTTCAATCCATTCGAAAAGCCACTTGGACGCTGTTTTGTCTTGCGTCATTGTCGTTGATCTTGGCGTTTGTCACGGCGCTGCCGCTGTTTCAGTTGATCACGTTGGGATATTTGCTGGCTGTTGCCGGGCATTTGGCCGCGGGTGGGCAGCTCAAGGACGCTTTGCCGAATTTGAACGCGGCGGGTGTGTTTGGAGCGGCCTTTTTGGCGCTCGCGGTTGCTTCGGCACCGACTCGCTTGCTGGCTCATTGGGAATCCGTGGCCGCGGTGATTGACCCCGGTTCGCCGGATGCGACTCGGTTGCGGATCGGAGCGATTGCGTTGTCGGCGTTCTTGACCGTCTACCTGGGTTGGGCTTGGGTGCGAGGCGGTCGTTTAAAACACTACCTGTGGCCGCAGCCCAAGCGTTTCTTCAAAGAAGGTTGGCGTCCATCGACTTGGTCGCGGTTCGCCGATCAGGTTTGGGATTTTCTGAAGGGCCTGCGCATACCGGCGCTGTTCTGGATGGGAGTTCGCGGCGCGCTGCTGACGTTGGTGTGGTTGATTCCCGCGTTTGTGATCATGGGCGTGACACGGGAAGGCGACAACGCCGCGGACGGATTGCTGGGCGTGTTGGCTTTGCTGACGCTCGCGTTTGTGTTGCTGTATCTGCCAATGTTGCAGACTCATTTCGCGGCTCAAAACAATTGGCGAGCGATGTTTCAGTGGCGGCAAATCCGCAGCGACTTTCGTTACGCACCGTGGTCTTGGGCGGGAGCCATGTTGGTCGGATTGGTGCTGATGCCGATCCCGCTTTATCTGCTAAAGATCGAAGCCACGCCGCAGGAGATCACTTGGTTGCCGTGTTTGGTGTTTGTGGCATTCATGCTGCCGGCTCGAATCGCAGAAGGGTTGGCGCTGCGTCGATGCCGGCGGCTGCGTGTCCAAGCGGAGTCGGGCGAATGGTCGCCTGGAGTTTGGTCAGGCCGCTGGTGGTTTGTCTCGCGGTGGGCGGTTCGGCTGGTGGTGATGCCCGCGATTGTTGGGCTTTACATGTTGGTCTTGATGGGCAGCCAATTCACCAGTTGGGACGGGGTGGAAACTTGGGTTCGCCAGCATGCTTTGCTGGTGCCGGTGCCATTCGTCGGTGTGTGATCGGACCGCCACTGAGACGTTGAATCCGACGCGGGTTCCCTTGCTGTTTCGTCTATCAGGTGGTAGAAGCGCAGCATGACTCGACTGCCGAATACCAAACCGAACCAACCGAGGCATCGCAACCGCAAACGCGGTGTGATCGGAGTGATGTTTCGCGCTGACAAGCTGCTGATCATCCGCCGTTCGATGACCGTCAATGCGCCGGGAAAGTTGTGTTTGCCCGGCGGAGGCATTGAGGCGGGTGAGAGCGAGGAAGAGGCTCTCATTCGCGAAATGCAAGAAGAGCTGGCGATCGATGTGACGCCAACCCGGCTGTGTTGGCGAAGTGTCACACCATGGGGAACGCGACTGGCGTGGTGGGTGGCGGAATTTCCAGACCACATCGATCCGGTGCCCAATCCCGATGAGGTGGCGGAGGTTCACTGGATGACAGCCGACGACATCGTCACGGCTCGCGGGGTGTTGCCCAGCTTGCCTGATTTTCTGGCGGCATGGCGAGGCGGCGAAATCGAGCTGCCATGGACAGATTCCTCGGCGTCCTGAGGGAAAACTCGCCTTGTCGGTCGCTGGCGTTCTGCTAGGCTACGCGATTCGATCCGGCCGGTGTTTAGATTCGCCCCAGTTTGGAACGCCAATGATTGGCGGTGCCAAGACGCGAAACCTGGCCATGCACGCAAAACACGAACATTTTTCCAGGAGAGCGATCTAGGTGGGTACCAAGAAATCTGGCAAGGGACGACGCAAGGTAGGCCGCAAGAAACGACGGATGCGAGCCAAGATTCGTCACCGCAAGAAATAATCTTTGATGGCTGGTGGAGCGTTCGGCTGACAGAAGCCGTTGCTCTGCCCCACGAAATTTGTAGCCGCCACGAGGAATGCGATTGATCGTCTCTGGTTCACGAAACGCTGAACCAGCGAGGCGGACGCATCATTCGCCCTCGGATTGCAATCCCAATTCGGCCAGCCATCGGCGGCCGGCTTTGGGGTAGTTGCGGGCATCTCTTTTTTCACGCTGCAACTGGTCGATCTGTTCTTCCAGTTCCTCTGCGCGACGGGCCAATTCCTGTCGCTCTCGCGAAAGTTTGGCTCGTTCGAGCGAGACTTCGATTTCAGCGCTTCGGAATTTGTCTTCCCATTCGGATTTCAATTGCGCCAGGCGTTCGCGTTCTTCGATCACCAATTCGTCACAGTCGACCATTCCGGCGATGGCAGCGGCACCAAACGCGACCTGGTCATTGCGAGTGTCCGCGCGGTTCTGCAGCAGAATCTGTAGTTCGTGGATCTCCGCGTTCCGTTCGGAGATCGTCTGCTCGGCGGTAGACAGCCGGTCAACCAAATCGTCAATGAAGGCGACTGGATTGCTGGTCCATTCAGGATCGATCGACGCCGCGATTTCTTGTGCGGGTTGAGACAGAGACTCGAGGAACGACTCCGCGTTGAAGTCGTCATTCTCCATCTGTTCCAGGATGCGTGCCTTGCGTTCTTCCCAGGACATCGATTCGTCGCAGCCCTGCGTGTCAGACACGGTGCGTTTGACATCGTTCGACGCGAGTTGTGCCGCGAGCTGATCGTTCTGGGTTTGCAGTTCATGCGAACGCATTCGCTCGGCTTGGAGCTCTTCCTCCAGACGCTGCACTTCTGGCGAAATCTGCACTTCGGACGAAAGCAGGTCGCAGTAGTCGCCTTGGCCGTACTTGCCTTCCGTGAACCGATCATCGGCGTACTGGCCGCCGGCGTAGTCCTCTTCGGCTGAGTCGTCCGAGCTTTCGGAGGGAACAGGTGGCTGCCACGAGACTGCACAGGTGTCGGCGGGTTGGTCGAATTCGTCCGCCGAGTCTGCGGGATCTGCCGATTGTTCGGTTTCGTACGGAGTCAGCGGAGCGAGCGAGAACTCATCCAGACGAGATGTAAGGCGGCCCTCAAATTCGCCGAGCAGCGAAAGGATTTGCTGCAGCCGTTCGTCGATCGGTGTGGCCGCATCTGAGACGACCTCGACCAAGTCGGCGCGAGTGATCGCGGGGCCGGTTGTACCGGCTGGTTCAGCAGAAGCATCGCCGATGGCTGCGGGATCCGTGAGAGAATCCGCCTCCGGCGAGTCGTTCAAATCGTTTGGGTTGGTTTCGTTGGTGGACATGGAAGCCGATTCAGGGACCTGATCACGAGGATTTTCGGTCCCTTCGATATTGCCAGCAGTGGATTGTTCCACCTGCGGCCGCCGTTGCGGTGCAGGTGAAGAAAGACGTCGCTTTCGTTTACGGTTGTTTCGAGCCATTTGGCTGGAGATTCATTTCCGGGGCAAATCGGGACAGGCATGGCCTGATGGGTGTGATGGACTGTCTGCTATAGTCCATTCCCACCACTTCTTCGGAACAATAGATCACAAACAATTGCTGGTCAAAAATTCACACAGACCATCCTCACCCAATCCAGAAAAAGACAGTTTTGGCTAAGAAGAAACGGAACCCCTCTGCTGAAGAGGCCGGCGACGGCGAACAAACGGCAGCAGAATTGGCTGATTTTGAGACGACGCTGGGCGATGTGGAGACAATCGTCCGGAAGCTCGAATCCGGTGCATTGACGCTGGACGATTCGCTGAAGCAGTACGAGGTCGCGGTGGCAAAGATGCGGCAGTGCTATCAGTTGCTGGACGTCGCCGAACGCAAGATCTCGGTGCTGGCCGGCGTCGACGCCGAAGGACGCCCCGTGACGGAGCCGCTTGAGAACATGTCCGGTGGTGAGTCGTTGGTTCAGAAGCAGGCTTCGCGAGGCAAACGCCGTGGAGCGGTTGCGTCGGATCGTTCGGCAGGTGACACAGCATTGGATTCAGCGGAGGACGATGAGTGAGCGTGCAAGCATCGGGCGATCGTCGTGAACAAGCGGTTGATCCCAATGAATCACTGAAAGACTACATGGACGCTCGTCGACCAGCGGTGGAAGCGGCCCTGCAAGCTGCCTGCGAAGACCGCCCGGGTGTTCCCGAGCGTCTTGCCGCGGCGATCCGATACGCGGTGCTGGCTCCCGGCAAACGACTCCGCCCGATGCTGACGATCATGGCCGCGGAAGCCTGCGGCGGCGACATGGCATCGGCGATGCCTTCGGCCGTTGCGGTCGAGATGATCCATGCGTATTCGCTGATTCACGATGACTTGCCCGCGATGGATGACGACGATTTGCGTCGCGGTCGGCCGACGACGCACATCGAATTTGACGAAGCGACCGCGATTTTGGCTGGTGATGCCCTGCAATCGATGGCATTTGCTCACTTGTACCAAAGCACCTCCGACACGACCAAATCGGCAGCTCTGATCGGTACTTTGGCGACCGCGGCGGGTCCGGCTGGCTTGGTCGGGGGCCAAGCCGACGACTTGGACGCTGAGAAGTACACCGCGGAGGACTTCGGGGGGGCGGCTGCCGCCCTCAAACACCTCGAAGCGATCCATCATCGCAAAACGGGGGCCCTGTTTACGGCCTGTGCGGCGATGGGCGCAATTTCCGCCGGAGCGGATACCAATGCCGTTTCGGCCTTGACCGATTACGCTAAAGCGTTTGGACTCGCGTTTCAAATCACGGATGATTTACTTGATTGCACGTCCACGGATGAGCAACTTGGTAAACGAACGGGCAAAGACGATGGCCGTGGCAAGCTGACTTACCCGGGATTGATGGGGCTGGATCGGGCGAGAGCCCACGCGGAAAGCACCATACACATGGCGCACGAATCGTTGCAGTTGTTCGGATCATCTGCTCAACGGTTAAGAAAACTGGCGGACTTTGTCTTGGAGCGTACGAATTGACTGATCACAAACACCCTTTGTTGTCTGGCCTGCAGGATGCAACGCCACTGGCCAACTGGTCCAGCACCGAACTGAGCAACGCCGCCGTCGAAATTCGCGACGTGCTATGCAACTTGCTCGCGACCCGGACGGCCCACTTCGCGTCCAATTTGGGCGTGGTGGAACTCTGCTTGGCATTGCACAGCGAGTTTGATTTTCGAACCGATCGATTGATCTGGGACACCGGCCACCAAGTCTATCCGCACAAATTGGTCACCGGGCGCTACGAACGTTTCGAAACGATCCGCACCGCTGGCGGATTGATGGGTTACCCAAACCCGCACGAGAGCGTTTATGACTTGTTCATGACTGGCCATGCGGGCTGCAGCGTCAGCACCGCGGTTGGTCTGCGCAGCGGCGACATCTTGATGGACCAAAAAGACCGACGAACGGTCGCGGTCATCGGCGATGGTGCGTTCCCCTGCGGAGTCGTCTTTGAAGCACTCAACAACGCTGGCGAACTCGGCGACGATCTGACGATTGTTTTGAACGACAACAAGATGTCGATCTGCCATCGAACCGGCTCGGTTGCTCAGTACTTGGATCGTCTTCGTGGCAATCCGTTTTACACGGGGCTGAAACACGAGGTCACGAAGTTGCTCGACCGAGTGCCGATGTTTGGTGATCCAGCCGAACGCTTGCTGGCTCAGATGAAAGAAGGCGTCAAAGCTGGGCTACTGGGAGGAATGCTGTTTGAAGAACTCGGCATTCGTTACATCGGCCCCATTGATGGTCACGACATCCCGTTGATGCAAAAGTACCTGCGTCTATGCAAAGAAACCCCCGGCCCGGTCTTGCTGCACGTGGTGACGGAAAAGGGGCACGGCTACAAACCTGCCGCAGAAGATCCCGTCTTCTTCCACACGCCTCCAGCGTTTGAAGATCGAGGTGGCACGCCCGTCACACGTGGTAGCGATGGTCGCCCGCCGTACACGACTCACGCTCGCGATGCGATTGGCGATGCGATGAAGCGTGATTCGCGAGTGACCGTGATCACCGCCGCGATGTGCCAAGGCAACAAGCTGGAACCGGTCCGAGAGCAATTCCCCGAGCGATTCTTTGACGTTGGAATTTGCGAATCGCACGCCGTCGCTTTCGCCGCTGGGCAATGCAAAACCGGCATGCGTCCGATCGTTGATATCTACAGCACGTTCCTGCAACGAAGCTACGATCAGATCTTCCAAGAAGTCGCTCTGCAAGACTTGCCGGTCGTCTTCATGATGGACCGCGCCGGACTGACCGCACCGGACGGGCCGACTCACCACGGTGTGTACGACATCGGCTACATGCGTTTGTTCCCGAATCTCGTTTTGATGGCACCGGGCTACGCCGAAGAATTGCCCCTGATGCTCGACAAGGCTTTGACGCTCGATCACCCGTCCGGCATCCGCTATCCAAAAGCATCCGCTCTCGAAGCGACCCACACACCCGCACCGATCGAAATCGGCAAAGCCGAATGGATTCGCGAAGGATCCGACGGCACGATCGTGGCTTACGGAGCGATGCTAGAACAAGCCATCGCGGCCGCGGAGCAACTTGAAGGCGAACTGGAAATCGGTGTCGTCAACGCTCGCTTCGTCAAACCGATCGATGCGGAGATGGTTCACAAAACGCTCAGCGAGGGGCGTTTTGTCGTGACGCTCGAAGAAGGCACTCGCGTCGGCGGCTTCGGTTCCGCATTTTTGGAATCCGCCGTCGATCAGCGGCTGGACACGCGAGCCGTCCACCGGTTGGCATTGCCGGATGAGTTCGTGTTGCACGGTGATCGATCACAGTTGCTGGATCAGTCAACGTTGTCGGCACAAAAGATTGCCGAGGTGTGTCGCGAAGCCGCTTCCGAGGTCGGATCACAGGTTGGTGTTTGATGGCATCCTCAAGCGGAGAGAAACTCGATTGGTGCGGATGTGGGCGTCCGCCACGAATCGTGGTGCTGGGTGCCCCTGACAAACTCAACGTGTCCTCCGCGTGGAAACGTCTTCGCCCGACGATCCAGTCGCACGCCGAATTGATCGCGGCGGACTTTGAGTTCACCTACGACTTCACGGACAAAGAAATCGACTTGGTGATCGTCATCGGCGGCGACGGGTCGATTTTGCAATCCGCACGCCAGATGGGCGAAAACCAAACGCCGGTGCTGGGAATCAATTGCGGCCGGCTGGGATTCCTGGCCGCTCTCTCGCCCGAGGATTTCTTGGACGCTTGGCCCAAAGTCTGCCAGGGCGATTTCTCGATCATCCGCCACCTGATGTTGGAAGTGCAGCTGATTCGTGACGACGAAGTGATCGCACAATCCATGGCACTCAACGAAGCCGCCATCCTGAACGGTCCTCCATTCGCGATCCTCGACATTGACTTGTACGCCGACGGTGAACTGGCGACTCAGTATCGATGCGATGGTTTGATCGTCGCGACCCCGGTGGGCTCGACCGCGCACAACTTGTCAGCGGGCGGCCCCATCCTCAGGCGACAACTTCAGGCAATCGTGATCTCGCCAATCAGTCCGCACACGCTGACGTATCGCCCTTTGGTGGATTCAGCCGACACGCGATTGGAATTGGCGGTGACCGAACCCAACGAATCGACCAGCATCGTCGTTGACGGACGGATTTTGGGCCAACTGAAATCGGGTGATCGAGTCCGTGTGCACCGTGCTCCGGTATCGTTCGAAATGCTTCGGGTTCCGGGGCAAAATGATTATCGGACCTTGCGTGAAAAGCTGGGTTGGTCGGGACGCTTGGCATTGCGTCAACTCTGATCGGTGATCAAGATCCTGCGATGATTGAAATTCTTTGGCAGTGCCATGCCTGCGTCGTCGTCAACAAACCGGTCGGACTTCCGACCACTTCACCCAAGGGAACAGACAGCCTTGAGTCGTGCCTGCGCGAACAATTCGCTCAGGCAGGGAATCCGGTCAGCTACCTTACCGCGGTCCATCGGCTCGATCGCCCCGTGTCAGGATTGGTCCTGATCGCACTTCGCAAGAAGGCGGCGCGCTTGCTGAGCGAGCAATTTCGATTGCGTCACGTGCAAAAGAAGTACATCGCGATGGTCCAAGGAAATGCCCTGGAAGCTTGCAAGCAAGAACCATGGAAGGACACGATCGCAAAACTGCCCGATGAAGCTCGCGTGAAAATCGTCGGTCCTGATACCAGCGATGGGCGTGATGCGGAGACGAAAGTGAGCTTTCTGGAATACGACTCGGCGAGCGACACATCACGCATTGAGTTGCGGCCGATCACCGGACGAATGCATCAATTGCGAATCCAGTCGGCTCATCGCGGACATCCGATCGTCGGCGATCCTCTGTACGGAAACGCGGAAGACGAGTCCGCGTTGCGTCTGGTCGCGGCAAAGCTTTCGTTCCGCGATCCAACCAACGGTCGAGCGACCGACGTTGCACTGTCAAGTTTGCCGTTCTAGTTAGATAGCGTCGCGCTAGCCGCGATTCTTAATCACATCAGCCGTTTTGGCGTTAGCCACGGTTTCTTACGCGGGAACCGTGGCTAACGCCAATCGGCTAATTCAGTGTGCCTCCGCCTCATCCAACATAGATTTCCCGTAGGCCATGTCTCACATGGCGCCCCCAACCCCGATCGCCTCACTCAATCACTCGGGAATGTTCAACGGGTTCATCTGGCATTCCGGCCGAGACCGCTTGAACCGCTGCAATCCTTGGTCGGTCATCTTCGTTCGCTGAACATCGAGAGTCTGCAATCGAGGCAGCTTCAACAACCCGTCGATGGATGCGTCCGTCAATTGCGTGCCGGTCAGCCACAACGTTGACACCGACGGCGGGATGGACTGGACCACCGAATCGTCGACCGCGGTGTAGCTGAGGTCGAGCTCGCGCAATTGCGTTGCGCCACGAAACAGAGACGCGACTTGGTTGGTGACGCCGGTGGCTTCCAAACTGAGTTGATCCAGCCGGTTTGTGTCCGCAACCAATTGCCGAACATCGGCGTCGGTGATTGGCAATCGAGAAAGATCACACCAAGTCAGACCACTGATTGGCTTTTGCTTGGACAGCCCTTCGCCTGTGACTTCGCAACCAGCCAAACAAAGCGTTGCCAGATCGCCCTTGATCGGATTCAGGCTGATGTGAGCGTCGTCCACGCGAAGCGAACGCAGGATTTCCGCCGGGTTGATTTCCGCGGTCGAGTCCGGCGGATCAACTTCGGCGGGCTTCTTCGGTGGTGAATAGAGATCTGCCAATTGCTTGATCAACTCTCGGCGTACAGCTGGGCCAGCCGAGTCCATCAAAAAGTGCGTCCGCAGGCTGGCTTGAGAATACCAGCGAGCCAGATCGGGTTTGGATTGTATGTCGTCGCGTGAACCTTGCAGATCCTCCAGCGACTCAATCGGAACGCCACCGATCAAGGCTTGATAGCGAGCCAATTGCAATCTCGGCGATTCCCAACCACCGACATAGGCCAACGATTGTTCGTACCGCAACGATTCGAAGTATCCCGCGATACCCTCGATCAACCAGAAATCATTGGTCGTCGCCGTCGCGAACACTTGGCCGCGAGTCGGGCGGCGTCGGGACGCGTTCGCGGATGCTTCGGTGAAGAGTTGATGGCAGACTTCGTGGTGCAAACTCGAAAGATCTTGCTGTGGAAAGAAGAACGAAAGTCGCAACGTGTCGCTATAGAAACCGGTCGAGGCCGCGACGGCTTTGGAGTCCGTGTTTCGAAACGCCGACGCGACGGTGGCTCGGTAACGTTCCGCGTCCGGTAGCAAGACGACTCGGTGCCGTTGTCCGTGCTTGAGTCGAGCCGGTGAAGCGAGTGATCGCAGATGAGCATCGGCCGCAGTCGACTGCCGGTCCCAATCGTTCGTGATCAACGCGACCTGGTCGCGACCTGCCCAGATCGGAAAGAAGACTTGGGTCCAAACCCAGTACTCTCGTTCGAGTGACTCGGCGACGCGGCGGGATTCGACGTCGTCGGCTTGGCTGAGAATTTCGAAGTGATCGGTTTGCCAAACCCGAAATGAACCAGGCCGCCATTGCAGTTCGCTGGGTGCCACCCGTCCGCGACGCTGAGTGATCAACACGTCGGCATCGGCTGGCAAACCAAACAGGGTGCGAAGCTCGGGCTGGCTTGGATCAGCGTGGTGGGCCTTCCAAAGCTCGATGTACGCTGACCAAATTTCGTCCGCCGCGTTGGGAGAATCCGACCGGGCGGCGTTATCGGGAGTCAGAACCAAAGGCGTTCCAGCAGAATCCGTGCTCGGCCATGCGATCGGATCGGCGGCGGCAGGCAAGGGAATGAAGGCGGTGACTCGATCGATCAGCTTGCCGGCATCTCGCGTTTCGCCGGGCGATGACAGTGAATCCTCCTCGGCCCGCACGATCGCTTCTGCATGCGAAATCGACAAAAAGGCCAGGGCGATCAGGTATAGTGGTGCCCTCGCGAATTGATTCGCGAACCCCTTCCCCACCTCACTCCCACCCAACCACTTTTTCCACATGAAAACTCTTTGGACCGAAGCAGGCCGTTGCACGTTCGCAGCAGCGATCGCCGCTGTTTGCCTGTTCGCATTGACTTGCCTGTTCGCATCGACGTCGTTGCACGCAGCAGAACGAAATGTCTTGTTCATTATCACGGACGATGAAAGCCCAACGTTGGGTTGTTATGGCGACGAAGCGGCGGTGACTCCCGCGATCGATTCCGTTGCCGCCGATGGCATGGTGTTTCGAAACGCGTTTGCCACCACGGCATCGTGCAGTGCCAGCCGAAGTGTGGTGATGAGTGGTTTGCACAACCATCGTAACGGACAGTTTGGACATCAACATCATTATCACAAGTTTGCTTCGTTCAACGACGTCGCCGGTTTGGCTTTGCCGCGTGTGATGGCAAACACCGGCTACCGCACCGGACACATTGGCAAATACCACGTCGCGCCCGAATCGGTTTACCACTACGAAACGTACCTGAAAGCCAATTCGCGTAGCGCCGTCCAGATGGCGGAAACCGCGAAGGATTTTCTGACGGACCAAGAAGACGACCGTCCGTTCTTCCTGTACTTCGCAACATCCGACCCACACCGCGGCGGCGGCGTTGACAAAACATCGGACCTGGAGCTGAAACCCGACTTATTCGGCAACAAGCCTCGGCGTGGTTCGTATCCCGGCGTCGAAGAGGTCTTCTTCGATCCGGCCGACGTGGTCATTCCACCGTTCTTGACTGACACCCCTGAAACACGAGCCGAGCTGGCGCAGTACTACCAATCATGTGCCCGAATTGACCAAGGTGTCGCGAGACTGATTGAGATCCTCAAAGAAGCCGACCTCTACGACAAAACCATGATCTTATTCACGAGCGATCATGGAATGGCGTTCGCCGGCGGCAAGACAACCGTGTACGAAGGTGGACTGCGCGTCCCGATGGTTGTTCGCGATCCGTATCAAGAGAAACGCGGTGTCGAAAGCGATTCGATGATCAGTCACATCGACATCACGCCGACGATCCTGGATTTCGCCGGTGGATTGGACCAAAAGACCAACGCGCCGAAGAATCTGGTTCCTGCCAAGAAGCTTCGCAACGAATTGGGGGCTTCACCGATGGACAACCACAATGGCAACAAGCCACTGGACCACTACCACGGCCGAAGCTGGATGGACGTGTTGGCTGATCCGGACAAGCCACATCACGAAGAAATCTTTGCTTCGCACACGTTCCATGAAATTCAGATGTACTACCCAATGCGGGTCATCCGTGACGGCAAGTACAAATTGATCTGGAACATCGCCCATGCGTTGGACTACCCCTTCGCCAGCGATCTGTGGGCGGCCAGTTCATGGCAGGCTCAATTGGCCAAGGGCTTGGACGCACCGTACGGCCAGCAAACCGTTGGCAAGTACATCCATCGTCCCGAGTTTGAACTGTTTGATATCGAGGCCGACCCGAACGAGTCCACGAACCTGGCAACCAGCAGCAGCCACACGGATGTCCTGGAGGCGTACCAAGCCAAGCTGAAGAAGCTGCAGAAGAAGTACGACGACCCCTGGATCATGAAGTGGGATTATGAATGAGTGCATTTGCCGAAACGCTTTCCGGTCACCGAGCCAATCATTTCTCAGGGTCTCGTTTCCCAGGGTTGTGATTTTCTTGGTGGGAGTGTTTGGTCTGCACGGAGTTGCCATGAGCGACTTCCGGGCCGACGAGCAGGCATTGCACGTCATCTTTGGCGAGCGCAACCTGCAAAGCACCGCTGGAATGTTTCGGCAATGGGCCGATCGTTCCGAACTGGAACAGTACCGTTTTCTGCAGGGATATGTCTTCCCTACCGGCACGAACGTGATTCGGTGTGACAGCGTTTTGGTGGATGCTGCGATGCTGGCTGGCGAACGCGGCAGCCAGCCTAGCTCGACCCATGTGCAATTCTCACCGAGCGGAACTCGATTGGTCGTGCCAGTGTCTCTGCTCGTTGATTCTGCGACTCAGTTGGGTAAATTGGACGAGGTCGAGGCATCTGTCGCGCAGCGTCTCGGTGAGAGAGACGCTGATCTGGCTCACGCGATGATCGCTCAGGCCTTGGTCGCAATCTCACGGGAAGACAGCGACGAGGCCGTCCGGTTGCTCGGTGAACTGGAGCCATTGGTCTGCGACCGCGATCGGGTTGAGTCGCTCATCGGTCCCACGTTGGAACTGATCGCGAAGGCGGAGCGTTTGCCAGCACTGCATGAATCCTGCTTGGCGATTTTGTTTCGCTACTACGAACTGGGGCGTGAGGGTGGGTCGGTTCTTCCAGAAAGGTGGAAGCGACGTGCTTTTGCTGCTTACTATTCTCTGCATTGGCGGCAATTTCGAAATCACGCCGTCTGGGGTCCAGATGCCCAGGTCCGAGAGGTCTTCGTTCCTCAACGGTGGCATGCGAGCTTCAGGTCAACAGCCGTGACGGAAGCGGAAAGTTACCCCGCCGCTCAATGGGCCTTTAAACGCGGCCACTTTGAAAAGACCGGTGGGCACGACCGCGACTTCTTGTACTTCGATGTTCCTCTGGTTGGGGATTTCGAAGTCGAGGCCATTGTGAGCGGTTTCAACTATTGCGAGACCCGCCTTGGATACGGAGGGCATTGGGCCGGACCTGCATACGATCATCTCTCGATACTCAGCGGTCATTTCGCAGGGGACGATCCGACGATTTCGCTTGCTCGCCCGCTCGACAATGCGGACTCCTCCATGCGAGTTCGCTTGGTCGTCCGGAACGGCTTCTGCGAAACGTTCATCAACGGCCGGAGTGTTTGTCGCAAACGGGTTTCAATGGCTGATCCTTGGGTCACCATTTTCAGTCAATGGTACACGCATGGATGGGTTCGTGATCTGAGGATCACCGGCAATCCCAGCATTCCAGCGTCGGTTGATTTGTTGGCTGACGAACGCATGCTTGGATGGAGCAGTTTCTTCGGTGAAGCAGTCGGCAAAGATCGTGATTGGCAATTGCAATCGTCTGTCGATCCAAACGGCAACGAGTCCAGTGGATCACCGATTCTGAAAGGAGCCCAGCATGGTTTGATTCAAGGTTCCTTCCAAGAAAGCTTGCTGCAGTACGGCCGACCACTGGGTGATCGAGAAACGATCTCCTACGAGTTCTTTTATCGGCGAGGCAGTCATTCCGTTCATCCGGCCATCGGCCGAGAAGTCATGATGCTGGACTCCGATCGAGCTGCTAGGCATCCGAAGGTCGGCCAATTGCGGTTCAGTTCCGTCAACCAAAACGCAGCAGGTTTGCTTCGAGACGATCAGTGGAATCGAGCAACGGTAATTCGGTCTGGTGAAATTATTGAATTGCATCTGAACGGTGAAAGTGTCTTCCACGCTTCCATCGATCCAGAACAGACTCACCAGTTCGGCCTGTTTCACTCTTGTGATCAAACGACCGCCCTCGTTCGCAACGTCGTATTAAGCGGAGACTGGCCGAAGCAATTGCCAGCAGCTGATCAGCAGGAGCTCGCGGATGACACGGTGGAACGATTGGTTCAAGGAACTGAGCGTATGAACGTTTTCCACCACGAGTTTTCAGAGGGACTTCCTCTGGACAGCTTCTTTATGACAGGGAACGACTGGACCAAGCACTTCTCACAGGTGGACGAGGGAATTCATTGTGAGCATCCCGGCGGGAAGCACGTTCAATATGGAATCTCACCCAATTTGGAAACAGAAGGTGACTTTGACCTGATCGCCGAGTTTGCTGGTTTCGAAGCGGCGGTTGAAGAGGGTGGCGATGCAAACGTGCACCTCAAGGTTTCCCTGCCGGAGCGATCAACGGATTGCGTTCTGTACCGAAAGTTCACTCGATACGCAAAGAAAGAGATCGGAGAACAGATTGTCCAGTCGGCGATTTTCACGATTCGAGAAGGAGAGCGAACATTTCACTTTCCATTCCGGACGAGCGAAGCAGCGACTTCGGGCAAGCTACGTTTGATTCGACGCGGCGATCAGATCCACTATTTGTTTGCAGCCCACGATTCGACGCAGTTTCAATACCTGTACAACGAAACCGTTTCGAAGAAGACCACCGGTTCGGCAAAAGTACGATTGGTGGTCGAGACCACCAAGAATGGTCACGCCAAAGCGATTTGGAAATCTCTGACCGTTCGCGCGGATCGACTTTCAGGGCCCGCAGCCATGCCCTCACTTTCGGTCGCACAACTTCGACAATCACGCGATGCTTTGGCGCAATCGAGAACGCTGGACTATTCGGATCAGGATGTGCAGCGATCGATCCAAACAATCGGCCAAGCCTCATCGCTTCAAGCGACCGAGGAAGGTTTGCTCATCACCGCACCGGGATCGGATACGTGGACGGGCCATGGGCTGACGCTTCCATTCGCACTGCATGGTGATTTCGATGTGGCGGCAGAGATGGACGTGAAGAGATTGGATCCGCCAGCTGGGAGAGGCGAAAGTGTTGTCTTCCTCGAGACCGAGTTTCGCGATCCGAAGAAGACGTCAATTCATGCAAAGTTCGCGATCTCGCCCAGCAACCGGAAGACAGGCGAGGTGCAGCTTCGCCAGGTTTCTGAGCCTGGAGAGTTTGATTACACCGAACTGGTCAACCACCCCGCTTCGAATGTCCAGCTTCTTCGCGTGGCTCGTCGGCAAGAAATGTTGTACGTGCTCATTCAAGAGGCAGGACAGGAAGTCGCACGCGTTCTTGGCAAACTCGAAGTCGGCAACCATCCGATCCTGGCGGATGACCTGAGGTTCATTTTGCATGCAGATGGCGAAGGTCGCCAAGTGAGCGTGCTGCTAAAGCGAGTGGTAGTCCACGCAGATCGCATCGATCCGTAGCGCCGCCCAATTCCGGCTTGGGATTCACTCTCGCGATTGGTCTAGTGCCATCCCGATCAACGCCCCAAGCGAGCTCGTTGGCCGATCAACCGGTGTTCTTTTTGCGGTGATTGCGACGCGACAATTGCTCTGGGGCCGCTCGCCCACGCTGGGGCCAAAGAAAAAGAAGTGAGAGTGCTGGGACTCGAACCCAGGACCATTCGATTAAAAGTCGAATGCTCTGCCAACTGAGCTACACTCTCGACCGACGACGAATCGCCGGTTTGAACTAGACCGAAACGGTGAAGCAAAATTCACCAACATTCGAGAACGAACGTCAGAGAAAGAAACCTGCCAATTGCAGAAGCAAACTGGCCGACCGAGTTCAAGCGGAGCGGACAGGATTCGAACCTGCGGAACCAGTTTCCCGGTTCACCGATTTAGCAAACCGGCGCTTTCGACCACTCAGCCACCGCTCCTGGTGGAAACGTGCCCGCGGGACGTTGCCGCCGCGTGACGTGTTTCGGTCAGGCGGGATTGTGCTTCATTCCGCTTTCCGCTGCAACCCTTTCTGGCCTCTGACAGCCTGACACGAGGAACTTTTTTGAGGTTCGCAACCCCGCCGGATGTCGCAACCGACTCAGTCGCCTCAATTGGAACCCCAACCAGCAGAAATCCATTCCAAGAAGCGGTCCCGCGAACTCTGCCGCAGGCTGTTTCGTTGCACTACACTGGTTCTTTCCACGTCGATTCGCCAATTCGTTGAATTTGACGAACCGCCGCATTCCCACCACGTCCCCACCTGATCACGAACACCATGCGACCTCTTTTTGCGAACGTTTTGTCGGCCGCTTTGGCGGCATCCACTCTCTCCGCCTACTCCTCGCTGGTGTCTGCCGAAGACGCTCGGCCAGCAAAAGTCGTCTTCCAAGACGACTTTGAGAACGGCGACGACAAATGGGAATACCTCGATCCGAAGACTTGGAAGCTGAACACTCCATCGGGAGAATCCAAGAACGGGTCGATCGAGATCACCGAACGCAAATCCGAGTACACACCACCAACCCGAAGCCCGGGCCATGTGGCGTTGGTGAAAGATCTCGAGGTAGGCAGTTTTGAAATTCAATTCCGTGTTCGCAGCACGCTGGACACCGGCAACCACCGAGATTGTTGCGTGTTCTTTGGATACCAAGATTCCGCGCACTTCTACTACGTCCATTTGGGTGCCAAGCCCGACCCGCACAGCGGCCAAATCATGATCGTCAATGACGCTCCCCGATTGGCTTTGACAACCAACGAAAAGTTGACTCCATGGGACAACGACTGGCACAACGTGTTGCTTCGCCGGGATGTCGAAAGCGGAAAGATTGAAATCTACTTTGACGACATGGAAACACCTCACATGAGCGTCGTCGACAAGACCTTCGGGGCGGGACGTGTCGGGTTGGGATCGTTCGATGACTTGAACGAGTTCGATGATGTGGTTGTCCGTGAAATGGACTGACGATCTTGATGACGGATCTCGCGGTGGGCTGGGGGGAGTTGGATGCATGAGTTCATGCTCGGCCCTCCCCTCGCTTCGCTCGCCCCTCCCTGAGGGAGGGTGAAGTTTTCGAGGTCCCGAATCAACAAGGACAACGAGAAGCCACTCCATTCCACCACAGGAACAGCATGAGCACGGACGAAGATTCAACCAACGAAACGCATTGGGATCTCGCCCCGAAGTTTGACTTCGTCGACGCCCATCGTTTGCCTTTCTCGAGTGACAAGGTGTCGCTGAAAAAGATCGACACGGAGTGTTCAGGACCGTTCGAAGGCAAAGCTCACGGTCGAGCGTTTACTCACGCGGCCAATATCGAAATCCGTGACCTGCAATACCGCATGTACACGGAAGGCAAGCAATCGCTGCTGATCGTTCTGCAGGCTCCCGACGCAGCCGGCAAAGATGGCTTGATCCGCAAGGTGCTGGGCCAGATGAATCCGCAGGGCTGCCGGACGTATCCGTTCAAGGTTCCGTCGTCGGAAGAACGTGCTCATGATTTCCTATGGCGAATCCACAAGGCGACGCCCGCGGCCGGAAAGGTATCCGTCTTCAACCGTTCTCACTACGAAGACGTCTTGGTCGTGCGGGTGGAGGATTTGGTTCCGAAGTCAGTCTGGAAGGAACGCTATGAGATCATCAACAACTTCGAAAAGTTGCTGGCTCATCGTGGCACTCGAATCCTGAAGTTCTACCTACACATCAGCCCGCGAGAACAACTCGAGCGATTCAAAAAGCGTCTCGATGACCCGACCAAGCACTGGAAGCTGAACGCGGGCGATTACGCCGCTCGTGACAAATGGGGCGACTACCGCGAGGCATACGAAGACGCGATGGAGAAATGCCATTCAAAAATCGCTCCTTGGCACGTGATTCCGGCCGACAAAAAATGGTACCGCGATGCGTCGGTGGCAGCGATCGTTCGTGACACGCTGCGTGACATGGACCCGAAATTGCCGGAGATCGATGCTGATCTGGATGAAATCCGCCAGCTCTATGAACGCGAATTGGATGAAATGAACGAGTGATTCGCCACGCTCGATTGCGGTTTTCTCCAGCAGGGTGCCTTGTCAGACGCGGATTCGTCTGAAAACTCACGGTTCCGACACGAGTGATCGCAGGAACTTTGATTCGCCGGCGATGACGATTCGACCGGTCGGTCGCTCGCATGGGCGGCCACAACCAACAATGACCACACTTTTCTCGACTGATTGCTTTCGTTCATGAAAATTCGCCGCAACCCGACTCGCCCGGTCAACATCGGATCGATCACGATCGGCGACGGTCACCCGATCGCCGTTCAAAGCATGACGGCGACCAAAACGCAAAACATCGACGCGACGGTCGAGCAAGCCGAAGCCCTGCACGCTCGCGGTGCCGGAGTCGTCCGGATCGCGGTCGACAGCGACAAGGACGCGGAGGCGTTGGCCGAAATCCGCAAACAAACGCAAGCCAATCTCGCCGTCGATTTGCAAGAGAACTTTCGATTGGCGGAAAAAGTCGCTCCGCACGTCGACAAGATTCGATACAACCCCGGCCACTTGTATCACCACGCCCGCGAGCTGACCTGGCAGGAAAAGGTTCGCTACCTCATCGATATCGCCGGCAGCAACGAGTGCGCGGTTCGCATCGGTGTGAACTGCGGCAGCGTCGACCCGGCGAAGAAAGAGAAGTACGACCACGACGATTCGATCACACCGATGTTGGAATCGGCTCTTGAGCACTGCGAATTGGTCGACTCACTGGGTTTCCACAACTTTGTCGTTTCGCTGAAGGACAGCGATCCGTCCAAGGTCGTTCAGGTGAACACGCTGTTCGCCGAAAAACGCCCCGATGTTGCGTTGCACTTGGGCGTCACCGAGGCTGGGATGCCGCCGGATGGAATCATCAAGACGCGAATCGCGTTTGAGCAATTGATTGGCAAAGGCATCGGCGACACCGTCCGAGTTTCGTTGACGCTGCCGAACCCTCGCAAACCCGAAGAGATCGACGCGGGCAAACAGATCGTCGAAGACATTCACGCAGGGCGGGTACGCAGCGTGGTGAAATTCGACGATTCGAAACTGAACATCATCAGCTGCCCCAGCTGTTCGCGAGTCGAAAACGAAGCGTTCATCGATTTGGCCGCCAAGGTCAAGGAGATGACCACGTTTGCTCAAGAGTATTCGATCACCATCGCGGTGATGGGATGCCGAGTGAACGGGCCCGGCGAAACCGACGATGCGGACCTCGGGTTGTGGTGCGGGCCTGCAAAAGTCAATCTAAAGCGCGGCCCGGAAGCTTTGGGCGCGTTCGGTTACGACGAGATCTTGCCAAAATTGAAGCAGGAACTCGACGATCTGATCGCCGCCAAGCAGTAGCTTCTCGACCAATTCAAATGCCGATTCGCGGATCGAAAATCGACTGCGACTAATCGGATCCAATTTCAATCCACTCTGTACTCTGATTTAGTTTCCCCATGGCCAGCGACGAACTTTACGAACGATACAACGAAGTTGAAAAACTCATCGACGAAGAAAAATACGAAGAAGCCATCGCGGGCCTGACCCCGTTGGTGGAAGAAGATGAGACCTTCGTGCTGGCACACCTGGCACTCGCTCGCGTGTACACCAAAACTGGCCAACACGACGAAGCGATCGCCCACGGCAAGAAGGCTTGTGAGTTGGAACCCGAGGACGCATTCAATTTCACCGCAATGAGCGTCACCTACCAACGGGCCTGGGCGGGAACGCAGAACCAGGCGTACATCGCCGCCGCGGAAGACGCGATGGCACGGGCTCAGCAACTCAACGCGATGTAGAGCTTGCCGGACGTTGTGAGTGACGGCAGTACCGAGGAAATCCGGGACTGACGTCCAAACGGCCAGTAAGGAGTGGCGTCGTCCCGCTAGGATGGCTCCGAATTCTTGGCGAATCCGGCTACGGTGACGCTACTGGTTTTGGCCCCATTCCTCGTCGTACAAACGCACGAGGATTTGATCGTTCAGTCGATTCGGCGGGACATCTCGCGGCTGTTGATCAGCTGGCAGGTCAAACAGACTGGCCATCGTCGACGGCGTTAGGTATCGCAGGTCGGTCATCTCCGCCGACAACCGAGGCGGCAACTGCCAGCTGGATCCGTACTCAGGGTCTTCTGCCTGTTCTGGGCCTTCTGCCTGCTCCGGGTCTTGGGCGTGCCGGGCGAGAGCAAACCCCCAGATGCCAAACGTTGGCACCGGTGCGTGATAGGGCGTGACGTCAAACCCGGACGCCTGCATCGTCCGCAGGATGCACCAGTAGGACTTGGGGGCCACCAGCGGCGAAGTGCACTGGATCGCCAACCCAGCCTCATCAGTCATCCGCTCACGCAGCATCGAGTAGAACCGCGAAGAATACAGTTTTCCAATTGAATAGTTGCCTGGATCGGGAAAGTCGATCACGACGGCGTCAAACCGCTCGCCGCCTTCACCCACCCACAAGAACGCGTCTCGATGGACCAGCGTGACACGGTCCATTTCCAATGACCGACCATTCAGTTCCGCAAGCGGTTCGAACTGGGTCGCCAAACGCGTCATCGCGGGGTCCAGGTCCACCAATGTGACCGAATCGACGTGGTCATATCGCAAGATCTCACGAACGGCCAATCCGTCTCCGCCGCCAAGCACCAACACTCGACGAGCGTCTTTGCACACGGACATCACCGGGTGCACGAGTGCCTCGTGGTATCGGTATTCGTCGACACTGTTGAATTGCAGGTGCCCATTCAGATAAAGCTGAAACCCTTTGTCGTTGCGAGTCACCGCGATGCGTTGATACGGCGAGGTGTCGGCGTAAACGATTCGTCCGCCAAGCGTGTTCTCTTCTGCGAGGCTGGTGATCGAATCGGCTTTGATGAAGCCAGCGATCAACAAACCAATCACCAAAAACGCACGTCCTCGAAGTCCATCCAGCCCCTTCTTCGCAAGCAGTGGACGCAGCAAATACGTCCCCCACAATCCGACCAACGCGTTGAGTAACCCGAACATGATCGCGGTTCGATTGAGCCCCAGTCTTGGGACCAGAAAGATGGGAAACAGCAACGAAGCGAACAGGGCTCCCAGATAGTCAAACGCGAGAACTCGAGAGATGAGTTCTTCAAACTCGAGGTGTTCTTTGAGAATCCGCATCAGCAGCGGGAGCTCCAAACCCACCAGTGTTCCGATCACGATCACGCTGCCAAAGAGCAACCACTGAAACCACTCAATCATCGGGAACGCGAGAAACAGAAGCGGAGTCGAAAAACCGCCCAACAACGCGAGTGCCAGTTCAACTTCGATGAACACGCGTGCCAGCTTGGTTGTCACGTACTGGGACAACCAGGCACCAAAGCCCAACGCGGACAGATAGACACCAATGATGAGCGAAAACTGGGTGACCGAATCACCCAGCAGATAGCTTGCCAACGTCCCGGCCAACAACTCGTAAATCAACCCGCACGTCGCAATGACGAGCACGTTGAGGTACAGCAAGTGCAACGGGGCGCGATGGATCACTGGCTAGTCAATCAAGCTCAACCGCGAAGGTTTCGCAGAACCGTCGGTAGAATCCCGCCGTTTTGGTAGTACTGCAGCTCGACCGGAGTATCGATACGAACGCGGCACTGGAACTCGGTTTTCGTGCCGTCTTCCGCCGTGGCAACGACGGTGATCAGCGAACGAGGCTCGAGGTCGTTGGACAGGCCATCGATGTCGTAGCTTTCCTCACCGGTCAAACCGAGTGACTGCCACGAACCGCCTTCGGCGAATTCCAAAGGCAACACGCCCATGCCGACCAAGTTGCTTCGGTGGATGCGTTCGAAGCTGGCCGAGATGACCGCTTTGACGCCCAACATCATCGTTCCCTTGGCGGCCCAGTCACGGCTACTGCCGGTCCCGTATTCTTTGCCGGCCAGAACGATCAACGGCACGTCGTCCGCTTGGTACTTCATCGACGCATCGTAGATGCTCATCGTTTCGCCGGTCGGCAAGTACCGCGTCACACCGCCTTCGGTGCCGGGTGCCAGTTGGTTGCGAATGCGAATGTTGGCAAACGTGCCACGAACCATCACGCGGTCGTTTCCGCGACGCGAACCGAACGAGTTGAATTCGCGAATCGGCACACCGTTTTCTTGCAGGTAACGTCCGGCAGGTCCGTCGGTCGCGATCGCACCGGCCGGCGAAATGTGGTCGGTCGTGACCGAATCACCGAGCAATGCCAACACCTTCGCACCCTTGATCGGAGCGATGTCTGGCACGGCTTCCGCGGTGACGCTGTCCAAGAACGGTGGGTGGTGAATGTAGGTGCTCTTTTCGTCCCACGGATACAACGCTCCGCCAGCCGCTTCGATGGCGTTCCACATGTCGTTGCCCGACACGGCGGCTTCGTATTCGTTGGTGAACATCTCGGGCTGCATGCAAGACGCGATGGTTTCGCGAATTTCTTCGGCCGATGGCCACACGTCTTTCAGGAACACATCTTCGCCGCTTGCATCTTTGCCAAGCGGTTCGGTGTTCAGGTCGATGTCAGTCGTTCCGGCCAAAGCGTAAGCAACGACCAACGGTGGGCTGGCCAAGTAGTTGGCCTTTGTCAGCGGATTGACCCGACCTTCGAAGTTTCGGTTGCCGGACAGAACGGCCGATGCGATCAAGTCGCCTTCTTGGATGGCCGAGGCGACGGCTTCTGGCAAAGGTCCTGAGTTACCGATGCAGGTCGTGCAGCCATAGCCAACCGTGTTGAAACCGAGCTTGTCGAGCGACTCGGACAAACCGGCTTTGTTCAAGTAATCCGTCACGACTCGCGAACCAGGAGCCAGCGACGTTTTTACGTGAGCCGGCACGGTCAAACCGCGTTCCGCTGCCTTCTTGGCCAACAATCCCGCACCAACCATCACCGATGGGTTGGACGTGTTCGTGCAAGACGTGATGGCTGCGATCACGACGGCGCCGTGCGTGATGTCCGAGCTGGCACCGTTGTTCGAAACATGTCCGGTGCGTTTCAGATCCTCAGGAGCCAACCCGAATCCGGAGGCACCGACGGGAGCGGTCAACGATTCATTGAACGCCTTCTTCATCGTGGCCAATGGCACACGGTCTTGTGGGCGTTTTGGCCCAGCCATGCTGGGTTCGACCGTCGACAAATCGAGCGACACGATTTTGGTGTAGTTCAGTGTCGGTGCGTCATCGAGACGGAACAAACCTTGTTCTTTGCAGTAGCGTTCGACCAGTTCGACGTTTTCTTTGCTGCGGCCGGTCTGACGCATGTAATGCAATGTCAAATCATCGACGGGGAAGAATCCCATCGTGGCACCGTACTCAGGAGCCATGTTGGCGATCGTGGCTCGGTCAGCGACGCTCATCGCGTTCATGCCGGTTCCGAAGAATTCCACAAACTTGCCCACCACGCCTTCGGCACGCAGGATCTCGACGACTCGCAACACCATGTCCGTCGCGGTCGCACCCGATGGCAATTCACCGGTCAGTTCAAAACCAATGACTTCAGGCATCAACATGTAAAGCGGTTGGCCGAGCATGTTGGCTTCGGCTTCGATGCCACCAACACCCCATCCCAAAACACCCAAACCATTGATCATGGTCGTGTGCGAGTCGGTGCCGACCAGCGTGTCGGGCATCGCCACGGGGCCTTGCTCGTCCTTGCCCATCGCAACAACGCGAGCGAGGTATTCCAGGTTGACTTGGTGAACGATCCCGACATTGGGTGGAACCACGCCGAAGTTATCGAACGCCTGTTGGCCCCAACGGAGAAACTCGTAACGCTCTTTGTTGCGTTCGAATTCACGCTCAACGTTTTGGACCAAAGCACCATCGCTGCCGAAGAAGTCGACTTGCACCGAGTGGTCGATGACCAGGTCGACTGGGATCAGCGGATTGATTTTGTTCGGATCGCCACCGATTCGTTCCATGGCCGAACGCATCGCGGCCAAATCGACCACGGCGGGAACGCCCGTGAAATCCTGCAAGACAACTCGGTAAGGTTTGAAGGGCACCTCGTGAGGGGCAACCGCTTTCGCATCCCAACCGGCGAGGTTCTTGACATCGTCCTCACTGATTTGGAAACCGTCGCAGTTTCGCAGCACGGCTTCCAACAGCACGCGGATCGAGAACGGCAAGCGGTCAATTTGCCCCAAGCCTCGTTTCTGGAGCGTCTCCAAGCGATACATCGCTGCAGAGCCGGATCCGGTTTCAAATTGTTCGCGTGCGCCGAAGATATCCGCAGTCACTGCATGGTTTCCTGTTGTCGAATTGCCGAAAAGTGCCGAGCGGCCAACAGTTTAGCAATGCGTCTCGGAAAACCGTAGTGGTGGAATCAAACCATCCGCATCCGTTGCCATTTGCCCTGCAAAAAGCGTCCGGCCATGACGATTGCGAGGGTGCAGACCCAGCCCGTAATCACCCACCACCACCAATCCAACGCCACTAATGCCGTCGCCTGCCCATCCGGGTCCTGAAAACGAGCCGCGACAGGTTGCCACACCGTTCCCACGATCACCGCCACAAACGACACCGTCAAACCCGCCAATAACACGAACCAGGTGTCGCCCGCCCCACGCAAGGCTCCCGCCAAAATCAGCTGAGTCGCATCCAAAATCACGTAGATCGCAACGAAGCCCAGCAGTTTCTCGGCAATCTCAAACGCGACTTCGCTGTCCACACCCGTCGGCGACAGCGAATACAACGCGATCAAGCCACCAGGTGCGAACACGTACGCGACCGCCCAGGCCAACGAGTAGGCCCAACCAACGATCAAGGCTGCAATCACACAGCGGATCGCGGGCCCCGGCCCAGTCCGAATGAGATGTTGGCCGACCAGAACGGATGCAGCGATCGACATTCCGACCAAGGGGATGAAAGCGATCATGTTGAAATTGATCGCCATCGTGGTGGCTTGCAGGGGAACGTCACCAAGTCGACCAATTTGCAAAACGATGACGGTGAAGCCGCCCGCTTCGGTCACGTACATCAAACCCGCCGGCAAGCCGAAGTAAATCAGTCGCTTCATCATTCGACGGTTCAAACGAATGCCGCGAAGGATTCCGTATCGCTCTCGCTCGACAGGCTTCATCAACAACACGGCATAGCAAACCGCTTTGAACCAAAACGACAACGTGCTGGCGATGGCGGCGCCGGCGATGCCCAGTTCCATGAACCGCAGACCAGTCTCGGGATCGGGCGAGCCAATTCCAAAGATTAACAACACGTCGAGCACCAAGTTCAACACGCCGGACGCTAGCGAAACCAACATGATCGTGCGAGTCCGGTGCGTGCCGCTGTAAAAACCCGAGAGCGCCGTTTGCAACACTTCGCCGGCACCACCCCACATCAAAATGCGGAAGTAAGCCGCCTGCATCGGAATCAGATGCGCGGGTTGGTCCGTGAATTGAAACAAGGACTCACCAAAGCTGCCCACCAAAATGAAAAACGGCAGCGTCGCGAGAGCAAACCAAGTCGCTTGCCAAAGCAGTTGACCGACTCGTTTGGGTTGGTCGGCTCCGATGTATTGGCTGATGATCGCGCTGGTCATCGACGCGATGCCGACGAAAACGCAAACACAAACCCAGAACAAATTTCCCGCTGCCATCGCCGCTCCCATCTGAGAAGGCTCGTGCCATAGCAGCAGCGTTCGGTCGACGAACAGAACCAGCGAAAACATGCCGGTGCTGACCATCAACGGAACCGCAACGCGAAGAACTTCCTTGAGCGCGGAAATCATGAAGGGGAGATCGAGTGAGAGTGGATGTGCGTCAGGAAGCGGAGTGCGAGTCAAACCGTCGGTCACGCGAAAGGGTGCCGGGTTCGCGAAGAATTTGGAAGATGCGGCACTTGTTGTGATTCCGATTCGCGGGCGAGTCCTCCCGCAGGCGAATCAGACCATGCTGGCTCGGACTCAGGCAATGAGGACTCATCGCGTTCATCCGCCGGCAGGTTAAGCTAAATCGCATGAAACACTTCGCTCTGATATCACTGGCCGCCTTCGTCATCTTGATGGGGACATGTTGGATGACCAATCGGTTCGTACCGCACTTGGTTCCCGACTCCCCCAGCTACACCGAGTACTCGTTCGAATCCGCCGAAGGAATCGCCACCCAAATCCGAACGCCCGGATACCCGGTTCTCGTGCAATTCGCGAAAACGCTGGTAAACGCCAGCGCAGATCACGGTTTTTGGGCGAATCAAGCCTTGGTGATTCTTCACATCGCCTTGCAAGCCATCGCGGTCGGCTTTCTGGCGGTCGAACTGGCGGCCTGGAATTTTTCGCGGCGAACGATTGTCATCGCCACCAGCGTTTTCGCGATCGGCTGCACGTTCTGGGATCACGTCAACACGATCGCGACCGACGCTCCCGCGATGTCGCTGGCCGCTTTGATCGGAATCGGTGTGCTGCGAATCTGGCGAGCTGGTTTGACACCGCGAATTTGCATCGCGATGGGCGTCCTGACCACCATCGTCATCGCCATCCGCCCCGCGTACCTGTTCCTGATCCCTTGGTTGATGCTCAGCGTCTTCGTGCGTCCGAACGTCATGTTTTCACGGCGTCTGATTCAAGCGATCGCGGTCGGCACCGTGCCCGTGCTCGCGTTGCTCGCGTGGTGCACGTTTCGATGGGTCACCGTGGACGACTTCGGCGTGCTGCCGTTTGGTCATCAAAACATGGCCGCCGTGACGACTCAGTTGCTCGACGCGGAAGAACTCGAGGCGTTGCCAGGTCGTATGGGCGAAATTGGGAAAGAGATTGCCGATCGTCGCATTGAAATTGCAGCGGGTGACCGAGCTGCCGCCGATGGTTTGGACCTTCGCCCAATTGTCGATGCCGCCCCGCGAGCGGACTCGTACACGACGATCGAAAATCGATGGGACGCGATGACCTACATGGTCGTGATCCCAGCTGCCGAAGCCGTCGCGAACCAGTCGCCGGAAGTTTCCGATAAATCACCTGGATTGCAACGAGTCCATCAACACCAGTTGTTGGCCGAACTCGATCGAACGATCGTTCGCAGCTATCCCGTTCGATACTTCCGCTGGATCGCACTTGCTATGCGCCGTGGTGTCTGGGGATCGGTGGCTGACATGCTGATGCATCCTATCTTTTTTGTCGTCACTGTTGGACTGGTCGTCGCCGCCTGTGTTGCATCGATCCGTTTCAATCCAATGAAGACGGCTGAACCATTTCGCGCGCATGCATCCAACCGCGCCGGACTGGCCGCATTGACTTGGTTGGCACTCAGCTACTGGCTGTTCAAGATCGCGTTTGTGTCGCTGACCAGTCCGCCGATCGGACGCTTCTCCGACGCCGCCGCCGTGTGGTTGCCCGTTTGGATCGCCGTCATGCTGGCCAGTCAAATCCGCCAAAAACCACACCCAACCCCGTAGGCCGGGTCCCACCTGGCAAGGTGAAACGCGGGATCACATCGGAGTCGCTGAACGCTCAACAACGACCGCTTCATGTGGCTCGACAACGGACACCACGCACGCAAACATTTGGGGACAAATGTTCTACTCTGTCGATGCAATCCGTAGGCCAGGTTCCACCTGGCGATCGTCGCATTCCGGTTCATCCGCCACATCGACAACATTCCAAACGGCGAACGCGGCCAATGCAGGCGCCATGTGAGACATGGCCTACGACGAACACTCGCAATCATTTGCGCACGATCGTTTCGACTCCGTCGAACCCTTCGCGCCTCTACGAATCGTTTTCGATTTCGCTCAGCAAAGCTTCCAACTCTTCGGGCGATAAATCGGACGCTTCAATATCCGATTGAATGTCGTCTTCCGCACCATCGAATTCATTCGCGGTGGCATCTTGTTCGGGACCACCGGCCAAGGTCTCCGCCAGATACGCAGCCAAGCGTGCAGAGGTGGGGTAGTTAAACGCCAACACGGGAGTCAGTTCGATCCCCAACCAATCTTCCAGCTCGCTGCTCAACTCCACCGCCGTCAACGAATCCATGCCGGTTTCGGCGAACGGGGTTTCCGGTGTCAACGACGCGTTGCGAACCGGGCGTTCGCCGTCTTCGTGGATCTGTTCGCCGCTGTGACCAGACAACCAAGCCAACAACCAGGCGGTGATTTGCTCGGTCGCTTCGGGGATCTCTTCCCGAGTCACACGGGTCGGCAATTCAGGCAGAGCCACCGATTCCGAATCATCGATAAATCGATTGCGTGACCACTGGTAACGTGCCGACAACTCGCCGGCTTCGATCATCGAACGGCACTGTTGTCGCTGGACTTTACCGCTCGTCGTCAACGGTATCCCGCCAGGCCGAGTGATCAACACTTGGCGAGCGTCAACTTCGTGATCGTCAATGATCGCACGTCGAATATGACGCACAATGTCGGGTAACTCTTCCGCATCGACGTGTCGCGAAACTTCGGCAGCGACCGTCAAAGCGTCTCCAGTCCGTCCGGTGGTTGCGACCGCGGCACACTGCAACACATTGGCTTGCAACAAACCTTTGACCGTCGCCTCGATGTCTTGCGGGAACAAGTTTCGACCACGCAAGATCACCACGTCTTTGCTACGTCCAGTCACGTAGACTTCGCCGTCGTGAATGAATCCCAAATCGCCGGTTCGCAGAAACTTCTCCGCGGGATCTCCATCGGCGAGAGTCGCACCGAAGACTTCCGCGTTCACAGATTCGCGTTTCCAGTAACCAGACGTCACCGATGGCCCCGCCAACCAGATTTCACCAATCTCGCCATCGGGCTGTTCACGTTTTGTTTTCGCATCAACGACCATCACGGTCATCAAGTGCGCGGGGCTTCCCGAACTGACCAATTGACGCGACGTCGCAGGGTCCGGCTTCGCAATGGACGCATCGTCCGGCAATGTCTTTCCGAGCGAGGTATGGCGGATGACTCGTCCACGCCCATGAGCCAATTCGTCTTTGTCCACGTCCAGCAAACTGGGTGCTTGCCCGGACCGGCAACTCGCCGCCATCAAGGTTGCTTCGGCCAATCCGTAACAAGGACAGAATGTCTCACCGCGAAAACCTGCGTCGGAGAATCGATCGGTGAACTGCTGCAACGTGTCCGCGATAATCGGCTCGGCACCGCAAAACGCCAACTCCCAACCGCTCAGATCAAGCGACTCGGCCTGAGCCAAATCAACTCGGTCAACGCACAACTGATACGCGAAGTTGGGTGCGCCGCTGATGGTGGCCTTGTAGTCCGAGATCGCTCGAAGCCAACGCATCGGCCGAGCAAGAAAGGACCTGGGCGACATCAAGATCGCATGACCGCCGACGTACAACGGCTCAAGGATTCCGCCGATCAATCCCATGTCATGGAATGGAGGCAACCAGAACAAACCGCGCTCGAAGTCGTCGCCATCGTCATCGGACCATTCAATTCCGAATGCATGACGGATCGATTCCAGGTTGCTCAATAAGTTAGCATGCGAAACCATCACACCTTTTGGATCGCTCGTCGATCCACTGGTGTATTGCAACAAAGCCAAGTCGCTCTGTTCGATTTCGCCAAGCGGCAGTGCATTTTCAGTCGTATCGATCGTTGTCAGATCTTGTTCGATCGAAACATCCGTCGCGATCTTTGGCAGCGCCGCGGTATCAGGCGACACCCGATGCGGATCGATGCCCGCGATGGTTTCCTGATCGCTGATCAACACGGAAGGTCGGCAGTCGGCCACCGAAGTATCCAACCGTGGCATCGCACGACCGGGCTTTGGATAACTGGTCGGGACCGGAATCAACCGAGCCATCTCGCAGGCCATGAACCCGACCATGAACTCCAAACCGGGCGGAAACAACAACATCGCTCGATCACCCGCCGTCGCACCAGTGTCACGCAGCAAACGAGTCGCGACCGCACAAACACGGCGGTGCAGTTCGGCGTAAGTCAGCGTCTGTGGTTCGCCCACACCGTCCAAAGCGTCGTCAGACAGAAACGTTAACGCCGGACGATCGGGATGTCGCGCGGCACGATCAACGAGCAAATGAGCGAGCGATTTCCATCGCGTCTCACTGGGCTCGCGGGTCGTGGAATCAGGAATCTCTGATTTGCGTAACATACGGTCTCGGGCGGATGGCCGATCAGGTGGGCAACTCGAAAACTGTTTGGCTCGCCGGGGCAGGATAGTGAATTTGGGTCGTCATTCGTCCTAGCATATAACTCTGCTAGGTGGATTGAAAGCATGATGGCGTTTCTTTGACGACAGACCAAATTTCGTCAGGGGGGCATCCTTGCTTACCGCACAATCGTCATGGATGGCGGGACTCCAAAACTGCTCAGGGCGCCCTATCGTTACAGGTTGCCAAGAGAGATCGAACCCCCCTTCCACGGGAGTGGCGAAAATGATTCGTGTTCTTGACTGCGTTTACTAGCAAATCCCGGTGTCAAACCTGGCCATTGCGCGAATTTAGGCAAGAAAAAGAAACACTGCACTCGCTTTGATCCCATCCGCTTGACGCGAACAAGTCCACCGTCGCGGAAATGACATCTCACTCGCATCAGTCCGGCGGCATATGCGGACGACCAAGTCCCCCTCTCGGATCAGTTAAGCTGTTGGCTGCAATTTGATCTGTCCGCTTCGTCGGCTCGGGTCACTGTCCCGCCCGCCCCTCCCCGCCTGCCGAGTCGATCCTGTGTGGAAGAAGCCCTCTGACATTGCGCCGCGTCGATCCCTGGCCCTTTGTTTCTTGGTTGTTTGGCTGATTTCACCGGCGACCTTCGCTGCGGACGACGAGCCCAAATCAAAAGAGCCAACCTTCGATCTCGCGATCCTGAACGGGCACGTGGTCGATGGCACGGGTGCCCCTTGGTACGAAGCCGATGTCGGAATCACGAACGGCAAGATCACCCACATCGGCCGCATCGATCCGGCGTCCGCGGTCGACTCGATCGACGCCGAGGGATTGATCGTCGCTCCCGGGTTCATCGACATGATGGGGCAAACCGCGACGCCGATGCTTCGGAATCCTTCCTCGGCAATGAACTTGCTGACACAAGGCATCACGACCATCAATGCGGGCGAGGGATCGTCAGCCGCGCCGATTTCGCAACACGACGCAAAATCAGTCGGTTGGCAAAACATGGCGGAGTACTTTCAGTTGCTGGACCTGAAAGGCATGCCCGTCAACACCGTACAAACGATCGGTCACACCCAAGTCCGCCGGTTGGTGATGGGTGAAGACGACCGACGTCCCAGCGACGATGAACTGAAGACGATGAAGGAACACGTTCGCGAAGCCATGCGTGCGGGCGCGATCGGGGTTTCCACCGCGTTGATATACCCTCCCGCCGTTTATGCAACGACCGAAGAAATCGGTGCCCTGGCCGAAGTCGCGGGCGAACACGGCGGACGCTACTACACGCACATGCGAAACGAAGGCGACCAGCTTCTCGAAGCGATCGACGAAGCCCTGGAAATCGGTCGTATCGGCAACACCCCCGTTCACATCTTTCACTTGAAAGCCGCCGGTCGTCAGAACTGGGGCAAGATGCAATTGGCGATCGCGCGCATCAAAGCCGCTCGCAGCGAAGGTCACCAAGTCACCGCCGACATCTATCCCTACATCAACAACGGCTTGGGAATCGATGCGCTGATTCACCCGCGGCACTTTGGCGAAGGACGAGCCAAGTTCCTCAACCGGTTGGCCGACGACGAAGAACTGCGAGCTGAAGTTCGCGAGGAAATCGAATCCACCAGCGGTTGGGAAAACTGGTACCGCCACGCGGGCTCGGATTGGGACCGCATCATCGTCGGCCAAACCACTGAACCTCGTTATCGCGAGTACGCTGGCCAATCCGTCGCCGCGATCGCCAAAGCAACTGGCGAAGACGCTTGGGACACATTCTTTGGACTGTGCAATGCATCCACGTTCGCATTGCCCGAAACGATGAGCGACGCGAACAAGATTTTAGCGATGCAACAAGAGTTCGTTTCTTTCTGCACCGATGTCGGTCCGGCGGGTGGCAATCGAGGCGCCTCGCATCCACGTTCCTACGGCACGTTCCCACGGATGTTGTCGCGATATGTCCGCGACCTGGGGGCGATCTCAATGGAACAAGCGATTTCGCAAGCCAGTGCCGCCGCGGCCAACGCCGTGATGGTATATGACCGCGGCCGAATCGCTGAGGGTTTGGCCGCCGACGTGATCATCTTCGACTTTGATGAACTCGCCGATCGAGCCGACTTCGAAAACCCGCACGCCGAATCGGTTGGCATGAAGCACGTGATCGTCAACGGAATCCCCGTGCTCGCCGACGGCAAGTTCACCGGCAAACGCCCCGGCAAAGTCCTCCGCGGCCCGGGCTTTGATCCCGCCACCGCGTCGCACGCGATCGTCACCGGAGACGATCAACCAGCGTTTCGCGAAGTCGATAGGGTGATGCAATCATTCCTTCGCGAGCATCGTATCCCGGGTGCATCGCTGGCGATCACGAACCAAAGCAACGTCGTTTACGCTCGCGGATTTGGCTACGCCGACGTCGGCCAGCGAGAGCCCGTGACGCCCGAGAGTCTGTTTCGGATCGCAAGCATTTCCAAACCGATCACCGCTGTCGCAATCTTGCAGTTGGTCGATCAAGGCAAACTCTCGCTCGACGACAAAGTCTTCGAAATCCTCGACCATGAGCCTCATGTGGAAGAAGGTTCCAAGATCGACGAGCGACAAAACGAGATCACGATCCAGCACTTGTTGCAACATCGTGGTGGTTGGGATCGAGACCAATCGTTCGACGCGATGTTCCGCTCAACCCAATTTGCCAACGCTCTCAGTGCATCCCACCCCGCGACGCCCGACACCATCATCCGTGTCATGCGAGGCAAACCGCTCGACTTTGATCCGGGTGAGCGGTACGCATATTCCAACTACGGCTACTGCCTGCTCGGACGAGTCATCGAGAAGATCAGTGGCGAAGCTTACGAAGACTATGTCCAGCAACATGTCCTGCAACCGATCGGCGTGACATCGATGTCTGTCGGCGCGACTCGTTTGGAAGGCCGCAAACCAAACGAGGTCCGCTACTACGATCCGCACCAAGGCGACTCCGTCTTCTCCAAGGATCTGAATTCGCGCGTGCCGCAAACCTATGGGGCTTGGCACCTGGAGGCGATGGATTCCCACGGAGCGTGGATTGCGTCGGCCAGCGACCTGGCTCGGTTCGCCAGCGCATTCGATCATCCCGAGAACAGCCCGCTGTTGTCGTCCGCCAGAATCACCGACATGTTTGCTCGGCCGGAAGGCTTGGCGGGACATCAGAAGAACGGTGATCTCAAGCCCAGGTACTACGGCCAAGGTTGGTCGGTGGTCACCGATGACTCTGGCGAATTGACCGCTTCCCATGGCGGTTCACTTCCCGGCACCAACACGATTCTGGTTCGTCGTTCCGATGGAAAGAACGTCGCGTTGTTGTTCAACACACGGGTTACCGCTCGTCTTTCACGAGTGACCGGGACCATCCTTCCTCAAGTCATGAAGGCGATCGACCAAATCGAAGATTGGCCTCCACAAGACGCGAACTGAAGTTGGCAAAGCTCTCAGCTGGGCAACTTGGTTTTCGCAGCGACCAATTTTTGTTCGCTGGGGTTGAACTTGGTAGAATCAAAAACGGCCGTTTGAAACAAACGGTTCCCGCCTGTATTCCCCCCAACCCTCATGAGCTTTCCGATGAACGTCAATCGCCCCGATGGCCAACGCGTTGCCCGCCGAGACTTCGTCAAACTGGGAGGAGCCATCGCCGCCGGTGTCGCGACGACCAACCTCTTCGACGCCCGTTTTGCTCATGCGGCGGGAGCCCCCACCGCCTCCGCAGAAACCTACGTGGGGGAACTGTACGCTTCCTTGTCCGACAAACAGAAAACCGCTGTCTGGCGACCGTTCGATCACGCCGATCGCCTGAAAATCAATCCGAACTGGCACGTCAGCAAAACGACCATTGGCGACGATCTATTCTCGAAGAAGCAGAAGACGCTGGTCGACCAAATCGTTCGCAACATCACCTCCAAAGACGGATACGATCGTCTGCTCGAACAAATGGAATACGATGACGGCGGACTAGAAAGCTACAGTTTCGCGTTGTTCGGAGAACCAGGCTCGGACCAGTTCCAATTTGAATTGACCGGCCGTCACGTGACGATGCGAGCCGACGGAAATCGACTCGACAAAATCGGCTTTGGCGGCCCGGTTGTTTATGGGCACGGCGAAGAATACCTCCCCGACAGCCCGTTCTTTCAACAGACCTTGCAAGCCAACAAGGTCTTCCAAGCCTTGGACGCCGACCAAGCCAAACTGGCGTTGCAAAAGAAGGCTCCCAGTGAAACCGCGGTGCAGTTGAAGGGCGAGAGCGGTCACTTCCCGGGGATTGGCGTCGACCAACTTTCCAGCGATCAAAAGGAGCTCGTCGAATCGACCCTCAAGATGTTGCTGGCTCCTTATCGTGAGAACGATTCGAAGGAAGTGATGGAGATCCTGAACAGCAGCGGCGGACTCGACCAACTGCACATGGCTTTCTATCAACAAGAAGACATCGACAACGATCGCGTCTGGGACATCTGGCGAGTCGAAGGCCCATCAATGGTCTGGCACTTCCGCGGCGCCCCCCACGTCCACGCCTACCTCAACATCGGCATCAAGTCCAAAGCGGTGGCATAGGCTTCCAGCCTGTGATTTACAAAGAGCAAACGCAGTTTCAATCATGGGCTGTAAGCCTATGCCACAGGAGGTAGCGTATGAATGAGAGTAGAGTTTTCCGACGTCGCAATCTGCCTCACATCGATGTCGAGGGCAAAGCATCGTTCATCACGGCCTGCTTGGATGGCAGTTTGCCAGCCGCTGGTTTGAAACGCATCCGTGCTCATCGTGATGAATTGGATCAACGCAAGAAGCCTCCCGACCTAAGTGACGCCGATTGGGAAATGAAGAAGCACAAGTTGCTTTTCAAACTGGTGGATTCCATCCTGGATCATGAGTCACCAGTGACACATCTTCGCGATGATCGGCTTGCAAAGATCGTCGCCGACGCGTTCCTTCATTTCGCGGAAGAACGCTACACGCTGTTCGCATTCGTTGTGATGCCAAGCCATCACCATTGGGTGTTCCTGCCCGATCCGACTTGGGCGGAACAGTTTTCAGCCCAACAACAGGACAAGGAAAAGAAACGCACTCTACGTGAAGGCATTTCACACAGCATCCAAAGCTTCACGGGGACGCAGTGCAATCGAGCACGTGGCGGTGAAGGTGCATTTTGGCAAGCGGAGACTTTCGATCACTACGCCCGCGATCAAGAGGAGTTGCTTCGAATCATCCACTACATCGAACAGAATCCTGTCGTGGCTGGATTGGTGGACCGTGCGGAAGATTTCCAATGGTCATCAGCTCGGATTCGTTCGAAACTCGGAATCCAAGCCGGCGAACCGGTCCCCAAAGTGGCATAGGCTTCCAGCCTGTGATTCACACCTTCGTTGCCTCTCTTATTCACAGGCTAGAAGCCTATGCCACTTTGGGCCACCAAACCTGCGCCGGCCACGGCGAGCAGGAGGATCCCGGCGCAGCCGATCGGTTTGTTGTCGGCCATTTGTCGAGGGTGTGATTTCTCAAGCTCTTCGCTGAGCTTCTCGATTTGTTCCTTGGACTCATGAAGCGATGAATCCGTCGCTTCTCGGTACAGCTTGATTGCCTTGAGCTTTTTCCCTTCCAAGAGATGAGCTCGAATTTGATCCAGTGTTTCTTGGGGAAGCTCTGCCATCACGTACGTCCTGTGTGAAGATGTTTGAGAAGCGGTGAGAATTCGTTTATCGCAGTTCGGATTCCTCGGTCGCAACCGACATCGGAATTCAACTGGATCACTCCAATCCCAGCCGATCAGTTCCGAAGGTCGGCAAGCGTCTTCAACTCGGCTTCCGAGAGGGCCCGGTCGAACACGCTGACGCCTCCAATCCATCCGGTGAAGCCGACACTGCGACTGCTGTGAATCACTCGCCCAATCGTGAACGGTCCGCCTTGTTCTGCATCCGGCGGTGAATAAATGCCGTGCGGGTACCACCAAGGGTTCAATCGCAAGCCAACGAGGTTTCGGTCGGTCTCAACCCATTCGCCGCTTTTATCTTTCTCTAGCGTCACAACCACTTCGGTGTAGCGGTAGCGGCGACGTTCAACGCGTTGGTTCTCGTCCTCACGCAAGACTTCCGTCTCAGACACCTCACCTTCCGGCGGGCTGTAGTACTGAGCCTCGGGGAACTCGCTGTCTTCACCGTCCTGCATTCCAGGCATCCGAGCGTAATGCGCTTGCATGTAGGCGTTGTGGGCATACGACAGCAAATTGTTCGACTTGGGGTTCTTGAGCCAGCGTTCACCGGACTCTCCATTCAGCCAACCAGTGATTTCGTTTTTCTCGTCGTCAAACGTCATCGCAAAGCACTGCCAGGAGGCAGCGAGCTTTTCTGGCGGCGAATCAGCGGAGACGGCAGGTGAGTGGCCCAGCGAATTGCATTTGTGCAACGCATACTTGTTGAGGAACGAACTGGCTCCGTTCTCCGACACATGACCACACGCGCTACCGGCTTTATTCAACCCGGCGAACAAAGCGTATTGCCGCTGCCCACGTTCGACCTTCTTGATCGAAGCGGTCGACGATTGCTTGAGGTCCGTGCCTTCATGCCAGATTCCTGCCAACGCGTGGTTGCCACTTTCTCGAATTGCCCACACAACAACGGTCACCGATTTCCCTTCGCCTTTGATATCCAACGGTGTGTCATGCAGACGCGACCGGGGAATGAACAGAAACGGGCGGAAGTTCGGATCCGACTCCTGGCGGATACGAATCGCTTGCCCAAACGGCCCATCGTTCAGCAGTGGAAAATCCGCGTAAGTGGCTTGCCTGCCTTCGCCCAGTAGTCGCGCACATAGTTCGCGGCATCCAACGGGTACACGTTCGTCGACCCAGCAGGCACGTGCGCGATGAAACGTTCTTGCCCAGTCGATTCACGCTGCGTGAAGTCCCAGAACGCGACCAAACCAGGCGTGTTTCGAACCACTTCTCGATTGCCGGTAGGATCAGACGCCGAGACGCCTCCCAATGGCATCGTCGACGCGACGGCAGTGAGGAAGATAAGAAGAAGGCGTGTCATACTCAATTCCTACGGCTGAATCAGGTTGCTAAATCGTGAGAAGGAAAGACTTTTCGTATGGGGAATCTTATGAGCAACAAATAACAAAGTCGTCGCAGTGTAAACAATCCACTGTTCACATCCCGTGCTGACCTACTTCGATGATTGATTCAATTGGCTGACGACAGTCATGCCAGCTCGTGCTCGCGGGTTGTCAGGTGCTAACAGCAGAGCCGTCTCAAAGTGCAACGACGCTCGCTGAGTCTGGTTCAGACTCAAGAACACGTGCGCGAGATTGAGGTGCGTCGGAACGTCGTCCGGGAACCTGGCCAAAATGCGCTCGTACAGTATGATAGCGGCCTCCGAGTCTCCGATCCCCACGCTGGCTTCCGCGAGCGCAAACACGACGTCCAAGTCATCTGGCGCGTGCTCATTGCAATGCAGCAACTCTTCGTGAGCGGATTCGAAATCGCTGGCACCCAGATGGGCAATGGCAAGTTGAAACCGGGACAACCAATGCCGAGGGTCCGATTCCGGGATCCCCACGGTGGCGACAACCAACAGATCTCGAGCCGCCTCGTAGTCTTCCAACTCGAGCAACAATTGTCCGTAGCGTTGCAACCCGCGGTAGTAATCCGGGAACGCCTTGACGCCCCGCTCGAATTCCTCGACCGATTCATCGACACGTCCCATCCAGCGTAAACAGTCAGCAAGAATGAACTGGCCTTCCGCGTCGCCATCCAAGATTCGGATGGCGTCTCGAGCACGCGGTGCGGCGACCTCAAACTTCCCTGCCCAATGCATGACTTTCGCAAGGTTTCGCATCGCGATTCCTTGGGCCCTGCGATCGATGCGGTCGAACACCGATTGATCGACTTCGGCAATTGCTTCCGCAGGCAACTGTTCCAAAGCAATGGAACCATCCGCCAACCATCCCGCGTCTTGCATTTCCGCGATCAGCCAACGCGATAACTGCCGATGGGCCTCAATGGTCGGGTGAACGTGATCCAGGAAATACTCTTTGCCCAAAATGTCATGCCCATATTCGTTTTGACAAACGTCGCTCAGTGCGGATTCAAAATCGAGCACACGAACGTCATCGGACTCGGGAAATTCACGAATGAACTGAGCGAAGTCACTCGGAGCACGTAGCGGGCAAATGTCTCGGTCGATCGCGGATCGAAATGCTGAACGAGCAACCTCATAATCGCCGGCCTCAAATGCTTGCCGGCCTCGTTCGAAGAGGTCTTCTTCGGGGTCCGGTTTGAAGGGACCGCAATCCTTTTCGTTGGAAGCCGGAACGACGAACAATATTTTCGCGTTCGCGGATTGAGCGATGGAGATCATGCGTCGAACATTGAATCGAAAATGCTTGCGAACATTGTCGCTCCATTCCTCATCGCGAACATAGTCCGACGGTCCAACCGTGTGGTTCAGACGTTCGTCCACTTCAGCGGCCAAACCGATCGAGTTTGAGTCGGATTTCGGTGGACGCTTTTTGGGCACAAGGGAATCGATCACCCGATACGTTCGGGTCTTGTTCAACCATCCCGTCAACCAAAGTTGAGCCTGGGACTGGTCAAAGAAGTCCGCGTACGTTCGCCGTTCGAGAAACTCATTCTGACCGGTGTAGACAATGAACAGATCAGGCTCGTACTCAGCCAACTCTTCCATCACCGCCGCGACGCGGTAGCTGGCGTAGCTGACCCCGCCTGCGTTGAAGACTTCATGGTTCGTGTCTGCATCAACACGAGGCAACCATTCTCGCAACCATCCCGCAAACGACGTGTTGTCGTCGTAAGGTCGCCCGAACGTGGTTGATCCTCCCAAGCAAAAGATCCGCTGCGTGTTCGCTGGTTTGGTCAACGGAAAGCGTTGGTCGTTAAACCAAACCAGCTTGTTTTCCGCGGTTCGCATCCAGACTTTGCCGTCTTCATCGACATGGCGTTCCAACAAGGGAACCTGTTTCGAAAACCCCATCATCGGGTCCGCTTGATCGGTCGATTTCCCCACGCCGATCAGCGTCAGGGCTAGCTCGATTGCCACCAATCCCAGCACGGTCGTCACGAGACCAAAGCAGGCCTTTTTGGTCCTGCTGAGCGAATTCGAGTTCTGCGGACGTGTTGCATGGCCGGATGAGGTCTTGCGGGAGTTCGTGGTCATAGCCCCGTAGCAGATTGTTCGCACCAAGCGTGCAATTGCGGCAAGAACGATTGATAGGCAGGATCGGAAGCCACGTTCCGAATCGCTCCCGGATCCTTGTCGAGATCGATCAAGACGATGTCTTCGAGGTTGCCGGTCTTGCTCGACACATATTCCGTGTAGCGAAACCGCTCCGTGCGAATGCTTGTTCCAAGCACCGGCCCAACGCCTGGTTTGGATTTCTTGTATTGGCTGAACGCCGCCGGACGAACCGACAGTTCGGGATCACGGACCACTCCCGCGACGCTCTTGCCTTGGCAATGTTCCGGAACCGGCACTCCGGTCAGCTCGCACAAGGTTGGAAAGACATCCACCAACTCCACCAATGATTTCGTATCACCGGCAGGTACGCCCGGGGCGGACACGATCAACGGGACTCGCGTTGCGATTTCATAGTTCGTGTGTTTGCACCAATCGCCAAAGTCGCCGACGTACCAACCATGGTCGCCCCACAACACGACAATCGTGTTCTCGCGTTGCCCGTTGGCTTCGAGAGCGTCCAGCACCTTGCCAACTTGTGCGTCCAAGTAACTGACCGCGGCCCGATAACCATGGATCAGGTCGCGAGTTTTGTCGTCGTCGAGCATCTTCGTTTTCGCGGGGATGTCGGCGTAGTTCTTCAGCTCTCCCCAACTCGATCGAGCATACGACAAACCATCAATCACATCTTTGCGAGAAGGAATCTCAATGGCGTCGCGGTCGTAGAAGTCCCAGTACTTGCCCGGTGCATTGAACGGCAGGTGTGGCTTCAAGAATCCAACGGCCAAGAAGAACGGTTTGTCTTGCGTGGCAAAGCGTTCCAACATCGCAACAGCTCGCTCGGCGTTGTGCCCATCGGCGTAAGCATTGTCCGAAACATCGCCGCCGTTTTCGATCGATGGTCCCGGCTTCTCGCTCGAGTTGGCCGGATTGCGTTTGCGAGGCAGTTCTTGGACGTAGCTTTTTCCCTTGCTGCGATCTCGTGGGGCCCACTCGTTGGCATCGACGGTCCAGGCCGCCGCATCGTCGCTGGCGCTGTGGTAGACCTTGCCGAGAAACCCCGTTTCGTAGCCGTTGCGAGACAGGTGTTGCGGCAGCGTCAGCACGTCGGGCATCTTCGACCGCAGCAGCGTTTTGAAGTTCCAGCACTGCGTCGTTTCCGGACGGCAACCGCTCATCAAGCTGGCTCGCGAGGCACCACAAACGGCGACCTGGCAATACGCACGGTCGAACCGCATGCCAGAAGCCGCCAAGCGGTCGATATTCGGCGAGTGAATGAAAGATTTGCCGTAACAACCAAGCTCGGGTCGCAAGTCATCGACGGCGATCATCAACACGTTGAGCGGTTTGGATGGCGAGGTTTCTTGTGCCGACGCAGGCATCGGCAGCGAACAAACCAAGCTGACCAAGCCAAGAAACAGATGGCGGGGTTGGAGGGCGTGCATGGTGGGAATCGGGATGGGAAGGAATCTTTGTGGGGGCTCCCGTTATAGCTGAATCCTCGGTGGATTGTGGGGAATTGGGATACACAGGCTGGAAGCCGATGCCGCCTTGCAGGCATGAAGGGCAGGGACTCACAGGCTGGAAGCCTATGCCACTTGGGTGGTCTCACCTGACGACTGGCCGGGTGCTTTGTTACAAAGCGTTCCTGGCGGTGACTCTTCTGGACTGCGAACTTGACACGCTTGTTGAAACGATTGCTTGATGACGTCGAATGACGCCCTTTGTCGAATCAGTCCCGCTTCGAAGTCGAAAACGCACCTGTTGTGGGTGCCGCATGCCGGCGGTGCGACCGCTCCGCTGTTCAAACAATTTCGCAGTCTGACAACGTCGCGAATTGCCCCGAGTTCCATCCACTTGTGGGCCGTTCGGATGGCTGGGCGTGAGTCCCGTTTCTCGGATCCACTTGAAACCAACATGGACTCGTTGGTTGAATCGATCGCGACCGAGACGGAACGAACCTTTGCTGGTGACGACACGTTGGTGCTGGCGGGACACAGCCTTGGTGCCTTGATCGCGTATCGGTTGGCGATTCAGTTGCTGGAACGCTCCGGTGATCAAGCACCCGTGAAGGGTTTGATCGTGATGGGAGCCTCGCCGCCCAACCAATGGACGCAAAACCGCGACTGGTTGGACTGGGACGATGACGCGTTCGCAGAAGAACTCGACCGTCGCTATGGCGGATTGCCAGCCGGTTTGAAACAGCATCCCGATGCGCTCGCGATGTTCTTGCCAATCGTGCGCGCGGATCTGAAACTGGCACGAGGAGTCGCGTCCGCGGAGCACCCGACCATCCCCGTGCCCATTCGGGCTCTCGCCGGGGCAGAAGACCATGTTGCCAACCGAGCCAAGATGCAAGGCTGGCAATCACTCACGTCGGCCGGGTTCTCTCTGCGAGTGTTGCCCGGCGATCATTTCTTTCCGGTTGCGAATCTCAGCAAGGTGTTGCTGACCGCGGAAACGCTGAGCGGGGACGGTGGTTGAGAACCAAGATCGACGGTCTAGAAGACCATCGTACGTCGTCAGTTGAATTTCCAGCGTGGTGGTTCGTCTCGTTGAAGCGGTTCTTGCTTCAATACTTGACGCAACATCGCGATGGGCAACATCCCGGCTTCCATGATCGAATCGTGGAAGTCACGTTCGGTCATCTCGCCCGACAAAACCATCTCGCGGTGCAATTGGCGGATCTGCAACGCACCGAGCATGTACGCGACCTGATACAGCGGCGGGTAGCTCGGACCGATGCTGCGTCGAACTTCCGCGGTCGCGTTCCGTCGCTCGAATCCAACGTTGTCGACCAAAAAATCGACGCACTGATCCGGTGAAAAACGCCCCAGGTGAAAGTTCAACGAAAAGATGATTCGTGCACACCGGTGGGCTCGCCAAACCAGCATCCCCATGCGTTCTTCGGGAGTGCGAGCGAACCCATCGTCGTACAGTTTCAGTTCCCAATAGACGGCCAATCCTTCCAACCAGAACGGCGTGCTCATCGTGCGACGGTGAGGTTGGAACCGCTCATTGCTGTACATCTGCAAGTGGTGACCGGGAATCAACTCGTGATGCACCGTCGCGCGAGCGTATCCAATGTTGTTTCCTCGCAAGCTTTGGCGTTTGTCACTCGGCGACATCTCTGACGTCGGGAACGAAACGCTGATCACTTCGCCGCCGGTGAAGAATGGATTCACCTTCTGTCGCTCGGGAGTCATCATGATCATCCTCCAACAATAATCGGCGAACGGTGGGACCGTGATCCAGTCACGTTTTCGCAACCATTCGACCGATTGGTCAGCCATCTCGCCGATCAAAACCGGCTGTTGGCCCGGTGCGACGTGGTGATTCTTCATCCGTTCGACCGCGGCTTTCCAATCTTCGCCCAATCCCATGTCTTGGGCCACGCGAACCATCTCAGATCGCACGATCGCGTATTCTCGTTCGGCCAACTCGATCAATTCCTCTGGCGAATGATCGATGAATTGACGACGCAATTCCAACTCGATTCGTTCGCGTCCGACCGGCGTGCCCGACAGATCCTTTTCAACCGACGAGGTCGCAGGCGGCAATTTTTCGCCCGAATCTTCGATCCGTTTGCGTTCGATTCGTGTTTCGACCTCAGCGGTCAGCAGGTGCCAATCGACTTGATCATCAAGCGACCATTCTTCGAACGGTTTGCCGTCCAACTCCAAAGCGACCAACTCCTCTTTCCACTGAGGCAACTGTGCCGTTCTTTTTTCACGATCGCGACCACGACGAGTGAATCGACGGACGATCGATGGCATCCAGGTCGCTTCGCGTTGGGACCATGTTTGAATCGGTGGGTAAGCCTCGTCAAAGGCAAACGCTTCAGCCGGTGTGGGCAGTTCGACGGAACCGCCAGCAACCAATTCCGATTGTTTCGCCGTCAACGATTCGCCGACGTTCAGTGTTGCTTTCCAAGCACGCAGGTTCTCGCCGGTCTCCTTGGCCAGATCGAGCACCCACCAATTGAAATCGGGGTGATAGCCCTCGTAGAACGTTTGCCAAGATTCATACTCGTCCACCAAATCTTTCGCGGCTTCCATGACGGATTGGCTGACGGCCACCGACTTGGGCTCCTTGTCTGCAACGAACTCCTGAAGCTTTCCGTTCAGCGTTTCCACCTCAGCCGCCATCGCTTGTCCATCCAGTGCGTTCACACGTTTGGAAAGATCCGTCAGCGAGATCAATTGTTCGGTGAAGGGAAACATCTCTTTCAGTTTCGCAGACGTCGCAACGAGCGTCTTCAGCTCCGCCTCTTCATCACTCACCGCAGTCAACATTTCGCCAGCGATTTCCGCTTCCGCGTCGCTCAAAGCGTTGTCGCCTTCGGCACCGATCGCCGTCTGCAACTGGCTTTCCCAAGCGGCCAAGAACGCGGCGGTTTGAGAGAGTCGTTCCTCCGCCACGCGAACTGGCAAACGACGTTTCACCGTTTCCAGGTCCGTTTGGTAGTGATTTTGAATGTCCTTCCAAGCCGTCTGAGGCTGAAGTTTTTCCAGGTCGATCAACGCGGTGGTGACTTCTTCGGATGGCTCACTGGAATCAGAGGTCGATTTGTCGATCTCCTTCCCGGGTTCTAGCTTTTCGATGAAGAAGTCCAACGTTCGTCGCTTGCCGTACTTCCCGCCGTCACTGTGCCCCACGTTCGGCATGACCAGCAAATCAAAATCCTTGCCCGATTTGATCAACGCATCCGCGAAACGCAGCGTGGATTCCGGAGGCACGTTCGTGTCGAGCTCGCCAACAATCAAAAACAAATCGCCGATCAGGTTAGCCGCGTTGTCGATGTTGCTGCACTCGGAGTAGTGATCGCCGACGGGATAGCCCATCCACTGTTCATTCCAAGAGGCTTTGTCCATTCGGTTGTCGTGGCAACCACAAGCCGCCACGCCAGCGTCATAGAAGTCGCCGTGGAACAACAACGCGGATCCGGTGTTTTGGCCACCAGCCGACGTTCCGAAGATTCCCACTCGTTCCAAATCCATCGCCGGATGCTCTTTCGCGAGAGCCTTCATCCAGGCGATGCGATCAGGAAAACCAGCGTCCTTCAGGTTGTGCCAACACACATCATGGAAGGCTTTGGATCGGTTGGCGGTCCCCATGCCGTCGATCTGAACAACGATGAAACCAGCGTTCAAATAGTCACGATGCCAAGGTGCCGAACGGAACGATTTGGGAACGTGTGAATCGTGAGGCCCAGCGTAGATGTACTCGACAACGGGATACTTTTTGTCAGCGGCGGGGTCGTAGTCTTCGGGAAAACACGCCAATCCCCAGATGTCGGTTTCGCCGTCCCGGCCCTTGGCTGAAAAGACTTGCGGCAAGTTCAGCTTGGCGTCGTCGGGCGTGACCGTTGCTTTGGCCAGCGTTTGAATCAGTTTGCCATCAGCGGAACGAAGCTCGTGAACGGGCAATGATTCAACGCGCGAATGAGTGACCACCAAACGACTTCGATCGGGTGAAAATGTGGCGGTGTGATTCCCGTTCCCGTCAGTCAACAAGGTGAAGTTCTCTCCGGTGAAGTCCACCCGAGCGTAATGCTTCAAATACGGGTCTTGGCCTTCATGCACACCACTGACCACCAAATCAAGCACGCGATTTTCTTCGTCGATGTTGTCGATTCCACGCACGACGAATTCGCCGCTTGTGATCGGGCGGATCTCACCTTCACCGGACAAATCGACCAAGTACAGATGTTGATAGCCGTCTTTCTCACTGACCCAAATGACTTCGTCACTGGCATCCAGGTAAGTCCATTGGGGCAGGTCGGTTTTATGAGTGGTCCAAATGAACGTTTCGGATTGTTCATCGATGACGGTTTTGACTTCGCCAGACAACAGGTCGATATCGAACAAGCGGAACCGTTGATGGCCCCGCTTGGTCACCGCTAGCAAAGCTCGGTGTGGTCCGACCAGCCGCAGGTTCCAAAAACGCTGGGACATCCAAGGCAAATCCAGCTCAATTGCTTCACCCGTTTCCGCGTTGAACGACAGCAAGCGAGTCTCATCGACTGGATCGCCAGGCAACAAGTACGGACGCGATTTCAGGACCGCTCGTCCGGCCGCCTTGGGCGACGATTCGACCAAGTGAACCGGTTGAGTCTCGTAGGGAATGACCGCTCGTGTCAGCAACACGGTTCCGTCGGGCGACCATTGAGGCGACTGCAACCTCATCGGTTGAGCGGACTCCTCGGCGTGATCACCAAAGGATTCTGCCAACTGAGATTCTTCGATCAACGTCTTCCACTCATCCGATTCTGCAAGCCGCAATTGCAACCGTCCCTCTGACAGTCGAGCCAAGACCTTGTCGTTCCCGGGGGCAGGTACTCCGGCGGACCAATCGTCGCCGCGTCGAAAATCGCGACGGCGGCGTCCACGGCGTTCGGATTCAGGTTGTGTCACGCGGGCGGGTTCTGAAACTTCCACGCGAGCCGGTTCAATGTCGGCAACGAAGTATCCGAATCGAGTTTGGTTGTCACCGACCAGTTCCCAAACGTGTCCGGCAAAGGTCGTGCGAACCAGCGTGTCTTTCGCAGGGATCGAATCGTACTTGACTCGTTTGCCGCTGCTGTCGACCCAAAACAATTGCAACGCTTGATCGGTTTGGTTGACGAACGTGATCTCGGTGTGGGCTTCGGCAGATCGACCGGATCGTGGTGCCCGGCCCCCGCGTAGTTCAGCGTCTCGCGTGATTTCTTTGTTGTTGGAATCGACCTCCGTCAGTTCGCCGGTTTTGGCATCCACTCGAATGCCGGTGAACGATCCATCCGCGTTCTGACGACGGAACCAAAACGAATCGTCATTGGTCCAGTGAGGCGTCAACGTCTGCTGAATAACGCGTGGTCGTGGCGACGAAGAATCTTGTGCATTCGCGGTAGCAGCGACCGAAATGGCAGCCAACCCGAGCAGCAACGCCGCGAATCGAAACGCAACGCTCGCGGACAGTCGTCCGGCAAAAATTCCAGGCATCCAATTGTGAAACGGCAATTTCATGTCTATATGTTCTGTGGAACCGTGATTCAGTGGGCTGCGTCCCCGCAAATTGAGCTCTGTTCGGCCCCCACTACGAACGAGCCTTCCAAGTCCATTGATTTCGCGGGTCTGCGTCCACTTTAGTCAAGCAGAACAAGGCGATGCGTCGCTTTGAATGATTCGTTCGACAATGGCGAGATCCTGCTCCTACCCTCATTGATTCGGGATTGATGATGCTGCCTGCACGCGTACGGGTGTTGGATTCTCACACCGGCGGGGAACCGACGCGCATGGTGATCGGAATGGAAGAATCGCTGGTTGGGCAGACGATGGCAGAACGCCGTCTGTACCTCCGCGAAAATTTTCAGGCCTTGGGTGCCCCGATCGTCAATGAACCTCGGGGCAACGACATCATCGTGGGGGCTTGGATGTGCAAACCCGTTGATCCGAGCTGTTTCGCGGGAGTCGTATTCTTCAACAACGTGGGCGTGTTGCAGATGTGCGGGCACGCGACGATCGGTGTCATTGCGTCGCTGGCGTGGCAAGGAGGTTTGCCGCCGGGCATTCATCGCTTGGAAACTCCCGTGGGAATCATCGAAATCGAATTGCACACGGACGGCAAAACGGTCTCCTTCGAAAACGTGGCGAGCGAACGCTATCGATCCGCGGTTCGCGTCGAGGTTCCCGGTTCACCAAGTCTCGCCAATCGCTTCGTCACCGGCGACATCGCCTACGGAGGCAATTGGTTTTACATGGTAGACGACCATGGATTGGAATTAGAACTGAGCAATGTCAGCCAGTTGATGGCGACGACCCTGAGCATCAAAGCGTCGCTGATTGAACAAGGGATCACCGGCGAAGACGGCGACGAGATCGACCATGTCGAACTGATCGGTCCATCCAAGAAGGCTGACGCGAAGAACTTTGTGTTATGCCCCGGCAACGCCTATGACCGGTCACCTTGCGGCACGGGAACCAGTGCCAAGGTCGCTTGTTTGGCAGCGGCCGGCAAACTCAAAGTCGGCGAAAATTTTCGACAAGAATCGATCACCGGCAGTTGTTTCGAAGCGAGCTACCGGATCGACGAATCCGGCGCTGTGATCCCAAAGCTCACCGGATCGGCAGAAGTCATCGCCGAAACAACATTGCTGTTCGAGCGTGAGTGAAGAGGCTCGGCGAGCAACCGCACGACGGGCTGCCAAGCCCGGCATCATCACAACCCGACGCGTGAGCGAGGGACCACACCAACACCCCACAACGACGGCCCCGTCCGGGGCGACCTTCTCGTTTTCGTCGTCCATCTCGGGGCTTCCACCCCGAGCTAAGGATGACGGCCCCGTCCGGGGCGAGGGTCGCAGTCGAGTACGAGTACGAGCGCGAGCGCCGCTTCGCTGAGCACGAGTACGACGGGCTGCCAAGCCCAACGTACTGATAGCGACACTCAAGTCACGGATTGCCTTCGTTACCCTTGCGTCGGTCTTCCAACTGCTTCGTTGCACCGCGGAGTGAGTCAAGCAAGCGTGGGACTTGGCCAGCCGCCAAGAACACCCGAGCACTGACTGCTGATTGCGGGAAGAAGCTAGTCAGGAAATCCAATCCAAACTCGGTGGCTCCGTGGCCGATCATGACCCCGTTGGCATAGGTGCCACTGAGCACTTCATCGGGCAGCTTCAAGTCATCATAGATTTCTTGTGGAGATGGACGACGTTGTTCCGCGTTCGGGTTGGGGGTCGGCGTTGGCATCACCGGATCGCCAAAGCGACCTTTGTACAACTCCAGATTCTTTTGCAACGCATCAACGAACTGTGGCATCACCGCGTGCGGAATGACCACGCGAACGGCGACCCGGTGGGGGCGACCGACGGTCTGCAAAAAGTCGACGATGAATTCGCTGGGGCCGGTCATCACGATCGCGCCAGTGCTGAAGCAACCACCGGCAACATGATCGGGAACCCGAGCTCGAACGGCCGGGTTCTCAGCGGCGGGATTGCTGCCTGGCGACGGAGTACCAGGCTGGCCGTCGGCGGGTTGTCCGCCCTCCGGCACGCCGTCACCCCATTGGCCGCCGCCGAGTTTACCATCGCCGGGTGGGTTGCCATCGGACCCATTGTCGTCGTTGGGTGGACCATCAAAAGGAGGCTCAGAAGGCGTGTCAGAATTCATCGGGACCGCAATTGCGAGGAAGCGAAAGGAGACAACCGACACCATTCTATCGACAGAAAGTTCATCTGTCGTCGGGACTGGATGCTTTGATCTCCTCATTGGTGGGGGATGGGCCACATTCCGATCCAAGTTGAAAGTCGACTGTTTGTTTGCACTTGCGATCACTCTGCGCCATCTTAAGATGGACAGACCATTAATCACCCCGCATCCCCGTTGAAGGTCCCCGCCGTGTTAACTGAAGCCACCATCGAACGCATGTTCCGTGAACTTGTCGCCGAACCCAAGAAATGCACGGAAGAAACTTTCGACCAAGCAGAAGAATTGCTCGAGCGTGAACTGCGTGACGAGAGCCCTTTGCGTCACCGTTTGACAGTTGAACTCGAAGAACTTCGCACTCTGGCCGCCAAGTAATTCGACGAAGTCGAGCAGAATCATTTTCGGATCCATACGCTCGACGCGTTTTACCCAAACTGCCAAACACATCTATTGGCGAACGACCACCAACCTTCTGCCTCGGTTGGTTTCTGAAATTCAAACGAAATGAATGGCGCGGTTGCGAACAACCGCCCCTTTCTTATCTTCCCGGTCTCATTTTCCGGAACGCTTAGCAGCCCGCAGCAACCAACGCTGCCGAGCGAATTGGTCTTGTCATCCTGATACAGACAATTGATCAATCGCCGAATCAGAGTTCGGGACCGATGATCTTTGGCAATTGACGGTAGAGAAACCTTGGCATCACGGCCAAGAAGCCATCTGAAACGGGATCATGCTCAATCGCCAAACTGGCGCCTACCAATCGAGCTGATTCGCGAATTCGGTGCAGCACATCATCGCGGCGTGGCCCCAGAGGCTCGCTTCGAACAACGACCGGCAGACGGTCATAGGTTGCCGATGTTCCGACCCACCAATGCGATGAATCCACTTCTCGCACCTGCAGTCCCATCGGGTCCAGGACTCGCTCCAACATCTCGCCCGCCGTGACTTCGTTCCCGGCTTCACCGGCATAAGCCATCACCAATTGCCCAGGCGACAAACGACGGCGCTGAGCATCGTTCCAATTGATCACGCAAGTCGCATCGTTGATTCGAGACGTTCGCCTCAACAAACCAGCCATCGCAATCGCGGTGTCGAGTTGCGACCCTGTCTTGCCTTCACTGAGAACTTGCCAACCGGGAGGCAGACCATCATCGACAAGCTTTTCGGTCGGCTTGTGCGTGTAAGCGGCCGACCATCGCGACATCACATCGTCGCTGAGCAGAGGCGCGTGCTGTCGCAACCGCCGCAAAGATTCCGTCGTCAAACAACGCAAATGCAATGCGTCTCTGGGTTCGAGTTCTACCACCGCGTTCAGTTGATCGAGAAGCGTTTCTGCGGACCCACCTTCGTTGCCAAAGTCTTCCAGCTCGATCAGCGATTTCGTTTTCGCCTGAAGCATTTCCATCGGCAACGTCAACGTCAGCCGATCCTCTTCGGTTTCGATCTCCAATCCCGCCGACCGAGCGGCGCGGCCGAGTAACTGGCCGATCGTGGTCATTCCTTTGGAGTCGGTGGCGACGGGCTGCCTCAAATCAACATCCGCCAGATCCATCGATACCCAATCCAATTGAATCGGAATCAACGTTGCTTCGCCAAGAAACAAAATCAGATCCGACAAAGGGTACCCCTTGGTGCTGACCGCCAAACGCATCTTCAGCGCCGTCTCGATGTTGACTTCCTCCGGCGGCGTCGCGATCAACATTGGATCGACAAACTCGTCCGCGGCGATGTCCAGAACGACGTCTTCCAACACCGGTGCTTCTGACATCGGCGGAGCATCGGGAGCCTGCCCGGGCATCTCCAACAACATTTGAAACTGAGCGAATTCAGGCGGCAACTCCATCACCGGGTCTGGTTCCGATTCCGTTGGCGGTGGTTTCGTGACCGGACCGGCGTTTGGTTGATCGCGTCCGAGAACAGCGGGCGGACCATCAAGTGGGCTTCGAGGCATCAAGTCGTTGGGAACTCCCGGCACGTCCGAACCGCCCGCATCCAAAGCACCCGAGTCCGTATTACCGTCGGACATCGGATCGTCAGACATCGGGTCGCCTCCGGCGGTGTCCGCTGACGTTTCGCTCGCGTCCCGTCCGTCTTCCACCGATGCACTCGCATCAATGACGTCGACACTTGGACTGATCGCCGGATCGTTCCCGTTCGATTCAATGTCCGCTTCTGAATCGGCCGAATCATTGGCGAACAAATCTTCAATGGGTTCGTCGGACGTATTCGAGACAAGCCCCGGCCCTGTCGTCGGCAGACCCGCGGTTTGATCGGGCTGGCGAAACCAAATGAACAACCCTGCCATGACCGAGACGCTGAGCAGCGAACCAACGATCCACATCGCGACTGATTTTGATGTTCCGCTTCGACGAGCTTGGTACAACTCGTTTGGATCGACACCGCCGGGCGATGCCATCGAATTGGTTTCCGAATCGCTGGTCGTCTCCGGCAAAACGCCTTCGTCAGACTCAAACGATGTTTCGCTCGCCAACGGCGGAGCGATCAGCGGACCAGGATCACCAGCGGCTACGGACGATTCGGTGGGCAAGTCGCCGACCGACATGCCCGCTTCCGTCATCGCCTCGCTGCCGATGGATTCATCACCAAGCGTGACGCGAGGAGGTGAAGGCGGACTGGGTTGAGCCACGTTGGTGGCGTGTTGCGGCGGATCGATTTGCACAAAGGAATTGCACTTGGGGCAATTCACAATCGTGCCAATCAAGCTCGGATTGCTGACCTTCAATCGAGACTGGCAACTGACGCACTGAACTGCGAAAGGTCGGAAATCGCCGCCGGAGGATGCCTCGTCAACCAACGATCACTTCCCACCCGCTTCCGCGATCATGCTGGAAACTTCCACCGTCACCAACGACGACGGCAAAGCGTAACTAACCACTCGTCCGGCACGAGCGATGTTGACTCCGATGACTTGCCCGTCGCTGTTGAGCAAGGGTCCGCCGCATTGATCGGGGTTGAGAACCGTGTCGTGCTGCAACGCTTCTTCAAATCCAGACAGCCGAATGTTTCGGGCACCATTCACGCGAGCATCGTTTTCAGATTCTTGCACAATCGCCGCTTCACGCATTTTTGCCGAGACCTCTTTCGTGTCACCATCGCGAACGATCGTGAGCTGAACGATCTCACCAGGGAAAACCATCCGCAGCGTCGACATCACCGAATCTCGGTTGTTTTGCATCTGCCCATTGATCGCGATGATCCGGTCTCCGGATTCCAATCCGGCTTCGGAAGCACTGCTGTTGGGCAGAATTTGTTCGACTTGGGCTCCCGCGGTCGACGCTCTGGAATTCAATTGCACGCCAAGCATTCCTCGGTAAGCAACCCGGCGTGGTCCTGCCCCCATCACACCCAAACCAATGACACGATTGGTCCGATCCGGGCTGATCAAAAAGCTTCCCACGGTAGGAACCTTGGATGTCAGAGTCACCGGCCGAAGCATTGGCAGGGTGCCGGTGCTGTCGCGTTCGATCACCAACAAAGCCAAATCGCTGCGTCGGCGGACCGCGGCGACTCGTGCCGGAAACATCCGCCCATCCCGCAAACGGACTCGGATGGGATCGTTGGACAATTCGCTTCGCTTGGTGATCACGTACGCATCCGTCGTCGGAACGGATGCACCCACATGCAGACTCGATCGAGCGACTACCGTGCCCAGTGAAACTGGACGCCCGCCGCAGATCACGCCGACCACTCCATCGCTGACACTCTCGGCGATTGGACGAACCAGTTGCATCATCTCGCCGTTGTCGCGGCGATGCATGACACGCTCGACCAAGCGTTCTTGCAACCAAGCCGGGACCGACGTTTCTTCTTGCGCGACGACCACACCGGCGAGCGACACGTTCACCAACGCAACGGTTGCCATCAAGGCGAACGTACGGAGCAGTGATCGCTTCCAGGATGTCATTTGCAAATCAATCGCCACGGCCAATCTCCACAATCACTTTCACAGGTTGGCCGTCACGTCGCAGCCAAATCTTCACTCGTTCACCGGGCATCGTGTCCGAAACCGCGGCCTTCAATGATTCAAAATCGGTGATATCCACTTCGCCAAACGTGATGACTTGGTCACCCGCTCGAATGCCGCCTTGATCAGCCGGTGAACCCGGACCGACTCGAACAACGTTGGCGATCCCACCTTCGCTGTTGCCGCGGATTCCCAACACCGGGCGGAATCCCGGCAGATATCCCCAAGCGTTGCCGCCCTGCATTCTGTCCCAGTGTTCATTGTAGTGATCGACGGGGACATGCAAGTTGTCGGCGACGTCATTTCCAATCCGGCTGTGGACGGCGATCAGCTTGCCCGACAGATCAAACAACGGTCCCCCGGAGTCACCACCGATCAAAGCACAATCCGTGACGATTCGATCTGGGTACACGGCCAGAATTCGACCAACCCGAGTCACCATGCCTCGTTCAGCCTCGTAGCCACCAGGATGTCCCGTCGCGATGCACCACATACCCGACTTCAGATTTTCACTGGTCCCAAGCGATGCATGTGGCCATCCGATCTCTCGTCCCGCCGAGTCGCGGGAGTTTTGTCCCGGGTCAATTTTCATCAGCCCCGCATCAACACTGCGATTCATCCCCAACGTTTTCGCGGACACCGTCCGGCCGTCATTGAGCGTCAGCATGGCGGACTTGCCCGGACGCATCGCGACGTGAGCGGCGGTTAAGACGTAGCCGGTTGGAGTGATGATCACGCCACAACCTTGAGCCGGTCCAATCTGGACACTGACCGTGCATGCTTCCGCGGCCGCCGCGACGTTTTGTTGTTGTCTCTGCAGCGAACGCAACTGATCCAAGGATGTGGGCACACCACCATCCGAAATCAATCGCCGCAATTCAGTTGGCGGCTCGATGAAAGTGCCGCCGGTTCGGCTGTCAAAAGCGTCCGAGGCGGACTCTTGCGCAAAATCGTTCTGGTTGACCGATCCCGGTGGGATCAACCTTTGCGACGTGATGTCGGGAGAAGCCCCGTAACTTTGTCGCGGAGGCACCAAGGTCGCGCCCGGTGGCAACGGGGGCGCATCGCCAATTGCCGAGGGAACTCCGCTAACAGCCTGCGCGGGACTCACCGGATGGGGCATCGCCAGAGCGAACAGAAAACAACTGGCAACCAGCCTCAGTCCGAGCGTGTCGTGAAATGGCATCGCGTGATTCATCAGGAGGAAAGACGGACGGTCCCCATTGTACCCCACCAACCAGCTCTTGGTTCAAGGTCTCGGCGGTCGCGACAATCTTGTTCAGGCGATAAAGTGCCGCTGCAACGCGTGCAATCGGACCAAACCACCCTATCGTCGCGAATCAACACTCTTGGCGGAATCCAGCGGGTCGGCGGCACATTGACGGACAATGTCCGCGAACAAGCCCTTGGATGTCGGCACGAAACCAATCGTTCGCTGTCCATGCATTTTAGTTGCAGTTTTCTCGCGAATCCGCCGCCAATCGCGACAGTTTGGTGAGCCCACGCGTTTCCATCCACTTTCCGCACGTTACACCCACCCCATGTCAAATTCGTTGCTCATCGTCGGTTGCGGTTACTTGGGTCTGCGAGCCGGCCGGTTGGCCCAGCAATCGGGATGGCAAGTCCACGCGACCACTCGCAGTCGTTTCGAAACAATGGCCGCCGAAGGTTTTCACCCCATCGCGTTCGACTGGAACGATTCACGCACCCTCGAACGCCTGCCGACTACGACTCACGTTTTGATCGCTGTCGCGTACGATCGAAACAGCCGCGTGGACCGATTCGCATCGCAAGTCGATGGTTTGGCGCGTTTGGTTCGGCACTTGGACAATGGTCTTCCAGAACACCAATCCGCCGACGTGTGTTACATCAGTACGACCGGCGTCTACCACCAAACCGGCGGCGTGTGGGTCGATGAAACGTCGCCCACGCATCCATCACGCGAAGGCGGTAAAGCTCACTTGGCAGCGGAAGCCAAGCTGCGTTCACTTCGGGTCGGTCGTCCCACCACAACACTTCGTTTGGCAGGCATCTACGGCCCCGGACGAGTCCCCCGTGCCGCCGACGTGATCGCCGAGCGTCCCATCGCATCGCCGCCTCATGGACATCTCAATTTGATCCACGTTGACGATGCCGCGACCGCGGTGATGAACAGTTTCAACAACCAGCGGTTTGCATCACGAGCACGCTCACCGCTTTATGTCGTGGCAGACGACGAACCAGTTGTGCGACGAGAGTTCTACCAAGAGATCGCACATGCGACCCGATCGGCGGAACCGACATTCGTGGCCCCCAAGGCGGAATCGGGAGTTCGTTTCCGAAGTGAAACGGACAAACGAATTTGGAACCGTCGCGTTCGCCGCGACTTGCTTCCGCAGATGCAATACCCAACCTATCGCGAAGGTCTTCGCGATGTTCTGCAAAACGATGCCCAGAAATAAGCCGGACCAACTCGCGGTCGCAAACGTCAGACGAAGGACCGCGAGGGACGACCGCTTGACCAACGGTCGTTCCGCAAAGGCAGAACGCTCTGCCACTCCAGCGTACAGAGATCGCGTAGTTTGTTGATGCGGCTATTTATGCTGTCGTCGCGCACCGCACCTCTCCCGAAACGAAGTTTTGGGGGGAGGTCGAGCGA